>Ga0184637_10003089_pt1 | contig 10503 bp, 7 predicted proteins | sample PLM3_127_b2_FD_133143 | JGI IMG/M metagenome (GOLD analysis project Ga0184637, IMG submission 133143) | Groundwater sediment microbial communities from an aquifer in East River, Colorado, USA - PLM3_127_b2 | ecosystem: Environmental > Terrestrial > Soil > Riparian zone | place: USA: East River... | reverse complement strand
GTATTCGACAATCGATCCCTCATAAATGGTCTCAACTAGTCTTCCAGGAATGCAGTTTAAGTCGTTTTTCATCTCAGGTTCTCTCAGCAAAAATACCCTCTCTGGTCTAACGCTAACTGTAATGCTATCGTTTTCTGAGATTTTATCCTTTGATTTTACAATAACTTCACCAATGCCGTCAATTTGTATAAATAAACTATCACTTTCTGACCGAATTACCTTTCCATCTAGGAAATTCATTTCCCCAATAAATTCCGCAGCAAATCGTGTAGAAGGATATTCGTATATTTCCACAGGAGTTCCAATCTGTACTATTTTGCCTTTGTCGAGAATAAGGATTCTGTCAGAAATACTTAACGCTTCACCCTGATCATGAGTTACATATACAAAGGTTGAACCTATCCTCTCGTGAAGATTCTTGAGTTCTATTAGAAGATGCTGTCTGATTTTTAAGTCAAGGGCGCTCAAAGGTTCATCGAGGAGAAGAACTTCTGGTTCTTTAATTAAAGCCCTTGCAAGTGCCACACGCTGTTTCATGCCACCAGACAGATGGTGGGGTTCATTCTTCTCCCACTCTTCGAGTTTCATGAGCTTAAGCATTTTCTTAACCTTTTCTTTCAAAATCTGTTTCTTGACACCGTCAACCTTTAGACCATAGGCAATATTATCAAAAACATCCATGTGCGGGAAAAGAGCATAGTTTTGAAAAACTGTGTTCACATTTCTTCTCTTGTGCGGTGGAATTCCATTCACTCGATTACCAAAAATATAGACATCACCCTCTTCAGGCTCTTCAAACCCACCTAAAATTTTTAATATAGTTGTTTTCCCGCTACCTGAAGGCCCCAGAAATGAAAAAAGCTCATACTTCCTCACCTCAAAAGAAACATTGTCAAGAGCTAAAAAATCCCCGTATCTCTTTGTAACGTTTTGAAATACTATTGCTGGCTCTGCTGTAGAGAAAGTTACCTCTTTGGCTTCTCGGTATGAATTCGCTTCTTCTTTTTTCACGGAAGGTATTTCCTGACTCATTTTAACACGAGCTCACATTAAAAGATGAGATACATGATTCATGATACACGAACCATCTTATTTATCCTGCATCTCATCATCACGAATACCATCCAAGTGGACTTTCGTTGAGATTAATGGTCACCTGTTTAAGCTGAGTATACTCCTCTATAGCATACCTTCCGAGCTCCCTTCCAATTCCGCTTTGCTTATACCCACCCCATGGAAGCTGGTTAAAGCATGGTTGTGAGCAATTCACCCATACTATTCCAGCGCGAAGCTCTTTTACTACCCTGAAGGCGCGATTTATATCCTTGGTAAATACCCCTCCGGCTAGGCCGTATCTTGTACCATTCGCTAGATCGATAGCTTCCTCTTCTTCCCTAAACTTAGCAACGGTCAAAACTGGTCCAAATATCTCATCTTGGACTATCTTCATATTGTTCTTTACCTTGGTAAAGATGGTAGGAGAAACAAAGAGGCCCTTCTTGAGTTCACCACTTTCCAGTCTCTTTCCCCCGAACGCAACCTCAGCCCCTTCTTTCCTTCCATGCTCAATGTATTTCATCACCTTGTTTAGTTGTTTTTCTGAAGCGATTGGACCCATTTCGGTCGATTCATCTAGGGGATCTCCTATCTTAACCCTCTTTGTCCTTTTTGTTAACTCCTCTACAAACCTATCGTGTATCTTCTCCTGGATATAAAGCCTTGACGTGGCTGAGCATACCTGTCCCTGATTAACGAAGATTCCAAACTGAACCCATTCTGTAGCGAGTGGAAAATCAGCATCATCGAATACGATCATCGGGGATTTTCCACCTAGCTCAAGGGATATCTTCTTAACGTTTCCTGAAGCCGCTATCATCAATTGTTTTCCGACCTCTGTGCTTCCCGTAAAGGCGATCTTGTCAACGTTATTATTTTTTGCGAGCTCCATTCCGGCTACCGGTCCTAGGCCATTAATGATGTTTACGACACCATCAGGAAAACCAACGTCCTTAATCAGCTTGGCCAGTTCTAATGCCGTAAGCGGTGTGATCTCTGCTGGTTTTAAGACACAACAATTTCCTGTAGCAAGCGCAGGAGCCAACTTCCATGCGGACATCAGTAATGGATAGTTCCATGGTATGATCTGCCCTACGACACCCACCGGTTCCCTTAGTACCATAGCAAGTATATTTGGGTCAGGAACGGGGACAATGTCTCCATTTATCTTGTCTGCTAATCCACCGTAGAATTCAAAGCAGTCTGCCGCGTCACTTATATCAAATCTTGATTCTCTTATGGGCTTACCACAATTAAGGGTCTCAAGCCTTGCCAGTCTCTCTGACTGAGCTCTGATAGCACGGGCTAGCGCGAGAAGAAGCTTTCCGCGTTCAACCTGGCTCATCTTTCTCCATGGGCCCTTATCAAATGCACGCCTAGCAGCATCAATAGCCATTCTTGTATCCTCTTCATCCGCTAGTGGGACGCGTGCAATTACCTCACCATTAGCAGGATTGATGACATTCCAGGTCTCACTTTTGTGGGAGGAAACCCATTTCCCGTCTATGAACATCTTGTAATTTTTGACTGCCATTGGGATCACCTTCCTTCTATTTTTCAGGAATTCATACTACCTTATACCTAAGCAACAGACCCTTAATTACCTAGTTGATGATTATACCAATTTGACCCCCTTGGTTCTAGGCTTTTTTGTTTCTATTGTGTTATTAACCCTAATCACGGCCTTTTCCAAGATATCCAAACCTCTCAATAATAAATCCTCTGTGATTATTAATGGTGCAAGGATTCTTACCACATTGTCATACGCGCCAGCCTTCATTAGTACCAAGCCGTTCTTGTGACACTGCTTAAGTACTTCCGCTGTATCTTCCTTTGCAGGCTCTTTTGTGGCTCTGTCTTTAACTAGCTCAATAGCCGCCATAGCTCCTAGCCCCCTAGCATCTCCGACTATTGCGTATTTTTCCAGCATCTCTTTAAGCCTCTCATTTATTATACTCCCCACCTTGCGGGCATGTTCCATGAATCCATCCCTCTGCATTATTTCAATTACTTTTAAAGAGGCAACACATGATAATGGATTTCCTCCGAATGTTCCACCTAAAGATCCAACTTCAGGTGCATCCATGATCTCTGCCCTACCTGTCACCGCGCCGAGAGGAAGCCCCGAGGCTATCGATTTACCCATGACCATTATATCAGGTTCTAAGTTGTAATGGTTAACAGCAAACATCTCACCGGTTCTTCCGAAACCTGTTTGCACCTCATCCACAATAAAAACGATTCCATTATCCTCACAGATCCTAGCTATTCCGGGAAGGAACTCAGGCGGAGGAACTATGAATCCGCCTTCGCCAGTGACGGGTTCGACAATTACAGCGGCAATCTCTTCCGGATCCACATGGGTCTTAAAGAAGCTCCTAAAGTGGTCAAGGCAGGCAACCGCGGAGTTCGAATACTCTTTTCCAAAGGGACAACGGTATGGGTAAGCATATGGCATACGGTATACTTCGGGTGCAAACGGACCAAATCCAAGTTTGTAGTACCTTAATTTGCTTGTAAGACTCATAGTTAGTAGAGTTCTTCCATGAAACGCATGCTCGAAAGTTACAACTGCTTTCCTCTTAGTAAAGTTTCTTGCTATCTTTATAGCGTTTTCGACAGCCTCAGCCCCACTGTTTACGAACATAGTCTTCTTTGGGAAATCTCCTGGGGTAATTTCAGCTAGTTTCTGGGCGAGTTGTATATATGGCTCGTACATGAAAACATGAAAGCAAGTATGGAGAAATTTATCCACCTGCTCTTTCAATGCCTCCGCTATCTCCTTTCTTGAATGTCCAACATTAGTGGAAGCAAGACCGCTTGCGAAATCTATAAATGTGTTTCCGTCAATATCTGTGATAAGGGCGTCTTTTGCTTTTTGAATTATGGATGGAACTGTGTTGAATACGCCCCTGGGAATATATTTTTCTCTCAGTTTAATCATCTGTTTGGACATGGGTCCCGGTATTTCTGTTAGCAGATTTTCTCTTATTTTTTTCATTCTCGGGTCTCCTCAAATATAATTTTCTTATCGAGTAACTCTAATTATATCAATACAGCTGATCGATTGATACCCCTGTCCACGAAAGTATAGATTGAGGCTTAATAATATTTGATTCGTGTTTCGCGAATTCTGTAGAAAATAACGCTTGACTTTGTCTTTAGAGATGTATTAAGATTTTTTTGAGGAATTTTTAATGCGTAGAAAGGGAAAATTAACTCTAAATGTCAGAGATAAAGAAACAAACCATAACTCACGGGTCTCCAACTACGAGACTGGCTGTTGAGATTGCTCAAAAAGCAAAAAATGCATCAAGTGTTTTAGCCAAAGTATCCTCCCGCATAAAGGATGAAGCCCTAAGGGCAATGTCAGTGGGTGTTTTGTCCGAAAGCAGTTTTATAATTGAGGAAAACAAAAAAGACATCGAAGAGGCTAGGAATAAGGGTCTATCCCAGTCGTTTATCGATCGTCTAACACTAGATCAAGGCAGAATAAAGTCTATGTCAGACAGTCTGGTTCAAATAGCCTCTCTCAAGGATCCAGTGGGTGAGGTTTTGAGTATGTGGAAGAGGCCTAACGGTCTTCTGGTTGGTAAGGTGCGTATTCCACTCGGGGTAATTGGGATAATCTATGAATCCAGACCAAATGTTACAGCGGATGGTGCTGGATTGTGTTTGAAGGCTGGGAACGCTGTGATACTGAGGGGAGGCTCCGAATCGATTAGATCAAATTTGGCAATTGGTGAGATATTAAGGCGGGCATTAAAATGGGTTGACTTGCCGGAAGAGAGCGTACAGGTCGTTCCAATTTCGGACAGGAACTTAATTCTTGAGTTATTAAAACAAGAGGAATATATAGATCTGATAATTCCAAGGGGAGGGGAGGGGTTGATAAGATTCACGGTAGAAAATTCTAGGATTCCGGTTTTAAAGCATTATAAGGGGGTTTGTCATGTTTTCGTGGACGAGACTGCTGACTTTGAGATGGCTGAGGCTATCTGTTTAAACGCAAAGGTTCAAAGGCCGGGTGTTTGTAACGCTGCCGAGACTCTACTAGTCCATGAAAAAATAGCAGAAAAATTTCTTCCCTCTGTCATTAAAAGTTTGGAAGAGAACGGTGTTGAAATACGCGGGTGTGAAAGTACCAGAAGTATTGTGCCGCATGTAAAACAGGCGAAGGAAGAGGACTGGTATGAAGAATATCTAGATCTTATTCTCAGCGTAAAGGTAGTGGATAGCTTAAGTGATGCAGTTAGTCATATAGAAAAATATGGATCGAACCATACTGAGGCCATTGTTACCAGGGATTATAGAAATGCTCAGTTGTTTCTGAACAATGTAAATTCGTCAACCGTAATAGTAAACGCCTCTACGAGATTCAGCGATGGTTTCGAGTTGGGTTTAGGAGCAGAGATTGGAATAAGTACCTCAAAATTGCACGCATTTGGTCCAATGGGTGTTGAGGATCTTACGGTAAGTAAATTTATAGTTTATGGGGATGGTCAAATTAGAACATAAACATAAGAAGGAGGAAAATGGTTGAGAGGGAGAAGAAGATTAAATACACACTCTATCAATCCTATAACAAATAATGCTAACAGAATTTTAAAGGTTGAGTCGAAAAAGGCTCTGAAAAAGCCTAAGTCCAAAGGTGATTCACAAAATGAATTCCGGATTGAAGATGTGGTAGAAATTAATGAGAATGATGAATTTTTTATGTCATTAGAGTTTGAAGATAAGCTCGTGTCCGAGATTGAGGAATCAGATTTCGATCTTCAGATCGATAACTCAAAGGGCGAGGTTGGCGAAAATAAGAAAAAAGAATGGACAGCTGACGACGAATTTAGACTTCTTCAGGTGTATTTTAGAGAGATGGGGACAGAACCCTTGCTCACTCCAAAAGAAGAAGTGGAAGTCTCGGCTAAGATAAAAAAGTGTGAATCAAAGGCTAGAGAAACCAAAAAAATGCTTGAAAAAATCTTTACTAAAAAAATGGGTGGTAGCATAGAAGATGTCATTACAGATCTTGAGAGCCTTTCAAATAAAGATAAAAATAGGCAGCTAAGGTTACTAAATAACCTATTAAAAAGGAATTTCAGGAAAAGGCTGAATACAAGAAAGGTTCGAAGTTTTAGTGTGCTTGCAAAGGCATATTTAAAAAGGGCAAAGAGATTTAAGGAGAGATTCGTTAAAGCTAATCTGAGGCTTGTTGTAAGCATAGCTAAGAGATATATGGGACGTGGTTTACCCCTGCCCGATCTTATTCAAGAAGGAAATGTTGGATTGATGAGGGCTGTTGAGAGATTTGATCACAGGAAGGGTTTTAAGTTTTCAACCTATGCTTCATGGTGGATACACCAAGCGATTTCAAGATCTTTACTAGATCAAACGAGAACCATAAGGGTACCTGTCTATGTGCTTGAGCAGGCGAGTAAGGTTCATAGGATAAGCTCTCTTTTGCATAAGGAGACGGGTAGGAAGCCATTTCCTGAAGAGATTTCAAGGAAGTCTGGGATTTCGCTCGAGGGTGTAAAGAGGGTCATAGATGCAACAAAGGACGTAGTACATCTCGATACGCCGATACTTGATGGAGAGAAGACAACCCTACTGGAATTCATACCTGATGAGGGGTCTTTAACTCCTGACAGTGCTGTTGCCAGGTCTACACTTACAGATAAGTTAAGGGGCGCACTTTCAAAATTGTCGGATAGGGAAGAAAAGATATTAAAAATGAGATTTGGAATTGGTTTTGAAACTACTTACACACTTGATGAAATAGGAAGGGAATTCAGATTGACCAGGGAAAGAATAAGGCAGATTGAAAAGAGGTCATTAGAAAAGCTTGAAGATTCAGATATCGGGGGTATGTTAAAGAGTTTTATTGAATAGACTGAATGCTCCTTGGACTAAATCTAAAAAATTTTGCTATTGTAGATGATATCTCAATCAATTTTAGCAAGGGTCTAAACATCATCACGGGGGAAACCGGGGCCGGGAAGTCGATAATCCTAAATTCCATAAATTTCATCCTTGGGGACAGATTTTCCTCAGATATTATAAAATCTGGTAAAGAGGAGACACAGGTCGAGGCACTTTTTGACATTAGTGGCAATGATGTTTTGGTTGATAGGCTTGCCTTGCTTGGAATCGAATCCGATGGCGAGGAGTTGTTAATCAAACGTACTCTGTCTCTAAAGGGAAAGGGTCGGGTCTATATCAACGGGAGTTTAGTAACAATTAGCATGTTGGAAACGATAACCGAGGGGCTCGTAGATATATTTAGCCAAAACGAACATCAGACCCTCCTCAAGGAGGATTCTCATCTAAGGATTCTCAACGAATTTGGCAGGTTAAAAGAACTTACCATGGAATTTTCAACTATTTATCAAAGGCACGCAGACATTAAGAAGACAATTGAATTGTTTATGAGAGATAAGAATGAACTTTTACAGAAAGAGGATTTTTTAAGATATCAGTGTAAGGAAATAGATGCGGCTGGGCTTAAACCCGCAGAATATGAGACGCTGGAGTTGGAAAAAAGGAGGTTGGATCATGCGGAGACCTTGTTCTCTGTAACCAAGGGTTCCTATGAAGATCTATACGAGGGTGAGGGCTCTGTTTTTGAAGTACTGAAAAGAGTTAGGAATCAGATCGAGCAGGCGTCGAGGATTGACGAGAATTTGGGTGGGGTCGTAAATACCCTAGAACGGGGGATCTCAGAGCTGCAAGAAGCGGCATTCAGTTTGAGGGATTATTGTTCGGAGTTTAGGCATGACCCGGATAGATTAAACCAGATTGAGGAACGTCTTCAGGAGTTAAGGAGGATTCAGAGAAAGTATGGTGGAACAATCGAGGAAGTAATTGAGAAAAGAAAAAAGATGCGGGAGGATTTGGATGCCTTAACCAACTATGAAGATAAGGAGAACGATCTGTCGACTGAAATAAATGTTCTGGAAAAAGACATGGAATTAAAATCAACGGAACTCTCTCAGAAACGTCATAAGGCTGTGGAATTATTTACGAAAGAGGTAGAAAAGGGTCTTGATGAGGTTGGATTGAAGAAGGCGAAAATCAAGATTGAATTCGAGAGAAAGGAGATATCCAGTACTGGATATGATAAGGTTACATTCCTTTTTTCAGCGAATCCTGACGAAAAACCAAGGCCACTTTCAAAAGTTGTCTCTGGTGGAGAGCTATCGCGCTTGATGCTTATATTAAAAGAGGTGATTTCGAGGGTGGAAGGGGGGTCGATTCTAATCTTTGATGAGGCGGATTCTGGTATTGGTGGAGCTGTTGCCGAAACGGTAGGCAGAAAGATTGAGAATCTTTCAAAGAAATACCAGGTTCTCTGTATTACCCACCTGCCTCAGGTTGCCAAATTTGCTACAACCCATTTTAAGGTTTCAAAGAGATTTGATAAAAATGTTACAAAAGTTGACGTTAAGACCTTGGATCGAGAAGAGGGGGTTAAGGAGCTAGCGAGGATGCTGGGCGGTATTAGAGTTACCGAGAAAACGATTGAAGCCGCGCGAGAAATGATCAAGGAAGAGTGACTTCGGATAAAAATTTCAATTAAAAATATGATGAGAAGACAACTGCAGCTACGACAGTTGTCCATAAGCCTTTCTTATCTCCTACTGCCGATTGCGTAACATTTCTGGTCTGAACAGCGTGACCGCTTATTTTCCAAATATCTTTTTGCTCATCGTAGCTCTTGTCTGGGTCGAAAGGTGCACCTAAAATAGTAGCAAGCATGTAAGCAGCTAAATCCTCTGCATATTCCCCTGCTAGTGTGTCGTTCTGCCCAAAGCTATGATGTTCTGAGAGGTATCCATAACGATTCGGTTCCTTAGGTATTGCCATTCCAACAGATGCGGCAACTAGGCGGTGAGGTTCATCAGTAGCATTTTCGCTCATAACTACATAAACTACCTGTCCCGGTTTAAGAAGCTTTAGACCATTTGGGGGCGAGATTAGTTTACATTTTGCTGGAAAGATACTCGATACTCTTACAAGATTGAATTCAGCTATCCTTGCATCTCTGAGAGCCATCTCGAAACTGGTTAATTTTTCCTTGTGCTTACCTACACCCTTAGTAACGAATGCAGTCTTTGGTACCAATTAACCTGCCTCTCCTTACTGACGTTAAGACTTGACGAATCTTTATCGATTAAAATGTCAATAGTTTTTACGAATAGTTTTAATAAGTCAATAAATCAAATAAAGATTTTACAAATAGGTATTCTTTCGAGTAATTTATGATTTATTTAGGTTCAACATATTTTAATTAATACTGTTTAGTGTCTTACTTCAATTAAATGAGATTCGGCGCGCATGTCTCTATAGCTGGAGGAATTGATAGGGCTCCAATACGAGCTTACGAGATTGGTTGCGATTGCTTTCAGATTTTTACCAGGTCACCTCGTGGTGGCGAACCCCCCAAACTTGATAAAAAAACTGTTGACTCTTTTCTTAAGGAGTGTTCTAAATATGGTTTGTTGGAATACTATGTGCACACTCCGTATTATATAAATCTTGCATCCGAGAACCAGCATATACGAAAAAATTCTATTAACATCATAAAAGACGAAATGAGGAGGGCGAGTATTTTAGCGGCAAAATATGTTATGACACATATTGGGAGTAGTAAGAACTTAAACAAGGCTGAGGCTAATAGGTTGGTGATTGAGGGATTGGGGAGGATATTAGATAAATCTGATCATGAAACAAATCTTCTTATTGAAAACTCAGCAGGGCAGGGAGGAACAATAGGAAATAGCTTTGAGGAGCTCGCAGGGATACTAGCGAAAGTTGGAGTTGCTGAGTTGGGAATTTGTCTTGATACTGCACATCTACTAGCTTCAGGTTATGACATAAGGACTAAGAATGAACTGGATTCTGTGCTTAAGAGGTTCTCTAATCTTATTGGGTTGGATCGGTTAAGACTATTACACGGTAATGATTCTAAGGTCGGCTTGGGAGAGAGAAAGGATAGGCATGAACACATAGGTTTAGGTCATATAGGATTGAAGGGCTTTAGATCGATTGTAAATCATCCGGAGCTAATACATCTAAATCTAATTGTAGAAACACCATTAGAAGACATTGATGATGATATTAGAAACCTAAAAAATTTAAAAAACTTAGAAAGGCTAAAGAGAAGCTCTTCGTAATAGGTCTATAGAATCTCTTGATTATGTTTTGAAGCAAATGAAGGCTTTTTAGCCAGCAAATTCTTTGAAGCCGCATGGTCATTCATTTTCAAAATACATAGAGATTATTAAGTTGACACGAGATAACCCATTTAAGTATCATCTCATAATATTCTCCATTTTATTATTCAAAGGTTTAAATTAATGCAAACAAAGCGGGTTGTTATAGTAGGTGGGGGTTTTGCTGGTGCAAAGTGTGCCTACACGCTGCGAAAGGGGCTTGCCAAAAAGGATT
>Ga0184637_10003088_pt1 | contig 10503 bp, 13 predicted proteins | sample PLM3_127_b2_FD_133143 | JGI IMG/M metagenome (GOLD analysis project Ga0184637, IMG submission 133143) | Groundwater sediment microbial communities from an aquifer in East River, Colorado, USA - PLM3_127_b2 | ecosystem: Environmental > Terrestrial > Soil > Riparian zone | place: USA: East River... | reverse complement strand
TAAAGACCTCTGGCGATGCCGATGTTCTGGACATTACGGGTAGTGTCTCAGAAGCCGTAAGGGGTTCTGGAATATCATCTGGTGTGGTAACGGTCTTTATCCCGGGCTCAACCGCGGGGGTCACAACTATTGAGTATGAAGGTGGCGCAATAAGGGATTTTAAGGAGGCATTCGATAGAATTGCTCCAAAAGGGATTAACTACTTTCACGATGCAAGATGGGGTGACGGGAATGGTTACGCGCACGTTAGAGCATCACTCCTGGGTCCTTCTGTTACGATTCCATTTTCATCAAATAGACTTCTATTGGGAACTTGGCAACAGATAATTCTCGTGGACTTTGACAATAGACCAAGAACGAGAAAGGTAATCATCCAAATCCTGGGAGATTAAACGAACTTTACCGAAAAATGCATGGGTTTGTAACGGACATTCAGATTGACAATGAGCGGCGTTATAGCCTCAATCATGGATGAAATGTCTAGTGGTCCTGCATCAAGGGTTCTTAGGTTAGGTATCTCTTCTGTAAGATGTTTTATCACACTCTTTGATTCATCGTCGTCACCACAAATAACAACATCATAGTCCAGGTTAATATCTATATCGCTTAATTCCTTTGCGGGAAGGTTATGGTATGCAGAAACCAACTTAACTCCATCGGGTAGTACCTCTTTGATCTCCAAGGCGGCGGATCCGATTGAGGGGGGAGTGTAGTAAAAGGCCTTTCCCCTCTTAGCCATTGGTACCACAGGTGTAACTACTATTTGATTTGATAGGTTATCGCGTACCCCTTCAACAGTCGCTACAGCATATTCCGCAGGAATGCTTATGATAACGACCTCAGATTCCCTAGCGGCTTCAGCGTTAGGCATCCCATGTATTTTGGGCTCAATTCCTAAACTGGTTAGCTTTTCTATATATTGTGAGGCAATTCCTTTCGCCTTTTCTTCACTCCTGGAACCAATAAATATCTCATGCCCAACCTTTGACCAGCGAAGGACTAAGCCCTCTGCAATATCTCCAGTACCACCTAGTAGAGAGATTTTCATACCAGCAACTCCTAGATTTAAGGTGGGATTATTTTAACCAAAGATTCTTTGGAGTAAAGAAAAGCGGGGGAAAATTGGGATTTTTAGAACTAGAATTTCTTTTTTAAATGCCAGAAGATAGAAAAATTCTCTGTAGCAAAAGCGTTTTGCTGTTCCTTTTCATCAGCATCTGGTATTGATACAAAGGGTACCAATCCACCCCAGACTATTAGGGTCTTGTCCTTATTGGACGCTCTGATCTCTTCGGTTAGATTAAATTCCTTTGAGGGTAACACAGAAACCGCGCTTAAAAGTTGGTTTAATTCCAGTTCTTCCTCATCAAGTTTGGTTGAATTCTCGTCAGAGCTCTGTTCCAGAAAATTAAAATGGTCATAGCGAGTTACGTGATTTTGATCAGCTTTCTGTTTATCCTCGTCGTTTGAATATAGTATCTCTTGGGAGAATGCAAACGATCCGATAGATAGCAACAAGTAAACTATGAGATAAAGTGGAATGCGCATCTTAATCCCCAACTACCACAACAATTAAGATCTACTATTTATAGTATAACTATAAATAATTAACATTAATTGTATTGTCAAGCCTGGAAATTATTCTAGATATTTGCTACGAATGTTTTGGTAGTAGAGACGCAAAATTTTGCGTCTCTACAAAGGAATCCAAAGCCATTTCTTGATCCCCTCTAAAGCTTGTCCCCGCATGTTTCTAGCGGGGAGTATGAGGGATAGCAGAAAGTATGTGTCATTGCTATGTAAGGGTTCCCAAAAATTCGGTTAAGGCTTCATTAAATTCTTCTGGCTTCTCCTGCATCATGAAGTGACCTGAGTTTTTAATCACGTGTAGTTTCGAGCCCTTAATTCTTTCCCGCAGTAACTCTCCGTATTTTACTGGGGTTAAGATATCCTGGTCGGCAGAGACGATCAGGGTAGGTACCTCAATCCTGGAAACCTCCTCTGTTATATCGAATTCATCACAGGCAACCAGGTCGTTGTAGATTACATCTTTTGAAGTGTTAAGAAGGCCATCATAATATTTAATCCTGAGTTCCTCACTCGAAGATTCGGCAAATGACCTTGATGGGGCGATCTTGCAAAATGCTTCGAAGTTGTTCTTCGCATAATCGAGGGTTTCTTTGGCAACTCTTAGTCTAACACCGGTACCAACCAGTGTGCAGGCTTTGACCAGTTGTGGAAATTCAAGGGTAAACATCTGTGCGATGCCTCCACCCATTGAGTGTCCTACCAATATAAGTTTTGATAAATTAAGAACGTCAGAAAACCTCTTTAGGAAGCTTGAGTATTCGTGGATGGCGCGGCATCCTTCACCGTTGGATTTTCCGTGGCCTGGGAGATCTAAGATTATTAGGTTAAGCCCTTTATTTAGCCTAAAAAAATCATGCTGGTATACCCATGTGGCAATGCTCTGACCGGCTCCATGAATCATCAAGATAGTGGCTCGATCGTTCTTAACTTCCTCGCCGGTGATGTATTTGATATTGTTTCCGTTAATCAGGACCTTTGGCAATTAAATCACCTTATTGCGGTTGGGTTCATTGATTGTCTTATATGCAGCATTTTCAGATTTGTGCTAATTTGTAAATCTATTAACTATATAATCGTATTTGTGTTTGGTTATGCCTTCTATTAAGATGGTCTTTAATCTGGAGGTCTTGCCGCGCATAATCTTAACCCTTGACTTTGGAACATCGAATACTTCTGAAATGATCTCTTTAAGCCTATCGTTCGCCTTTCCATCCTCAGGAGGAGCAGTAACTTTAACCTTTAATCTCCCATTTACAAATCCTAATATTTCGTCACGTGAGGACTTCGGAAGAATTTGAACGTAAAGTGTGATATAAGGCTCTCTGGGGATCGGATTCAAAAGGCACCTGAACTCAGGTTTTTAGCTAATTGATGCAGGGTTTGAACCAGGAATTGTCTTATAAATACAATAGCCACCAGGACTATAATGGGAGAAAGATCAATCGCGCCACCAATTGGAGGTATTATTCTTCTCGCATACCTTAACACAGGCTCAGTCGCAGTTATAAGAAAATTTACAATGGGGTTATAGGGATTGGGACTTACCCAGGATATTATTGCCCTAGCTACGATAATCAGCATATATGCGTATAAAAGCGTATCAATAACCGTTGCAATAGCTTCAACAAGGTTACCAAGGATACTCATATTATCCCCCTTTTGAGAGTTGTCTTGAACGAAGCGCCGCAGCTTCGACGGCTGATATGACTGCTCCCCTAAATCCATGTAGTTCTAGTTGGTGAATACCTTCAATGGTGGTTCCAGCAGGCGAAGAGACCTTTTCTTTTAATTCCGCCGGGTGAATCCCCTCTTCTAGAACCAACTTGGCAGTTCCATAGACCGTTTGTGTTGCAATTCTAAATGACAGCTCCTTTGATAAGCCCATCTTTACTCCACCGTTTAAAAGGGCCTCGATGAACATCGCTACAAAGGCTGGACCGCTTCCGCTCAGACCCGTTACCGCATCTAATAGGTATTCGTTCTCGACTATCTCTACAATACCAATTGACTCGAAAATACTCTTTACTTGTATCCTCTCATTGTTAGTTAAGAGTGGATTGAAATATAGAACCGATGCACCACATAGAACCAGCGCAGGTGTATTAGGCATCACCCTGACAACCTTCGACCTCTTCCTTATACACTTCGTGATGAATGAAGTTGTTACACCTGCAGCAATTGATATGATAATCTTTGAAGGATTTATGAGACCCTTTATCTCACTTAAAACCTTGCCAATGGTGTCAGGCTTGACGGCTAAGATGATGAGTTCTGCTGATCTTATGACCTTTTTGTTGTCCTCAGTGGTTTTTACTCCGTAGTGAGAGGAAATAAAATCTAATCTTTTTCGACTGACGTCACTAGCAATGATTTTATCTGGACTTAATACCTTTGAGTTCAAGAGCCCCTTTATAAGTGCTTCAGCCATGTGCCCCGCGCCTATCAATCCGATTTTCTTCATCGCTTCACGTCCTCTTTCAGAAATTTTTTAAATAGCTCTGGACATTACTCAACCACTAAGAATTCAGGAGTCAGAATCCAGAAGAAAAAAGACTCCTGAATTCCGAGTTGTTACGCTCTCGGTCCAAAGATCGCTGTTCCAATTCTTAAGATTGTCGCTCCCTCTTCAATAGCAACCTCGAAATCCTCACTCATTCCCATTGATAGCTCGATTATTTCTGGAGAATTTCTTTGTAATTTATCTCTCAACTCCCTCAAGCCTTTGAAATAGGGTCTTGCCATTTCCTTCTCTTCAGAGTAAGGTGGCATTATCATGAGCCCTTTCGCAATAATATTTGGATATTTTTCTAAACTTTCAAGGAATTCTTCAATCGCCTCGTGTTTTACACCACCCTTTTGCTCCTCATCGGCGTTGACTTCTATTAAGACTGGGACATTTGTTCTTAACCATTCTGCCCTCCTATTTATCTCTTCTGCGATCTTGATGCTATCAAGGGACTGAATTAGCTCGACATTGCCAACAATGTATTTGACCTTATTCTTTTGAATACGCCCTATGAAATGCCATTTAACTTCTCTACCAACTGCTTTTCCAACCTTGATGTATTTATCCCTTAACTCTTGAGCATAATTTTCACCGAATGTGTCAACACCCGCCTTCGCAGCCTCGATGATACCTTCCACTCTTACATTCTTTGTAACAGCCACCAACCTGATGCTCTTGGGGTCTCTTCGAACCCTATGTGCTGAATCTTCTATTCTCTGGCTTAACCTTTTGATGTTCTGAACTATATACATCAATCTAACCTTGTTGTTGCAAACGCGCAACATCTTATATACGAGCGATTTTATCTAATTAATGTTTTTTGAGAATTGATATGGGTTATTAAGATGCGCTCTGAATTTTATAAAAATGGGGATATACATCCAAGGTCGTACCTTATATGAAGAAACGTCATTATATCTCGTCTAGTGATAATTCCTACTAGTTTTCCTCCTTCGACCACAGCGGCTCGTCCCAGCTCGTCTCGCATAAGAAGGTTTGTTGCATTTATTGCTTCTTCATCAGGTCTTAGAATATTAAATTCATTCGGTTTAAGCATTATCTCCCCTACCGTCTTTTCGTGCCACAGATCATTTGGTACATCCTTTACCTGTTTTACAGAAACCAGCCCTAAGAGTTTCCCTTCGTTGCTTGTGACTGGGAAACAGATAAAGATATATTTGTGAAAGTAATTATCAACTAAATCGCTTATCGTAATATTGGCGGGTACCGAAATTACCTTTGAAGTCATAAGGTTTTTAACCTTTACACCTGTAAATGCGTCCTTTGCCACCGTCATTCGATATCCTGACTTTGCTGCCTGGTTTAGGAATAATCCGATAAAAACAAACCATATCCCACCGATGAAGTTTCCCAAGAAAAAATTGATAAGGCCTAGAGCGATCAGTCCAATCCCAAATCCGCTTCCAATTCTACTTACAGTTTGAGTAGCCTTTCTTATATCACCCCAGCGATCCCAGAGATAGGACCTGAGGATCCTGCCTCCATCAAGTGGAAAACCTGGTACAAGGTTGAAGATAGCGAGGGCTAAATTAATGAAGGCTAGATAGTCGAGAATCGCTAGAAACGGACTGTTTGAGGATATAGATGAAGATTTCGACAGAATCCAAAAAACAAGTGCAATAATAAGGCTACAAATCGGGCCAGCGACTGCGACATTAAATTCAATCTTGGCGTTTTTCGGTTCATCGGCAATCTGGGCAACACCACCGAATATAAACAGAGTAATTCTCGGAACGGCGATTCCAGATTTTTGGGCAATATAGGAATGGGATAGCTCATGTAAGAGTACGCAGAAAAACAGAAGAAATGCAGAGAGGCCTCCCATTATCCAGTATGTGAGAGGCTTAAACCCCGGATAGTTTTGAGGGAAGTAGCCTCCTGCAAGGCTCCATGTCACAAGCGCAAATATTATTAACCAAGAATAATCAACCCAGATCTCTATTCCCAGAATCTTAGTAAGCTTTACTCCAGTACCGAACATGAATCATTTCTCCAATTAATTCGCAACTATTTGCAGAACCCTTTTCACACATATTTTATCTTGCTAATATATTTAATTATATCTATGCAAACTGAGTTGTGGCAAAAATGGTTATTATATTACTGAGCTTGAAAACCATCGCGGACTGAATAAACTCTATTTAATTTCGAATCTAAATTCCCATTTAATTTTATTAGCTAATGAAATTGAAACAAGCATACCTCTACGGGGTTGATAAGATAAAGGAAGTAGGGGTTGAAAATCCGGGCCTCGAATCCTCACTGCTCCTTTCTAATATTCTTGGTGTAAATAAATCGGAGATCTATATCCACCCTGAGAGGGAGATTGATAGTGAGGATGTTGAGAGGTTCAAGAGAATTCTAAAAAGGAGAAGTAACAGGGAACCCATCTCTTATATACTGGGTCATAGTGAGTTTTACTCTAGAGGGTTTGTGGTTAGTAGAGATGTTCTCGTCCCAAGACCTGAGACCGAGCTATTAGTTGAAGAGGCTCTCAGGGCAGCCTCGGGGCTGTATTCACCCCGGATCATTGATGTGGGGACTGGTAGCGGTTGTATAGCGATTACTATTTGTGGTGAAAAAAGGGATTCAAGGGTTTTCGCGACTGATATCTCATACGATGCACTTAGGATTGCAAGGCTTAACGCAAAAATTAATGGAGTGGAAAAGGATATCAATTTTTTATGTGCTGATTTTTTAGGTTGTTTTAAAAGGGGGTTTTTCGATATAGTTGTTTCGAATCCGCCTTACATTTCGGATAGTGACTTAGCCCTTATTGATTCGGACGTAAGGGATTTTGAACCAAATAGAGCCATTTCCGGAGGGAAGGACGGTCTTTATTGTGTTCGAAGCATTGTTAAGGGTTCGTTAATTGTTTTAAAAAACGGCGGGTGGTGCATTTTAGAGATAGGACATGATCAGGAACAGAGGGTAATTGAGATCTTCAGGCAGACAGGATTTAGAGAGATCTCACTTACAAAGGACCTTTCAGCGGTAAATCGGGTGATTAAGGCAAGATGGATAGCATAATAGTCGAAGGTGCAAAGAGGCTTGAAGGGGAAGTAACGGTTAGCGGGGCGAAGAACGCTGTACTTGCCCTTATGCCCGCTTGCATACTTACACAGGGTGAAAATACGTTTACAAACGTGCCCGACCTTGCAGATGTAAGGACAATGTCTAATCTGCTCAGGATCTTGGGGGCTAGGGTGGAGTATGAGAGAGGAAATCTCTTTATTGATTGTACCAATTTAAATAACTGGGTGGCTCCCTATGACCTGGTAAAGACCATGCGAGCATCGGTTCTTGTTCTGGGGCCACTCACATCTAGGTTTGGTCGTGCCAGGGTCTCTCTTCCAGGGGGTTGTGCCATCGGTGAGAGGCCAATAGACCAGCATCTTAAGGGGCTGGGGATGCTGGGGGCAAATATTGAGATTGAAGAGGGTTATATAGAGACCGTTGCTTCTAAACTCAAGGGGGGGACTATTCCCTTTGACATCTCTACTGTGACTGGCACAGAAAATATTATATTGGCATCTGTGTTAGCAGAGGGGGAAACGGTGCTATTAAATGCAGCGTGTGAACCTGAGGTTGTAGAATTAGCTAACGTACTTAATAAGATGGGTGCAAATATAAGGGGTGCGGGCACCGATATAATTACCATTAAGGGGGTGGAAAGACTGTCCCCAATACAGGAGCACGAGGTAATGCCAGATCGAATTGAGGCAGGGACACTGATGGTCGCCTCCGCCGTTACAAAAGGGGATCTTTTCATCAAGAAGTGCAGGTTTGAAAATGTTGGTGCAGTAGTGGGTAAGCTGATGGAGGTTGGTGCTGAGATATCCAGGTTTGATGGTGGGATTAGGGTTAAAGGGAGTGATAAGATTAGAAGCATAGATATAAACACCCTTCCGTATCCGGGGTTTCCCACCGATATGCAGGCCCAGATGATGACCTTGATGACCATAGCAGATGGATTGAGCTTAATAACTGAAAATATATTTCCTCAGAGATTCATGCACGCAGGAGAGCTCAGAAGAATGGGCGCCGATATAAAATTAGTCGGAAATAGCGCAGTTGTCAGGGGTGTATCAAACCTTAGGGCTGCTCCCATAATGGCTAGCGATTTAAGGGCAAGTGCCTCTCTGGTTCTAGCTGGACTTGCGGCAATGGGAAAGACACATATATCAAGGGTCTATCATCTTGATAGGGGTTATGAAAGGCTGGACAAAAAGCTCGAGGCTGCCGGAGCGAGGATATGGAGGGAGAAGGATTGATTACTCTTGCAATTGCTAGAGGGAGGCTTCTGAAGGAGGCTGCAGCGGTTTTGAAGAAAACAGGACTACCTATTGGAGAGTTCTACAATGATTCCAGAAAATTGATCTTCGAGTTCCCGGAAGCGGGATTAAAGATCCTTATCATACGTCCATCGGACGTACCATCTTACGTTGAGTATGGTGCTGCCGACTGTGGGATTGTAGGCAAGGATACCTTAATGGAGGAGAAACACGATTTATATGAACCCTTAGACCTAGGGATAGGAAGGTGTAAGCTGGTTGTTGCAGCACCCAGGGGTTTTGATTTTTCTCCTTATAGACCACTACGTGTGGCAACGAAGTATCCAAAAATCTCTTATGAACACTTTGTTAGAAAGGGCATTACAACCGAAATTGTAAAGCTTTACGGTTCTGTTGAGCTTGCTCCAATCGTTGGACTATCTGACGTTATCGTTGATCTGAGTGCCACCGGTGAAACACTTAGAAAGAATAAACTGGTAGAGATTGAAACTATAGCCAATATTACGGCGAAGCTAGTAGTGAATAAGGTAAGCATGAAGGTGAAATCGAGGGAACTTAAGGAATTTGTAAACAAGTTGAAGAGGTATCGGACGCTTTTAGCTACTGGATGAGGAATTCCCTTTACTAAGTAAACGTCTTATCCTTGACCTTCAGTTTTATATCGATGAATCTTGTGTGATCCAGGTTGAGCAGATTGAGTAGCTTATGTGCTATATAGTTTTCAAACTTATCGAGTGTTCTATCTGAGTAAATTGCCTCCCAGATCATCTCCATTAGGTTGTATTTCTCTTCTATGTCAAGGTTTTCGTTTATGAGGTTGGTAAAATACCAAAGATCAATAGAACCCTGGCGCTCGTTCTTTGACAAATTGATTAATTCGTCTACCCCTGTATCAGACACGGCGAATTTTTTCTTTATTAGATCTCTTATTTTCTGGTTTTCAATTTCTGATATATTTGAGTCCGCAGTGACTGCCTCAAGGAGGATGACGCAGGTCGCAATTCTTAATTTTCCTTGAGGATCGATACCATAATTTGAGCCTTCAGAATCATTTACTTTAGCAAGCATATTTTTTAAGAATTCAAGCATAATGGTGTCTGCAAATGTTTTTATTTGTCCCACTTTTTAGGTGGATAGATACAAACTTAACTTCGTCTATCATAATCATACATTGGCTTGACTCCAATAGAAACCATGTTAGCTTAAATGACTTTTCGCTTCCACGGAGATTTTTGCTAAATGCCATTTTCGGAGGATCTTAAGGCTAGGATTAATGAGATCTTATCGAAATCTCAAACCAGACAATCTGCGCTAATCCCTATACTACATGAGGTGCAGAATGAATTCGGATGGTTATCGACGGATTCTATGGGAGAGGCAGCTGAGATTCTGGGTATACCTCCATCAAACGTTCAAAACGTTGCAACATTTTATACCATGTTTTTTACAAAACCGGTGGGCAATCATATTATCTGGTTATGTAGGACGCTGTCGTGTGCCCTGAGGGGTGCCGAGCATGTGGAAGAGTATATCACTGACAAATTATCCATTAAATCTGGTGAAACAACGCCAGATGGAAGGATCACACTTCTGGAAGCTGAGTGCCTTGCTTCTTGTGGGACAGCTCCAGTAATGCTAGTGGACTATGAGCTTTATGAGAACCTTACCAAAGAAAAGATTGATGACATTATTGAAAGGATTAATAAAGAATAAATGCCTCTAATTTTATCACTTTAATTTTTCTTGACTATGTATTCCAACCAAACGAAAGACCAATTACTCGAGATATATAATAAGGCAATTGAAGCGGCAAACCCAAGGAAATGTGTTTTAGAACACCTAAGTCTAAAGGGGAATATCCTAATGGTTGACTCTAGAACATATGACCTGGATCAATATAACTCAATATACATGGTAGCGTTTGGAAAGGCTGCTCCCTCTATGGCAAGGGCCGTTGAAGATTTACTAGGTAATAGGATTAAAGATGGAATTGTTGTATCCAATACCTTTGAAAAATCAAAATTTTCAAGATTAAGATTTTATCTTTCTAGTCATCCAGTGCCTGATGAAAGGAGTCTTAGTGCGGCCAAT
>Ga0184637_10003087_pt1 | contig 10505 bp, 14 predicted proteins | sample PLM3_127_b2_FD_133143 | JGI IMG/M metagenome (GOLD analysis project Ga0184637, IMG submission 133143) | Groundwater sediment microbial communities from an aquifer in East River, Colorado, USA - PLM3_127_b2 | ecosystem: Environmental > Terrestrial > Soil > Riparian zone | place: USA: East River... | reverse complement strand
CAGGACGTCCTCAGCCTCGCCGTTTACTTCCTTACGGTGAGCCTCATCGTTCGGCTTTGACCATTGCCGCGGGCTCTTTCCCTGCCGCCGGTTTGATGCTCGTCAACACCGGCGCAACGCGGGCCGCTAGGCTTGGAGGGAAGCCCGGGCGATGACGCTCGCGGCATTTTCCAACGCACAGGAGGTTTTCACCATGGCGAACATCACCCGCTTCGATCCGTTCCTCACCCGTTTGGATCCGTTCGGTGATTCCTTCGAGGACGTCTTTCGGCGCATGCTGAGACCCGTGCGCTGGGAGGTCGAAGGCGCGCCGGTGGAGATCAAGGTCGACGTCGAGGAGAGCGACAAGGCCTATACCGTCAAGGCCGAGATCCCCGGCGTGAAGAAGGAAGACATCAACGTGCAGATCGACGGCAACGTCGTTTCGATCACCGCCGAGACGAAGCGCGAGAAGGAAGTGAAGGAGAAGGGCAAGCTGATCCGCAGCGAGCGCTACTACGGGGCGCTGATGCGCAGCTTCTCCCTCGGGCACGACATCAACGAGGCGGAGGCGAGCGCGAAGTACGCCGACGGCGTCCTCGAGCTCACGCTGCCGAAGAAGACCACGGCTGCGGCGAAGAAGCTGGCCGTCCAGTAGGACCTCGAGCCCGAGGGCGCTCGATCGACGCCGCGCCCGCCGACATCGTCGTCTCCGGCACGCCGATCGATCTGGCGGCGCTCGTCCGCCTGGCGAAGCCTGTGGTCCGGGCGCGCTACGAGATGGCCGAGGTGGGGGAGCCGGGGCTTGGTGGCGAGATCGACCGCTTGCTCGCCCGCGCCGGGCTCACGCGGTGAGGCGAGGGCTCGCCGGTCCAGACGTCCGCGCAGCCACATGCCGTAGAGCAAGCAGGATCTCCGCCACGATCAGGACGACGATGTAGCACTCGACGCGCAGCGCATGTCGGGTGTCGATCAGGCCCGACCAGCGTGCGGAGGCGCGCGGAGGCGGCCGTTTTGACGCCGGTCAACACAGCTCGCCGGCACCGGCGTAGCGTCAGCAGACCGTTCGTCTCCGTTGGAGGTTTTGCCATGGCCACGTTCGTGATGCTCACCCGCGTCGACCCCGAGGTCCTGCGTAGCCCGCACTCGCTCGAGGAGCTCGAGCAGCGCGCGGTCGAGGCGATCGCCAAGCAGTGCCCGCAGGTGAAATGGCTCTCGAGCTATGCAGTCCTCGGCCCCTACGACTACGTCGACGCGTTCGAGGCGCCCGACAACGAGACCGCGGCCAAGGTCTCGACGCTGATTCGGACTCACGGGCGGGCGCACTCCGAGGTCTGGGCGGCGACCGAGTGGCACAAGTTCAAAGCGATGATCCACGCGATGCCGGCCTAGTCGCCGCGGACATCCGTGCCGCGGCCTACGCCTACGCCGCGGGCGGCTGGTCGGTGATCCCGATCGAGGCGCGCGGCAAGCGCCCGATCGTCCCCTGGCTCGAGTTCCAGAGTCGGGTAGCCGACGCGGAAGAGATCGACGCGTGGTTCCGCCGCTGGCCCGAGGCGAACGTCGGCATCGTGACCGGGCGCGTGTCCGGGCTGGTCGTCGTGGACGTCGACGCGCGACACGGGGGCGTCGAGAGTCTCGCCGAGCTCGAGATCGAGCACGGGGCGTTGCCGCGCACCGTCGAGGCCGCGACCGGCGGAGGCGGCCGCCATCTCTACTTCGCGCACCCCGGAGCGACGGTGTCCAATCGCGTCGGCGCGGCACGCGGCATCGACCTCCGCGGCGACGGCGGATGCGTCGTCGCGCCGCCCTCGATCCATCCGAGCGGCCGGCGCTACGCATGGGTGCCGGCGCGCGGCCGGGGCGAGGCGCCGCTCGCGCCGCTGCCGGCGTGGCTGCACGAGAACCCTCAAGACGGGCGCCGCGCCGGCCACCCGCTCAAGCACTGGCGCCGGCTCGCGCGCGAAGGCGTGGTCGAGGGCGAGCGCAACGCGACGCTCGCCTCGCTCACCGGGCACCTCCTCTGGCGCGGTGTCGATCCGGAAGAGGCGCTCGAGCTGATGCTCGCCTGGAATCGAACGCGCTGCCGCCCGCCCTTGTCTGATCAGGAGGTCGCGGAAGTGGTGGAGAGCATCGCGCGGCTGCACCGCCGCAGCCGCGAATCAGGACACTCGACTCGATGACGGGAACACCGAACGGACGCCTGCCGCTCGCGCCCGCGGAGCCGGTGGTCGTGGTGCCGATGGACGGCCCGCCGGCGAGCGAGATCGTGCAGCTCGTCGTCGATCTGCGGCGCGAGGAGGTGCACGCGACGCTGATCGACCCCGTCGCGCTGCCCGCGAGCGCCTACGACCGCGCCCGCGGCCAGTACCGTGCGGAGCGGCTGCTCGCTGCCGCGCGCGAGTTCGACGGGCGGCGGGTGCTCGGTGTGACCGCGCGCGACATCTACGCCGAGGGTCTCAACTTCGCCTTTGGCATCGCCGACTCGCCCGGCCGCGCCGCGGTGATCTCGCTCTTTCGCCTTCGCATCGGTGCGGACGACCCCACCTCCCGCGCCCGCGCGGTGAAGGAGGCCGTGCACGAGCTCGGCCATACGCTCGGCCTGCGCCACTGCGACGACCCGCGCTGCGTGATGCACTTCTCGACCTCGCTCGTGGACACCGATCGCAAGACGAGCCGGCTCTGTGAGCGCTGCCTGCTGCAAGCGAGCCGGGCGAACCGCGCGGGCCGATGAGCGCGGCGCATGATCCCGATCCAGCGGTTTCTCGATCACATTCGCTGGGACCCCGAGTTCGGGCGGGGGCAGTTCGCGATCGGCTACTACGATCGCGTCGAGCGCCGCATCGTGAAAGTGCCGCTCGCGCGCGTGCATCTCGAGCCGGGCAACCGCTTCTCGTTCACCGCCGTCGAAGCGGACGGCTCGGTCCACGACGTACCGTTCCACCGAGTGCGCGAGGTCTATCGCAACGGCGAGCTCATCTGGCAGCGGCCGGCCCAGCGGAGCGCCGCCTGAGCCTCTTGCGGGCCTCTGGCGTCGGACCGTCAGCGAGCCCGTTCAGTGCGCTGGTCCGGGCGGCAGCAGCCAGAGAAGGAGGAGGGCTGCGACGAGACAAGCCATGCCGGCGACCACGAGCCCACGCCCGGCCTCCGGCCGGGTGCTCAGTGCAGCGGAACGCCGCCCGTTTGCAGATGCCGCGCGAACCAGGCTGCGGCGAGTCGCGACACTTCCTTCAGGGCCCCGGGCTCCTCGAACAGGTGCGTCGCCCCGGCAACGGTGGCGAGCCGCTTCTCGCAGACGAGTCGCGCACATGCAACCTCGTTCAGGTCCATCGCAGCAGCGTCGCGGGCGCCCACGATCAGGAGCGTCGGCGCCCGGACGCGCGCGAGCGCATCCGCGCCGGCCAGGTCCGGGCGGCCACCGCCTGCCACGACGGCCCGGATCCTTTCCGGCATCTCGGCTGCAACGCGAAGCGCTGCCGCCGCGCCGGTATCGACACCGAACAGGCCGACCGGGAGGCTCGCGGTTCCGGGATGCAGTTTCAGGTAGCGGACCGCTTCGGCAAGGCGCGTCGTCAGCAGGCCGACGTCGAAGCGCGTCTCGCGGGTCTCACGCCCGTCGTGCGCGAGCAGATCGATGAGCAGCGTCGCAAGCCCGCCCACGCGCAGCTCACGACCGACGAGCTCCCCGCGCGGCGGTCGACCGCCCGCGCCGCATTCTGCGAGGACGACCACCCCTTCCGCCTCTTCGGGCCACTCCAGCATGCCCTCGAGCTTCGCGTGCCCCGAGGGCACGATCACCTGCACGCCGGGATGCCATTGCGTCATGGTTTCCTCCTCATGTCACGTTAACCTTCGCGCCGCCCGACCCGTTGATCGCCGTCAATCGAGTCACAGATATACGGATCTCGCGGGCAGGCCTGCCGCACCCCCGTGCTCGCCCGAACGCGAGCCACTCGGTCTGCAGGAGGGAAAGGGTACCGATCGCCGCGAGCAGCACATTGCTGAGGTCTGTTCTCGAACCCGAAAGGCGAGCCGATCGCCGCCACCCATTCGCCCACCTCGAGTCTCGACGGGTCGCCGATCGTCACCTTTCGCAGCCCGGCGGCATCGATCTTGACGAGCGCCACGTCGGTGCGCCGGTCGACCCCGACGACCTTGGCCTTGAACTCGCGCTTGTCGACGAGCTTGACCATCGCCTCGTCCATCTCGGCGACGACGTGCGCGTTCGTGAGGATGTAGCCGTCCTCGCTGATGATGAACCCCGAGCCGAGGCTGCGAGCCTGGTATTCGGGCGGCCCTGGACCGAAGAATCGCCGAAAGAATTCGTAAAGCGGGTCCTCCGGCGCGAGCCACGGGCTGCCGGGCTCGATCTCGAGCCCGCGCACCGTCCGCGTGGTGCTGATGTTGACGACCGTCGCGCCCTCGCGCCTGACGAGCGAGACGAAGTCGGGGAGCGCCAGGGCCGTGACGCCGGCAGTCGGGCTCGCAGAAACGGCTGGCTGCGCGGCGGTCGGCTGGGGCGAGCAGGCGGCGAGAAGAACGAAGGACAGGCTGAGGAATCGCCGGATCATGACGCGCATTAGAGCGTTTGCGCCCAAGGTGCCGTTTGACCAGTGTCAAGCGCGGCTGCTATCGGGCGAGCGGCGCTTCGACGCGCGCTCCGGCCTTGGGCGCTCACTGCGATGACCGAGGTCGGCGCAGAGCGCGAGCCACCTCGGGATGTCCTCCAGCCTCACGAGGCCGCGGACTCGCCGATCCTCGGGCACCGGCAGCTCGTTGAGGTCCTTGCTTGCGAGGAGTGACAAGACCCCGCCGGCGTCGTCGAGCTCAACGCGTGACGAGGACCGGGATGCGCGACCGGACGAGGACCTTGTTGGTCTCGCTGCCGAGCAGCATGCGCGAGATGCCGCGCCGTCCGTGCGAGGCCATGACGATGAGATCGCACTTCTCCTTCTTCGCGGCCCCGATCACGCCTTCGGCCGGCGAGAAGCTCATCCAGTGGACGCCCTTGAACCGGACGCCGGCTTTCCTCGCCGCCGCAGCGATCTCGCCGAGATACCTCACTGATGAGCCCGTTGCGTGGGGCGTCGCGAGACCGTCCTCACGTCCTCCGACATCGTCCTGCGGCGACGCCGCTGCCGATTGATCGGGCTCAAGACGGACGCGCGTTGCCCAACACCGTCGCCCTCAGCGCCCTGGCATCCTTCTCGCTCTCCGCACTCGCCACGATCTCCTTCACCGCGACAAAGCTGTCGGGGTTGACCGAGATCGAATCGATGCCTGCATCCACCAGGAAGCGCGCGAAGTCGGGGTGATCGCTCGGGGCCTGTCCGCACAGGCCGACCTTGCGCCCCGCCGCGTGCGCAGCGCGGATGACCTCGGCGATCATCGTCTTCACCGCCGCGTGCTGCTCATCGAAGAGCCGCGCCAGCCGTTCCGAGTCGCGATCGACCCCGAGCACGAGCTGCGTGAGGTCGTTGCTGCCGATCGAGAAGCCGTCGAAGCGCTCGGCGAACTGCTTCGCCAGGATCACGTTCGAGGGGATCTCGCACATCACATAGACTTGCAGGCCGTTCTCGCCGCGCGCGAGGCCGTGACGGGCGAGCTCCTCGAGGACGCGGTCGGCCTCTTCCGGGGTACGGCAGAACGGGATCATCACGATGACGTTGGCGAGCCCCATCTCCTCGCGCACCTTCCTGATCGCGCGGCACTCGAGCGCGAAGCCTTCACGGTAGCCCTCGTCGTAGTAGCGGCTCGCCCCGCGCCAGCCCAGCATCGGGTTGGACTCCCCGGGCTCGAAGGCCTCGCCGCCGATGAGCCGCGCATATTCGTTGGTCTTGAAGTCGCTCGTCCGCACGATCACCGGACGGGGGTGATGGGCCGCTGCGATCCGCGCGATCCCGGAGGCGAGCGTGTCGACGAAATAATCGGTCTTGTCCGGCCAGGCGCGGGTGAGCTGGTGGATGCGCCGGCGCACGGCGCGGTCCTCCAGCGTCTGCCACCTGGCGAGCGCCATGGGATGAATCTTGATGAGACTGCCGATGATGAACTCCATGCGGGCCAGGCCCACGCCGTCCGCGGGCAGCCGCCACCAGCGCAGCGCCGCCGCCGGATTCGCGACGTTGAGCATCACCTGCGTGCGCGTCTTCGGGATGTCCTGCAGCGCGATCTCACGCACCTCGAAATCGGCCGCGCCCGCATACACGAACCCTTCGTCGCCCTCGGCGCAGCACACGGTCACCTCCTCGCCGTCTTTCAGGACCGACGTGGCGTTGCCGGTGCCGACCACCGCCGGGAGTCCCAGCTCGCGGCTGACGATCGCTGCGTGCGACGTCCGCGCGCCGTGATCCGTGACGATCGCGGCCGCGCGCTCCATGACCGGCACCCAATCGGGATCGGTCATCGCCGCCACCAGCACTGCACCGTCCTCGAATTTGCCGGCGTCGGCTGCACTTTTCAGCCGGCATGCCTTGCCGGTCGCGATCGCGGCGCCGACGCTCAGGCCGCGCGCCAGCGTCGCGCCCTTGCTCTTGAGACGGTAGGTCTTGAGGCCGGCCGCCTTGCGCAGGGCGTGCACCGTCTCCGGCCGGGCCTGCACGATGAAGAGCTCGCCGGTCAGGCCGTCTTTCGCCCACTCGATGTCCATGGGCTTGTGGTAATGGGCCTCGATATCGCACGCCCACCGGGCGAGCTGGATGATTTCCGCGTCGGCGAGCACGAAAGCGTCGCGCCGCTTGCGCGGCGTCTCGATCAGGCGGGTCGTCGCCGGCCCGCGTGCGGCATAGACGAGCGCGCGCTCCTTCGTGCCGAGCCTCTTGCCGAGGATGGGTCTGCGCCCGTTCTGGTCGAGCAGGGGCTTGAACACCATGTACTCGTCCGGGTCGACGCTGCCCTGGACGACCGTCTCGCCGAGCCCCCATGCGGCATCGATCAACACCGCGTGCGGGAATCCGGTCTCGGTGTCGATCGAGAACATGACGCCGGCAGCGCCCTTGTCCGCGCGCACCATGAGCTGCACGCCGACCGAGAGCGCGATCCCGAGATGATCGAAGCCTTGTTTCTCGCGATAGGCGATGGCCCGGTCGGTGAAGAGCGACGCCATGCAGCGCCGGCAGCCGTCGAGCAACGCGGTCTCGCCACGGACGTTGAGAATAGTCTCGTGCTGTCCGGCGAAGGACGCCTCCGGGAGATCCTCGGCGGTCGCGCTCGATCGCACGGCCACTTCGGGATCGCGACGCCCGGTCCGCTGCGCGAGCTCGGCGTAGGAGCGCCTGATCGCTTCGGCGAGCGCGGGCGGAAGCGAGCCTCGCAGGAACAGCTCCCGGATGGACCCGCCGGCCTCCTCGAGCGCCAGCTCTCCGCGTTGGAAGCGCCCGAGCGTCGCCGCGATCGGCTCGCGCAGCCCGTTTTCGCCGACGAAGTCCCAGAACGCCGACGCGGTCGTGGCGAATCCGTCGGGGACCCTGATCCCCGCCGCCTGCATGTGCTGGATCATCTCGCCGAGCGAGGCGTTCTTGCCGCCGACGCGCGCGACGTCGCGGGCGCTCAACGCGCCGAGCCCGATCGTGTAGTCGCTCCGTCCCGTCACGGGCGCGCCATTGGCTGGACGCTCGCGCCGCGGTGCGCTTGAGCGGGAGGCAAACCGCCGGGTCATGGCGCGCGGGCTCACGGCTCGACCCCGAGGTCGGCGTAGAGGGCGAGCCATTTCAAGATGTCCTCCCGCCTCACGAGGCCGCGGACTCGGCCGTCCTCGAGCACTGGCAGCTGGTTGAGGTCTTTGCTCGCGAGGCGCGAGAGCACCTCGCCGGCGTCCTCGTGCGGGCCTGCGAATGCGAGCTTGTCCGCCGGGATCATGATGTCGCGCACCGCGGTCTGTGCCCACGCCGCGCGATCGAGCTTGCGGACTTCGCGCAAGCACACCATTCCTTCCAACCGGCCGTCAGCCACCACCGGAAACGCGCGCTGGTCGCTGCGCAGCAGATAGCGGTCGACCAGTGCGCTGACCGAGAGATCCGGCGGGATCGTAAAGAGCTCGGTCAACATCAGGCGCGAGACCGGAACGTCCCTGAGCGCTTCGCGGACGAGGAGCTGCCGGTAGCTCAGCGCTGCAGCGTTGTTCAAGAACCAGCCGACGAAAGCGACCCACAACCCGCCGACGAACCCCACGCCGAGGAACGGGACCGGGACGCCCAGCATCATCGCCACGCCGGTCGCGATCAGAAACCAGGCGAAAGCCCGGCCGGCGCCGGACGCCCAACGCGTCGCGCGGCGCAGGTCCCCGGTGGCCGCCCACATTACCGCGCGCAGCACCCGCCCGCCGTCCAGCGGGAACGCCGGCACCAGGTTGAAAGCCGCGAGAACGAGGTTCACCTGGCCAAGCCACAGCAAGAGCGTCCCGCCAACCCCGAGCGAGGCGAACAGCTGGGCGGGGTCCGCGAGCTCGGCCTCGGTCGGGCCGATCGAGACGCCGGCCGCGAAGAGGAAGAGGCCGCCGAGCACGGCGCTCGTGACCGGACCGACGATGGCCATCCAGAGCTCGGCGCGCCAGTCCGGAGGTTCCTGCTCCATCTGCGCGATGCCGCCGAAGACGAAGAGCGTGATGCGCCGGACGGCGATTCCCCGCGCACGGCCCACCAGCGCGTGCGAAAGCTCGTGCGCCAGGACCGAGGCGAACAACGCCACGGCCGCGCCGAGCGCGGTCCCCCAGATCAGAGCGGGACCCCAATCCGGATGCCATGCCGGAAACAGGCCCAGCGCCAAGCTGCTCGCGATCAGGAAGAAGATGATCAGCAGGCTCCAGTCGGCGTGGATCTCGATGCCTGCGATCCGGCCCAGGCGCAGTCCGCTACCCATGGCGGTGCCTCCCTCGTCGCGTGCTGCGCAGACTCATGCAGAGAAGGCCTTCGTAATCGCGTCCACTGCGGGCCGCGGCCACGTGTCGAAGCCGGCCGCCGTTCTCACGCGCGGGTCGCATACGGGCGCGCGGGAGAGGAGCGCCGCGAGGAGCTCTTGCGGCAGCCCTCCGATCGGGAGTGGCGAGAGCATGGGGTTTTCCTCAGCTCCAGGTTCGAAAGCGAGCGATCGGCACATCGCGACGCCCCGACGGGCTCCGCAGCAGCCATTGTGGTCCGGGCCCGTGCACCAGGTTTGACGCACGTCAAGCACCGCAGACGTCCGGTCGGCATCGTGCATCCTGGTATGAGCGAGAGCATCGAGCTTCCCAAGCCGACCGAGCTCGGCGGTCCGCCGCTCGCGAATGCGCTCGGCGGCCGCCGGTCCGTGCGCGAGTTCGCGTCGCGGACGCTCGCGTGGGGCGAGATCGGCCAGCTCCTATGGGCCGCGCAGGGCATCACGGATCGGACCGCCGGGCTGCGTGCAGCGCCCTCGGCCGGCGCGCTCTATCCGCTCGAAATCGATGCGGTCACCCCATCGGGGGTGTTCCGCTACCAGCCCCGCGGCGAGATGCGACCCAAGTGAAGCCAAGGAGCAGGCAATGCCGCGCACGCAACTCGCGAAACCGCAATGGCAAGCCTACTTCGACCGCGTCTCGAGAACGCTCGGGGCGAAGCGGGTGATGATCGAGATCACTGGGCTGGGGCTGGGCGATCAGGTCGAGGCCGAATGGATCCCGCTGCTCGGGCTCTCCTATGACCCGAAGGACGACGTGCTGGTCGTCGTGGGCGAAGGCCTCAAGCACCTGATCTCCCATCCGCGCCAGATCCACGTCGAGCACGAGCTCGACTGGCTCCAGAGCGTCGAGGCGATCGACGCCGAGGGCAACCATCACATCGTCCTGCTCAAGGACCCGTTGAGCCTACCCGTACCTTGAACAGCCACGCGAGACCGGCTGCCCGAGGCCTGGCGCGGACGGCTCAGCGAGTGCGCGAAGCACCGCAGATAGGCATGCCGGGCTACGCGGGACGCGGGCCCCAGGCGCGTACGCGTCCGGTGTCGAGGTGGACGAAATCGGAGTTTGGGTAATAGCCGCCCCGCCGCGAGCGAGCGCGATCGCTGCGTCGCGCAGCCGCGCGGTGTCGTTTCGCTTCAGTCCGGTGGGCGGACGGCGCAACGTCCAGCGGTAAGCCTGGCCCGTGTGGTCGGGAACCCGCCCCTCCGCCGCGGCGCAAGGTGCGCGTGCGGCGCGCGGATGGGAGCCGCGCCGATCAGTCCGGCGCGTAGTCGAGCGGCCAGCGCTTCGAGAGGAACCCGACGACGCGCAGGTCCGCCCCCGCCGAGGTATAGGTCCAGACGGGATTGCCGGTCGCGAGCTTGTTCAGCTTCCGGGGCCGGAGGTTGACCGCGAGAACGGGCAACTCGCGCGCGCGAACCGCCGCCGCCTCCTGCGCGTGCTCCGGATCGTCCCCGAAGAAGAGCCACTCCCGGACGAAGGTGTCCTGCAGGCGCTCGAGTTCGTGACAGAGCGCTTCGGGGACCGGACCCGGCCGGTCGATCCTCGACTCGCCCGCGGTCGACGCCACGAGCCACCCCCCGTGCACGTCGTCCTCCACCGATCGGTAGCAGACCGT
>Ga0184637_10003086_pt1 | contig 10506 bp, 6 predicted proteins | sample PLM3_127_b2_FD_133143 | JGI IMG/M metagenome (GOLD analysis project Ga0184637, IMG submission 133143) | Groundwater sediment microbial communities from an aquifer in East River, Colorado, USA - PLM3_127_b2 | ecosystem: Environmental > Terrestrial > Soil > Riparian zone | place: USA: East River... | reverse complement strand
TCCAAATGTCACCGCGTGGTTGGCCACGCATCCGCGCTTTGTCTTGCACTTCACGCCGACCAGCGCGTCGTGGTTGAATCTCGTCGAACGCTGGTTTCGCGAAATCACGACGAAACGGATTCGACGCGGCGTGTTCCACAGCGTCGAGGATCTCATCGCCGCCATCGACGCGTATCTGCGAGAAACGAACAAGCATCCGAAACCCTTTGTCTGGACCGCGTCGGTCGAGACCATTCTCGCGAAGATCGCTCGTTGTAAAGCTATTGTGGAGACACCACACTAGCCAGCTTCATCCCAATGCCGTGGCCCGAAGGTTCCTGGGTGACTTCGTCCCCGGACTGACCTATCGGCTCGGTTCATGGTATCGGCAGCAGCGACTTATCTCTCGGACGCACGTGCTGGTCGGAAACATTCTATAAAATCGTGGTCGCCGCATGGTCACGCATCAGGGAAACAATATTGACGACTCCCTGATTTCCGAACAGTTTCAAGGCGCGGGCGAAAGTATCCGAACCCACTTTGTGTTTCGAGATCGAATCACGGCCTTTGGTACGACCTCGAGCACGATCGCGGCCTGTCGGCGTTTCACGCGCGGCATAACATGACAGCCAACGCCAGCTGGGAGATTCCGGTTGCCGTAAACCGTACAGGCGTGACGGGCGCGTTGCTCGGCGGCTGGCAGCTCAATGGCATCGCCACGTTGAGAACCGGCCACCCGTTCACCGTCGAACTCGGGTTCAATCGCTCGGGCAACCTGAATACGACCGGTTTCTCCCGGCACGAGCGGCACGATCTGAAGCCGGGTTGCTCGTCCAACCCGGTGCTGGGGGGATGGGAGCGCTATTGGGATGTGAACTGCTTCCAGCTGCCTGTGGTCAACACCCGCGGCAATGTCGGCCGCAACACGCTCATCGGCCCGGGCCTGGTGTCCATTGACGCGTCGCTGGTGAAATCGATCTCCGTGGGCGGCGCACGGACGCTGGAGGTGAAGATCGAGGCGTTCAACGTGCCCAACAGGCCCAATTTCGCGATCCCATCCGGGCGCATTGCCTTTACCGGTGTTGCCGCTGATGGTTCGCCGGTGATTGCTCCGACGTGGGGCCGGATTACGTCGACAGTAACGACGTCGCGTCAGATTCAGGTGGGGGCCAAGCTGACGTTCTAGACGTGCTTCGCAGGCGGGACCGCCGGTCGGCAGGGGCTGTACACGCGACGCACGCCGAAGGTGACTCGTCGGCCCGCGTGGTCGAAGACATGTACACGTCTTCTGTTCCCGAGAAGTTCCGTGGCTCGCTCAGAAAGCCGCTTCGCGCGTCTGCCTGCAAAGATGCTTGCGCATCCTCACGAACACCCACGCTCTACAACGTCCTGATCGAGACTCGTTCGTTCTCTTCCCCGGTCATGCGCTGGCATCTTGCACCCGAGACACACGGTGCATCTCCTTTCGAAGAGCACCTCACATCCCGGACGAATTTACCGACGCATTTCCGGACCAGCGAAGCTGACTCGTCTCCTTACGACGTGCGCAGCGTCGGAGACTTTAGAATGACATCGCGGTCGTGTCAAGCAGTTTTGTGACGCGCGCGCAAAAAAAATTGCAAGGAAGCGATCGCAGCACAGCTTGTCGCGCGTCGCGTTCGCGAAGCCGGAGGTCACGTCCCCTAACGCAACTAGCTGCGGTGTACGCAGCTCAGTAAGGCACAGCGATTAGTCGATCGCTGCTGCGCATGTCGTCGTCGAGCAGGCGGAGGAGCGCTCTCGCGACGGGACCTGGCTGCCGTCGCCGATTTTCTGCGCGTCCCTCTGGATGATCGGCGCGACTTTCACCGAGCTGCCGAGGAGCAGCATCTCGCGAGACGCGCGCGCTTCCTGCACGGGAATGTCGCGGACCTCGACTCCCTTGATGAGGCCTTGATCCTTCAAGAGGTGAGCGAGCTCCAGCAGCCGGAGCGATGTGCAGCCGGCGAGTATGTGATCGAACTTCGGATGGGCGAACACGCCGTCGCTCGTCACGAACGCCACGTTCATGTTGGAGCTTTCGCCGACGTGACCATCGGAATCGATGAACACACCGTTGTCGAATCCTGCCTGTTTGGCCTCCATCTGCATCAGCACGTTCGGCAGGTAGTTGGTGGCCTTCGTGATCGCATAGAGCGGCGCCTTGATCGGATACGTCGTGGTCATCACCTTCAGGCCCTCGGTGTACCACCGCTCGGGATACAAAAGGCCCGCGAACACCATGACGAAGAAGCCAGGCTCGGCGCCCGCCGCCGGCGTGAGCTCCAGGCTGCCAGGTCCTGACGACAGCCAATAGCGAATCGAGCCGTCGCGCCGGCCGCTGGCCGCTGTCGTCTTCACCCCGACGTGGAAGGGTCACTCCCGGCGTCTGCGCGCGAAGTCTCCGACGTGACGGGCGCGGGCGATACGGTGATTGCCACGATCGCGCTGGCGCTCGCGGCCGGGGCGACACTGGCCGAGGCCGCGCGCCTGGCCAACGAAGCCGCCGGCCTCGCCGTCGCGAAGTTCGGTCCTGCCGCGTCACCCCCGCGGAGCTACTCCGCGCGCTCGACGCGTTAGCGAACACCTGATACAGGCTTTGGGGACGGGCTCCCGGCCTACCACGATTGTGGGGATCGACCACGCTTCGATATCACGCAAGCTTTCGCGGTACGTGAGCTGGGCGAACGCCATGTAGAAATACTGATCCCAGCAGGAGAAGCACGACGCCTTGTATTCCCCACTGTATCGCGCGACGCACCGTTGGAATGTGCTTTGCGACACATGGGCCATGAGCTGCGCAAAGATGGTGGCGACGAGGACGATAGGCTGCATTAGCGGGGGGTGGTCTGGCTGGTCGATGTTCACGGAAGGCCGATTGTCCGCCGCTCCTTCCTTATCTCGCCGCCCACACGATAGGGCAGATTGCCGCAGGACAGAGATACTTGCCACACTAGGTCGGATTTGGATGTAGAGTGGCGCCGAGCAGGGCGGCCAAATTGGAAATCCCGGGTACTACTTCTGGTCGTCGTATCGGAGGGAAGGTGAGACGTAACATTTTTCAGTTTCTTCACATGACCGGATGGATGCTGATTTTTCTGCTGATGACCGCTCGGCTGAGCTATGGGCAAATCTCCGACACCACGCCACCCCAGGTTCGTAGCCTCGACATCAGTCCCAGAAGCATCGATGTCACGTCTGCCGGTGCAAACGTTACTGTCACGATGCGCGTAACGGACGACTTGTCAGGCGTGAAGGAATTCACGCCCGGGGTCAATTGGTGGATAAGTGGAGTATTTACCAGTCCGACTGGCGACCAGAGCGCAAGCCGATTCTTTGTTCGCGTCTCCGGGGATTCCCTGGATGGCATATACACGGCCGTTTTCCCTTTCCCACGGTTCACGGATTCGGGCGTGTGGAACTTTGACATTGGGGCCATTCAGGACAATGCCCTCAACCGTGTAGGGGTCAGTACAGCCGCGCTGCAGGGCCAGGGCTTCGCCACAGATCTCACCGTGACCTCCGCGCCTGACAACCAGGCACCGCAGCTCACAGGTATCTCGTTCTCTCCCGCCGCGCTCGATGTCTCAGCAGCCGATCAGCCGCTCACAGTCACACTTGCCACGACGGACGATGTGTCTGGTGTGGAACTGTTCAGGACCTTCGTGGAGTTTGTGTTCACCCTTCGGAGCCCGTCGGGATCGCAGCTTCGGAGAATCGTTAACCGGGAATTGAGGCTCAATTCCGGCACACCGCTTGCCGGTACCTGGGAAGCCACGATCAATTTTTCGCAATTCAGTGAACCCGGTCTCTGGAGGGTGACATCGGTCGTCCTCTATGACACTGTCGGAAACAGAACCAATTTGGACGCAGCCGCGCTACAGGCTCTCGGAGTTACCACCGACTTGAACGTCTTCTCGGTGCCGGCTGATACGATGCCTCCCCAGTTGGTAGGGTTCAGCTTTTCCCCGGTCTTTCTCGACACGAGTGTGGGTCCGCAGCAGTTGATCGTCACGGCCCAAATCTCTGACGACCTCGCTGGTGTGACTTTCGAACGCGATTCCCCGTTGTTCAGCACCATCTTCGGTGCGATTCTCGTGAGCCCTTCGGGTGCCCAGCGAATACCGAACACTTACTTGTTCGTTCCGCCCTTCAATTTGCTTTCGGGTGGTTCTCCGCAGAATGGAGTCTGGCAAGCAGTGTACGTGTTGCCGCAATTTGCCGAAGCTGGCAATTGGACCGTCAGTCTCGCGACTAAAGATCGCGTCCGGAACACGAGGAGCCACAGCCCTAGTGCGTTGAACGCAGGGGGATTTCCCAGTCAATTCACAGTAGTGAGGCCTTCACTGGAACCGGATGGAATCGTAAGCGCGCTCGGCGATACGGTTATGGACTCCGTATTCGGGGTTCGGGCCTCCGTCGAGTTCCCGCCGGGCGTCCTCACGACCTCCACAGAGGTCGCCATTGATGTGTTCAGCTCTCCCCTGTCTCTACCAACACCTTCGGGTTACACGGGGGCTGGTACCTTGTTCGTGAACATAAACTTGGCGCCCCAGCCAGTATTTCCCTTACCTTCACCCGGACTCACTATCGTTCTACCGCTTGGTTCCCCGATGGCCTCAGGTGATCGAATCGACCTGTTTCGTGTAAGTCCTGCGACCGGCACGTTGGTGCCGGCGCTGGACACGTCGGGCCAACCTGTCGTGGGAATGGTCGATGCAGGAGGGGTCAGTGCTACTTTCGTCGGAGTTTCCAGGCTGTCTGTCGTGGTTGGCCTATTGCCAGCGACGATCCAGGCCACAATTGATGTCAAGCCGGGATCAGATCCAAGCCCTATTCAGATCAAGAGTCGGGGCTCCATACCCGTCGTAATACTTTCGACGGCGAATCTTGATGCTTCCTTGTCAGTGCAAAGGGACACTCTTACTTTTGGGAGAGCCGGCGACGAGCGTAGCTTGGCGTTCTGCAGCGGAGAAGAAGATGTCAACGGTGACGAACGGCCGGATCTCATCTGCCATTTCCACACGGAGCTGACCGGTTTTCAAACGGGAGACGTCGAAGCAGTACTGAAAGGAAGAACCATTCAGAACCTGAAGATCCAAGGCTCCGACAGAGTACGGATCTTGAGTAGGTAGCATTGGACGATAACGATAGATCGGGACGTAACACTAGCGCGGATTTCACTTCCGTGGCGCGAACCCTTCGGGTTCGCGAGGCGAGCCGGAAAGGCTCGCCCCACAAATCCGCGCTACAGCGTTTTGAAAAACGCTCTAACGGGACGTCAACGGAAGGCGGACCTGCCCGCCTTCGCGCGTGCGCTTCGGCGAGGCCTCGCCGCAGCCTTCGGCGGAGGCGGAAAGGTCCGCCTCTACGGCCGATCGGGTGGGATCACTTACGGCCGCTTGAGCGGGATCATTTCTTGAGGGTCGCGCCCGCAAGCTGGGCGATCGCGCCGAGCGTCGGCGCCGCGTTGAGCCCGAGGCGAAAATCCTTATCGGAAACGTGGTGTACCGATCGGTCGGCTGGTGCCAGTGTGGATTCCAGCCGGCGCCGGTGTGCATGCCCCGCTCGTTTTCGCGAAGGCTGATGGCGGGCACCAGTCCATGAATGGCGTCGAGTCGGTTCCGCGAGCGCTCGGCGTGCGGCGCCGTCCTGATGACTCGCGGCGATCAGGGCATGTGGCTGCTCGGCCCCGACGTGGAAGGGTCACTCCCGGCGTCTGCGCGCGAAGTCTCCGACGTGACGGGCGCGGGCGATACGGTGATTGCCACGATGGCGCTGGCGCTCGCGGCCGGGGCGACACTGGCCGAGGCCGCGCGCCTGGCCAACGAAGCCGCCGGCCTCGCCGTCGCGAAGTTCGGTCCTGCCGCGTCACCCCCACCGAACTGCTCCGCGCGCTCAGCGCTTCCTCTGCAACCTGACGTTCAGAAACGCCAATCTGGACAGCCGCCGCGGCCTTCCTGTGCTTCGCCGATCGACGCCGCTCACAGTCGGCCGGCCGTGGAACGACGCGCCCCGCGTTAGGCGCTCATGGATTTACGCGCCAACTGCACTTACGCCCAGCTGCGCCATCATGGTGGCCATGTCGAAGTACTGCCGGATCCGTTGTGCCTTCCCGTCGGCCACTTCGATGACTTGGCAGGCTCGCATTTCGATTTTCTTGCCAGTCGCTGGGATTTCGCCGCCAGCAGTTCCAAGCACGCCGGTGTGTGTACCGCGCCACGTTACCTCGAGAATCACCGTGTTGCCGCTCACATACGCAGCGTCAAACGTAGCCTTCGAGTCTGGAAATGCCGCAGCCCAGCCCTTCCACGCCGTGATCACATCGACGGCCCCACGCAGGTTCCGATGAGTGGCCACTTCGTCGTAGGTCAGTCCAGCTGTGATCGCCCGCGTCGCCGCGTCCCAGTTCTTTTCGTTGTACGCAATGATCGACGCCTTTGCGGCTTCAATAAGTATCTGCTCTGACATAACAGGTTCCTCCTTGTTTGCCTGAACGAGCATGTTCGGGGTTCGTTATGTAGAATAGCCTCGTCTCGTGAACCTGAGAGGAGCCCCTTCCCGTGAATGCACGTCTTTTTCAAGCGACGATCGCGGTCCTCACCCTGGCCTGCGCGGGTCGGATCGCCGTTGCGGCACAGGGGAATCCCGAAGCGGCCAAGCTCACGAACCCGGTCGCCGCGACACCCGAGTCGGTCGCCGCCGGAAAGCAGGGCTACGGAAGGAATTGTGCCCCCTGCCACGGCGTCACCGCCGAGGGTGGCCCCGGCAACGATCTGATCCCGGCCGCGCCCGACCTCACGGATGACATGTGGGACCACGGGTCCACCGACGGTGAGGTGTTCGACGCCATCAGGAACGGCGTGGCGCCGGACTTCAACATGATTCCGTGGAAGGACAAGCTCAAGGACGACGACGTCTGGAACGTCGTGAATTACTTGCGGTCGATCGCCAAGAAGAAGACATGAAACCCCCAACCCCATTTCCAACTCCCAAGACGCCTTGGGAGTTGGAGGTTGGGAGTTGGGAGTTTGGCCTCTTCTACTTCGACAACGGGTTGGGCCTCATCTGGAACTTCACGAGCTTGGGCGTGGTCCCCTTGCCGCCCTCCATGTGGAACGGCGCGCGCGTTGAAATCGGCGTATAGATGCCCTTCCCCTTCCATCCGCTGTTCTGATTGTCGATGCGCCCGTCGAGCCCCTTGGCGAAGTAGCCCATGGGATACGGCACGCGCAGCGTCATGAACTTGCCGTCCACCAGCGCCAGCAACCCCTCGGACAAGTTGCCGGTGGCAAGCGGCACGTCCTTGCCGACGCCGAGCATGTCGAAGCGATCGACGAAGTCGTAGTACGCCGAGTCGGCGCTGGCGTTGTCCACGGCTCCCTTGTAGTTAGGCCCCGGCAGCGCGTGGAGCGTCCAGCCTTCCGGGCAGTGCTGCCCCGACGCCGTCGGACCATTGAGCGTACCCTTGCACTTGCCGCGGTCGAAGCTCGCGAGATGTCCGCTCGACAGCACCGTCCAGACGACGTCCTTGCTGTCGATGTCCATGCCGCGCGGCGCGAAGCCCTGCACCGATGCCTTCGGGTTGTTCCACGGCAACTCGTAGTACTCGGTCAGCGCGGTCTCGGGCGGGTGCGCTCCGGGGATGAAGCGAGCAACCGCGCCCGGCACGCCCTGGACGGTTCCCCAAACCGAGCCATCCGACGCCGGAGAGTCGCCGTAGAACTGCACGCTGATTCGCTTGTCCTTCGTTGGATCCGCCGGCTGATTCGGTTCCGTGTAAGCGTCGCGCTTCCCATTCCCGTTGTTGTCGAGCACGAACGCGCTCCAGCCCTGCGCCACCTTCTCGTCGTGCGTCTTGTCCCAGATCCTCGTGTCGAACCAGCCCTCGACGCCGGCGGGCCCGAACGACGACCACAGCACGTCGTTGTCATCGAAATTCAGATGACCCCACGTGAAGCAGGTATCGATCGTCGTCGTCTGCTTCGTCTTGGGATCGTACACCTCCAGTCCGCGCTGCCCCTGATTGATCGGGAACAACTTCGCCGACGGATGATCCGACCCCGCCTGACACCAGGCCGGCGTCTGTGGCTTACGGATGCGCGCCGCGGCCCACACGCGACCCTGCTTGTCCATGGCGAAGCTGTGCACGGTCGTCTGGCTCTTCCAGATCGCTTCGTCGCCCCAGTACGGCGATGGCGCCGCCGGGGGGTTGTCCGCCGAGCTCGGCGTCTGCGGATCGCGGACGGTCAACTTAATCTGGCTCGTTGCGTTGCGCGTGGGATCGATGACCGGCATGTAATCGCCGCTGTCTTCCAGCGCACCGTAGATGGGACCGTTAGCGTTGACGGTAGGATTGCGCTTGTCGCTCGCGATCGCGTCGTGCAAGTAGACCTTGGGATCCGCCCAGTCCCACATCGTGACGACCACATTCCGTTCGCGGCCCTGCGGGCGCGGGGGCGTGGCCGAGGGAAGCTCGCCCGCGGCGATCCGGTCCGACCAGTCGGCGTACATTCCCAGGGCGCGCTGCCTGCCGACCTGCGTGAACCGGGCGTTCATGCCGGCGCCGGCCTGTCCCGACTGAATCCGGCGGTCCCACGCGGCCGTCGAGTTCACCGACGCGCCGAGGATGCTCGGGGGGATCTCGCGCGTGGCCTTGCCACCCATCTGATGACAGCCGGTGCAGCCGTCCGTGTTGACGATGCCACGGATGTACTCACCCTGACTCCTCATGTTCGGCGAGATTCCGTTGCCACTCTCCCCCGTGCCGGGGAAATCACTCTTGGGCGGCACCTCAAGCAACGAGAACCAGTACTGGGCGGGGTAGTACTCGGCCGCGGCCTTCTTGTCGGGCGCGGCGACGGCCCTCAGGTTCACGATCTTGCCTGGGGTCGTCTTGACCTTCGGCGAGTCCACCAGGCCGTAGCCACGTACCCACACGTCGTAATCCCCGGCCGGTAAGTCGGGTACAACATAGCGACCCCGATCGTCGGTCACCACGGTCTTGACCAGGCGGGTGGGCAAGCTCCTGGTTTCCGCGATCACCCAGACTCCCGCTTCGGGTCCGCTCGGACCAGTCACCACGCCACCGACATCATCGTTGTCGATGGAGACGCCCGGCGCGCCGCCGCCCGCCTGGCGAGCGCTCACGACCGCGAGCGAAGCCAACAGGCTCGCGGCGAAACCAACCGTCACTACGCCCCAATAGAGGCCTTTCGAAGTCATACGCGTCTCCTTCACCTGACGCGCAGTCGTGTGCGCGCGGTGGAATGCCATGCCGCCGGGACCGGAACAACGTTCTTTGAGGCAGAGTGTGCTACCTACAAGTGGTGGCAGTCAAGAGACTTCCTCGAACCGCTTTCCATGGTCCAGCGACGCCGAATGCCACCCTTTTGAGGGCCGCGACCGCTACGCCTGGCATGCATCAGCGCTGCTGCGTCTTCCGATACTCTCCGTACCGCCTGTCGCTTTCATGCAGGTACGTGCGCCACGGACGTGGATCCGTGGCATCCCCCAATAGGCGTTACTTCTTGAGCGTCGCACCCGCCAACCGGGCGATCGCGCCGAGCGTCGTCTGCGCCGCGTTGAGCCCGAGGCGGAAATCCTTGTCGGAAAACGTGGCGTACCGATCGGTCGGCTGGTGCCAGTGCGGGTTCCAGCCGGCGCCGGTGTGCATGCCGCGTTCGTTCTCACGAAGGCTGATGGAAGGTACGAGGTCCATGAACGGCGTGGAATCGGTGTTGGTCATGTGGGAACCGACGGCCGCCGGGTAGTCGGTCGCGTACCGTTCATTCGCGTCGCGAAAGAGGAATGCCAGCTTCATCGCCTCGTCCGCACGCTTCGCCGTCGATTGGAACTCGATGTTGACGTCGGCTTCGGGCCGCTGCTCGGGGCTGAACGTGCCGTCCGCGCGGGGCATGCCGTGGTCCCACAGCATCATGTCGTGCTGGATCATCGCCAGCCAGAACGGCTCGGGGTACTGTCCTGACCCTGGCGGACTCTCCCTGCCTTGCAACCCTGCCCGCTGCTCGACGTAGGCGCGCGCGCCGGTCAGCCCGCCCTCTTCGCTGTTCCACAGCGCAAACCGAATCGACCGCTCAGTCTGCACATCAGCGCCGCCGAGGATCCGGGCCATCTCCATGACGAGGGCCGTCCCGGATCCGTTGTCGTTGGCAGCCTCGCCCCAGCCGATGCCGTCCATGTGGGCGCCGACGATGTACATTTCGCCGGGTCGCGTGCTGCCGATCTTGGTGCAGTACACCTGCTCGCGCGGACCAGGGACGCCCGGCTGCGAGTTGAGCGTGCGCAGCGCGACATCGGGCTGCGCTCCCGGATCGTTGTTCACGGGCGCTGGTCTCGTCATGCCGTAGTAGCGCGAGCCGCCCGGACCGCTGCGAATCTCGCCGCTGGCAATCACGGGATTCGGAGGACCACCGGCGCGGCCCGGTTGCGGCGGCGCCGGCGGGGGTTGGACATACGCGACGCGCCCGGTCGCACAGCCGTAGCTCT
>Ga0184637_10003084_pt1 | contig 10509 bp, 5 predicted proteins | sample PLM3_127_b2_FD_133143 | JGI IMG/M metagenome (GOLD analysis project Ga0184637, IMG submission 133143) | Groundwater sediment microbial communities from an aquifer in East River, Colorado, USA - PLM3_127_b2 | ecosystem: Environmental > Terrestrial > Soil > Riparian zone | place: USA: East River... | reverse complement strand
GCCCGGCGGGCGGTTGTCGCTGTACGGGTTGCTCAGGAACGTCTCGCGCTCCAGCACGACCGATGCTGAGGTCGCAACCGGGTCGATGACGGCCTCGAAGACGTCGATGTTCTCTTGCTCGCCGTCGCCGTCCTGGTTGACGAACAGCGTCTCGCCGACCGTGGGGCGAACCTTCACCCGGATGCAGGTGTGGAAGTTGAAGCGCCCGACCGGCGGCCGACCGCTCAGGTCCACGACCGGCGTCCACAGCACGTACACGTCCACGAACTCGCCGGGCGGGATACTCGCCAACGTCGAAAATTCGGCTGGCGACGCGCTGGCAATCCCCACCCACCGCTCGGCGCCCCAGATACCGACGCCCATGGGGTCGGTCCGCTCGAACGCCACCAGGACGTTGATGGCGGGCGCGTCCCCGAGGTTTCGGACCCGAGCGTAGACGCGGTTCTCGTGGTTGGCGCAGGGGTCGTCGCCGTTGCCGACCACCGTGCCGTCTCCCCGCCGCCCGTAGCGGAGGCCGCGCGCCCCGACGTCGCTCTCGTAACCGTTGCAGGAGCTATCGACCCAGATGTCGATCGTCTCGTAGGCGTTCATCGGCGGCGTCAGCCACGGCGTGATCATGACGTCGGGCCGACCGGGCACCACGCCGCGCTCGATGGTCAGCCGATGCGAGTCGCGTGCGTCGTCGCGGCTAACGTAGCGAATCGTGATGTTGTTGGCCGTGTCGGTGTATTGCTCTCCCACGTGGAAGAGCGGAAAGGGCCAGCAGTAGGCGGGCGCGTCGGGGAATCTGCGCGCCGTGGGCACGTTGCACGAAGGAGCCCGCGGGTCGCCAGCGTCCCGGACGCAGCGGCCGGGCACGGTGCTGTCACAGGAGTCAATAGGTATGACGGGCGGGTCTGCGCCCTCCGCGACGTAGAGAATCTCGATGCCCTCGTCGTAGATGCCCGGGCCGGCGTTCAGCGTGTCCGAGCGGCGCCGCTCCCGCGCATCGACGAGGTAGTACTCCGAGCTCGAGATGGGGATCCTGACGCCCATCGGGAGGGTCGTCTCATCCGGGCGCAGCTCGATCGGCGCGATCTCGACATCGGTCGATCGGGTGCCGGTGCCAGGCGCCTCGACTCTTACGATCTTCGAGCTCGGCAGCCAGTCGGGGAAGATCGCCTTGCCGACGTCGCCGCCCGGGCGTGTCAGTCCGTAGACGCTTTCGTGGCACGGGTAGCAGCTATCCATCAAGTCGTAGCCGCTCGCGTAGCCGCCGGGGTGGATCGCGTAGAACCCATCGGCGAACTGGAGCTGGTGGCCGAGCTCGTGCGCCCAGCCGCCCCACCATACGCCCGACGCGCCCGGCGGATTGCGCGGGTCGCCGGCCGGAAGGGTGCATTCGAAGTCGTACGAGCGCTGAAACCGCCCGCGGACGCCGGGGCGGTCGATGTCGATCGGCCCGTTGGTCCAATCACCCTGGCACCAGGGGTTCACGAGCATGATGCCGTCGATGTCCGAAAAGTCGAGGCCGGCGGCGGCCGCGGCCTCAGCCGCGTCCTGGATCAGTGGCGGCGGGCACGGATCGCGCGCGTCCGCGCCGTCTGGTGCGCAGTCAGACCAATAGAACGCGCGCGTGTTGGACACGGTCGCCGGCATCACTCGCACCCGAAAATCCAGGTTGCCGTATGAGAGCCAGTCGAAGTACGCGTTTATCTCGTCGCCCGCGGTCCGCAGCTGTTCGACCGAGAAGATGTGACTGCTCGCATCAGTGTAGGAAACCTGGATCATGGCCAGGCGGAAGGTGCCCGTGCGCGCGACCGCCGCGGGCGGGTCGCTGCGCCCGGTTACGCCCGCCACCAGCGAGAAGAGGATGAGGCTGCTGCATCCGAGGAAGGCGAGAGCCAGTTTGGACGAAAGCCGCATCGCAGTCCTCCAGTCATTCGCGGTGGTATCGATGCGCTTGCGCGACCGGAGGCGTCGAAGCCCAGCCGTTTTCCGATTCTAAAGGTGCGATGCTGGCCGTTTCGACTGAGCCAAAGAAGCGAGAGGGGATTGATATACTTACGTTCGCGTGTCGGCTCAGCGTCTTTTGCGCCCGTAGCTCAGCGGAATAGAGCACTGGTCTTCGGAACCAGGTGTCGGGGGTTCGAATCCCTCCGGGCGCGCCCAAGTACTCCCATTCCCGAGCCTGTGACTGCGTAGCCTAATCCCTCCTACCTGTCCTTGTTGCCTGATGATTCGGACGCCCGAACGGCCAGGTTGAGAATCCTACGATCACCTCACAAGAGCGACAATGCCATTCGGCATCTTGATGCCGTTGTGATTTCAAATTGGCTGTGTGGGGGCGCCTGCCAGGGCTGCGCTGCCCTATCATGGCCTCTGCCGCCCCTGCAACCTCCATCGCCAACAGAGTCGTCGGATGCAACTCTCGCAGCTTCTCAAACGTCTCTCGGTCGTCGAGCGCGCGGAGCTCGTGAAGCGCGTTGGTGCGCCGGCCACTGTCGCGAAGAATCCGCAGCTGCTCGCCGCGTACATCTCCGACCGCTATCGTCTCGCGTCCATCTTCCTTAGCCTCGACTCCACGGCGCTTGGCCTGCTTCGATGGGCCGCCGTCCAGCCGGGCCACGAGGCCGCATGGCAAGCCCTGCAGGCGGAGATCGGCGACAGGGCACCCGTCGAGCAGGTGCGCCGCGCCCTGCAGGAGCTGCGACTCTGGGGCCTCGCAGACTTCAAGGCAACGCCCCGCGACGGGTTCGTCGCCACCTACGGCGCGATTGCCCAGGCTCTCAAGAAAGACCGCGTGAGCCTGGAGGAGTACCTCAATCGGCTTGACACCGAGGAGCTGCGGAAAACCTGCACGAAGCTCGGCGCTAGGAATCCGCCGACGACGAGGGCGGCCCGCCTCCAGATGATCGTGGAGGTGCTGATCCGGTCGGGCTCGGCCTCGTCGGTCATTGGAGGACTTTCAACGGCCGCCCGCGAGTTGTTCGAATGGATGCGGTCGAGCGGCGGCAACGTCTCGCCCGCGCAGATGATTCAGCGCTTTCCAGGCGCGAACACCTCCTCACTCAGAGAGACGCGCTACGTGCGCCGCCAGCGCCAGGCGATCGAGCTCGCGGAGCTGATGGATCGGTGCCTGGTCATCCCACTGTCGGATCCATCGCAATGGTACGTGACGGCCTTCGCAATTCCGGACGAGGTGCAATACGCGCTATCGAAGCGGCCGTTCTTCGATGAGCATCCGCTACGGCCGCCACTCCTCGAGCCGGCAGACGCACGGCAGCTCTCGGCCTCGCAGCCGATGCACCTTCTTCGTGACGTGGCGCATCTACTTGGGTTTGTCAGCGCCGGGCGATGCGAGCTTCGACAGGATGGCCAGCCCTACCAGCGCAGCCTGCAGACGTTCGGCAAGACAATCCAGATAACGGATCGCACCTATCCCGAAATGTTGTGGCGCCTCTGCGAGCTGGCCGGGCTCCTGCAGCCAGCCTCGCGCGCCGCGGCGTCCCAGGCGGTCGACGTTTCGGCCCTTGGGCCCCGCGGGCTCTTCTGGCTGCTCGTCGACGGCTGGACTGGGTCGAATGAGGGGGCAACCTATTACGCGTCTCCGGTGAGCATGGCGCGCCGGATTCTGCTCCAGGTGCTTGCGACCATCCCTGCTGACACGTGGGTGACGCGTGATTCGCTGCAATCGTACCTGCATTTCGTGCGCCCACTCCTGTTCGCGCCGCCACACCTCGTTCAACCCTCGCAGGCTCACGCCATCGAGTGGGGAATGCTCGGGCACCTGTTCCTGGCGATCGGGGAAACCGCCGATGGCCAGCCGGCGGTGATGATTCCAGCGGGCGTTCAAAGTCTGCTCGCCGATCGGGCCCGGGGCGGAGCGGACGTCTTGCCTCAATGGGAGGTGTCCTGGCACGTCCAGCCCGATCGGACCATCGTAGCGCCCCCCAACCTTCACCCCTACGCGCTGATGCATTTCTGGCAGGTGGCCCAGCTCGAAGAGAACCATGGGGCCTCGATCTTCCGTGTCACTCCGGCAGCGGTGGCGGCCGCGTTGAACCGCGACATGGAGCCCGCGCGGGTGCGGCAGATACTCGAGGAGGGATCGAAGACGCCATTGCCGGAGACTGTTATCCGCCTGCTGAATGACCAGTCCGCTCGCTATGGGCAGATCACCCTTGGCCCCGCGCAGGCGTATCTCCGGACCGCGGACCCCGCCATCCTCGACGAGCTGCTGCACGACCGCAAGCTCGATGGAATTGCGATCCATCGGTTGGGCCCGGACGTCGCCTGCATCGAAAGTTTCGGCCCGCTGGCCGCGCGCGAGGCGCTTCGCCGCGCGGGCTACCTCCCCGTCATCGAAGCGCCGGCCGCGCCGCCGGGACCGAGCGCCGCTTCCTCTGCGCTCGCCTCGGCGCCTGCCCGCCGGGCCGATGCGCGCGTCATTCGCTTCATGAGGCAGCGCGTAGAGGACGGGTTCCTGACCTGGGTGAAGTGGCAGGAGGGAAATCGCGAGTCGTCGGCCATTGTTGAGGCCGACGACATCGAGGGCGCAAGCGTGAGGGTCACCCGCCAGTCGGACGGGAAGAGCTTCCTCATTGGTTTTTCGAGCATCCTGGCGGCGCGCGTGGTCGAAGGCCAGGCTGATGACGCCTATGAGGAACAGGAGGAACAGGAGGAAGAAGAGGATCTAGACGAGGAAGACGAGCAGAGACCATGGTAGCCGGCTACCGCCCGGATCGGCCGCTCATCGTACAGGCCGACCGAAGCATTCTGCTCGAGGTCGACCATCGGCTGTACGCGGAGTGTCGCGACCGCCTGGCGCCGTTCGCCGAGCTGCGCAAGAGCCCGGAGCACATCCACACCTACGCCATCACTCCACTCTCTCTATGGAACGCGTGCGCCGCCGGCCTGCGGGTCGAGGACGTGCTGGACACGCTTGCCGAGTACTCGAAGTATGAGCTGCCGGGCAACGTGCTCGCCGACGTGCGCGACCTGATGGGTCGGTACGGCAGGCTACGGCTCCTCTCCACCGCTGGCTCCCTGGCCCTTGAAGCGGACGACCCGGCTCTGCTGGCGCAGATCACCCGCAACCCGCACCTGGGTTCGCTCCTGGGCGAGCCGAGCGGGGAGACCCGCATGCAAGTGCATCCGGGAGAGCGCGGACGGCTGAAGCAGGCGCTCCTCAAGGCGGGCATGCCGGTCGAGGACCTGGCAGGCTACACCGAAGGGGCGCCGCTCGACCTCTTGCTGCGACCAGAAGACGCGCTGGGTCGACCCTTCTCGCTGCGCGACTATCAGTGGGAGGCGGTGGACGCCTTCTGGGCGGGCGGCGGCCCACGCGGAGGCAGCGGCGTGCTCGTGCTCCCCTGCGGCGCGGGCAAGACGGTGATCGGCATGGGTGTGATGGAGCGCGTGCGTGCCCAGACGCTGATCCTGTGCACAACGATCACGGCCGCGCGGCAATGGCAGCGCGAGCTGATCGACAAGACCAGCCTGCGGCCCGAGGACGTTGGCGAGTACAGCGGCGAACGGAAAGAGATCCGACCGGTGACGCTCGCCACCTATCAGATCATGACCGCGCGATCTGCCGGCTCGCGCGAGTTCCCCCACCTCGATCTCTTCACGCGCCAGAACTGGGGACTGATCATCTACGACGAGGTGCATCTGCTCCCCGCGCCGGTGTTCCGCATCACGGCCGAGATCCAGTCGCGGCGGCGGCTCGGCCTCACGGCGACGCTCGTGCGCGAGGACGGACACGAGGACGACGTGTTCTCGCTCATCGGGCCGAAGCGGTTCGACGCGCCCTGGAAGGAGCTCGAGGCGCAGGGCTGGATCGCCCCCGCGGTCTGTACCGAGATTCGCGTCCCGATGCCGGCTGATCTGCGCCTCGATTACGCGGCCGCGGAACGGCGACAGCAGTACCGGGTGGCGGCGACGAACCCCGTCAAGCTAGCCGCGATGCAGGGCTTGCTCGAACGGCATCACGACGATCGAGTGCTGGTGATCGGCCAGTATCTCGATCAGCTAGAGACCGTCGCGGGCTTGCTCGGGGCGCCGCTCATCGCTGGAAAGACGCCAACCGCACGCCGCGACGAGATCTACGACTCGTTCCGCCGTGGTGAGCAGCGGCTGCTGGTGGTGTCGAAGGTGGCCAACTTCTCGGTTGACCTGCCGGAGGCCAACGTTGCCATCGAGCTATCCGGCACGTTCGGATCACGCCAGGAGGAGGCGCAGCGCCTCGGACGCATCCTCCGCCCCAAGTCCGATGGCGGGCAGGCGCACTTCTATGCGCTCGTCAGCCACGACACGGTTGACCAACAGTTTTCCGACCACCGCCAGCTCTTCCTGACCGAGCAGGGCTACCGCTACCAGATCGAGGACTTCGAGCCCAACCGCTGAGCCTTCGGGCCGCCGGCGCGCTCCCTCTTGCGCCGCGTGGCCTAGCGTTGCTCTGGGTGTAGAGAGCCCAGCTGAACTCGATAGTCCCCAGCACCAGGAGCAGGAACAACGGCACGGCAAGGGCAAACTCGACAGTTCCCTGGGCGGGCTCGGCCGGGCGGCGTGGTGGCGTGACTCGCTTCACTCCTCAGCGCTCCTCAGCAAAACGTAATCAAGCAATTTCGCCGGCCGCGCGCGAGGGCTCGGCGGTCCGAGTGCGGATCGGCGCTAAGGAACCACGATGGATACGTCGGCGAATTGGCGGCCCGTAGACGAGGCCGACCCTGGGCGAAAACGCGGCTGCCAGCAAGCTGGCAAGCCGCTATACGAAGGCGTCCTGGGAGTTTGGTTCAGATCGCCGGCGAACAGTACAAGCAGGAACCAGCCGCATCCTGCGTTTCGCCCCGCACTTCGTGGCGGTGAACATAGCGGCACCGTGCAGGATCCACGAGTGGGAAAAAGGTCCTAGTCGATGGGACGCGTCGGCGCTCACTGAGCGCTTCCGATCGGGCTTTGGCGCCGTGCTCGCGTTCGTGTTCGTGTTCGTGTTCGTCAGTCAACTGTGACGCCATTCACGTTCCGCGCTTGTAACGGCCCGAGAACGCGTCGCGTTACCCGTTCTGCGTAGGGATGGCATCCGTCGCCAGGGGCTACCGAAAACCAGCAAGCCCCGGCAAAAGAGAGGGAGGTAACTTGGCACGCAGGAGCTTATGGCTTTACGTCTTCAGTGGTGTGTTGGTCGCGATGTTGGCCATACCAGGGATTGGCTTTGCGCAGGGTAGAGGCCAGGGAAACGGGAATGGCGATAGCGGGCAGCAGCAAAGCGGCGGCCGCTCGGAGGCCGATGCCCAGCAGGACAATCATGGAAGTCGGCAGCAGCAGACGCAGACGCCGCAGCCGACGCAGATCCAGAGCAGCGAGCGGGGACAGGGCCACAGCAACATTGAAGATGAAGACAGGCGGCGCGGCCCGGATCGCGCTGATGACGAAAATGAGGGCGAGCTTCAAGACAGCGAATCGAAAGTCAACATCTGCCACGCGACCGGGTCGGGCAGCTTCGTCCCCATCAACGTGAGCCGAAACGCCATCCCCGCCCACGAACGGCATGGCGACATCATCGACGTCGATGACGACGACGATTGCACCACCGCGGGCTCATCACCAGCGCCGATGACCCCGACGCCGACTCTGACGATAGGCACCCCAACGGCGACCGTCACACCATGTACGCCTACGGCGATCACCACACCAGGGACGCCAACACCGACTGCGACGCCCGGCACGCCTACCGCGACCACGACACCCGGCACAGCAATGCCGACTGCAACACCATGCGGGAACGTGACGGGAACAACCACCGGCGGGCCGACGCTCGTTATGGGCACCAGCGGCGTCGATGACTCGGGCTTCGGGTCGATCCTGATTGCCGGACTACTCATCGCATGGGCGACCGTTGTCCGTCGCAGATTCCAGGGAAGCGATCCAGTCTTATTAAGAGTCCGCACGAACTGATGGAGCCCGAGCAATGATTCACGACGGTGCATTCATGGTCAGTTCACCAGGCCCAACGGTGGAGGATGTACGCAAGGAGTTTTCGCGCGTCATTCAGGACCTTCGGACCGGATCGATGTCGGCCTCGGAGGCGACGCTGCGGCTGCGCATGGTAACTGCGAGCTTGCGCGCGACGCGTGCGCAGCTGAGAGCTATGCTTCTGAGGCGGCGGCTAATGCAATGATGCGTTTAGTCTGCGCGGCTCGTGAATGCGTTGAACGTCAGTTCAGCTGAGCTGGTAGCAGAAATAACGGCCGGAAGCTTGCTGTAGACTTGCCGAGCATCCCCTCGACCCCGAGGCAAAACGTCACCCGGAACGAGCAAGCGGAGCCCCGGTGATAGTGTCGTCCCCAAGGCCAACCCCGTCTCGACCACGGGTCGCCTTACTGGCGCTGGCCGTCGGCCTAACGCTAGCCGCGTGCGCGCCCTCGTCTTCGCAACCGCCTCCCGCGAGTGCGCCCCAGGGCGGCGGCGAGCCCGCCGCGCCAGCGAGTCGCGGTCGGACGCTCGTGCTCGCCGGGCGAGCGGAGATCCCGAGTCTTGCGTCAAAACCGCTCCGTGCTTTCGGGCTGGCGAGCAGCGTGACGGTCCGCCTCTTCAGTGCAGGGCTGTCATTGCGCGATGGGAGCGGCCAGTCGCTCCCGTATCTGGCCGAGACGCTGCCCCAGCTCAACACTGCGAGCTGGCGCGTATTTCCCGACGGACGGATGGAGACGACGTACCGTCTGCGCCCGAACACCGCGTGGCATGACGGAACGCCACTCTCGGCCCACGACTGGGTATTCGCGTTCCAGATCTACTCGGTGCCCGAGTTCGGCCATGCCTCGTCACCGCCCGTCGGGCTGATGGAATCGGTCGATGCGCCGGACGCGCGTACGCTGGTCATCCGCTGGAAGCAGCCATACGTCGACGCGGGGAACCTGGAGTCCGCTGGCGCGACGGCGACTCCATCGTTTCCGGCACTTCCCCGCCACATCCTTGGCGAGCCGTTCAGCCAGGGCAACAGCGAAGCATTCGTCGGCCACCCGTATTGGAGCACCGAGTTCGTGGGGCTCGGCCCATACAAGCTTGATCAGTGGGTGCCGGGGACATTCTTTGAAGGGGTCGCGTTCGACCAGCACGTCCTGGGCCGGCCGAAGATCGATCGGATTCGGATGCTCTTCATTCCCGACTTCAACGCCGTGCTCGCCAACTTGCTGGCTGGCGAGGCGCACATGAGCGTGGAGGACTCGATCCGCTTCCAGCAGGGTCAGGTGCTCCGCCGTGAATGGGGCCCGCGCAATGGCACCGTGCTCTCTTATCCCCAGTTCTGGCGGTGGACGTACGCGCAGCAGCGGGCCGAATTCGCCCAGCCACAGGCGCTGCGCGACGCACGCGTTCGGAAGGCGCTCGCCCACTCGCTCGACCGTCAGGCGTTGAGTGACGCCCTTTTCGAGGGCGAAGGAACCATCGCCGAGACTTCGATTCCACCTACCTCGGCGTCATTCGCTGAGGCCGATCGCGCGGCAGTGAAGTATCCATACGACGTTCGACGCGCCGATCAGCTAATGGGTGACGCCGGCTGGTCGAAGGGCGCGGACGGAACGTGGGCCCAGGCCGGCCAGCGTTTTGTCACCGATCTCTCTGTGTTGCAGTCGCCCCAGAACGAAAACGAGATGGCGATCATGGCGGCGGGCTGGCGCCAGGCGGGCTTCGATATCCGTGAGCTTGTGTGGGCAGCGGCGCTGTCGTCCGACGCACCCCTGCGGAACCAGCACTCCGGTCTCTCCACGACCAGCGGCCCGGCCGGCGAAGTGACGCTGGTGGAGCACCGGACGCTGGACCTGCCGACGCCGCAGAATCGGTGGACGGGGTCGAACCGCGGCGGCTGGTCGAACCCGGAGTACGACCGCGGCGCCGACGTCTTGCTGACAGCGCTCGATCGCGCCGAGCGTCAGCGCCTCCTGGTGCAGATGGTACGCGTCTTCACGGACGATGCCGCCGTACTCTCGCTGTACTTTGCACCGACGATCACAGCGTTCGGCGCGGGGCTGTCCGGCCCGCAGGCCGCCGTTCCGGAATCGACCGTGGCGTGGAACGTCCACCTCTGGGAGTTTCCGTAGCCACGGTCGCTTCTGACGCGACCTCTCCCTGCGGCGGATCTCCAATCCGGGACCTTCAGCGTTCGCCCGGCGGTGCCGATAATCCACGCAGAATAGGAAACAACATGCTGATTGGCCCCGGCCACTACGGTGACGCGTTGCGTGTTATCGGTCGCCTCCTGGACGAACGGGAAGCCGTTCTGAGAGCAGAGGCGATCGATTCCTCACTCCAGCGGCACGACGCGGGAGAACCCGTCGCCGGCTACGAGGACGTCGAGATAGTCGAGCACGAGTCGTTCGTGCGCGTATCCTGGCGGACCCGTGGCGGGTCGGCCGCGCGTCAGGCCTTCACAGATCTGAACCTCGCGCAATTGCGGGCCCGGTCGCGTCAGCTGCGCGGTGACACAAGCACGGATCCGGGCGGCGAGCAGGAAGAGCTTCTGCGAACGCT
>Ga0184637_10003083_pt1 | contig 10510 bp, 6 predicted proteins | sample PLM3_127_b2_FD_133143 | JGI IMG/M metagenome (GOLD analysis project Ga0184637, IMG submission 133143) | Groundwater sediment microbial communities from an aquifer in East River, Colorado, USA - PLM3_127_b2 | ecosystem: Environmental > Terrestrial > Soil > Riparian zone | place: USA: East River... | reverse complement strand
GGACGAGCCCGTCCCGAGACACCCGATGTAGCTCTTCGCCGCGACGACGTGCGCGTACCTGACGCTTCCGGAGCCGCTCGTGCCGTACACCTGCAGCCAAATCCAGTTCAGGTTCAGGTTGGCGTCGCTCCGCCAGCGGAAGCCCTCGAACGGGCTGCCGCTGGGATCTTGCGTGAAGATCCCGCCCGACCAGGACCCGTTCGGGAATCCCTGGCCGAGGTGGCTGACCTTGACGCCATCAAGCCAGATCGCGTGCTCGCCATTGAACGACGTCGTGGGGTTATTCAGCTTGACCATGTGTTCGACGCAGGTCCATTGCCCGGCGCCGGCATCCACGTTCGGGTTGTTCAGGAGGAAATTCCCCCAGTAGCTTCCGTCGCCCGATTGGCGCATGTTCATCCAGTAGGCGTAGTGATCGAAGCCAGTCGTGATCGTGTTTTGCTCCGCCGCGGCAATGAACCGGTCGCTGCCGGTCGGTTTGACGCCGGCCTGGGGGTTGGGCCAGCCGAGCAGCGGGTTGCTGCCGCCCATCCAGACGCCGGTATGGTTGTAGGAGTTATTCGTCGGGTACTTGATGTAGTAGCGCACGTAGAGCGTGTCGTCGACACCGGGGCTCAGTTGGTCGTACAGATGCCCGCCGGTGCTCCCGCTGGACCACGGGATGTCCAGTGACTTGCCAACAGGACTGCCCGCCGGCACGTCCGTGCTGAACGACATCGCCGAACCGTTCAGAACATCCGTCCACTTACTGAACAGATTTGTGAGCGTCGCTTCATCGAACCGCTCGACGAGGACGACATTCGCGTCGGTCTCGATGCCCACATCGCCCGGATAGCGCGTCGCGATGCCACCGCTTGGTGGCGGAGCGGTGTTCGAGACCGTCACGGTCACGCCGGCCGACGCTTTGACGTTGCCGGCGGCATCGCGGGCCGTTGCGGTCAACGCGTGACTGCCATTGGCCGCAGTGGTCGTATTCCAGGACGCGGAGTACGGAGAGGCTGTATCCTCGGCGCCGAGATTGGCTCCGTCGAGTTTGAACTGGACCCCGGCCACGCCCACGTTGTCCGTGGCGCCGGCCGCGACGGTCACCGTGCCCGACACCGTCGCTCCAGCCACCGGCGCGGTGACGGACACCGTCGGTGCCGTGCCGTCGAGCGTCGTGAACGTGAAGTTGGCCGACGTCGCCAGGTTGCCCGCCTGGTCGCGCGAGCGCACCCGGAACTGATACTGGATCGTCTGGGCCAGCCCGCTCAGCGTCACCACGTGCGAGGTGACGAGCGTGGTGTTCACCGGCGTCGTGGTACCGTACGCCGTCGTCGGGCCGTACTGGACCTGCGAATCACTCGCCTCGTTGGTGGTCCAACGGATACTCGCACTCGAAGCCGTGACGGAGGAGGCGACGACCGCCGAGATGACCGGCAGCGTCGTGTCATTGGCCACAGTCACCGTGATGCCTGAGGACGTCCTGACGTTGCCGGCGGCGTCGCGCGCGATCGCCGTGAGCGTATGAGCGCTGTTGACGGCGGTCGTGGTGTTCCAGGAGACCGAATACGGCGTTGTCGTGTCCTCGGCGCCGAGGTTGGCGCCGTCGAGCTTGAACTGGACTCCGGCGACGCCCACGTTGTCGGTGGCGCCGGCCGTGACGGTGGCCGTGCCAGAGACCGTGGCTCCGGCCGCCGGCGCCGTGACGGAAACCGTCGGTGCCGTGCCGTCGAGCGTTGTGAACGTGACGTTGGCCGACGTCGCCAGGTTGCCGGCCTGGTCGCGCGAGCGCACCCGGAAGTGATACTGACTGGCCTGGGCCAGCCCGCTCAGCGTCACCACGTGCGAAGTGACGAGCGTGGTGTTGACCGGGGTCGTGGTGCCGTACGCCGTCGTCGTGCCGTACTCGACCTGCGAGTCGCTCGCCTCGTTGGTGGTCCAGCTGATGCCGGAACTCGAAGCCGTGACGGAAGAGGAAACGACCGACGAGATGACAGGCGGCGTCGTGTCACCTGGTGCCGCCACGGTAACGGTGATGCCTGAGGACGTCGTGACGTTGCCGGCGGTGTCCCGCGCGACAGCCGTGAGCGTATGAGGGCCGCTGACGGCCGTCGTGGTGTTCCAGGAGACCGAATACGGCGAGATCGTATCCTCGGCGCCGAGCGGCGCGCCATCGAGCTGGAACTGGACGCCGGTGATGCCGGCGTTGTCGCTGGCGTCGGCCGCGACGGTCACCGTGTTCGAGACGATGGCGCCTGCAGCCGGCGCGGTGATCGCCACCGATGGCGGCGGGTCGCCTGCTGACGTGAAGGTGACGCTCAAGTATGGGCGCAGGCTCGGGTCCGGATGCTCCATGCTCGCAAAGAACCGATAGCGATCCTTGGCCTTCGTTGCGTCAGAGTTGAGCAGCAGGCCGCGATTCGAGGCTGGATCGGTCAGCCACTCCTGCACGAGGTTTGTGATCGTCCACGCTTTCGGTCCTGGCGTTTTGTTGATCCCCCGGCTGTCATACGCGGCCGAAATGTCAGCCTGTGCCAGCGGCACGCCGCCGCAGCATTGGGAGGCCGTCCAGTTGACGACGCCATCCGCGCTGTATCCCGTCGCCCGTGTCATGACGGGATTCTTGCCGATCACCTTGTGCGCGCTCACCGTGTACGTAGGATCCGCCTTCGAGTCGCTCTGAACCAGCGCGAGATAGAGCGTCGCCTCCGTGACGAGGGCCCCCGGGGGCAGTGCGGTCACGTCGAACTTCATCAGGATGGCGTTCGCCACCTTGTAGTTGGGCCAGGTGTACGTCGTGAGGACGGTGCCGGTGCTGTAGTTGTTCGTGTTGGTGTTGAGGGACGTATCCTGCGGCGTCAGCACCATGCGTCCGTTCGCGACGGCGACACTGACGGCCGCCGAGACGCCGGAATTCCCGGCCCAATCCCGCGCGACGGCGCTGAGCGCATAGCTGCCATCCGACAGGTTCCTCGCATCCCAGTTGACGGCGTAGGGAGCCGCGTTCAGCTCGGGGCCGAGTGGGGCGCCGTTGACCTGGAATTGGACGGCCGCCACACCGACGTTGTCGGCGGCGTCGGCGGTGATGGGCACGACCCCGGCGACGGCCGCCCCGGGAGCCGGCGACGTGACCGCGATCGTTGGCGGCGTGGCATCGGTCGCCGCGAACCTGACGCGCAGGAAGGGACGCAGCGTCGCGTCCGGATGCTCCATGCTCGCGAAGAACCGGTAGCGATCGCCAGGCCTCGACGCGTCTGAATTGAGCAGGACGCCTGCGTTGGTGGTGGGATCAGCCAGCCATTCCTCCACCATGCCCGTGATCGTCCACGTCTTGAATGCCGGTACCTTGTCGATGTCCTTGACGTCGTAGGCCGCCGAGATGTTCGCCTGGGCCAGCGGGACGTTGTCGTAGCAGCACGCATTCGGCGTCCAGTTCGTCGCGCCGTCGGCGGTCTGTCCCGTCGCCCCTGAAATCACGACGGTCCGGCCGGCGACCTTGTGTGCGGTCACGGTGTAGGTCCCGTCGGCCGAGCCGTCGCTCGCCACCAGTGCCAGGTGCAGCGTGGCTTCCTCGATGACCGCGCCCGCAGGCACGGAGGACAAATCGAACTTCATGAGAACGGCGTTGGCCACCTGATAGTCGGGCCAGGTGTACGTGGTCAGGACCGTGTCGAGGCTGTAATTGTTTGCGTTGAGGTTGAGCGACGTGTCCTGCGGCGCCAGCAGCAACGTGCCGGTCTCCGCCTGCGCCGCGGCCGCGCCCACACCGGCCGCCGTCGTCTGCCACGACAGGGCAGCGAGTATCGCGAGGCCGGTCGCCAGGGCGCAGACGACGCCCGAGCGAAGACGCGACGTCATGACGGTCAGCGCGCGCGCACACGGGAAATACGTGCACGAGACGACGCGGACGGGCGACGTGGCCGAATATTTCGATCGTGGCACAGCAGTTCTCCTCTGAACGCGTGTACAAACCTCCGGCGCTCGAGCGTCGTCAGCGAACCATTGTCAGAATGGGAGATCCGACTCAGGCGTTACGCGAGGGGGCGGGTCGGGAAACCCTAGCGCCGTCTCGGCGAGACATCTGCGCAACGCTCATGCCCCACCAGGAGAACCTAAACAACAACGAAGGAATGTGTCTGGGTGGCCTAGCAATAGTCCCGCCCATGACACCTGCTCGCGCGGCGTGTTGCTCATCACGTATGAACCGGATTCACCGGACCCAGTAGTGACGCGTGCCTCCGGAACCTCGCTGTCATCGATGTGGTAGCCGCAAGTTCTGGGCGCTGAAGGATGGACGGCGGCGCTGTGCCGAGTGCAGGTTCGATTGGCGGCCCGGACGATGGCCGCTGCGACTGACGCCCAGGCAGTGGCGGGCCATTCTGCGCTGGTTCGTTCGTGGCGTGCCGAGCGTGATGATCGCGGATGAAACCGGCCTGGAACGCAAGCGCGTCCTTCGGGCGCTGACGGTGGTGAGGCGCGCGATGGCGCGCGGCGGACCGCCTGGGACGAAGGAGATCGTGACGAAGTCAGCCCGTATCGCGGAGCGCCTCCCCGCGGGTATGGGCAGAACCGCCGGGTCTCGCGCACGTGCATCGCCCCCGGTGATTGGGCTCTATGCTGCGCAGGGTGAAGGGGTGTGGGCGGAGGTGGTTCCGGACGCCGAGGCCGGGCAATTTCGACAGGCGGTGCGTGCGCGAAGGCGCCCCGACGGCATCGAGCGGTCGGAGCTGTCCCGGTATGCGGCCCTCGTGTATCGCGGGCGCTTCTATCGGCTCGGCGACCGCGCGTCAGGGCGCTTCGGCGAGCTCGAGGCCTTCTGGGCCTACGTGCGACACCAACTGAGCGGCAGAGGGGGAATCCGCCGGAGCCGGCTGGGCCTCTATCTGGCGGAGTACTCGTGGCGGTACAACCGCCGCCGATTCACGCCGGCCAAACAGCTCCGCGATCTTGTCGGCCTGTTGCGCCGGGAGCCGAGTGGGTGGAAGGAACGGGACTTTAGCGACAGCAGAGGAATGGGTTGACCGACCAGGTTGTTTCCCGAGGTCATCCATTGTCGTCAGTCCGGAATCCGATCGCCAGTTACGAATCTGCGCCGCCCCTCGCTCATGCGCATGATTCCTGCGATGTGTCTCTGTAAGACATACGAAGACAGGCAGGACAACGTCTGTTCTTATTGAGATGACGACGGCTCCGATCTCGCCCGTCCTGTTGGTGACGTGTGTGCACGATGAACGCGAAATCCATGGCGAGTCGTTGCGCGCGGCCGGCTTCGCAGTGAGAACGTGCGACGAGCGACGAACCACCCCCGCGCCTTCAGCGAAGCGATTGAGTCGCCCGACCTGGTCATGACACAAGCTGACGCGAAACGACACAAGCCGTCCGCCTGGTGCTTGCCACCACGGGCGACTTTTCTTTCTGCGATCGTTACAGGGGCGCGAGAATCTTCAGCGCAAGCAGCGCGAATCCGAGAATCAGTCCGATGCATGCGCGGTGTTCGCGATTCCGGAGCGCCCGCGCGAAGCTGAACCGCCGCACCATCGGTTCGGCGCGCGATTCACGGTACTCGTCGTACGTGGTGCCGAAGGCCTGCCGGAGGTGCGACTCCTCCACGTGAATCGCCGACCCGATCGTCAACCCCATGTACAGGGCGGCCACCAGTGCCGGCCCGGCGCCGCGCGACGCGATCGCCACCCCAAAGGCGATCACCATCGAGCCGGCGTACAGCGGATGGCGCAGGAAGCGATAGGGTCCTGACCGCGTCACCTCGCGGCTCTTCTCGAGATGCCCCGCGGCCCACAGCCGCAGGCATTCGCCGGCCACCGCGATGAGCAGGCCGGCGCGCCACGACCCCCAGGTTGGCCGCGCGAGCACCAACGTGGCCGCCCCTGCGACGAAGCCAAGCGCGACCCGCCTCCGCGCAAGCGCTACGGCGAGGCGAGCCCGCGTTCGCGCAAGCACTACGGCGAGGTGAGCTCGCTTCCGCGCGAGCACCTGGGCCAGGCGTGCCGGCAGATTACCCATGTACGCTCAGACGCCGCCGAACCGCGAGGACGACCTCGTCGGACGCGATGTCGTCGATGCACGGCACGGGCTTTCGGCAGCGCCGCTCGTACTGGCAGGAACAGGTGGCGACGCGTGACAGCGTGACGTCGCGCGGCGCCCATGGGCCGTTGCGCTCGGGAAACGTCGGCCCGAAGAGCGCGACCAGCGGCGTCCCCACCGCACCCGCAATGTGCAGCGGCCCGGTGTCGCCCGAGATCATCAGCCGGGCCGCGCGCGTGATGCCCACGATATCCGCAATGGTTGTCGGAGGCGCCGCCTCGGCCGCGCCTTCGGATGCAGCCACCACCGACGCCGCCACCGCCTCCTCACCCGGCCCCCAGAGCACAATCGACCGCAAGGCGTGCTCGCGCCGAATCGATGCCGCGACGGCCCCAAATCTGCCCGCCGGCCACCGTTTGTTGGGCCACGCCGCGCCGGGATTGATGACCGCGTACCGCTCAGGCCCGAAGCGGTTCGCGATCGCCGCCACGGTGTCCGTACGCGGAATCCGAAGTGGAAAGTGGACGCCCCGATCGCTCACGTCGAGAGGACGCAGCAGCCCGAGGTTCTTCTCGATGACGTGCGCAGCTGCGCCTGGATCGGGTGCCTCCGTGTAGAACAGCCGCGCCAGCGGCTCGCGCAAGTGCGCGCGCGGAAAGCCAATCGTCTGCGCCGCACCGACCAGCCTGGCGAGCACGGCGGACTTCAGCAGCCCCTGGAGATCGATCGCCGCGTCATAGTGGGCGGCCCGCAGGTCCCTGAGGACCGCGCGGCCGCGCGCCCCACCCAGGAGGTCGCGGGGATCGAAGGCGATGGGCCTGTCAAGGCACTCGACGAGGCCGAGCAGTTCCGCGTACCGGGGATCGATCAGCCAGTCGATGTGCGCCTGTGGGAACCGGCGGCGCAGCGCGGCTGCGGCGGGTACGGCATGGATGACGTCGCCAAGGGAACCGAGCCGGATGATGAGGAATTTGTTCACGGAGGAGAATCTACAAATCTTCGATCTTCAATTTGAACATCGATTTGTCGATTGCTCCATGTGTCGATGGATCAATCGATGTACAGATTGAAAATCGAACATCTGTAGATTCATTGTCCCCCTGTGCTCCCGCCGATGCGGGCCAGCAGGTCGCGCGTGGAATGGTCCTTGGGGTCGCCGACGATGGCGATGCGCCCGCCGTAGGCTTTGACGATGTCGCGTTCGGGAACCGTATCAAGGGTGTAGTCGGTCCCCTTGCAGTGGACGTCGGGCTTGACCGCCTGCAGCAGCGGACCCACGGTGGGCTCGGGAAATATCACGACGTAGTCCACGCACCGCAGCGCGGCGACGACCTCGGCCCGCTCCGCCGCGGCAAGGATGGGCCGCTGCGCACGCTTTCCCTGCCCTTTCTCTCCCTCCTGCTCCTTCTGCCCCCCCTGCCCCTTCGCGCCCTCCTGCCCCTTCCCCCGCTCCTCTCTTAGTCTCCGCACCGACTCGTCGTCATTGACCGCCACGATCAGGCGGTCGCCTTCGGCGGCGGCCGATTCGAGGTAGCGGATGTGGCCCACGTGCAGCAGGTCGAAGCAGCCGTTCGCAAACGCGACGCTCAGGCCCGCCGCGCGGTCCCGGGCGATCCGCTCCACAAGCTCGTCACGCCCGACGATTTCACCCACGAGCTTTCGAGCCCGACCCGTGACTCCCGTCGGGTCGCTGTGCGGCCCGACCAGCCAGGGCTGGCAGGGCGGCCCGCGACGACAGACCGCCCCGGCGGTCCGCCGAAGCGTCACGCGAAGGGAGAACGCCCACCCCGCCATCGTGGGCAATGGCCTGACGCAGTTCGCCGGCGGTGACTGTCGCCGTCCCGCGCTTCATGACCACGAGCCCACCGGCATAGTTGGCGAGGTGCGCCGCCGCTTCAAAGCCGCCTCCGGCGGCAAGCGCCAGGGCGACCGTGGAGACGACGGTGTCACCCGCGCCGGTCACGTCGACGATGGAGTCCGTCCCGACGATGGGGATGTGCACGGACGGCCCTTTGCGGACGAACAGGGCCATACCGCGGCTGCCTCGCGTGATCAACACGGCCTGCATGCGCGTGCGTGCGAGAATCTCGCGGCCCGCCCGCTCGAGCATCCGCTGGTTCTCGTTGATGCGGATGCCCAGCGCCTGCTCGACTTCGGATTCGTTCGGCGTGCACGCGGTCAAGCCGCTGTAATTGAGCAGCCGGTACCTCGAGTCAATCAACACGGGGATCGGCAGACTCGCACGTTTCAACGCACGACGAATTTTTTCGACGAAAGCCGGAGTGATGAGGCCGGACCCGTAGTCGGATACAAGCACCGCGTCGCCCTGCCGGATGGCTTCGAGCGCCGCCCGCTCGAATGCCTGGCGCGCGCCAGGCTCCACGGGACGATCCACGCCGCGGTCGATCCGCACCACCTGCTGTTTGGCGGAGTGGACGCCGCCCGCCAGGATCCGCGTCTTGACCGGCGTGGGAGTGCCCTGGATCCGCTGCAGGTAGCGCGAGTCGACGCGGCGGTGCAGGGCCGCGATGAGGCGGCGGCCAGGCAGGTCGCGCCCGACCACCGCGACGAGTGTCGCCTTGCCGCCGAGCGCCGCCACGTTGTTGGCCGCATTCCCGGCGCCGCCCGGCACGATCTCGGTGGAGTCGTACTCGAGAATCAGCACCGGCGCCTCGCGCGACATGCGTGCCACCTTGCCGTAGACAAACTCGTCCGCCACAACGTCGCCGACGACGACCACTTTCTTGTTGTGAAGGGCGTCGGTCAACGAGAGCAGGTGCGCAGAATCCAACCGGAGGCCTCCATCAAATTGTAGGGGTCAGAGCCCCTCAATGGGTCGACTCGAGGGGTTGAGTCGACTTGTCGAGGGGGTCTGACGCCATGAGTCGCTCGAGCGCAACGTACACGCGGTCGGGAGCAATCCCCTTCATGCAGCGATGGTCGATCGGACATTCGCGCAGCATGCAGGGACGGCACCACACCGGATGCGTCAGCACCTCCGCCCTCCTGCCCGATCGGGCCAGTGGCGCCGTTTCGTACTCCCGCGTCGGCCCGAACAGCGCGACGAGTGGTGTGCCGACGGCCGCGGCCATGTGCATCGCCCCAGAGTCATTCGAGACGCACGCCGCGGCGATGCTGAGCACGCCAGCCAGCATCTCGATCGTCGTCTGGCCGGTCAGGTCGATCACGTGCGGCGTCGCGTCCGTCTCAATCAGGCTCACGACGTCGCGCGTGGTCGACGCGTCCCCGCAGCTCCCGATCATCACGCAGGTCGCCTGGCGCAGCCGCACAAGATCGGTGACAACCCGAGCCACGTACGGCAGCAGCCAGCGCTTCGCGGTGCCGTTCGCGGCTCCCGGGGCGAGCACGATCACGGGCCTCGCGCCGTCCCATCCCCGATCGAGAAGCTGACCGCGGGCGGCGACCGTCGCGCTTTCCGGGACCGTCAGTGCGGGCTCGAGCGGCCCGCTCTCGATGCCGAGCGCGCGCGTCAGGTGCTGATAGTAGGCACCCTGGTGCAGGCTGCGCGTCGGGCGCCGAACGGCGCGCGACAGCAGCGGCGCCCGCATGTCCGAGGCGTACCCCCATCGGTCAGGGATCGCGGCCTGCCTGGCGAGCCACGCCGTGGCAAACGAGTTCGGCAGCAGGATCGCCAGGTCGGCGCCCAGTTGGCGCAGTCGTGCCGCGTCGGCCTCAAAGACGCGTCGCTGCCACCACGTCCCACTCCACTGCAGCGTGACGAGCTCGTCCACGAACGGAACAAGGCGGTAGATGTCGGCCACCGCGCGACGCGCCGCGACGACGAGCCGGGCGGACGGAAATCGGCGGCGGATGTCGGACGTGGCCGGCAGGGCCATCACGGCGTCGCCAAGCCAGTTTGGCGCCAGCACGAGCACGAGAGCCGGGGCGGCGGGTCCGCCTCGTCCCTCGACCTGCTCGGGACGCTCTAGCACCCGCCCTGAGCTTGTCGAAGGGCGCGGAACCCGCCCTCCTTCAGACATCGGCCTCGGCGTCGGATGGCTCGTCGAGCGCGGACATGCCGGCGGCAACGTCCTGATCGCGCCAGCGCCGGTGCATCCACAGCCACAGGTCCGGATGGCGCCGCACGTACATCTCGAGCACGTCGGTGCACCGCTGGGTGAATTCGCGGACGGCGTCCGGTGTGCCGGCGCGAGGCGGATCGACGGGGTGTTCGTAGATGAAGCGATAGCGGCCGCCGGGCAGCGGCAGCGCGAACACCGGGACAACGGGCGCGCCGGTTCGAAGCGCGAGCGCCGCAAGCGCGGAGGTCGTCGCGGCCGGCCGGCGGAAGAACCCCACATACACCGCGTCGGGACTGTGCAGGTGCTGATCGATCAGCAACCCGATGACTCGGCCGCCGGACAGGTCCCGCAGCATCCGGCGCACGGCGCCCTGGCGATAGATGACCGCGTTGCCCGTGGACATGCGGATGCCCTCGAGCACCGTGTGCAGATACGGATTGTCG
>Ga0184637_10003082_pt1 | contig 10511 bp, 10 predicted proteins | sample PLM3_127_b2_FD_133143 | JGI IMG/M metagenome (GOLD analysis project Ga0184637, IMG submission 133143) | Groundwater sediment microbial communities from an aquifer in East River, Colorado, USA - PLM3_127_b2 | ecosystem: Environmental > Terrestrial > Soil > Riparian zone | place: USA: East River... | reverse complement strand
CGAATCAGCTCGACGCCGTGCTGCCCGATTGCGTGATTCATCGCCACGTCTTCGTCGGCGATCGCCTGCGCTTCCTTCCATGCCGCTTCGGGGCGATGCTGGACCGTCAGCGGCCGCAACACATGGGTCATGCGCCCGATTGCCCAGCGCAGGTTTATTGCGGTCGGCCGGGTTTTGGCAAGCTGTTCGCCTGCGCGGGCGAGATTGGCGCCGGACGCATCGGTCGCCATCGCCATGGCCATGCCGAATGCTGCGGCAGCACCGATCAGCGGCGCGCCGCGCACCCGCATGTTGCGGATCGCGTCGGCCACTTCGTCCGCACTGGTGAGTTTGACGACCCTGAAGGTATGCGGCAGCAAGGTCTGATCGACGATGCGGACGACGTTGCCGTCGCGCCAGATACTTCGATACGCGACGCCGTCGACATTCATCAACCGGCCCTGACGAACCGATGAACGCCGTCCGCGTACCCCTCAAGGGGGTATCGAAAAGAATCCTGCGAGTGCGTCAACCGGCCCTGATACCAGAGGTAATGCAGATGCGCTATGGATTCACCCATCGCGAAGAAAGTCTGGTGCGTGTCGAGCGTGCGGCGAAACAACACCGGCAGCAGATCCTTGGCGGTCTTCGGCGAGGCGCAGGATTCGAGCACTTCCGCCAGGCGGTCGCGATGATGCGCATGCAACATCTGCACCCGCGTATGCGCGCCGCGGAACGGCAGGCCGTGCGAAGGCAGCACCAGCGTGTCAGCGGGCAGTTCGGTAAAGCGGTCGATCGAGCGCAGGAAAAGTTTCAGCGGATCGCCCTTCGGCTCGGTTGGCCAGACGCTGACGTTGGTGCTGATTTTCGGCAGCAGCATGTCGCCTGAGATCAACACGCCCAGCGATTCGCAGTACAGTGCCGCGTGTTCGGGGGCGTGTCCCCAGCCGACGATGACGCGCCAGTTATTGCCGCCGATGTCGATCTCGTCGCCATCCAACATGCGCATGAATCGGGTGGGCGGTTCGGAGACGATTTTGCGGTAGGAATTGCCGCGGCCTTTGATTGCGGCGACGTGCTCGGGGTCGAGCCCATGTTCGGCGAACAGTCGCGCGGTGGCATCCGCTCCAAAGCCCGCCTGGGTCTGGTACTGGGCATGGGCATTGAGGTACTCGGACTCGCTCATCCACAGCGGCGCGTCGAATCGCTGCGTCAACCAGCCGGCGTTGCCGAAATGGTCCGGATGGAAGTGCGTAACCAGCACCCGGGTAAGCCCGGTATTGCCGACCACGTCGCGGAAAATCTGCTCCCAGTGAACGCGGGTGGCGTCAGCGGCGATCCCGCAGTCCACCGCTGTCCACCCCTTGCCGTCGCGCAGCAACCAGAGGTTGATGTGATCGAGCGCGAACGGCAGCGGCATGCGCAGCCAGAACACGCCGGGGGCGATCTCGCGCACGGTTCCTCCGGGGGGCGGATCCGGGAATGGGAACGCTAGCGGTGCCGGCGCTTCAAGGCGCGCCGCGCGAGCGGGTGTCTGCATGTGTGGAGTCTTCGGAAGTGTTGGCGCGGAGGCGTGCGGCGATATAGTTGGATTCTACTTTACGTTTACGTAAACTGCGTCGCGCATGGGGGACTCTACGTACACCATTACCGAACTTGCCCGGGAATTCGGTCTGACGACGCGGGCGATCCGCTTCTACGAAGACCAGGGCCTGCTCGCCCCAAGCCGCGCCGGACGCAACCGGGTTTACGGCCACCGCGACAAGGTTCGCCTCAAGCTTACCCTGCGCGGCAAGCGCCTCGGGCTCTCGCTGTCCGAAATCCGCGAGCTGATCGACCTGTACGACGCCGCCAAGGACGAACAGGTCCAGGTCGAACGCTTCCTCGAAGTGCTGGAACGGCGGCGCGCCATCCTCGAGCAGCAGCGGGAGGACATCGAGGCGGTACTGGGCGAAATTGCCGCGTTCGAGAAACAGTGCCGTGATTTTCTGGCCGGGAAAGGAAAGAAGCCGGACCGGGGTAGCGGCGGCAAACCGGCGATCAACGCAAAGTCCTGATTGTATGGACTTGTAGTGTACGAAATCGCTACCGGCTTGCAGCGAGGCAAGTCTCGGGACGGGACATCGCCGGACTGGCCGACGCGCCGACCCTTAGAGTTAATGACCTGATTTAAAACGATTTTGATGCAATACTGTGGCTGGTGATTGACGTTAACGTAAACGTCAATTACAGTCTGCCGGAATGGAGAGCACGCTTGAGCGGGTTTGAGCCCACGGATCCCGACTTCGCCGATCGGGTGCGGGAAAGTTTCGATCGCCAGAGAATCATGGCGCTGATTGGCGCGCAGTTGGTACGACTCGAGCCTGGCGAGTGCGAAATCCAGCTGCCTTTCAAGCCCGAACTATCGCAGCAGCACGGCTACTACCATGGCGGCATCATCGGTACCATCGCAGACTCGGCAGGCGGTTACGCGGCATTCTCCCTGATGCCGCGGGACGCCAGCGTTCTGACGGTGGAGTACAAGATGAACCTGCTGGCGCCGGGCGATGGCGAACTGCTGATCGCCCGCGGCAGGGTACTCAAGGCCGGTCGCACGCTGGTGGTGGCGCAGGTGGATGCCGGCGTGGTCAAGGACGGCCGCGAAACTCTGTGCGCCACATTGCTCCAGACCCTGATGACAATGCACGGGAGGCCCGACCAATGAAACCCGAAACCTTTCTCAAGAGCTACCCGACGCTCAACTTCGGACTCGGCGAAGACATCGACATGCTGCGCGACACCGTGCGGAACTTCGCTTCCAGGGAGATTGCCCCGCGCGCCGCAGAGATCGACCACAACAACGAATTCCCGATGGACCTGTGGCGCAAATTCGGCGGTCTCGGGCTGCTCGGCGTCACCGTCGAAGAGGAATATGGCGGCACCAACATGGGCTATCTCGCGCACGTAGTGGCGATGGAAGAGATCTCCCGCGCCTCGGGCTCGGTCGGGCTGTCCTATGGCGCGCATTCGAACCTGGCGGTGAACCAGATCCGCCGCAACGGCAACGAGGCGCAGAAGCGCAAGTACCTGCCGAAGCTGATTTCCGGCGAACACGTCGGCGCGCTGGCGATGAGCGAGCCGAATTCCGGCTCCGACGTGGTGAGCATGAAGCTGCGCGCCGAGAAGAAGGGCGAACGCTACATCCTCAACGGCAACAAGATGTGGATCACCAACGGGCCGGACGCGAACGTGCTGGCGGTGTACGCCAAGACCGACGTGAATGCTGGACCGAAAGGAATAACCGCTTTCATCGTCGAAAAAGGCTACAAGGGTTTCTCCACCGCGCAGAAGCTCGACAAGCTTGGAATGCGCGGCTCCAACACTTGCGAGCTGGTGTTCCGGGACTGCGAAGTGCCGGCGGAGAACGTGCTGGGCGAAGTAAACCGCGGTGTTCAGGTGCTGATGAGCGGGCTCGACTACGAGCGCGCGGTGCTCGCCGGCGGACCGCTGGGCATCATGCAAGCCTGCATGGACGTGGTGATGCCGTACGTGCACGAGCGCGAACAGTTCGGCCAGCCGATCGGCGAGTTCCAGTTGATGCAGGGCAAGATCGCCGACATGTACACCACGATGAACGCCTGCAAGGCCTATGTGTATGCGGTGGGCAGGGCCTGTGATCGCGGCGAGACCACACGCAAGGACGCCGCCGGCGCCATACTCTACGCCGCGGAAAAGGCCACCTGGATGGCGGGCGAGGCGATCCAGGCGCTGGGCGGCAACGGCTATGTCAACGAGTACGCGACCGGCAGGCTGTGGCGCGATGCGAAACTTTACGAGATCGGCGCCGGCACATCGGAGATCAGGCGGATGCTGATCGGCCGCGAGCTTTTCAACGAAACGAAATGAAAATTTGGGTTTGGTTAATTGGAGGTTGTCATGGCTAACGATCCGATTGTCATTGTTTCCGCTGCGCGCACGCCGCTGGGGGCGTTGCAGGGCGAATTGAAGGACTTCGCGGCTCCGCAGCTCGGCGCGGCGGCGATTCGCGCTGCGATAGAACGCGCCGGCGTCAAGCCCGAACAGGTGCAGGAAGTGATCATGGGTTGCGTGCTGCCGGCCGGACAGGGGCAGGCGCCGGCCCGCCAGGCGTCGCTCGGCGCCGACCTGCCGCTGTCGGCTGGCTGCACCACCGTGAACAAGATGTGCGGTTCGGGGATGAAAGCGGCGATGTTCGCGCACGATCTGCTCGTTGCCGGCAGCAACGACGTCATGGTCGCAGGCGGGATGGAGAGCATGAGCAACGCGCCCTATCTGTTGCCGAAGGCACGCTCGGGCTACCGCATGGGGCATCAGCAGGTGCTTGACCACATGTTCCTGGACGGACTTGAAGACGCCTACGACAAAGGCAGGCTGATGGGAAGCTTTGCCGAAGACTGCGCGGGGAAGTACCAGTTCAGCCGGGAAGATCAGGACAAATTCGCCGTTGCGTCGCTCGAACGCGCGCAGAAGGCCAACAAGGACGGTTCGTTCGCATGGGAAACCGTGCCGATCGCGATCAAGGCCGGCAAGGATGAGCGCTTCGTCGAGCATGACGAGGTGCCGTTCAAAGCCAACTTCGACAAGATTCCGCTGCTCAAACCCGCGTTCAGGAAGGACGGCACGGTGACTGCGGCGAATTCGAGTTCCATTTCAGACGGTGCCGCGGCGCTGGTGATGATGCGACGCTCGACCGCCGACAGGCTCGGCCTCAAGCCGCTCGCAAGCATCGCCGGTCATTCGACGCACGCCCAGGAACCGGGCTGGTTCACCACGGCGCCAGTCAGCGCGATCAGGAAACTGCTCGACAAGACCGGCTGGAGCGCGAACCAGGTCGATCTGTACGAGATCAATGAAGCGTTCGCGGTGGTGACGATGGCGGCAATGAAAGAGCACAAGCTGCCGCACGAGAAGGTGAACGTCCATGGCGGTGCATGCGCGCTCGGACATCCGATCGGTGCCTCGGGCGCGCGGATTCTCGTCACGCTGATCGGCGCGCTGCGCAAGCACGGCAGCAAGCGCGGCGTCGCGTCGCTGTGCATCGGCGGCGGCGAAGCCACCGCGATGGCCATCGAACTCGCCTAGATGCGCGAAGCGAACCAAACACAGAACCTTGACGCAAAGACGCGAAGACGCAAAGAAGACCCGAATCAAGAATTCAATCGGTGAGTTTGTTTCCTGTTTAGAATTTCTTTGCGCCCTTTGCGCCTTTGCGTCGAAGAATTTTAGAGGGAGTACATGGTGAGCAAAAAAATAGGGTTCATCGGGGTCGGCATGATGGGCCACGGCATGGCGAAGAACCTGGTCGAGAAGGGGTTCCCGACCACTATCCTCGGCCACCAGAATCGTGTACCAGTCGAAGACCTGGTAAAGCGCGGCGCAAAGGAAGCGAAGGACGTTGCCGGTCTGGTCGCCGCCAGCGACATCGTGTTCATCTGCGTGACCGGCTCGCCGCAGGTGGAAGACCTGGTCTATCGCAAGGGCGGAATTCTGGAGTCGGCGCGCTCGGGGCAGATCGTGGTGGATACCTCGACCAGCCAGCCGGGTTCGACGCTGAAAATCGCCGGCGAATGCAAGTCCAGGGGCGTGCGCTTCGTCGACGGGCCGCTGACCCGCACGCCGGTGGAGGCGGAGCAGGGACGGCTCAACACCATGGTCGGAGCCGACGCGGCAACGTTCAAGGAGATCGAGCCGGCGCTCAAGGCGTTTTGCGAGAACATTTTCCATATCGGCGACGTCGGTGCGGGTCACAAGATCAAGCTGATCAACAACTGCGCCGCGATCGGACAGATGGCGCTGATAGCGGAAGCGCTGACGGCGTGCGCGAAACTCGGCGTGGATCCGAAGAAATACTTCCAGCTGGTTTCCACCGGCGCAGCAAACTCGGGCATCTTCCAGATGCTGGCAGGCAAGGCGATCGAAGGCGATTTCACCGGCATGAAGTTCGGGCTCGCCAATGCACTGAAGGACGTGCGTTACTACAACCAGATGGCGATGGAGTTCGGAGTGGCGGGTTCGATGGCAGCGGCGACGCTACAGACGTTGACGCAGGCGGTGAACCTCGGCTTCGGCGGTCCCGAGCATCTGGTCGCGTCGCTGGTTCCGGCAATCGCCAAACTCAACAACACGCCCTTCCCGCCGAAATCTTAGAGATAAGGATGAGAAGAGAAACCGAAAGTCTTACCACGAAGGCACAAAGATCACGAAGATTCACGAAGAAAATTTCTCAACTAATCTCGTCTCTCTTTGTGTCACTTCGCGTCCTTCGCATCCCTCAAGGGGGTACTGAACTGAGTGTCTTCGTGGAGAGATTTGCTGTTGCTCAATTCACAAGACGGACGTTCGAGGGCAAGTATCAGAATGGCCAATCCAATCCAGTTTTACTTCGACTTCGCATCGCCCTACGGTTACATGGCGGCGACGCAGATTTCACGCCTTGTGGCGAAGCACGGCCGCGGCGTCGAGTGGAAGCCGTTCCTGCTCGGTGTCGTGTTCAAAGTGACGGGCGGCTTGCCGCTGCCCAACGCTCCACTGAAGGGTGAATACAGCAGGCGCGACATGGAGCGCTCCGCGCGGCTGTACGGGATCCCGTTCAAGGTGCCGAGCAAGTTCCCGATCGCGAGTCAGGCGCCGGCGCGCACCGTCTACTGGCTGGAGCCGCAGGGATCCGCCAGGCAGGAAGAGGCTGTGCTCGCGCTGTATCGTGCCTACATGGTGGACGACCGGGACATCTCCAGTCCGGAGGTCACTGCCGATGTGGCCGCATCGATCGGCCTGGACAGGCAAAAAGTGCTCGAAGTCATTGCCGACCCGGTGATGAAAGAGCGGCTCAAGACCGAGACCGAGACCGCAATCCAGCGCGGCGTGTGTGGCTCGCCTTACATGATCGTGGACGGTGAGCCGTTCTGGGGCGCCGACAGGGTGGAGCACGTGGACAAGTGGCTTGCGACCGGGGGCTGGTGACCGGCGTACTCGCATCCGGATCAAAATATCATGGCCGAGTACACCCTGTACGGCTTCGCGCAGTCCGGTAACTCGTACAAGCCGGCGCTGTACCTCGAACTCGCCGGGGCCGACTGGGTGCCGCGCTTCGTGGATTTTTTCAACGGCGAAACGCGGACACCGGCATACCGCGAGATCAATGTCATGGGCGAAGCGCCGGTCCTCGAGCACCGCGGCAAGCGCATGAGCCAGTCCGGCGTCATTCTCGATTACCTGGTAGAGCAGTTCGGGCAGTTCGGCTGGAAGGACGACGCGGAACGCCGCGAAGTCCTGCGCTGGTTGTTCTGGGACAACCACAAGCTCACCAGCTATACGGCGACCTACCGTTTCCTGCGCCAGTTCGCGCCGGACACCGACAAGGCCGTTGTCGAAAATTTCCGCAAGCGTTCGGAAAGTGCCTGGAAGGTGCTGGATGCGCACCTTGCCGGCCGCAGCTTCGTGGTCGGCGAACGGCCGACCATCGCCGACCTGTCGATTTGCGCCTACCTGTTCTTCGACGACGAGATCGACATCGACTGGAACCGGCATCCGAACATCCGCGCTTGGCTTGCGCGCATCCGTGCCTTGCCGCGCTGGAAACATCCGTATCAACTCCTCCCCGGCCACCCGATTCCGGACAGGAAGTCACCGTCATGACGGCGATCCGCAGCAAGCTCAATCCGCGCGCCCCTGATTTCAAAGGCAGTCAGGAGGCGATGGCGGCGCTGGTGGCCGACCTGAGCGCCAAGGTCGGGCTCATCAGCCAGGGTGGCGGCGAGGCGGCGCGGCAAAAACACATCAGCCGCGGCAAGCTGCTGCCACGAGAGCGCATCCGGCGGTTGCTCGATGTCGGCTCGCCGTTTCTGGAGCTGTCGCAACTTGCCGCGTGGAACATGTACGACGGCGCGGTGCCTGCCGCCGGCATCGTTACCGGCGTGGGGCGGGTAGCGGGGCGGGAGTGCGTCATCGTTGCCAACGACGCCACGGTGAAGGGCGGCACCTATTTTCCGATGACTGTGAAGAAGCACGTGCGGGCGCAGGAGATCGCGCAGCAGAACCGGTTGCCGTGCATCTACCTTGTGGATTCCGGCGGTGCGAACCTGCCCACCTGGGACGAAGTGTTCCCGGACCGCGATCATTTTGGGCGGATCTTCTACAACCAGGCAAACATGTCGGCGGCCGGGATTCCGCAGATCGCGGTGGTGATGGGTTCATGCACCGCGGGCGGTGCCTACGTGCCCGCGATGGCCGACGAAGCGATCATCGTCAGGAATCAGGGCACTATCTTTCTGGCCGGGCCGCCGCTGGTCAAGGCCGCGACCGGCGAAGTGGTGAGCGCGGAAGAGCTGGGCGGCGCGGACGTGCATGCCCGCACTTCCGGCGTCGTGGACCACTACGCGCTCAACGACCCGCATGCACTGGAACTGGCGCGCCGCATCGTTTCGCACCTCAACCTGAAAAAGGAGATCGCGCTCGAGATCCGCGAGCCGCGCGAGCCGCTTTACGAAGTGAACGAACTGCACGGCGTGGTGCCCACCGATGCACGCAAACCGTTCGATGTGCGCGAGGTGATTGCCCGGATCGTGGACGGCAGCGAACTCGACGAATTCAAGCCGCTCTACGGCACCACACTGGCGTGCGGCTTCGCGCACATTTTCGGCTACCCGGTCGGAATCCTTGCCAACAACGGCATCCTGTTTTCCGAATCCGCAATGAAGGGCGCACATTTCATCGAGTTGTGCGCGCAGCGCCGCATCCCGCTGGTTTTCCTGCAGAACATCACCGGCTTCATGGTGGGCAAGAAGTACGAGGCAGGCGGCATTGCCAAGGACGGCGCCAAGCTGGTGACTGCCGTGTCCTGTGCGCGCGTGCCGAAGTTCACGGTGATCATCGGCGGCAGCTTCGGCGCCGGCAACTACGGCATGTGCGGCCGCGCCTACAGCCCGCGTTTCCTGTGGATGTGGCCGAACGCGCGCATCTCGGTGATGGGCGGCGAGCAGGCGGCAGCCGTGCTGGCGCAGGTCAAGCGCGATGGCCTGGAAAAATCCGGCAAGTCGTGGAGCCGGGAAGAAGAAGAAGCGTTCAAGAAGCCGATCCGCGCGCAGTACGAGACCCAGGGTCATCCGTACTACGCCAGTGCGCGGCTGTGGGACGACGGCGTGATCGATCCCGCCGACACCCGCATGGTACTGGGATTGGGAATCTCCGCCGCGCTCAACGCGCCGATCGAGGAAACGCGCTTCGGCGTGTTCCGGATGTAAACCATGGACGCGCGTTTCCCTCACAGCGGCATGGAGTCGATCTACCTTACCGAGGAGCATGTCGCTCTGCGCGATCAAGTCGCGCGGTTTCTGGCGAAAGAAGTCGAGCCGCATGGGGAGGTATGGGAAGAACAGGGCTTTGTCCCGCGCGAGGTTCTGCGCAAGATGGGCGAGCTGGGGTTCTTCGGCATCACCTACCCGGCCGCGTACGGCGGCGCGGACGCCGATGCGCTGACCGCGCTGGTGTTCGCGGAAGCGGTTTCGCGCACCACCTTTGGCGGTTTCGCAGCGACGGTTCTGGTACACACCGACATGGCTTCGCCGCACCTCGTCAACGCAGGCTCCAGCGAGCAACTCGAAAAATACCTGCCCACGGTCATTCGCGGAGAGCGCATTACCGCGGTCGCGGTCACCGAGCCGGACGCCGGATCCGACGTTGCAGCAATCCGCACGCGCGCCCGAAGGGACGCCGACGGCTGGGTGCTGAACGGCGCCAAGATGTTCATCACCAACGGAGTGCATGCGGATCTCTACTTCGTTGCGGCGCGCACCGATCCCGAAGCCAAGGGCTCACGCGGCATCTCGATGTTCATCGTCGAGAAGGGGCTCCCGGGGTTCCGCGTCGGCCGCGCACTAAAGAAGACCGGCTGGCTGTGCTCGGACACCGCGGAACTGGTATTCGAGGACTGCCGCGTGCCGGCGGAGAACCTGCTCGGGGAAGAGAATGCCGGTTTCTACGCGGTGATGAAGAATTTCCAGACCGAGCGCATCGCCTCAGCCGCCATAGCGGTGGGTCACGCGCTGACTGCGTTGCATCTGACCGTCGAGTACGTCAAGAGCCGCAAGGCCTTCGGCGGGGTGCTGTTCGACAAGCAGGTGATCCGCCAGCGACTGGCGATGCTGGAGGCCAAAACGCACGCGGCGCGCCAGTTTCTTTACCACTGCGGATGGCTGGCGGCGCAGCGGCGCGACTGCGTGCGCGAAGTGTCGATGCTGAAAGCCCTAACCGGCGAACTGGTGAACGAAGTGCTTTACAGCTGCCAGCAGTTCCATGGCGGCATGGGATACATGCGCGAGAGCGCCATCGAGCGCCTGGCGCGGGATTCGCGCGTACTCTCCATCGGCGGCGGTGCGACCGAAGTGATGCTCGAGGAAGTGGCGAAGCGTTTCGCCCCGGACTGAGACTGGAAGAGAAGAACGCAACGACGATGAAATACGAAACCCTGGAAACCGAGACCACGCAGGGGCTGGCCGTGGTGCGCATGAACCGTCCGG
>Ga0184637_10003081_pt1 | contig 10511 bp, 6 predicted proteins | sample PLM3_127_b2_FD_133143 | JGI IMG/M metagenome (GOLD analysis project Ga0184637, IMG submission 133143) | Groundwater sediment microbial communities from an aquifer in East River, Colorado, USA - PLM3_127_b2 | ecosystem: Environmental > Terrestrial > Soil > Riparian zone | place: USA: East River... | reverse complement strand
CGTGCGGGCGGATCCCGAACAGCGCGTTGCCGACGGCCTGCACGTCGGCCTGAAGCGAGAGCAGCCCCACTTCCGGACGGGAGAACACGTTGCTGGCCACCACGCGCGCGATCTCGAGCCCCACCCAGAGCGCCATGAGGGCCACGCCCGCCACGCGCGCGCTGCGCGAGAGCGAGGAGACGGCCAGGGTGAACAGGCCCAACGCCGCCGAGATCAGGAAGGAGTGCACCAGGATGGCCGGCCCGACCCACCACATGTCCAGCTTCAGGAACCGTTCCGGCAGGAGGGCAAGTGCTGAGACGTAGAGGGCCACCCCCGGAAGCAGGGTCACGGCGAGGTTGAGCGCCATCAGGACGCCGAGCTTGCCCAGGACGTAGTCGCGGCGCGTCAGCGGCCGGGACAGATACACCACGATCGCGCCGGTCCGCAGGTCATTGGCCACGAGCCCGGCGCCGCCAAAGATCGACAGCAACGTTGCCAAGGCGAGTTGCCAGTTCAGCAGCTCGGGAAAGATGGTTGCGCCGACTGGCATGATCTGCGCGGCTTGAGGGAAGGTGGCGGCGATGTAGATCCGACCGACCTCGATCACGAACGGCACCCAGGACACGGCCAGCAGGCCCAGGAAGGCGCGCTTGGAGAGGATGAGCCGCAGGCTCTCGCGCGTGATGGGCCAGAAGCGCACCCGGCGCAGGGGGCCGCGCGCCTCCCAGCGGCGGTAGGCCTGATCGTAGATCGGCATTAGGCCGGCGCGCTCCGGAAATGAATTCCGGCGCGCGGGCCTCGGGGGCTCTCGCGGCTTCGCCGCTTCGCCCCCGAACCCCCATGGGCCCCCCTCACGACGAGTGCCCCAGCGCGCGCAGGAACACGTCCTCCAGCGTCTCGGCCGCCGGCCGCAGGTAGCGCACCTGCACGCCGCACTCGCGCGCGGTGCGGAAGATCAGCTCGGGCCCGCCGCCGTCGGCCAGCCGCACGCGGTAGCCGTCCTCCGATTCCGTCCAGTCGCAGCCGTGGTCGCGCAGGTCCGTGAGGAACGCCGTCTCGTCGCCCTTCACGCGCACGTCGTACGTCGAGCGGCGGGCGCCGGTGAGGGCGGCGATCGGTCCGCGCGTGGCCACCTGTCCCAGGTTGAGCACGATCACCTGCTCGCACACGCGCTCCACGTCCCGCAACAGGTGCGAGCACAGCACCAGGCTGACGCCCTTGCGCGTGGAGATGTCGCCGATGAGGTCCAGCATCTCCTCGCGGCCCTGCGGGTCGAGGCCGTTGGTCGGCTCGTCGAGCAGCAGCAGGTCGGGATCGTGCACGAGCGCCTGCGCGAGCTTCGCGCGCTGCTTCATGCCCGTCGAGTACTCCTCCAGCTTGCGGTAGCGCGCCTCGCCCAGCCCCACGTAATAGAGGACCTCGTGCGAGCGGCTGATGGCCTCGTCGCGGGGCATGCCTGACAGCTCGCCCGCGAAAGCCACGAACGCGGCCGCCGTCATCCCCGGCAGGTGGCAGTCGACCTCCGGCATGTAGCCGATGCGGCGGCGCACCTCCAGCGGTGCCACGGCCGGGTCGCGGCCGAAGGCGGCCATGCGGCCGCCGTCGGGGCGGATGAAGCCCAGCAGCGTCTTGAGCAGGGTGGTCTTGCCGGCGCCGTTGGGGCCCAGCAGGCCGGTGGGCCCGGGCCAGAACTCGCCGCTGACGCCGGCCAGCGCGCGCAGCGCGCCGTAGGAGACGCTCAGCTCCTCGAACTGCACGAGGGGCGCCGAGGCCGCGGGCGGCGCGGGGACCTCGGGCAGGTCGGGCTTTGGCGGCTGGGGTTCAGTCTCCTGCATCGTTCCTCATACGGCGCCACCTGGCCTCCGGTTCCTACATCCTTGCGTTCGGGGGGGCCACTCGATTATCCGCTCAACCCCCCCACGGCCCTTCGGGCCTCCCCCCCTTCCGCTCGCTCGGAAGTGAATCCCTCGCTCGCTCAGATTCTGGACCAAACCCGGGCGGGCTAGAATCCCCCAGGGAGAGGGAGTTCACTGCAGACCTCCGGGAAGCTCTGGGAGGGCGTGCTGCCGGGCGTGCTCCGCGAGTTGTACGTGGGGCGCAAGACCGGCGTGCTCACGTTTACGCGCGGCGAGGAGAGGCGCAGCGTACACGTCCGGGGCGGCCATATCGTCACCGCGGACACCACCGTGCGCGAGGACCGCATGGGCGAGGTGCTCGTGCGCCACGGCGTGCTGCCGGCGGCCGAGCTCAAGCGCGCCGTCGGCTTCGCGCTGCGCGACAACAAGCTGCTGGGCGTAGTGCTCACGGAGCTGGGCCTGCTCGACGAGCGCGGCCTGGAGAAGGCCCTGGCGCTGCACGTGCGCGCCGTGCTCTCCCGCGTCTTCGCCTGGCAGGAGGGCTCCTACGAGTTCGTGGAGGACACGGAGGGCGGCGACAAGGCGAGCGACGTCACGCTGCGCGTGTCCACCGGCGACCTGATCCTGGAGGCCACGCGCTCCGTGCAGGACCCCGACGTGGTGCGCTACAACCTCGGCGACATCGACCGTGTGCTGGGCCTCTCCAACGACCCCCTGCTGCGCTTCCAGCGCATCGGCCTCACGCCCGTGGACGGCTACGTGCTCTCGCGCGTGGACGGCACGGTCAGCGCGCGCGAGGTGATGCAGCTCATCCCGCTGCCCACCGAGGAGGTGCAGCGCAGCCTGTTCGGCCTGCTCTCGACGGGCGTCGTCGAGTACCTCACCGACGTGCCCAGCAAGCCGGCGCCGCCGCCCGTACCACGCCCGCCGCGGCGCAAGGGCACCGCGCGGCGGCCCCCCGCCACCGACGAGCGCGGCGCGGCGGACGCCGCGCCGTTGCCGGCCGCGGCCAGCTCGCTGCCGATCGCGCCCTCGCCCGTGGACACGCGGCGCATCGAGATCCTGGAGGCGTACGAGGGCCTCAAGACCTGTACCCACTACGATGTGCTCGGCATCGAGCGCGAGGCCACCGAGTCGCAGGTCAAGGAGGCGTACTTCCGCATGGCCAAGCGCTTCCACCCGGACGTGCACCACGACGAGGCGCTGGACGACCTGCGCGACAAGCTGGAAGCCGTCTTCATCCGCCTGGGCGAGGCCTACGAGGTGCTGCGCAATCCCCGCGTCCGCGTCAGCTACGAGCGGCAGCTGGGGCCGGTCCCGGGGCGCACGGAGCCGGTGGCGCATGCGGGCGCCAAGGAGGACCCGGAGGCGCTCGTCCGCCTGGCCGAGGAATCGATCCGGCGCGCGGCGCGCAGCGTGGCGGAGGAGAAGTACTGGGAAGCCATCCAGCTCCTGGAGACGTCGGTGGGCCGCGTCGAGGGCAAGATGAAGCAGCTCGGGCGCGTCCTGCTGGCGCGCGCCTATTCGAAGAACCCGAACTGGGTAAAGCAGGGCGAGGAGCTGCTGCAAGCCGTGATCCGGGAGGACCCGCAGAACATCGACGCCCACTTCCACCTCGCCGCCATCTATCGCGCGGGCAGCCTGAAGAGCCGCGCCCAGGCCATGCTGCGGCGCGTGCTGGAGCTGGAGCCCGGGCACGAGGAGGCGCGCCTCCAGCTCGAAGCGCTGGGCGCCGACCAGCCACCCCCGCCGTCGACCGAGCCGGGCCTGTTCAAGAAGCTGCTGCGGCGGAAGTAGCCGGCCGCAGCCGCACGCCGTCCTCGCCCGCGCTCTCGACTTCGATCGTCTGCCGCGACAGCGTCTCCTGCACGCCGCGCCGGCCGGTGAGTTGCCGCAGGGTTTGCAGCGGCACGTCCACCTCCACGGGGCGGCCGGGCAGCGCGAGCGGAGCGCGCCCGGGAACCCGCAGCCGGCCCTCCCCTTCGACGACGAGCCGCACGCTCGCGCGCGGCGCGCGCGAGCGCACGAGCAGCACGACCTCCCCGCCGTCCACGATCGCCTGGCCGTCCTCGACACGCGCGGCGCCGGACACGAAGACGGTGGTGCCGGGCTCCGCGTCCAGCGCGTCGCCCCACCGCGGCGCGCGCCGGGGCCCGGGCCACTGTTCCAGCAGCAGCGCGGCGCCGAGGGCCACCACTGTCACGCCCGCCAGCACGCGGCCCGCTCCGTCGCCGCCGCCGCGGATGGCCACGCGCCGCACCCACAGCGCGAGGGCCACCACGACCCCGACCCACACCGCGATGCGCACGAGGAGTCCGGGCGCGCCGTCCGCCCAGGTGCGGATGAACAAGCCGGGGAGGTAGACGCCTCCGTCGGCGATCGCGCCCCTGGCCAGGAGCAGCGCGCAGTCGTTGGCCGCGTGCGGATCGAGCCAGAGCTGGTGGGCGAGCAGCGCGCTCCAGCCCGCGGCCATGAGGGCCAGCGCCAGCACGCCGCGGCGGCCCGAGGTGCGCGCCAGCGCGACCGCGAGCAGCGCGATCAACCACGGCACCACGGGCATGATGTAGCGGCCGAGGTTGCAGACGGCGCCGCTCCAGTTGTCCGCGGAAGCGACCGTCACGTAGTAGGCGAGCATGGCCGGCAGCGCGAGGCGCAGCCTCGTGGCCGCGCCGCCCCTCAGCGCCAGGCCCGCGAAGCCGATCAGCAGCAGGGGCACGTACGGCAGCAGCCCGTAGCGCGCGTCGAGCAGCAGGCCCAGCAGGCCCTGGCCTACGCGCGCGGTGGTGATCCCGCGCGGCCCCCACGCGAGGTACAGCGCGTCCGGCCGGACGCTTCCCGTGACGGCGAAGTTGTAGAGGGCCACCAGGAAGGCGCTGGCCACCTGCGGAAGGACGAGCGCGATCAAGGAGGAGAGCCGCGCCAGCCGGTGAACGACGGCGATCACGGCCATGGCGGTGAGCAGGAGCCAGACGGGCAGGAACTTCTGGTGCAGCCAGGGCAGCGTGGCCAGCAGCACGCCCATGGCGGCGCACGTGCGCGGCGGCCAGCGTGGGACGAAGAGGAGCCACCGCAGCAGCACCGTCAGCGCGAGCGCGCCCAGCATCTCCGGATAGAACTGGAAGGCGTAGAAGAGGAACGGCGGCAGCAGCGCGAACAGCCCGGCCAGCGCGGCCGCCAGCCCGGCGCGCCCGGTGGCCTCGCGCAGGAGCAGGAAGAGCGCCGCCACCAGCGCGGCCGCCAGCGCGTTCCAGAAGAGGACGCTGAACGCGATGCGCCCGGGCGTGCCGTGGCGCAGGTTGAAGGCGCGGTCCACGCGCAGCGGCACGGCCAGCAGCAGCGACGGACCGGGGGCCAGCACCGTGTAGATGCCGCCCTCCTTCCCGCGCACGACCTGGCGCGTGACGCGCGTGGCGCGGATCGCGTCCGCGCCCGCGCCCGCGCCGCCGGGAAGCAGCGCCGCCGCCATGCGCGCCGCCTCGCGCGCGGTCTGCCGCGCCGCCGCGGCCAGCGCCGCGCCCAGCGGCTTGACGTCCAGCTCTTCCATGGGCGCGCTCACGCGCTCGGTGTCGAGCGTCAGCCAGTGGCCGGCGGCCACCGCCATGCGCAGCGTCTTGGGCTCGTTGCCCGGATGGTTCTCCCACCGGCGCGCGGGCGCGGGCGTGAGCAGCGCGTACGTGAGCAGCGCCAGGAAGAAGACGGAGACGCCACCGGGCGCGGGCAGGCGCAGGCGCGGACGACGGAAGGCCAGCAGAGCCGCCGCCGCGGCCACGTCCTGCGCCGGTGCCCAGTCCTGCGCCAGGGCCACCGGCAGGGTGGCCGCGTAGGGATACGCCGGCTGCAGGGCCAGCGAGACCAGCGCCAGCAGTGTCAACGCCGGCCGGAGGTAGAGCGCATCGAAGCCCCCCGCGTCGTGCTCGAGCGCCACGTCCAGGGAGGTGTGCGCATGCCGCGCCCGCCAGGCTGCCGACGCGAGCCAGAGCGCCGAGCCGGCCACGGTCCACATCAGGACCGACCGCGCCGCGGCGCCGGGGTCCACGAGGGAGAGCGCTTCGCGCACGAAACCCGGCAGGTCGAGGCTGGTCCGCAGAAGGATGCCCACCGCGAAGTCCACCTCGCGCGCCAGGCCGTGGAGAGCGAAGGGCAGCAGCGCCCGCAATGCGGCGCTGGCGTGCGGCATGCGCGCGAGCGCGATCAGAGGACGGGGCGCGGCACCGGCGGACCGGCGGGCGCGCCCGACGGCGCTGCGGGCGCGGGCTCGGCAGGCGTCGGCGTCGCCGCCGCCGGCTGCGCGGGCGCGGCCTCCGGCGCCGCGGGCTCCGACGCTCCAGGCTGCGCGGCCGCGGGCCTCGCTGCGTCTTCCGGCGCGGCTGCCGCCGCTTGCGGCGCCGGAGCGGCGGTCTCCGGTCCCCCGGCCGACCGTCCGCCGCGGCGCCGCCGCTTCTCTCGGAAGCGCATCGGCCCGCCCTCGCCCTCGCTGGCGCCCATGTGGATGCGCCCGTCGAAGAAGCAGCCCTCGGCGATGGCAACCGTTGGGGCGTGGATGTCGGCCCGCACCTTCGCGGTCGCGCTCAGCTCGACGCGCCCGCGGGCCGCGAGGCGGCCGTGCAGCTCACCTTCGACCACTGCGTCCGCGGCGTTGACGGCGCCGGTCACGCGCGCGCCCTCCGCCACGTGCAGGAACCCGTCAACGTCGATGGGCCCCTCCATCTGGCCGGCGATCTGGACCGAGTCGGCACCCGTGATCGAGCCATGGATGCGCAGGTTCGGGCCGAAGCGCGTCGCGCAGGTGCCCGCCGCGTCCGTGAAGCGCCGGGCCGGGGAATCCGGCTCGGCATCGGATGCAGGGGTCGTTGACGACGGAGCGACAGGTGGCGGAGTGGTCGTTCGCCGGAGCATGTGGCCGGATCCTAACGGGATCGCGACCCCGCCACAACTGCCGGGCCGCCCGGCGGCCCGCGCGGGAAGGATTGCGGGGACGATTCAGGCGGCCGAGCCGCCCAGCGCCGCCAGGGCGCGCCGCGCCAGGACCTTGCGGACGGGCTGGGGCAGGAACCCCAGCGGGATGCGCCCGCGGCGCGCGTCGAGAGGCAGGAAGTAGCGGCCGCCGCGCACGTGTACGCGCGCGAACGGCGGCAGGCGCGGCAGGTCGGCCGCGCCCAGCTCCACCTGCACGAACGCCATCTCGCGGGTGCACTCGACGCGCGCGCGCTCGCCCAGCGCCATCAGCATCGCGCCCAGGACGACCGCGGGGCCGCGGTGGCCGCCCAACGCGCGCAGGAGCAGGTCGACGCCGTTGTCCGCCTCGGCCGCGGCGGCGGGCCGGGGCGCGCGGCTGTCGATGAGGCTGCCCACGAAGGTGAGCAGCGCGGCCACGCGCGCCAGCCGGTGCTGCGCGGGCGAGCGGCGCGCCAGAAGGCGCGCGAACCGGATCAACGGGGGATGGCGGGCCAACTCGACGGCGAGGCCGTGGAGCGTGGCCCGCCCCGTCAGAACCCCCAGCTTCGGGCGGGCTCGGCCTCGCGCAGGAAGGCGGCGATGCTGCCCACGGTCCGCTCGGCGGCCAGCAGCAGCGAGCGGTCGGCCTCTTCGGCGGCCGTGGAGGCCGACCACTCGGCGTCGACCTTGAGGTCGTGCAGCGCGCGGTCGAGGTCGCCGTCGTAGGGCAGGCCGAGGTGCTCGAGCACCGCGCGGCACGCGTTCTCGACCGCCAGACGGCAGGCGGTCGCCGCCAGCGCCGGCGGCCGCGCCTCGTGCACGAGCAGGCGCGCGATGCCCAGGCTGTTGCGGCAGTCGGCCCAGAGCTGGTCGCGACGTGAGCTGGCCGCGGCCACCGCCACCAGGGCGGGGACCGCCGGCACGCGCAGGGCGGGCAGCGCGTTCATGATGGCGCGGGCGTCATTGATGCGCGCCGCTCCGCGGCGCGGGGGGGGTCGCTGCGCTCACCCCCTGCCAGCGATGGACACAAGCCGCTGGCACTTAGCTGCACCCGCTGGTGCTGCCGCAGTTCGCGCAGCGGTAGCAGCTGCCGTTGCGCATCATCAGGTTTCCGCAGTAGTGGCAGGAGGGCGCGTCGGACTGGCTGCGGAACGCGCCCGCCATGGTGGGCTTCCCCGCCGCTTCGGCTTCGGCCGGCACGCCCTCGCCGCGCGCCGCGCGCTGCGCGCTGGCCGCGGCCGTCTGCACGCCCACCGCCTCCTGGTGCTCGGCGCTCAGGAACTTGGCCGCCAGCCACCGGAAGATGTAGTCGGTGATGCTCTTGGCGTACGGCACCTCGGGGTTCTTGGTGAAGCCCGACGGCTCGAAGCGCGTGTGCGAGAACTTCTCCACCAGCGCCTCCAACGGCACGCCGTACTGCAGCGCCATGGAGATGGCGGTGGCGAAGGCGTCCATGAGCCCGGAGATGGTGGAGCCTTCCTTGGCCATGACCAGGAAGATCTCGCCCGGCCGGCCCTCCTCGTACATGCCGGTCGTGATGTAGCCCTCGTGGCCGGCGATGGAGAACTTGTGGGTGATGGCGCGCCGCTCGTCGGAGAGCTTCCTCCGCTGCGGCCGCGCCTCCAGCGACTCCGGCTTGCCCTCGTCCTTGGAGGTGGAGAGCGGCTGGCTGCGCTTGCAGCCGTCGCGGTAGACGGCGATGGCCTTCACGCCCATGCGCCAGGCCTCGACATAGGCGTTGGCGATGTCCTCGGGCGTGGCGTCGGTGGGCATGTTGACGGTCTTGGAGATGGCGCCGGAGAGGAACGGCTGCACGGCCGCCATCATCTTGATGTGGCCCATGTAGTGGATGGAGCGCTTGCCGCCCGCGGGCGGGAAGGCGCAGTCGAAGATCGGCAGGTGCTCTTCCAGCAGGTGGGGGGCGCCCTCGATCGTCTCCTCGCTGTCGATGTGGCGGAGGATGTCAGAGGCCTCGCCGGTGCCGTAGCCGAGCTTGCGCAGCACGCCCGGCACCGACTGGTTGACGATCTTCATCATGCCGCCGCCGACCAGCTTCTTGTACTTGACGAGCGCGATGTCCGGCTCCACGCCGGTGGTGTCGCAGTCCATCATGAAGCCGATGGTGCCCGTGGGCGCCAGCACGGTGACCTGGCTGTTGCGGTAGCCGTGCTGCACGCCCAGCGCGTAGGCCTCGTCCCAGACGGTGAGCGCCCGCTCCAGCGCGGCCGTGGGCACCAGCGTGGAGTCGATCATGTGCGCGTGCTGGCGGTGCTTGTCGATCACGCGCAGCATGGGCTCGGCGTTCTTCTGGTAGCCGGCGAAGGGGCCCATGGCCAGCGCCACCCGTGCGCTCTGCGCGTAGGCCTCGCCGTGCATCAGCGCCGTGATGGTGGCCGCGTAGGCCCGCCCCGCGTCGGAGTCGTAGGGCAGGCCGCGGTCCATCAGCAGCACGCCCAGGTTCGCGTAGCCCAGGCCCAGCGGCCGGTAGTCGTGGCTGTTGCGGTCGATGGCGGGCGTCGGGTAGCTCGCGTTGTCGACCAGGACCTCCTGCGCGGTGATCATGGTGCGGCTGGCGGCCCCGAAGGCGTCGGTGTCGAACTCGCCGTCCTGCTTGACGAACTTCATGAGGTTGAGTGAGGAGAGGTTGCAGGCGGTGTCGTCCAGGAACAAGTATTCGGAGCACGGATTACTTGCGTTGATGCGGCCCGTGTTGGGGCAGGTGTGCCAGTCGTTGATGGTGCTGTCGAACTGCATGCCGGGGTCGCCGCACTGCCAGGCCGCCTCCGACATCATGTTCATGAGGCCGCGCGCCTTGTAGGTGTCGCAGGTCTCGCCCGTGAGCACGTAGCGCGTGACCCAGTCGCGGTCTTCCAGCACCGCGCGCATGAAGTCGTCGGTGACGCGCACGGAGTGGTTGGCGTTCTGGAAGAACACCGAGTCGTAGGCCCCGCCCTTGACGTTGAAGGACCCTTCGTAGCCGGCGTCGATGAGGGCCCAGGCCTTGCGCTCCTCCTCCGCCTTGGAGTTGATGAACTCCTCGACGTCGGGATGGTCGGCGTTGAGGATCACCATCTTGGCCGCGCGCCGCGTCTTGCCGCCGCTCTTGATGACGCCGGCGAAGGCGTCGTAGCCGCGCATGAACGAGACGGGACCGGAGGCGGTGCCGCCGCCCGCCAGCGGCTCCTTGGAGGAGCGGATGCTCGACAGGTTCGACCCGGTGCCCGAGCCGTACTTGAATAGCATGCCTTCGGTCTTGGCCAGGCCCAGGATCGACTCCATCGTGTCCTGCACCGCGTTGATGAAGCAGGCCGAGGCCTGGGGATGCTTCTCGATCCCGACGTTGAACCACACGGGGCTGTTGAAGGCCGCCTTCTGCGTGACCAGCAGGTGCGTCAGCTCGTCGGAGAAGTTGCGCAGGTCCTCGGGAGTGGCGAAATAATCCTGCTTCTCCGCCCAGGCCGCGATCGTGTCGACCACGCGCGCGATGAGCCGCCGCACGCTGGCCTCGCGCTCGGGCGAGCCGAGCTGGCCGCGGAAGTACTTCGAGGCCACGATGTTCGTGGCCATCTGGCTCCAGGTGGAGGGCACCTCGATCCCGTGCTGCTCGAAGACCACCTTGCCCTTCTCGTCGATGATCACCGCCGTGCGCGTCTCCCAGACGATCTCCTCGAACGGGTGCCGTCCCGCGTGCGTGAAGTAGCGTGGGAAAGTCAGGCCCTGGCGCTCGGGAGCGGGCCG
>Ga0184637_10003080_pt1 | contig 10511 bp, 8 predicted proteins | sample PLM3_127_b2_FD_133143 | JGI IMG/M metagenome (GOLD analysis project Ga0184637, IMG submission 133143) | Groundwater sediment microbial communities from an aquifer in East River, Colorado, USA - PLM3_127_b2 | ecosystem: Environmental > Terrestrial > Soil > Riparian zone | place: USA: East River... | reverse complement strand
CGCTTGGCCAATCACGGATTTATAAGTGTCAGTGAATCCGCTCAAGGACTCATAGCCGGTGTCAAAGGCAGTGGTGGTCACTTTATCTCCTTTTTGAATTTGTTTGAAGGCGGCGTTGATGCGGTGCGTTCTCTGATAAGCGTGAAAAGTCATGCCGTGATTTTTGAGAAACCAGCGGCGGATGGTATGCGGCTCGATTTTCTTGATGCGCAGATCGGCGTCGGTGATTTTGGCGGCGGGGTCGCGGTCAATCTCTTTGAGAATATGTTTGATGTAAGCTGGTGTTTCGCCCGGCTTGTCTAATGGCTGGCAGATTTTGCAGGGACGGTAGCCGCGTTCCAATGCCTCTTTGGAAGATTTGAAAAACTCGACATTTCGTTTGTCCGGTTTTCGGGCGGTGCAGGTGGGGCGGCAGAAGATGCCGGTGGTTTTGACGGCGGCATAAAAGATGCCCTCGTAAGAGGAATCCTTCTTGAGAAGGGCGTTGTACATGGTGGCGTTTGTCAGTGTCATATTTTTCGCACATAGCATAACTGCGATTCAAAAATCCGACAACCGCTAATTTAACAACTATTTTCACATTTTTTGTCTCTCCAGTCTGGTAGGTCGAAACCCCCGTGGTTTCGACAAATACCAGCGACAATAAGAATGTCGAAACTGCAGGAGTTTCGACCTACTCTGTTTTTGAGGTCACAAATTGTGACCTCAAGATTGTCGACACTCTCATTTTTGGCTCAAAAACGCAGGAAATTGGGTAGTGGGTCAGTTTGAAGTTGGTCAAGGAACTTTCTCAATTTCCGATAGTAATTATAAGATGGGGACGACTGGACTCGAACCAGCATTATAAGGATACGAAGCCTTAGTCCTATCCAAGTTAGACGACGTCCCCATTTTTTGAATATAAACTATAAGCTTGACTACGCAATCCATTTTGACTATTTTTAAATACGAAGCCTGCTCTCGAAAGAGAGTAGTGTTATAAGGGTTAGTGGGCACTTGTTTGGGGCTGTCGCTAGTATCCGAACATCCCTACTAAATCAAAGGGAGAGCTTACCGGCTCTCCCCTTTTTCTATCAAGTCAACTATATCTGCCAAGTCCCAGAGTTTATCTGTAACGCCTGCGGCCATTGCCGGAGTAACCCGTAGGGTATTGTGAATCCGCACAAAGTTGTAATACATAAAATGCAGGGCTACGGCGTGTTCAAGGTTCTCAACTTTCTTACTGAAAGCATTGGTCAATCGGGTGAACCTGCGCATACTCATACGCATTGTTAGATTCTGCCGTTCAACCATTGAGGTTGAAACTGCTTTTTTATCGGGATTGCCCATAATCTTACGCCTACGGCAACCGATACAGGCAGGCGGACTGTAACGGTATTCCCCGCCTACTTCTTTACCATATAGCTTGACGAGCATTGCATAATCGACATCTGAACCAAAGGCGTTTTCGATTGCTTCAATATATACCCTATGGCCGTCAGAGGTAATTTGAACCCGATTAGCCAAACGCTTGGCTACATCTTTCATAAAAACATCAGCCCATTCTATATTGCGCTGACCTACGAGCCAAGTGGCTACCAGTTTAGTTTCGGGGTCAAGTGCTACCCAAGTCCAAACATCGCCAAAGCCAAATTGATTCCGCTTGTCTTTCGGGACATTGTTCTGCTTGGAATAACAAAACGACCAAATTTCGTCCAGTTGGATTTTCTTACAGGTGAGATTGCGCAGGATTTTGTCCTGATATTCTGCGCAGGCCGTTCCGGCGTCCACTAAGAGTTTGACAACTGTATTCTTGGCTACTCCGGTCATACGGACAGTAGAACGAATTGAGTTTCCCTCGACCAGAGAACTCAACACCTGAATCCTTTTTTCATTTGTTAACTTATTCATAATGACCTAATATGCATAACCGCTTAAGCATTGTCAAGTCTTTTTTGAAAATAATGCTTGCTTGAAAGTACAACATAACATAGCTTGCTTGCAAGTAAAAACTTAGACTGGAGGTTTTATGCAAGAAGAAAAGTCAATGCAGTCTCTTGGCGGGGATGCAAGGGCGAAGTCGTTAACAGAGGATCAACGGAAAGAGATAGCACAGAAGGCCGCCGCCGCAAGATGGAAGTTGCCAAGGGCGGTTTGCGGATCAGATGAGAACCCGTTAAAAATTGGGGAATTTGAAATTCCCTGTTATGTCTTAGACAATGGCAAGAGGGTACTTGTCAAAGCGGGAATGGTATCTGCTTTGGGTATGAAAGAGGGATCGGCAAGCAGGTCAATAGTTGAGGGTGATCGTTTGGTCAAATTTATCTCTGGAAAACGCATAAGCCCCTATGTTAGCAATGACTTAGCGGATATGATCAAAAGCCCGCTTCGCTTTGTCCTGCCTTCTGGTGGAATTGCCTACGGTTACGAAGCCACGATTCTTGCTGATATCTGTGCGGCAGTGATCGAAGCCGCCGATGAAGACAAACTGCAACGGCAACAACTTCATATTGCCAAGAAATGCAAAATCCTAAGCAGGGGATTTATCAAGGTCGGAATAATTGCACTCGTTGATGAAGCTACGGGCTGGCAAAAGCTGCGGGCAAAAAGGGCTCTTCACGAAATCTTGGAACAGTTTATTGCTAAGGATTTAAGAGCTTGGGTAATGACCTTTCAAGACGACTTTTATGAAGAGCTTTTCCGGCTTCGAGATTGGGATTATATCAGCTCGATTAAGAACAACAAGAGGCGGCCAGTATTGGTGGGAAAGATAACTAATAATATCGTTTATGACCGACTTGCGCCATTTGTTAAGGATCATCTAAAAAAAATTACCCCCAGAGATTCAAAGGGGCGATTGAAACACAAATACCATCAACGATTAACTGAAAACATCGGTTATCGCAAACTGCTTGAACATCTGGCGGCAGTTACGGCTTTAATGAAAGCTTCTGATAATTGGATTCAATTTAAGCGGTCTTTGGATAGGGCATTACCAAGATATACTGATCAAACGGATTTGTTCCAAAAGGGTGAAGCGCAGAGCTAATTATTATTTTTCTTCTTCCAACGGGCTTTAGCGGCCTTGCGAGCGGCTTCTGAACGCTGTTTCTTGGTCATATTCTCCGCTCTGGCTTTCCCGCCCTTTAATCCACCCCTGCGACCCAATTCTACGGCAATAGGGTCTTTCCCCGAATCTTCCGGCTCTGCCGGAACGGGCGTTTCGCCAGTGGCTTCTTCAACTATGAGATTGGCAAGCGTGTTAACGTCCTGCTTGCCTTTTCGCTTTTTGCTTGACCGCTTTGGCATAGAGCCATAATATATAGAACAAGCTATTAGTCAAGGGGTTTATTTTCAAACTGACCCACTACCGGAAATTGGGTTCGTTTTGTAATATTTAACATCTTTATTTTTGAGTTTCCCCCAGTGTGAAGAGCTCCTCCCCGCCATGGGCGGACTTGCAGCCCCGAAAGGAGAGGGGAAAAGAAATGGGTTCGTTTTGCTGTTTTTACTTTTCACGCCACAACTTCGGTGGTGAAAACGAAACGGGCGTGCCAATTTTCGGGGCCGCTGGATTTCAAGGCATTTTGTCCCGCTTGAGGCGGAATTTTCGCTCGTGGACATATTTATAGACTCCTCCATTAAATAGGAGCCGCGGCGTATTTTGGGGGGATTTGGTGGGGAATTTGTAGTTGTACTAGGGGATCCCACAGCCCGCCGCGGCGGGTGGGCGACCCGCTATTCTATTATTTATCCCACCGAAGTTCTGACAACAAAGAATCCAATATTGATACGTCGTGTAGAATGGGATGGGGGTCTTTTGATCCTTCGTTATCCAGCTGGATGGATAAAATCTTGAACAGTTTATTCTTACACTTTATTGGGATATAAACTCGCCTTGGAAGAGTGTTTTGCTGGTGGCACATTATAGCAAATGGTGCGTCTGGCGGTAGCAAAGTTGATAGGCAATCAGTATCGCCTTGTGTTAAAAGAAAATAATTTGCTTCTCTGACTGCATCGGCAAAATATGGAAAGCTCGACCAATCATATTTCATGGGCAATTTATACGCGTTTATTAGATTCCAAGAGTGGTAAACTATAAAGCATGCCGCAGTATCTTCACAATTCTTCCCAGATGAAAAAAAGAACTGTTCATTACGTAATCTTGCGTAGCCTAAACCAAGACGTGATCTAAACTCTGTTAATTGTGAGACGGAAGACTTGTTCAGAAACAATTCAATTATGTCAAGCAAATGTGGTTCGTTAAAGCTAAATCTCCAAACAAATCCTTCACCTGAACTTGCTGGCCAACCAGTCGCAGTTACAAGAGTATCTCCGAATTTAGAGCGCATCTCAAAAATATAGCTACCTCCGTTCCAATAGAGATATTCCGAATAAACGTCAGCATTGCATCGGAATGTTCTTACGGCCTTATTATTCTCAATGAGGTTGATAACATCTTTCAATCTTAATCGGTCGGCTTTGATTTCTTCATAATTAATAAGCGAATCCCCAGAAAATTTCATCGCCAGACCGTATTCATACGCCAAACCATTCGGCGCAAAATCGCCTGGAACTATCAGATTAACAAAAAATGAAACTACTTTCTTTTGCATGTAGGGAGTGGAGACAGATTTAATTTGCCAATTATTAAATTGTTCCTTGAGTACACTGTGTTTTACAGCCAGACTTTCGAAATGTTGCGGATTTTCAACCCTTGTGATAATATCGAAAGTAGGCGGAGTGGAATTGCCTGATTGAATAAAAGTAAATACGATGAAAAAGATTGGCATCAAGTAGTTGAATGAAATTGTCTTTTTCATTTAAGTAACATTTCTCCTGAAGATTCCAATGAATAGACGCAAAATGCCACGTATTTGTTGAAAGTCAATGGTTAACAGATGCTGGGAACCCATCTGCCCTTTTTGATGTCGCAATTTGCGACCTCAAACACAACGAGATTGCCACGTCTCGATAAGAAACGAGACTCGCAATGACTAAAATAACTTTACACCGATACTTTCTTCTTCGACTGCTTCAAGGTGGCGATGGCGCGTTTTATCATGTCGGTTTCGCAGGCGTAGGAGAAGCGGATGGCGGGTTCGGTGTCATAGAAGATTTCGCCGGGGACGGAACCCATTTGATAAGTATCAATCAGATAGTTGACCAGATCCCACTCGGTGCCGGACCAGGCCGGAGTGATTTTGGCGTAGAGATAAAAGGCGCCTTTGGGTAAAAATTCGCAAGTGAGATAATCGGTGGAGTTGACGCCTTCGAATAAGAGGTCGCGGCGCTCGCGGTAAATATCGCGCATGCGCATGACATTGTCCTGCGGACCGTTGAGCGCGGCCGCGGCGGCGTACTGCGAGGGAGTGGAGACGCCGTTGATGCTATACAGGACCATTTTGGCGAGGTTTTCGTTGAACTCTTTGCCGGTGCAGACGGTGTAGCCGACGCGCCAGCCGGTCATGGCGTAACTTTTGGAGAAAGTAAAACAGGTGATAATCTTATCGCGCACTTTGGCCGCTCTGTTTTTGGCCACACCGGCGATACTGTAATGCTTTTCATCGTAGATGATATGCTCGTAGGCCTCATCGGAGACGATATAGAGGTCGTGCTTTTCGGCGATATCGAGAATTTCTTCGAGATCATTTTTGGTAAGCACGCCGCCGGTGGGGTTGTGGGGGGTGTTGATGAAAATGACTTTGGTCTTGCCGTTGACGGCCTTGCGCAGTTCATCCATGTCCCAGCGGTATTCGAGTTCGGGGCGCAGGCGCAAATGTTTAATGCGGGCGCCGGAGAGGAGCATAATCCATTCGGTGGCGGTCCAGTTGGGCTGCTGCATAATGACTTCGTCGCCGGGATTCAAGATAGTTTGCAGGGTGCAGTAAATGGCGTGCATGCCGCCACTGGTGACGCAGATGTCGTTGAGGCCGTTTAGATAGTCGATGCCGTTTTCACGGGCGACTTTATTCTTGATGGCTTCGCGAAGAGGTTTGATGCCGGTCGAGGGAGCGTAGTGGGTGTGGTTGTCTTTGAGCGCCTGGGCCATGGCGTCTTTGATGTGCTGGGGGGTATCGAAACTGGGTTCACCGGATTCGAGACGGATGGGGTCTTTGACGGCCAGAAGTTTATCACGTACGGTGACAATTCCGGAAAAGACGACATTGCGAAGTTTGTTATTCATAATTTGACCTCTATAATTTGTTCGGTGGTTTCGTCGGCCTGATACAGAATCTTCCCTGACGGATCGACAACCATGGTGCTGCCGCCGAATTCGTTGGTGCCGTCATCGCCGACAGCGTTGACGCCGACAAGCGTAGTTTGGTTTTCTTGGGCACGTTGTACTAATAAATTTTTCCAGTCACTGATGCGGACTCTGGGGAAGGCGGCCGGGACGAAGATCATTTCGGCGCCGAGTTTTTTAAGGTTGGTGAAAACTTCGGGGAAGCGGAGGTCGTAACAGATGGCGGCGCCGATTTTGCCGAAACTCGTTTCAAAGATTCCCGGCTCGTTTCCGGGAGTGAAAACTTTGTCTTCGTTCATGGGCGGAAAGAGATTTATTTTGCGGTAGATTTGGTATTTACCATCTTGATAGTACAAAAATGAATTGTAAAGCCAGTTCGAAGTAAGATGCGGAAATCCAATCATAACAGCATAGGGGCGGCCGTTGAAATTTTCAATCAGATTTTCGAGTTTGGGAACTTCGCGGGGGGTGTACATACAGCCGGAAGTGGCCAGTTCGCCAAAAACAACTAGGTCGGTTTGGTCGGATTTGATGTCCGCCAAAAATCCGGCGTAGTCTTTATTATTTATGTCTTTTTGGACAAGCAGTGCACGCATATTTATTTTTTTTTATCGGAAAATTGAATTTAATTATTCCGAAGGGCCTGTGGCCTTCAATAGTTAACAAAGAATCACAAAAGTGTCAATGAGTTTTGGCCGATTGCGAAATTTTTTTGGCGATTTTGTTCTTGAATCGAACAGGTGAGTGGTTCGTCTAATGACTAATGTGGAAAAGTATCAGTAGAAAAAGTGCTTTAATTGTCCGAACGATTTGACTATTTTGAAACTTAATGCATAAGAGCCGTCGTTATAACTTTATGTTGTTTAGGCAATTAGCCCAGAGAGTATTATTGGCGGCAGTTGCCTTAGTCTCACTAGCTGATTCGAGCCAGGCAGCTGAACCGAAAAAAATTCGCCTGGGGTATTTCGAAGGCGGCAAGTATCCCTACCATGACCGGCTCAAGGATGAATTTTTCAGACAGCTGAACACAATTTTGCCGGATTCTATCGAAGCTGCTTTTGCTCCCGAAGGGTACCGAAGTGCGGAGTGGGATAAAGCGGCTTCAACTCAGATGGCGAAAGAATTAACCGACGTCAAGACTATTGATTTAGTTGTTGCGGCGGGGACGTGGGTGGTGAGGGACTTACTGAATGCGGGATTCAAAAAGCCGATAATCGGGATTCATCAGTTTGCGCCGCAATATGAAGGGCTGTTGGATAAAAAGGGAAAACCTGTCGCGTCGAATTTAACAATCCATTATCAGAAAAATAAAATCGAAAGTGATTTAACTGCGCTGGCGAGCTTGGTGAAATTAAAGAGGCTGGGCCTCCTTTATTTTCCATCATCGGGTGAAGCCGATAGCGTGCTGGCGCAGGTGAAAGCGGTGGGAGTGAAACTGGGATTTGAAGTTGTAACTGCGAGCGGGGAAAATAACAAAGGGACTTTTGCATTTTTTAATGCCTACGGCAAGCTTGAAAAGAATATTGATGCACTTTACGTCGGACCGATGTGGGCGTGTGATATTCAAATGATAAACCAGTTTTTTTATAATGCCGATCACGATAAGATTCCTGTAATGACAAGTGAAGACAGGTTTTTGGTCGATCGCGGAGCATTTCTAACCAACAATGCCTTCGGAATATTCGCGGAAGCCAGATTTGACGCCTATAAAACTGCGCAAATTATCATGGGAAATAAACCGAACAAATTGCCGGTGGAGTTTTCGATTCCTTCAACATTGGCCATAAATGAGGCGGCGGCGAGGAAAAATCGTATTTCGATTGAACCACAGTTGTACAGTGAAGCTTATTTGGTGCCGGCTCCGCCAGATGAAGATGTTACGATTGTGACTTTGAGTTATGCCAATGGCAGGGCGGTTTCTTTCAATCCCGGAGACACGGCACAGCGCGAGGCGGTCGAGTCAGCACTCAAGGAAGCGATGAAAGCTTATAAAGAATACTTTCCGAATAGTGTTAACAGATCGAATCTGCACGAGGACGTTTTTTCTCTAAGAACAATGAATTCGATTCAAATTGCCCAAGTACTTGACGGCCCCGAACCAAATAATCCTGTACCGGTCCAGTTGAAACTTGAACAGGCCGTAACAGAAGCGTTTTTGAATTATCTCAAAGCGGAAGAAGTGTTGAAAGTTGAGTTCCGATTAAGAGAGCTTATCGATAGAAATATTGCAGTAAGCCACGCCCGACATCTGGCGGAAAAAGTTGATGACAGGGACCTAACTGGTTGGCGAGTTGAACGTGAAAAGTCGACACAGTCAATTGTTTATGCACAAAATAATTTGAAAGTGGCCCGGATACTTTTGAATGTGCTGATGAATTACCCGGCCGAACAGGAATTGAGTTTAGAGGTCGACCGCTTTAATGTCGAATCAACGCAAAAGCTTTATGGGCAATTATTTGAGTTCCTTTCGGAAAAGTCAGTGACCGATTCTATTGCGGAGAAAATTGTCGAGATTACAGGAAAAAGCCCCGATGAAACGCAGCCCATATTTAAGAGGCTTCTTTCCGCTTTTGAAAATCTTGCGGAAGTCAGCAGGAAATTCCAACTTGAGCGCATCACGCTTGAGGAGACAGTTACCCGCTATGATGCATCGGAGATAGACTTTTCCAAAATGGTGGCAGAAATAGATACTATTCGAACTGTGCAGTTGAGCGAAATCTCTTCGAGATATGAATTCTACGAATCTATGTCGGAAATCAGTTCGCTTTTGGGCTGGTCGGCTTATGAGACCGGCACCTCCTTCGTTACCAGAATCGAAAAGCTGATTATCGAAAGACAATGAGAAATCAAATGACCGACGTCGGAAGTCTGCATCACGTAGTTATTATTGGCGGCGGCTTTGGCGGGCTTAATGCCGCCAAAGCATTGAAGAACGCCCCCGTCAAAGTTACTCTTATCGACAGACGAAATCTGCATTTGTTCCAGCCGCTTTTGTACCAGGTCGCCACGGGCGGGCTTTCGCCGGGAGACATAGCGGCGCCGCTTCGGGCGGTACTTCGAGGTAATAAGAATGCGCTTATTTACATGGCCGATGTTATTAGAATTGACAAAGCGAAAAAACAAGTAGTCACAGACCGCATCACCGTTGATTACGACAGCCTGATTGTCGCCGCCGGCTCGGTAAACCATTATTTTGGACATGATGAATGGCAGCCCTATGCGCCTGGGTTAAAGTCTATTGAAGAGGCGCTGGAAATCCGTCGCCGCATTCTCTCAGCTTTTGAACAGGCCGAGCTGACTGAAAATGAGAGTCTCCGCAAAGAGTTACTGACGTTTGTAATCGTTGGCGGCGGCCCCACCGGAGTGGAACTGGCCGGAACGGTCGGCGAGATCGCCCATTACACTATTCGCAAGGATTATAAAACATTTGATCCGGAATCCGCCCGCATTCTTTTGGTTGAAGGCGTTGACCGGGTTCTGCCGACATTTCCCGAAGATCTTTCCCAGGCTTGCGAAAAAATGCTCAAAGACCTGGGCGTGGAAGTGATGACTAACACTCTTGTAGCAAGCATCACCAATCACGATGTGGTTTTATTGAAGGATAAAGAAGAAACAAGAATAAAGACACAATGTGTCCTATGGGCGGCCGGTATTAAGGCCTCACCTTTGGGAAAAATAATTGCCGGAGGCAATGACAAGATTCTCGACAAAAGCGGCCGTGTAATCGTTGAATCGGACATGAGCGTACCGGGCCATCCGGAAATTTTTGTGATTGGCGATTTGGCCAATTATCTCCACCAGACCGGACAACCGCTGCCGGGACTGGCGCCGGTGGCGATGCAACAAGGGAATTATGTCGCCAGATTAATACTGGCCCGATTGCAAAATAAATCAATCAGGCCATTTAAGTACCGCGACAAAGGAACGCTGGCCACAATCGGGCGCTCTCGAGCAGTCGGCACTATCTGGAAAATGAAATTCAAAGGATTTATCGCCTGGTTTTTGTGGCTGTTTATTCACTTGTTGTTTCTGGTCGGTTTCCAGAGTAAAGTGCTGGTATTGCTCCAATGGGCTTGGAATTATTTTACCTGGGCGCGCAGCGCCAGAGTCATTACCAACGTCTACGAGCATGCCCCTTCGGATTACGTTAAAGATAAATAGAGTTTTACTAACATTACCACCAGAAGTATCGCTGTCAGGCCGACTCTTAAAATTTGATAAGTCGTTTTATCTTTGAACTCTGGCGTACTTTCCCCTCTTTTGATTTTTGCGAATGAATGGGCAT
>Ga0184637_10003079_pt1 | contig 10512 bp, 7 predicted proteins | sample PLM3_127_b2_FD_133143 | JGI IMG/M metagenome (GOLD analysis project Ga0184637, IMG submission 133143) | Groundwater sediment microbial communities from an aquifer in East River, Colorado, USA - PLM3_127_b2 | ecosystem: Environmental > Terrestrial > Soil > Riparian zone | place: USA: East River... | reverse complement strand
TTCCGGGAGTCGGGCATGTAGCGGGCCCGCAGCAGCAGGTCGTCCCAGGTCTCGAACTTCTCGCCCTTGGGCGCCAGCAACGACGGGAAGTAAGAGGCTTCGAAGACCACCGGCCGGGTCCCGTAGACGTAGAGCCGGATCCCGTCCAGGTACTCGTCGAAGAGCCACTCGCGGTGGTCGCGGACCCGCTGCTTGCCCACGACGAGGGCGGCTCCCCTGTGCCTGGGCAGGCGCAGCACGGCGTACGCCTGGCGGGCCTCGAACTGGTGCTCGACGAGATCGAAGCGATCCCCCGCCCACACATGCTGGCTGCGCAGGCGGACGTCGACCAGCGTATGGAAGGCGCGGCCCCACTCGCCGGCCAGTTGCAGGGTGAGGGCGGGTTCGGTCGTGACGAGCTCGTCGTCGCCTTCCGAAAGCGCGTAGCCGGCCTCGCGCCGGACGCTGGGGCGAACATCGCCGGAGAGGAGGAGGCGATTGCCGAGGCGCAGGTGGGGAGCGTTCGGGCCGCCCTCGTCGGCGAAGAGGCCGCCTAGCAGCTCCTCCTCGAGGTAGTCGGACTTGAACTCCGTCTTTGGCGTGGCGCGCAGGGGAAGACCGGAGATCTCCACCGCCTCGACCGCCTTGTCCACCCGGTGAACGGCGGTGATGGTCCCCCTGACCCTGTCCAGGATTGGGATCTTGATCCCCCGCCAGACCACCTTCGTGGCCGTCCAGGCTCCCGTCTCGTCGACCTTCGCTGTCACCTCGGCGCGCCTCCCGGGCTCGAGGTTTGAGAGGCCGCCACCGCTCTCCCCGGAGGCCGAGAGAAAGGCGGTCTCGCGGCTCACCCGCACTTGCCGGCCAAGGATCATCACGTTCGCGGCGCGTTGGTCCACCGCCTCGACGACGCCACGCACGCTGGGACGGCGCGGCTTCGGGAGCTTCTCGATCTCGATCGCGAGGAAGACCCCTTTGTTCTGCTCCCAATTGCCCTTCGCTTCCACCGTGTCGCCCTTCCTGAGCGTCCGCAGGGCGGAAGGGCCCGCCAGCAGGGGGCGAGGGGCGAGGCCGATCCCGGTGATGACGGCGGCCAGGACAAGGACGGCGCGACTACGCATGAGAGCCTCCACCGGAGCGAAGGCGCTTGCGGCTTTCTTCGAGCAACGGAACGGCCAGCGCGCGCCAGCGCGGGCGCAAGGAGTAGACGCAGGAAAGGCGGAGCAGGCTCGCGGCTTCCCACCAGCGCCAGCGCGCCTCGCCAACGTCACCGTAGTCGGCGAGGAAGGCGGCCCGGCCTTCGGCGAGGACGGCGGCCGAGCCCGGCTCCTGGCGGGCGCGGACGACGAGGTGGGCCAGGAAGTTGCCCACGTCCAGGGCGGGGTCGCCCGCGGCCAGCGTGTCCGCGTCGAGCAGCGTGGTCCCGCCGGCTCCGGTCAGGACCTGTTTGTCGTAGAAATCACGGTGCAGGGTAGCGGCCGAGGGCGAGGGGCCGGGCACGCCGGCCTCGAGGAGGCCCATGACCTCGCGCAGCCCGGTGGCCAAATGCGGAAAGACGTCCGTGGTCTCGACCAGCGTCTGGCGCAGCCGCGCGAGCTCGTCCCCGGCGCCCAGGGGCGAGAGGTCGAGCGTCGCGATCGCGTGCAGCCGGCGGAGGGCACGTGCCGCCGCGGCGGCGCCCGGGACGAACGAGGGCTGGCCGATCAGATCGTGGAGGGAGGGTTCGGGGAACGCTTCCAGCCAGAGGATGCCCTCGGCCGATTCGGCGAGGATGCGGGGCACTCGGATCACGTCGGCACCGCTGCCATCGAAACCGCTCCTCGCCAGCGCCCTCATGAGGTGCGCGAGCCGGGCGGCCTTCCGGGCCGGCAGCAGCTTGGCGACGACGGTCAGCTCTCGCCCGCCATCCCGAAGGCGGCAGCGCAGGACGGCGCGTCGGCCCAGGCGGTAGCCGAGCACGAGGACGTCTTCGATCCGTGCCCCCGTCGTGAGGTCGAGCGCCTCTCGGAGGCTCTCGAGCGGACCGGCCGACTCGCCCGGCGGGAAGAAGCGGGCGAGAGCCGGCAAATCCGGATCGAAGGGAAAGATCGGCACGACGAGGCCCAGCTCGCGGATGGAAAAGGTGGGGCCTTCGTCTCCGCCCGTGCTCTCGAAGCCGATTCGCCCCCAGAAGATCCAGCTCTTTCCAGCGGTGGAGAAACGGTACTGGATCAGGAACCGCCCACCCCCTCGGGCATCGACACGAGGGATGAAGAAATCGCCGATCGGCGCGGGGCGCCCCCAGGCCAAAGACAGCTCCTCTTCGAACACCGGCTTCACGGCGGCCGCGTCGGTGGCACGGAGGAGAGAGGCCGAAGCCGTAACGGGGCTCAGCACGGCCGCTCCTCCGAAGAGGCCAGGATCCTTCGGACCTTGCCCCGCCTGTCCCCCACGGTGGCGCGCTCGCTCGGCGTGGTCATCTCTCAGGAGGCGCGCATGGCGGCGCCGTGCGTTGCGTGGGCGTCGGCCCAGGATTGGTAGAAGGCGGAAAACCGTCCTCCCCCGGCGAGCAGCTCGCCCAGGGAGCCCTCCTCGACGAGGGTCCCCTCCTCGATGAAGGCGACGTGATCGGCCAGGTCGAGGAAGCCCAGTCGGTGCGTGATCAGCAGAACCGTCCGGCCCTCCTTGATCGCGCCCAGGGCCTCGTGGGCGGCTCGCTCGGACTCGGGGTCGAGACCGTTCGCGGGCTCGTCGAAGATGAGGATGCGGGCGTCGCGGAGCGCGGCCCGGGCGAAGGCGATCCGCTGCCGCTGGCCCCCGGAGAGCGTCTGACCGCTCTCTCCCACGAGCGTCTCGTAGCCCTCCGACAGCCTCTCGATGAAATCGTGGGCCCCGACCTTGCGGGCGGCGGCCACGACGTCCTCGAAGTGGGCTGAGGGCCGGCCGAAGGCGATGTTCTCGCGGATGCTCATGCGGAAGAGGAACGACTCCTGGGTGAGCACGCTGATCTGGTCGCGCAGGGAGCGGACCCGGTAGTCCCCGATCGGGCGGCCCTCGACGAGGATCTCTCCCCCTTCCGGCTCGTAGAGACGGAGCAGCAGCTTGCCAATCGTGGACTTGCCCGCGCCGCTCGGCCCGACGACGGCGGTGACCCGGCCCGAAGGAAGGCTCAGGTCGAGGCTGCGCAGCACCGCCTCGCCGGGGCGGTAGCGGAAAGAGACATCCCGGAAGCGGACGTCGCCCCGGAGGCCGCGCGCGGAGATGGCGCCGGGCTTGTCGACGACGGCCACGGGCATCTCCAGGATCTCCAGGATCCGCTCGCCGCAGGCCGTCGCCTTCGCCATGCGCCCGGAGACCTCGGCCACGTCGCGGAGGGGCTTGTAGGCCGTGCGGAGGTACGAGAGAAAGATCAGCAGGTCGCCGGGAGAGAGCGATCCCCGCCAGACCTCGTTTACGCCGAGGATCATGACCAGAGTCGTGCCCAGGGCAGTGATGACGTCCACCGTCCGGGAGTAGGCGGCCTCGAGCCGCGTGGCCTTGAGACCCGCCCTCACATGGGAGGAGATCGACTTGCCCAGGAGGGCCTCGTAGCGCGCCTCCCGGCCGAAGATCTGGGTGACGGTGACGCCGGAGAGGCCCTCGTGGACGGCGGCGGACATCTGCCCCTCCTTCTTCCGCTGCTTGCGCGAGGTCTCCCGGAGCCGCGTGGAGAAGGGGAGGCTCGTGAGGAGCAGGACCGGCATGACCCCGAGGGCGACCAGGGTCAGCCGACCGTTCAAGAAGGCCATGGCGCCGAGCATCCCGACCAGGGTCACGAGGCGGCTCGTCACCGTCACCAGCATGGAGACGAGCAGGTCTTTGAGCAGGGTGATGTCGCCCGTGAGCCGCGTGAGCAGCTCGCCGCTCTGGCGATAGTCGTGGTAGCTCTGCGGGAGGCGCTGGACGTGCGAGAAGAGCTCGAGCCGGATTGCGCCGGTCACCTTCTGGCCCACCGAGGCCAGGAGCACGCTCTGGGCGTAGGAGAGCGCGGCGGAGAGGAGCGAGAGCAGGATCACGCCCAGAGCGGCGATGGCCAGGATCGTCACGGGCTCGATGGCCTCGAGGCCGTCGAGGAGCCCGCCCCCGTCGATCCGGCGCCTGGGCATGAGGACGTAGTCGAAGACGAGCTTCAGGGGCCAGGGGCGAGCCAGCTCTACGAAGGCCAGGCCGAGGACGGCGAGGGCTCCCAGGGCGAGGCGCCGGCGGTGTGGCACGAGGTGACCGCGAAAGCGGGTGAAGACGCGGCGGAAGCCCGGCCAGCTCACCTTTCCGACGGGGCCCATCTCGAGCCTCACGCGACCTCCGCGCGCGTAGCCAGCGAGGTCAGCATCGGCTCGACGCTCCGGACGCGAGCGGCCCAGGTGTGCTTCTCGCGGGCCTCGCCTCGGGCCGCGCGGGCGAGCCTCCGCCCGAGCTGCGGCTGGGTCTTGAGTCTCGAGAGCGCGGCCGCCAGTTCCGCCGGTGATCCCGGCTTCACGAGGAGCGCGGTGTCCCCGTCGCGCAGGACCCCCGCCACCTGTCCGATGCCCGAGGCCACGATGGGGCGCGCGGCCATCATGTACTCGAATACCTTGAGGGGTGAGAAGTAGAAGTCCTCCATCTCTGGATAGGGCGCGGCGAGGGCGTCCATGGCGGCAAGAAGGGCCGGGACCTCCTCGTGCACCACGGCCCCGGTGAAGACGATGCGGTCCAAGAGTCCCAGGCTGGCGGCCTGCCGCTCGAGCCGGCCGCGCTCGCGTCCTTCGCCCACGATCGCCAGCCGGAAGCCCTCCGACTCGGGGAGGAGTCGGAAGGCCTCGAGGAGGACGCCGACGCCGTGCCAGGGCTTGAGGCTGCCGACGAAGCCGACCAGGAAGTCGCCCGGTCCGGCGAGGCTCGCCCGGACGGCGGTCGAGGCCCCGTGGTCGGCGAAGAGATCGGGATCGACGCCGTTGGGGAGGACGGTGACCGGGGTGCCCGGGGCGAGGGCGCGGATGCGGTCCGCGAGGGCCTGGGAGACGGCGAGGACGTGGTCCGCCTGCGAGAAGAGATAGCTCTCCACCGCTCTCGCCAGGGGCTCGAGGACGACGACACGATGGGCCTTCGCTTCCTCTACCAGGGGGGCGTTGGCCTCGAGGACGAAAGGGATCCCGTGCTCGCGCGCCCAGGCCAGGCCGGCGAAGCCCAGGAGCGAGTAGCGCTCGAGGACGAGGTCGAAAGCGGCGTCGGGGAGGCTCCCGAGCAGCGTCTCGAGAGTGAAGTTCTCGGCGATGGAGCGCACCTCGGCGGAAAGCCCCGGGGCGGCCCAGGCGGCCTCCGCCCGCCAGAAGTCCGACGTCCTCCGCGGCAACTCGTGGACGGCCGGCGCACTTCGCCCTCCCAGTCGCGCCACGACCGTCGTCACCGCGTGACCGGCCTTGGCGAGGGCGGCGGTGATCTGGCGGAGGTGGACCGAGGCTCCCTTGACGCCCGCGAAGGGGATGCCGGGGTCGAGGCAAAGGTACAGCAGCTTCACGGCGAGGCCACAGCCTGCATCCGGTCGACGCCCGCGGGGCGGGCGGCGGCCACGCGGAAGAACTCCTCCAGCGACTCCGCGCTCTTCCTGAGGTCGAAGCGCTCTTCGGCCTTGTGCCGCCCCCGGCGCGCCAACTCGGCGGCGAGAGCCGGCGAGGAGAGGACGGAGGTCAGCGCCTCCGCGAGTGCGGCCGGGTTGCCGGGAGGAACGAGCAGGCCGTCGCGGCGTGAGTCCACGATCTCGGGGATCCCGGTGAGCGTGGTCGAGACGACCGGACAGCCGGTTCCCATGGCCTCGAGCAGAACCGTCGGCAGCGCGTCGCGATTGCCGTCGGCATCCTCGACACAGGCGAGGGCCAGGACTGCGGCCCGTTGGAGGCCGGCGAGCACCTCGGCTTGCGTCCTCGCCCCCAGGAGCTTCACCGAGTCGGCGAGGCCCAGCTCGCGGAGGCGGTTCTCGAGGGGCGCGCGCTCCGGGCCCTCGCCCACGATTGCGCAGCGGAAGGGAACGCGCCGGCTACGCAGGATCGCGCAGGCTCCGAGGAGGACGTCGAAGCCCTTCTTGGGGACGAGCCGGCCGATGGAGAGGATGAGGTCCTTCTCTCGCGTCTCCGCTTCGAAGGCGAAGAGGTCGAGGTCTATCCCGTTGTGGACGACACGGATCGCCTCGCGACTCACGCCCCTGAAGCGGGAGAGCAGGTGGCGGCGGTTGAACTCGCAAACGGTGACGACGAAGCGGGCCGCCGCGAGCTTCTCCCCGAGGAAGACCCCATCCACCGTGTTCAGGTAGATGTCCTTCGCGTGGGCGGTGAAGCTGAAGCCGAGGCCCGAGAGGCGGGAGGCGAAGTAGGCCACGGTGGCGGGCCAGCTCGCGAAATGGGCGTGCAGGTGGTGGAGGCCGCGGTCGGCGGCCGTCCCGGCCACGACCGCGGAGGCGAGAAGCAGCTCGAGGGCCTGGCCATCCGGCTGGGAGAAGGCGCGGTCCAGCGTCGCCCAGGCCCGGTCGCGGTGGGGGCGGATGGCCGGCCAGGACCCCGCGAGGGCGGCGAGGCCCTTCTTGCTCGCGGCGTCTTCGAGGTAGACGACCGGCGCCCGCAGACGCGAGACCTGGGGGTGGAAGCGCCCCTCGTCGGGCTTCTTGAGGGAGAAGATCGTCAACTCGACGCCGCGCCGCTCCAGCTCGAGGACTTCGTTCAGGACGAAGGTCTCCGAGAGGCGCGGGAACATCTTGACGATGTAACCCACTCGGAGCGTCGCGCCGGGACCGGGCCCGTAGCTCACGACCAGGCTCCCTCGAGCAGGGCCCGGGCGCGCACACGGATCCGCGGGAGCCCGTCGAGATCGACGGGAGGAGGCGGCCCCGTGGGCTCTCCGAGAGCGCCGAGCACGGCAGCGATCAGGGTGTCCGGCCGTAGCTCGTCCGGCTCGACCATCCGGAAATAGCCCCGGCGAGCGAGGATCCGCGCCCGCAGGAGCTGCTCGGCCACCGGCTTCGCGCGGGGGACGAGCACGGCCCGCCGGGCGAAGGAGAGCAGCTCGCACACCGTGTTGTATCCGGCCATGGAGACGACCAGGTCGGACTCCGCGTAGCGTGGGGTGAGGTCGGGCTCGAACTCGACGAAGGCCACGTCCGAGAGTGAGCCGTACTTTAGAAGCAGCTCGGCCCGGCGGGCCTCGGGCATCTGGGGGCCGAAGACCACGGTCGTGTGGAGGGCGACGCTGCGGGGAAGGGTCATCAGGCCCTCGAGGTAGGCGCCGATCATTTCGCCCCCGTCGCCGCCGCCCCCGGTCGTGACCAGGACGCGGGGAGGGCCGTCGTGGGCAGGCGCCGGCTGCGTCGGGCGCTTGAGGTAGCCGCAGAAGCGGGTCTTCCCGGCCACGGCGTCGGGGAAGGAGTACTCCCGCACCGAGTCGAAGAGGGATCTCACGCCGTAGATCCAGACCTCGTCGTAGTAGCGGGCGATCGTCTCCATGTCCCCTGCCCGCTTGAGGGAGGTCCGGGTCTTCTCGGGCTCGTCCAGGATGTCGCGCAGGCCCAGGACGAGCCGCGGAGAGCGCGGGAGGCGACGGAGCGCCGGCAGCGTCTCCAGCAGCTCGCCGGCTACGCCCGCCGGCCGCTTGTCCACGATCATGAGGTCGGGAGCGAAGCCGAGGACCGAGCGCGCGAGCAGGGCGCAGCGGATGTTCGTCACCTCGCCCGGCCAGGCGGAGAGCGACCGCGGCTCGTAGCGGTCCGCCTCGACGCGGTCGAGCGAGGGCAGCTTGATGTAGTCGATCCCCTCCGGAACGCGGAAGGCGTGGATCATCGGCGAGCCGGTCACGATCAGCACCGCGCCCTGCGGGTACTCCTCGCGCAGGGCGGCGGAGAGCAGCAGCGTGCGCTGGATGTTGCCGAGGCCGAAGGTGTCGTGGGAATAGAGCAGGATTTTTGGTGCGACGCAGGCTCGCGCCTGAGGTGCTATGACTCCTCGGGAGCGGCGGGCCTCGAGCCCTTCGACCGAACCCAGGCGACACACTTCGCTTCCGACCAAGGTCATGAGTTCCGCGACCGCCTTTCCGCTGCCCTACGAGAGCGATTGGGTTCGCTTCGTCAGGGCTTCCAGGAGATCCGGCCGCCCGCAGCCGAGTCCTCTCGCGAGGTTCTCGCCGGGACGCTCCCATCTATTTTTCTCGACTCCACCCTCCCCGGGGGCTAGGGAGGGACCCTACCGGGGCGCGACTGAGCGGTCATGGCTCGCGGGCGCGAGCCTTCATCGACCGCGAAAGTAGCTCGAAAGCGGAAGCCGATTCTGTGTCATGGCTCACAGCGTCTGGCCGCCGTGTTCCCAACGACCCGCGCGCGACGACAGCTATTCCTGCACACGGCATCCGGACTCTCTTTGCTCGAGGACAAACAGCGGTTGGAGGACACCGCCGCCCATCTCGTCCGCAATCCACTCTCCCTCTTCAGCGCCCGTGCGAGATGCCAGAGACCCCGCACCAATCCCCACCCTTCGATTGTTTCGATTGTTCGATTGCTGGAGGGATCGAGGTCACCAGCTCACGATTTTGCGGCTGTTCCAAGCTGTCCCGTGTGTCCGTGTGTCCCGTGGTGTCCCGTGTCCTTGACAATGCCGCTTGGCAAGGCTTAGAGTACTGTCGTTTTCTGACCCTGGAGTGAATGTCGTCAAGACCGCACCTCCACGGCCGGGTGCGTTGAGTGCGCCCGCCCGGGAGTCCGGTCGAACCGAGGGCCACCGCGCCGATCCGACCGGTTCAGACGGCCGGCGCCGCGGTGGATACAACGGTGTCTAACGAACCGACCCCGCCGCCCCTGATCGAGACCGACCTCAAGGTCCTGTTCATCGAGCGGGCACCTCTCTTCCACGGGCTCAGTCGGGGACAGTGCGGGGAGGTGGCGGCCCGGGCGCGCGACCGCCGGGTGAAACGCAAGCAAGCCTTTTTCCGGGAGGGCGAGCCAGCGCACGAAGTCAGCGTCCTCTGCGTGGGACGGGTGAAGATGACGCAGATCAGCCCGGGAGGCCGCCAGGTGATCCTTCGGCTGGTGGGGCCGGGGGAGGTTGTCGGTGGCCTGGGTCTGCCGTCGGGTTGTGCCTACCCGGCGACGGCCGAGGCGCTGGAGGCGAGTCACACCCTTTCCTGGGAGAAGGCGGCCCTCGCCGAGCTTCTAGAGCGGATCCCTCTTCTCGGCCGAAACGCCCTGCGGATCATGGGCGAACGCCTCCGAGGTCTGGAGGAGCGTTATTGCGAGTTGGCGACGGAGAGGGTTCCCCAACGCCTGGCCCGCGTCCTCATCCGCCTCATGGGTCAGATAGGACGGCCGTCCGAAGGGGGCGTCCTGATCTCCCTCTCCCGGGAAGAGCTGGCCCAAATGACCGGCACAACGATTTTCACGGTGAGCCGGCTGCTTTCGCATTGGGAATCGCTCCGGATGGTCCAGGCGCGCCGCGAGGGGGCGCTCATCGACGACCCCTCCGGCCTCATTGGCATCGCCGAGGACTTCGGAGAAACACGCGCGGGCCTCAATGCCTGAGCGGTCAGGACGGTGATCAGGCGGCTGGCAATCCAGTCACTTTTCTGACAGCTCTTTGCTCTAGCGCAAAGACAGGACTCTCTCTGGGGCCCTAGCATCAACTCATCTTCCCTCCGGGTACGTGCAGGCTGGCGGTCGGGGCTGCCGAGCTGTTTCATGGTAGACGTGTGGCTCGGGGGCCCCGCCGCCTGACCTGCGAGCGGCCAAAGAGAGCGCAGTGGCCTCATCATGTGAGCCGGCGGGAGGACAATCCCCTCAAGTCGCCCTGCGCGTCTACTACCTCCAGCGCTCCCCTCTTTCTTGCGGCCTTTCCCGCGCGCAGCTCTGGAATCTGGCGGGGTCGGCGTGCGCCCGCGAGATCAAGCGCCGGCAGGCCTTCTTCCGTGAAGGCGAGCCAGCCACGGCGGTGGGCCTCCTCTGCTCGGGGAGGGTAAAGGTCACCCAGCTCACCTCCGCCGGTCGCGAGGTGATCGTGCAACTCCTCGGCCCCGGGGAGGTCTTGGGGGGACTTGGGGCGCTGGCCGGAGGGCACTACCCGGCCACGGCCGAGGCTCTGGAGGCGAGCCAAGCCCTGGTCTGGGAACAGCACAGGCTGGAGGAGCTGTTCGACGAGGTTCCCGTCCTGGCTCGGAACGCCCTGCGGATCATGGCCGACTGGGTCCGGGAGCTGGAAGAGCGCTACCGCGAGCTGGCCACCGAGCCTGTCGCGCAGCGTCTGGCGTACGCGCTCGTCCGACTCGACGACCGTCAGAGGCACCGTGCCGACGGCTCCTTCGATCTCTCCTTGTCTCAGGAGGAGCTGGCCCAGATGACGGGGACGACGCTCTTCACGGTGAGCCGGCTCCTGAGCGAGTGGGAGTCCAAAGGGATCCTCACCACCCGCCGGGAGAGGGTGCTCGTTCGGGACCACCGAGGCTTGGCCGCCCTACTCGATGGCGCAGGCTCAGAGCTGGCTGGCCCCTGAGCCGCCGCCAAACGCCAACGGAACA
>Ga0184637_10003078_pt1 | contig 10515 bp, 6 predicted proteins | sample PLM3_127_b2_FD_133143 | JGI IMG/M metagenome (GOLD analysis project Ga0184637, IMG submission 133143) | Groundwater sediment microbial communities from an aquifer in East River, Colorado, USA - PLM3_127_b2 | ecosystem: Environmental > Terrestrial > Soil > Riparian zone | place: USA: East River... | reverse complement strand
TGGGAATGAGAAGTACGTCATCCTTCTCTCCCACCACGATGTCCACCCGCGCGGTCATCTCCGGGCGCAACTCGACCGTCGCCGACTCGCTCGCCTCCACCGTGAGATCGAACCGCTTCTCCTCGAAGCGGGGGTCGAGCTCCGAACGGGCCAGCGTTCCCACCCGGATGACTCTGCCCTGGAGGGTCACCCCCGGATAGGCATCGAGCTTGATGGTGGCCGTCTGGTCGGGCCGGACCCGATGCACGTCGGCTTCGCGGACCGACGTCTCGACGAGCATCCGGCTGACTTCGGGGATGGTCAGGAGCACTTGGCTGCTGGTGACGCGATCGCCGACCCGTATTTTTCGACGGGGGTTGGCTGCGAGGTACTCCTCGTAGATCACCAGGCCGGGGTTTCTGGCGTAGATGCTGCAGGCCAGGATCGATTGCTGGAGCCATCGCGCCCGGCTCCTCACTTCCTCCAGCTTGGCGCCCGCGTTCTCCACCGAGGCTTCGCGGCTCGAGAGCTGATGGCGGGCGCGGCGCACTTCCTGCGGATAGGTGCGCTCGGAGTAGACTTCGGTCTTCCGTCGGGCCAGCTCGGCGTCGGAGACCGCTTGCTCCAGCTCGAACAGCGTCTGATCCAGCTCCTCCTGGGTGATGAATCCCCGGTCGAGTAGGGGCTTCAGGCTCTCGTACTCCGCGCGCAGGCGATCGACTCTCTTTTGGTTGAGCTCCAGCGAGGCGCGCGACTCCTCGAGAGCCAACGCACCCTGTCCTTCGGTGAGCGAGTCGAGCGCTCCCCGCGCTTCCTGTTGCTCGACGTCGGCCATCTGCAGGTCGGCTTGCGCTTGCCGCACCTCCTGCAGCGCCCGCTCGAGCTCGCGCTGCAAATCGGTGGTGTCGAGGCGGGCGAGGAGATCCCCTTCGTTCACCCGAACGCCTTCGGGCGCGAGGAACAGGACCTCTATCTCCCGGCCGGCGAGCGGCGACCGATAACTGATCGCCTGTGCGGGCCGCAGCACTCCGGGCTCGACCAGGCGAATGACCAGCCTTCCGCGCTCGACCCTTACCGAGAGAACGTCCGCTCCCTGGAAGCGGGGGAAGAGCGTGAAGGATAGGAGCGCGAATGCCAGCACCGCACCCAGCGTAAACGTCATCCGAGACGGCCGGGCCCGCAGCCAGTTCCATCCGCGCCACAGGCGCTCGCTTGCGGCGGATCGCACCTCAGTTCCCCGGCTCATGGGTGAGCTCCAGCGCCGGCGGCGCCTCCGGGGGGTCGACCAGCTCCCTTCGCGGATCGAGAACCCCGAGCGCGGCGCGGAGCTCGAGCCGTGCGACAGCGAGCTCCGCAAGGATGCCGATTTGCCGGCTGTGGGCCGAGAGGACGTTCTCCTCGGCATTGACCACGTCGAGGTTGTTCGCCAGGCCTCGCTGGAACCGCAGCCTCGCAACCTCCAGCTCCTGCTCGGCGAACTGGAGACGTGACTCGGCTACCTCCAGACTCCTCAGCAGCCTCTCCTGCCGGCGAACCGCTCGTCGCGCTTCCTCGGCGATCCTCCGCTCCGTCGCCGCGATGGCCCTCTGTCTCCGGTCGCGCTCTATCAAGTAATTGTGGTAGTCGGTCTGCTGCGGGGTCCGGTCCACCGGCACGGAAGCGGAGAAGTACGACGTCAGATGATAGTTGTTGAAGCCGAAGCTGTCCGAAAACGACTCGGCAGTCTCCTGGCGGGTAAGGCCGACCTTGACGTCGAACTGAGGGAGGAGTTGATTCCGTCCGAAAGAGACGGAGCGTTCCGCTTCGGCGAGCGCCTCACGTGCGCTCTCCATTTCCTGTCGGTTCTGAAGAGCCAGGGTAACCGCCTCCTCCATGCTCATGGGCTCGACGAGACGGGGGATGTCGCGGGACACCTCGAAGTCGTGGTCCAGGCCCAGGTCGAGAAGGCTCCTGAGGAGATCCTTGGCGTCTTCCAGGCTGCCCCGCGCGTCGAGGAGCTGGCCCTCCGCTTCGGCCGCGAGCTGATGGGCGCGCGAGACGTCGAGCTGCGACACGCGGCCGGCTTCCAGCTTGGCTCGGGAGGCCTCGAGCAGGCTTCGCGAGCTCTCGAGGCTCTTCGAGGCGACATCCACCAGCAGAAGATGGCCGACCACGCGGTAATAGGCCGCGGCGACGTCGACGGCGAGCTGCTGCTCGGTGATCGTGGCTTGCCGCATCTGCTCCGATACCTGCGCCGCGGCACGGCGGACCTCTCTCTGGGCAATGCCCGCACCGAACCCTCGAAGCAGAGGCTGGCTGACGAGGAAGGAGGTGTCGGTGTTGTAGAAATCCCCGAGCTGATTTCTAGATCCGGCGGCCGCGACGTTCGCCTCGACCCGACTCCCGAAAGGGAGTTGCTGCGAGAAGCTTAGAGCGTAGGTCTGGTTCGAAAGACTCGTCTGGCCGAGAGAGCCGAAGATATTGGGGACTATACGGGGCCGAAACGCCGACTGTGCCAGGTTGACCGAGAGCCGGGCCTGTTCGAGGTTGTCACGCACATCCACCATGCGTGGGTTGCGCTCCAGAGCCCGTCCGACGGCTCGCGAGAGCGTGTAGAACTCGGGGCCTTCCTGTGGCGCCGCCGAGATCGCCGCGGCAAGAATCAGTTGCGTCGTTAGCACCACGGATTCCAGATGGTATTACCGGTCAGGGTCCTCCGCAACCGAGAGAAACGCACCCCTTCCGGGGAAAACGAGCCCGACAGGGAAGATTAACGTTACCGTCGCGTCAAGCACGAAGGAATCATTGAATTTGAGAGAAAAGCACAGTTCTTGCTGCGCAGGACCGTCATCCTCCCGGCTTCGTCCGTCTCTATCTTCGAATGAGGTAGAAGATGGGCGAGCCTTGGACGAACCAGTCGGTGATTCCGTCGACGCGGTTAAAGGCGCTGTCGAGGGTTCCTCTCCAGTTGCCCGGGCGGAAACCGGGGTTGCGATTGACAAGCAAGATGTTGTTGGGAGCCGACACACTCCCGGTGACCGAGCCGGAGCCGTTGGTGGAATCGGAGTAGTTTCCGGTGATGCTCGTCCCGGTCTGGGTCAGGTTCCAGGTGAAGAACGTCGTTTGGGCGCTGCCCAGGTTTCCGGACCAGGTACCGGACAAGCTGCGCACGTTGGTCGTGCCGGACGAATTCGCTGACTCTTCACCATCGCTGACCGTAACCGAAACCGTGAAGTTACCCGCGGTGTTGTAGACCTTGGTCACGCTCGGGCCACTTCCTGTCGTCCCGTCACCGAAGTCCCAACTAAAAGTGAGCGCGTCTCCATCCGGATCGGCCGCCTGGGCGGTCATTGCGAAGCTCGTTACCGCCTGTAGGCCGGTCGTAGGGTTGATGGAAATAGTCGGCGGGGGCGGGGGGTCGTTCGTGTTCCGCAGCAGCAAGTAGGCGGCGGTCCCGCCGCCCGCGGCAGCGGCGATCCAGACCCATGTCGGAACACCACCGCCACCCCCGCCGCCAGGCGTGATCTGGGCCTCGTGGCGAGCCTGACCGGCGGACGAAGTCAGCTGGACATCGACAGCTCGCGTTTGACCCGCTTCCACCCGGACCACACGGCTGTTCTCGAGATAGCCATCCTTGAACACGGTGACCCGATGGTCGCCTGCGGCGATGTGGTCGAGCTCGAGCGGGGTGAGGCCTTTCGACTCCCCGTTGACGTAGACCGAGGCTCCAGCTGGGTCGGTGACGACCGAAAGGCCACCCTCGGCCGCAGCCGCGGCAGCGGGCGCCGCGGACAGCGACCGCGTGGCGAGTCCGAGCCCATAGACATAGATGACGATAGTAGCGACGCTGGTCGTCTGTCGAAGCGTGTGAAACCAACCACTAGATTGTACGCGCATGACTTTTTTCAATCCTCAATGCGGGAGCGAACGGATTGCGCTCCAGCGCGAAACGATTCCTCGAGATTTCCGTACCGCCTATTTTGGTGGTGACCCAGTTGACTGCCCGTGGAGAGCTCTTGCTAGCATGAACGGCCGTCGCACGTCAAGAGAGTCCGTGTCGCCGCTGGTGGTTGCTTCGAGTCTGTACTGCTCTCGGTACGAAGCGGGTTGCTATTTCAGCGGGTTGCTATTTCAGGTTGGCGACGACGTTAACTTGCGCGTTGCAGCTCAAGTTGATCTCGCGCTCCCACTCCGGATACCCCCTCATCCGTACCACGAGCTTCTGTCGGCCGCCGTTCAGCTCCAGCTTGGCGGGAAGGCTTCCCATGAACTCGCCGGCGACGAACACCTCCGCACCCGGTGGGTCGGACCGGATGTACACGATCGCCTTACATGGAGGTTGGTCGATGATAGTGACCCCGTCCGCCGGCGGCACGGTCGTCGTGACCTTGGCGTCGCCAGCGAGTTGCGCGTAGGCGGAATCGAACTGTTCGAGGGCCTTAATGGCGTCGAAGACGTCGTAGGCCTGAGGAAGGACGACATGAAAGCCAAAGGCGATCTCCTTCGCCGTGCCGAAAGCCTGGACTTGCCCTCCCGCGGGAAGGATTTCGACCCACCGCCATTTGTTTTTGTCGACCGCCGTGGACCTGACAATCTGGTCTCGGCCGAGACGCCATCCGTGATCTTTCTTTTCCGAAGGCTCGAGGACTTCGTAGGAGACCTCGGTCGGGGAGATATGAAGCCAGCCGTAGCAATAGACGCTCTGAGGATCGGCGTGCGCGACGAGGTAGCTTATGGTTTTCTCGACTGGATCCACCTTTGGGGCGGGAGCGGGGCCCTCAGTGGTGGGACGCGTCCCCCCTTCCAGCGCCCTCAACGTAGTCTCGAAGTTGCGTACAGCAGCGGCCAGAGCAAAGATTGCTGGGCTCTCGCCCTTCAGACTGTAGACGCCGTCCTGGTACGCCGCGGTGTGGAAGAACTGGGGCGGCAGGCCGTCCTTTGGGCGCAGCTCGGCGTAGCGCAGGCTCTCCTGCTCGCCCGGGCGCGCATCGGAGATGGAGCCCAGTGGAAGCTCGAAGCCGTGACCCGCTTTATCCGTCGGCTGAGCTACGGCGTACGTCACTTTGTCGCGGCTCACCTCGATCCGCCCGAAGCAATACTTGTTCCCCCTTTCGATGTGTGCGGCATCGAGGACGATGACCCGTTCGTTACCCCGTGTCTCGACGCTCTGGGCCGACGCCGGGGCCGTCCCGAGCCTGTTCAAGATAACGATGACCATGGCAAGTCGACTCTTCATTCTCTCTCGCTCCTTCGTTGTCGCCGGCCCCGCGGCAGCGGGCCGACGCTAGAAGTCGATAGGAAACGTCTCATAGTCGAATCCTGGAAGGGTCTCGTGGACCGTCGCCGTTTCGTGCGCTTGAACGATCACCGACAGTGTCAGGGGTGCGTTCGGCGAAAACTGGTTTGCCAGACCGATCTCGTACCTTCCCGCAGGCAGGCTGAGCCAGCAGGGTGCGTAGCTCTCCTGAACCTCCACGAGCTCCCGCAAGTCCTCGTTTCGTACCCACAGGATCTCGGCCCATGGTGAAACCCCAAGCCATACACGACCCGGAGCTGCCGCGGGGAAGGGGCGATCCCCGTCGGACAAAAAGTAGCCGCGCACCGCGATGAGCCCCAAGAGGACACCGATCCCCCAAACGGCGACCCGGCGGTTCGATGAAGTCACCGGAATCTTTGGGACGCTCCGGGTTTCCTTCGCCGCCTCGACAGGCGTTGGCTTGTCGTTACTGCGCAGTCTTGGGGCTGGATCCACGCGCGCCCTCGTAGCAATTCGAGGGGCCTCACCTCCCGCCAGGGTCCGCATCGAGATCTCCTTCGCCGCCGCCTGAACCTCCCCGAGCCTGGGGTGCCCTTCGCACTGGTCGAGGATGGTGGATGCCAAACGATGCGCTTCCTCGGCTCGATTCTCTTTCTCCAGCCCGGCTGCCTCGTCGAGCTTTGCCAGCAATGACTTTCGCTGCTCCAGGTCCGCCAAGTTGACGGTCTCCGGCTCGGCTTTGCCCGATTCTTCCTCGCGATTGGCGCGGGATGAAAGAGTGGTCTCATCCGGTTCCAACCGGTCTTTTCCCTGGCGACGCCGGCTCCGAAGCGAAGGAGGCTTGGCCGCCTCCTCGGCAACTTGCTCTAGACGCTGGCGTTGCTGCGCGATGAACTCGAGCTCGAACACCAGGCCCGAGTACGTTCTCGGAGCGATGGAGACCGTCGCATCGCCCGCGTCGGCCCCCGTGAACATGCCCCAGAGCTTCTGGTCGACAGGGTGGGTGAGGTCGAGAAGCTCCTTGGCGAGAGCTTCGTTCACGACGCCTCGTTTCTCCTTGACCGCCGACTGGAGCTCGGCCGCTTCCTTGCGAAGCTCCTCCTCGAGCAATATTTTTCTATCCTGGAGCCGTCGTTCCGCCGCGTTGAGATCCTGGACGAGCTCCTCCATGGAGCCGTAGCGAGCCTTGGCGCTCTTCTGAAGCGTGCGTTCGACGATGAGCTTCAGCTCGTCCGGCGCTCGTCGACTGAACTGTTCGAGCGGTGGTGGCATCTCGTTCAGAGCTTGCTGCATGATGGACATCGCCCGATCCCATCCCGACAGGCCTGGCTCTCCCTCGAACGGTCGCCGACCCGCAAGCATCTCATAGAGAATCACGCCGCACGCCCAAACGTCCGACTGATTATTGGCGCCCCCTCCGATTCCCCATTGCTCGGGCGCCATGTAGGCGGGAGTGCCCATCGCTCGGTTCATCGTGAGGCTCGAGTCGCCCAGGCGGGCCAGTCCGAAGTCGAGAATCTTGGCGATGCCCGCCTTGGTCAGCCGAATGTTTTCCGGCTTGATGTCGCGGTGAATGACACCGACCGAGTGCGCCCGTGCCAGGCCGTTACACACCTGGATGATGACCTCAAGCTTTCTCTCGAGGGAAAAACGGGGGCCACCCTGGGCGACCGACGTCCGATCCGCATCCAAAAGCTCCCGAAGCGTATCGCCCTCCACGAACTCCATGACGAGGTATATGTTGCCCTCCATGTTGAGGATTTCGTGGATGGCGGCGACGTTCTCGCTCTGCACTCTCCGCGCGGCCCGCGCCTCTCGAAGGATACGCTCTCGTGTCTCCTGCGCCAGCTTGGTGTCGTTGAGGAATCGGATCGCGTTGATGCCTTTGATAGCGACGTGACAGTCGAAGTCGGGATCGTAGGCCTTGAAAACCAGCCCTTGGGCACCCTCGCCAAGGACGTGCTCGATCTGAAAGCGACCGATCTTGTCCGGCAAAGCGCTAGAGGAGGTCATTTGAGCACCTTTTATTCCCGTGCGAGGAACGCTCCGCAAGTAGCGGGAGGGCCAGGACGAGTGAACCCGTTGGGCAAGGGCGACTTTCCCCCCCAACGACGAATTATGTCGGCGGGGGGGGCTAAACGCAATCAACCCGCGAGCCGGAATCGATAATCGATAATCGATAGGAAAATTCATCGTTCTTGGATCGTGGGAAGGGGCGCAGGTGCAGCTTCGGGTGAGTGGGTGAGCTCGTCGCCGGGACCCGAGGGACGGAAGGGCGCCCCGAAGCGGTCGAGGAGCTCGTGGGAATCTTGTGCAGGAGAGGGCAAACAGAGGTCGATTGACCGACGCATTGAGCTCGTCGCGGCCGGTGCTCGAGCCTAGGAAGACTGAAAGGGAGGAGGAGAGTCGTTTCGAGGAGGAGCCCGTGAGGGGGTTTGTCGCCTATGGAGATGGTCGAGAATCTTTCGAATGACCTTGGGCCCGGTGATGAAAGAAATGATCCGAAATTTCGCGCCGCACTCACAGAGGAGAGGGTCGGTTTTGAAAACTCTCTTAATCAAATTTGCCCATCGTCTTCTGAGAGCGGCGCGCTGGCTCGAGGAGAGCTTCGGCTCGTGGGAAGGCTTGTCCTTGTCGGCTGAGAGGGCTTCGAGTTTCAGGCCCCGCGCCTTGGCCGCGCGACACACCAAGGTGCGATGGCAGTGTTCCCGGCTCTTCCGGAATCGGTGCCGGACATCCGAAGGTCGACAAAGGTTGCGTAAGCTGCGCTCCCATCTGTCTCCCTGTACAATACGGGCGGGGTGAGTTATGAGCACGACAACAAAGCCTGGCGTCGGGATGAAGTTTACTTCGGCGGACCTTTTATTGATGCCCGATGACGGAAAGCGATATGAGGTGGTTGAGGGGAAGCTTTACGTTTCAAAGCAGCCAAGCTGGCACCATCAATACGCGTGTGGGGAAATCCACGGTGCCCTTCGGGAGTGGAGCAAAAGAAGCGGTCTGGGGGTGGCCAATCTGGCGCCCGGTCTCATTTTCGCCGAAGATGACGACGTCGCGCCGGACGTTGTATGGGTTCGTCGAGATCGCTTGTCCACGGTGTTGGGTGAGGACGGCAAGCTCCACTCTGCTCCGGATCTCGTTATCGAGGTCCTCTCGCCGGGCTGGTCGAATGAGCAGAGGGACCGTCAGGCCAAGCTAAAGCTCTACTCGCGCCGCGGGGTTCAAGAATACTGGATTGTCGATTGGCGACGACCACAGGTGGAGGTTTACCGCCGCGAGGACGCAGGCCTAACGTTGCTGAAGACCCTCTTTCGTGACGACGCCCTCGAATCGCCCCTCCTTCCAGGCTTCTCTTGCCGCGTAGGAGATCTGGTCATGCCGTAGCTCGAGGCGGCTGATTCGTCCTTCGGGTCCGACCATCCAGCCGACTCCAGAAGGATGGAAGCCAACGCTCCAGTAACCGTCCTTCGATAGCGACACCCACGTTCGGGCCGAATCGATCGAGTAGGACGCTCCCTTCGGGCCGACGGCGACGACCATGGGCGGGCTCGTTCCGGGAACATGGGCGACGCCGTAGATCGTGCCCGTGAACGTCGGCGGTCGCGCGAGGCGGGCGCCTCGGCCTCCGTCCGAGAGAACAACGACGTTGTCCTGCCTTTCGTCGGGCGCCGCGATGTCGCCGCCCACCGCGATGCCGTTCTCTTCGTCCCAGAAGCTCAGAGACGTGATTCCCGCGGTTGCGGCCGCGCTCACGATCGGGGTCTCGAACGATTGAAAGCTCCGGCCCCGATCGCTCGTGCGCAGCACGCGGGATGACCCGGCGCCCGTTCCGACGTACGCGGTCGACTCTCCCACGGTGACGAGGCAGGTGCCGCTCGCCGCGAATCCACCCTCTCCCGGCCGCGCTCCGGGAAGCCGCTCCGCGGGCAGCCGCGTCCATGTCTTTCCGTCCGAAGTTTCGAAGAGAACGAGCTCGCCGGCGACGGAATCGCCATAGAGCAGACCGTGCTCGGCGTCCCAGAAGGAGAAGCAATCGAAGAACCCTGGAGGGTCGGGATTGACGATCTGAAGGCTCCAGCTCGCACCTCCGTCCGTCGTCTTGAATATGCGCGACTGGTCGCCGGTTCCCGAGCTGAGCGCGTACGCGGTGCGCTCATCAAAGGCGTGGATGTCGCGGAGCTCGAGCTTCTCGGCGCCGGGAACGACTCCCGGCCGCCACGACTTTCCGGAATCGACGGAGACGCCGTACGTTCCTCCGAGGCCACTGACCCAGACGACGCCGTTTCCGGCGGCGCTCACCGCCTGGAGGCGGACCGAGATGCCGGACTCTTGAGGGATCGCCACGAGAACCGCTGTGAGAAGAGCTGCAGACGGCATCTCCGTTCAATTCCAGATCTTCGCCGCCGTCCGGACGACGAGGTCGAGCTTCCTCCACTGATCGTCGGGGGCGAGCGGGTTTCCTGCCTCGGTGCTTGCGAAGCCGCACTGGGGGCTCAGAGCGAGGCGCTCGAGGGGAATGAAACGACTCGCGTCTTCGACTCTTCGCATCAGCTCGTCCCCGGATTCGAGCACCGGAGTCTTGGTGCTTACGAGACCGAGGACCACATGCTTGTCCTTGGAGACGTGCTGAAGTGGGGAGAATCCTCCCGCGCGCTCGGAGTCGTACTCGAGGAGCAGCGTGTCGGCGTCGAGCCGGCAGAACACCTCGTCGGCCACCGCCTCGTAGCCGCCCTGGCCGAGCCACTTCCCTTGGTTGTTCCCCCGGCAGAAGTGAACGCCGAGAGTGAGTGCTTCGGGCCGCTTCCGGACCGACTCATTGAAGAGGTCGACATAGCGAGAAACGAACAGGTCGGGATCGTAGCCCCGCGCGCGGAAGGCCTCGCGATGCTTCGGGTCGCAGAGGAGAGGGATAGAGACCGAATCGAGCTGGACGCAGGTCGCGCCTCGTTCCGCGAGGTCGGCGAGCTCTTCGCGATACACGCGCGCCACGTCCTCGAAGAACTCATCGAGGTCGGGGTAGACCGAATCGGAAACCCCTTCGCGGAAGCGGAAGAAGTGCTGCGACTCCGGGCTCGGAAGCGTGACCTTCGGAGTCCGCTTCGTGCGTTTCCGGACGTACGCGAGCTCCGCGGTGGCGATACCGCGCTTGCGCGCAAGCTTTCCAGTGACAACGGGTGTGAGGTAACGAAGCTCGCGGCCGTCCGCGTCCTGGAAGACCGACAGAGCTTCCATCTCGGTGAAGCCGTCGACCGCCCGCGCGAAATGGCCGAAGTAGATCGAGCGCCGGAACTCGCCATCGG
>Ga0184637_10003077_pt1 | contig 10516 bp, 8 predicted proteins | sample PLM3_127_b2_FD_133143 | JGI IMG/M metagenome (GOLD analysis project Ga0184637, IMG submission 133143) | Groundwater sediment microbial communities from an aquifer in East River, Colorado, USA - PLM3_127_b2 | ecosystem: Environmental > Terrestrial > Soil > Riparian zone | place: USA: East River... | reverse complement strand
CACATGCCGGAGGTGACGATTTGCTACGGCATGACCGAGACGAGCCCGGTGAGCTTTCAAACGGGTCACGACGACCCGCTCGAAAAACGGGTGACGACAGTTGGCCGCATACACCCGCACGTGCAGGTCAAAATCGTGGATCCACAGGGGAAGGTGGTACCGCAAGGAGCTTCGGGTGAGCTGCTCACGCGCGGCTATAGCGTCATGCGGGGCTACTGGAACGAGCCCGAGCGCACGCGAGACGCCCTTGATGAGGCCGGCTGGATGCACACGGGTGATCTCGGGGTGCTCGATGAGTCGGGCTACTGCAATATCGTCGGGCGTGTAAAGGACATGATCATCCGCGGCGGAGAGAATATTTCACCGCGCGAGATCGAGGAGTTTCTGTTTCGAAATCCCGCCGTTCTGGATGTTGCGGTGGTTGGAGTACCGGATCCGAAGTACGGCGAAGCAGTCTGCGCGTGCATCCGGATGCGCGAGGGCGCAACTCTCACCGCCGAGGACGTACAGGAATTCTGCCGGGGACAGATCGCGCACTACAAAGTGCCACGCTACGTGCGCTTCGTCGACAGCCTCCCGTTAACCGTCACCGGCAAGGTACAGAAATATCTCATTCGCGAGCAGCTCTGTAGCGAGCTGGGGCTGCAGGAAGAGGCGCATGCGTGATAGCTGATTTTACAAGTTCAGTGGAAGACCGTCGGTATCGACGTCCAGCACCTGCACCGAACCCGTCTCAACCTCCGTGACGTAGATCGTCTTTTCACCCTCCGGACCGAAGACCAGATTGGTCGGCATTGAGCCGTCGGTCCCGATTCTTCTGGCCACTCTTCCGTCCGGACCCAGCACGGTCACATCGCCCTGCCCGAAGACGGCCACGTAGAGGTTGGCGTCCGCTCCGAACTTCATTCCATCCGGCCCCTTCAGCTCCGTTGGATTGAAGCGCTCGATGACGTTGCCGAACAGCTGCCGTTCTCCGGTCACCCGGCCCCGGCTGTATTCATATCGATAGATGTTGCCGCTCAGAGTCTCCGCCACATACAGGTTTCCGTCCGGCCCAAAGGCGATCCCATTGGTGAACAGCAGGCCGCGGTCGACGCGCTCCACGGCACGCGTCTTTGCGTCGATGCGGAATACGCGACCGTCATAGTTCAGCTTCCGGTAGTCCGGATTGAGCTGGCCGCCGGGCGCAATCTGCTCGAGCGCGATGCCCGAATCGGTCAGGTAAACGTCCCCGTTGGGTGCAAGCGCCAGATCGTTCAGGAACAGAAAGGGTTCGCCGTCGCAGGCGTTTGCGATGATCTCGTACCTTCCGTCCAGGCTCATCCTCAACAGCGCACGCATCGCGGTCTCAGCCACCCAGATATAACCGTCACGATCCTGCGCGAGCCCGTTCGGTCTCCCGGTCCGCGCCACCACGGACCTTGATTTGCCGTCCCTGCTGAAGCGGATGATCCAGCCCTTGGCGGGATCCATTTCCACGAACAGGAAGCTGCCATCCGGCAGCAAGACCGGGGCCTCCGGAAATCCGAGTTGGTCTGCAAATATCTTCATCAACTGGTGCGAAATTCGTCGAAAGCCCTGCTCGTGAAATCGGTGGACGCGCCCGGTTCGGTGGGCGTGAGGCATTTTCCGTCTTTGAGCTTGATCTGGTTCTTGAACGGACCCTGCTCCCAGAGCGGGATCACTTCGAGCAGCCAGTGGTTCGGGATCACCTTGACCAGGTGCTGATGCACTTGCATCAGGTCTCCGGCGTGCGGACAGACACGGATGTTGAACGCGTTCGCCATGGCGGCGACCTCGAGCCACGGCGTGACGCCGCCGATCCGGCATACGTCCACCTGGATCAGGGCCACGGCGTGGTTCTCGATGTAATCCCTGAACGCATGCGTCGTATAGACGTGCTCTCCGAGCGCAATGGGAATGGAAGTGCTTTCGCTGAGGACGCGGTGCGAGCGGATGTCGTCGGGATGCAGCGGTTCCTCGAGCCACGAGAGGTCCAGGTCCTCAAGCAGCTGCGCGGCATGGCAGGCCTGCATCAGGTCCCATTTCTGGTTGGCATCGACCATGAGCAGGACGCCATCGCCGATGGCTTTGCGCACGGCCTCGACGCGGCGGCGGTCTTCTCGCGAATCGGCAAGTCCCACTTTCATCTTCAGCGCTGTGTATCCCGCGTCGATCAGCTTCGACGCCTCGTCTGTGAGCTGATCGATCGAATAGTTCAGCCACCCGGCATGCGTGTTGTAGATGGAAATGTCAGATTGCCGTGCCCCGCCCAGCAGCTGCCAGAGTGGCAGTCCGGCGGCCTTGGCTTTTATGTCCCAGAGCGCGATGTCCGTGGCGGCCTGCGCCATCGTGGTTGCGCCGGCGCGTCCGATCCAGTGGGACCTGCCGAAATACAGCTGTTGCCAGATCTCCCTGACGTTGTGTGGATCCTTGCCCATGAGATCGTCGATGAACAGCGTGTCGATGGCCTCCTGGATCACGCTGCCGCCGTGTCCCACCGTAATCGTGTAGCCGGTTCCGGTTATCCCCTCGTCCGTGGTGATGGTGAGTCCGACCAATTCGAGGTGCGTTACGAATTGCATGCTGTCGGCTATCGCGGAGCCGACGGGGACACGCAATACGAAGCTTTCAGCTGCGGTGATTTTCACTGATCAACGTTTCACGGGCGGCGTCATCGGATAGCCCCGCGCCCGGTAATCGAAGTCGCCGATCTCGTGATTTCGCCTTTCGGTCGTGGCCGGCGGGCACGAATAATAGGCGCGGATCTCGCGAATCAGGCCCTTCGTCGAAAAGATATACCACTCATCGCCGCGCAGATGTACTCCCTGTTTCGGTTTGAAATGGGTCCATTCGATCACGGCTTCGAGCCGGGGGGCATCGACGATCATGCGGTCTATCGTCCACACAGAACCAAGGTTCCTGACCGCCGTCACCCATCCCGCGGCGATCGCCTGCGCGCCGACAAATGTTCCCTGCGGTGCGCCGGCCGGAAAATAGTGGACGGCATCGGGCTCGAAGCAGGCACTTATCTTGCCGGCATCGGCTTCATTGCAAGCTTCAAAGTACTCACGGATCGTGGCCTCGAGGCCCGCAGCCGTCGTGTCTCGCATGGTGGTCTGCTCCAGACTCCGGTGTAACGCTCATCCTGATGCGAACCGGTCTATGTGCCCCTTTTCTTCGAAACCGACGGCGTGCCTGCCAGCTCGAGAGTGACCTCGCCGAGGCCTGCAATACGCCCAACGACTGAGCGGTGGCCGTTAATGCGGACGCAACGCGTGCAGGTCCCGGGCAGGACGATATGGCCCGGTTCCAGCGCGATGCCGAACTCCGAAATCCGGTTTGCCAGCCAGGCGATGCCGTTGGCGGGATGGCCCAGGATCGCGCTCGTGTTGCCAGTCTCGACTACGGAACCGTCCAGCTCGAGCTCGGTTTGCAGATTGGCCAGCTCGAGACCGGACGGGTCCACTCTTCGAGAGCCGAGGACAACACGCGCGCTCGAACCATTGTCGGCCACCGTGTCTTGCAGCCTGACGCGCCAGTCGATGATGCGCGAATCGATGACCTCGAAGCACACGGAGACGTAATCCGTGGCGGCAAGCACGTCTGCGATACTCACGCTCGGCCCCTGGAGTCGTTTGCCCAGCACGAATGCGGGTTCTACTTCGATCTGGGGGTCAATCAGCGCGCTCAGGTCGAGCGGCGCGCGCGCATCGTGCAACATGGTGTTCAGCAGGTGTCCGTAATCGGGCTCGCTGACACCGAACAATTCCTGCATGGCCTTCGCAGTGAGGCCGATCTTGTGGCCTACGACGCGCTCCCCGCGCGCGAGACGGCGTTGCACGTTTGCCTGTTGGATCCGATAGGCATCCGGCACGCTGAGTGCCGGGAACATCTTGGTCAGGGGCTCAGTCGGGCGTCGGCTCGACTCCGCCCCGGACAACTCAGCGGCGCACCGGGCAACGAGGTCCGCCGTGCTCACGCCTGGAGTCATGCGTCATTCTCATTCATGCAATTCGATCCTTCCTGCCCATCCCGGCTTTCGCGTGCTTCACGACGGATCGGGCGCCGTTCGACAACATGCGACCGTCAAAGCTCACGCACTGCAACGCGAATCGTCGGGCGGCCCAGTCGGCGCATTTTTCGGGGTCGTCGATGTAGATCCCCAACGCGAGCGAGCGCGGCACCGCCTTCGCCAGCTGCTCAGCCGCCGCAATTACCGGTGCGCTTCCGGGAGGCACGCCCAGTGACAGTGCCAGATCGTAGGGTCCAACAAAGACCGCATCGATCCCTGGCGTCGAGGCGATCTCGACAATCTTTTCTAGCGCCCGGCGCCCCTCGATCTGAACGACCACATACGTCGAATCGTCCAACGCGCTGAGCGGCTCGCTCAACGAGTCGTACTTGGTAAGCGGAGAGAACCCACGGCTGCCCAGCGGCGCGAAGCGCGCCTGCTCGACGATCCTGCGCGCCTGATCCGCCGAATCCACGTGCGGCGCCATGATCCCGTTTGCGCCCATGTCGAGCAGCTTGCCGATCAGTCCGACCTCCGCTCCCCAGGGGCGAACCAGCACCGCAAGGCCGACGGCCTGTCCCGCGGTAATCAGCGGTTCGAGCGTGGAGAAATCGACGGACGAATGCTCCATGTCGACGACGACGAAGTCGAAGCCCGCGAGAGCCAAAGCGCTCAGCGTGGCCGGAACCGGAGATTCAATGACGAAGGTGCCGAGCGCCCACCCCGCGGATGTCTTGCGGCGCAGCTCCGCGCCCAGCAGCAGGGACCTCGAGATCTTTTCTGCGCCGGTGCTCTCGACGAGCAGTGGGTTTCTCCAATTCTTCGCGTCAGGTTTGTCGTTCATCGATCGGTTTGTCCATGGCGATCATGAATTGGAGACGCGCCTGGCCCCGGGCCCATTCCGGTGTTTTTTCCCGTTCGGATCCCGATTCATTTCAGGCGGTTGCAGGGGATGCTAACATGTCAGCTTGATGGCGATCAATTCCGGGGACCGGCGATTGTGCGCAACGAATGGCCACTTTGCGCGGCCATCGCCAAGCGCTCGCGGTCTCGCTGTGCTTTGGTAGTCACCCCAAGAGCGCTTCTCCCAATGCTCGATCTGCCAGCAAAACTCTTGATTGTGAATAGATTTCAGTGTCTGCTCGGTGTCCCGCGCACGATCATGCGGCGCGTGTCTGCCTGCGCAACGAACGACGCGATTTCGCTGGTAGGCATGGAATTGCCATCGTGATCCACGCGCTAGCCGCAGTTGCGTAGCGCTAGTGACATGTTAGATATTACCTGGAGCGCGTCCTGCTGTCCGATGTACCTGAGCGGGGCGATTGCCGGTGTGGCCCGCAACGAGATAACCCATGACTGAAAGATCGCACGCGTCCGACCGGCGGCGCTTTGTAACACGCGCCGGGAAGGAGCTGAGTTTCACGGCTCTGGGCTTCGGGTCCGCCCCGCTCGGAAATTACCTTCGCCCGCTGAGCGAGGAGGCATGCGACCAGACGCTGTCGGCGGCCTGGGCGGGCGGCATGCGCTACTTCGACACGGCGCCGCTCTATGGCCTCGGCCTCTCGGAAATGAGGGTTGGGCGTTTGCTCAGGAGGCATCGGCGTGAAGACTTCATCCTCTCAACCAAGGTCGGTCGTGTACTCACGCCTTGTGAGAAAAGCGAAGTGAACGGCATGTTCTTCGTGGACACGCCGCAGGTCCGCTTTGACTACGACTACTCATACGACGGCGTGATGCGCTCTTATGAAGAGAGTCTGAAGCGCCTTGGACTGGATCGGGTCGAAATCCTTTACGTGCACGACATCTGCGGCCTGGTTCACGGCGGGCGCGCGGCGTCCGAGGCGCGCATTCGCGAACTGATCGATACGGGAGGCTGGCGCGCGCTTGCCGGTTTGCGTGACAACGGCGACATCCTTGCCATCGGCGCGGGAGTGAACGAGTGGGAGCCTTGCGCGCGGCTCCTGGAACTCGTCGATCCCGATCTTTTTCTGCTTGCCGGCCGATACACACTGCTGGAGCAGGTGCCGCTCGACACGTTGTTTCCCGAGTGCGCCAAACGCGGCGTGGGCATTGTCGCTGGCGGCCCGTACAACTCCGGAATCCTGGCGGGCGGTTCCACCTACAACTATGCCGCAGCCCCGCCCGAAGTCACGGCGCGGGCGCGTGCCCTCGACGCCGTGTGTCACACGCATGGCGTAGCTCTGCCAGCCGCTGCTTTGCAGTTCATCCTCGCCAATCCTCTGGTGGTGAGTGTCATCCCGGGCGGCCAGACGGCGACGGAAACAATGCACAACGCGGCCGTGCTCAATGAACCCATTCCGTCGGCGCTGTGGCGAGAGCTGAAGGACAGGAAGCTCTTGCATCCGCAGGCGCCGACGCCAGCGTAGGAGACACCGATGCAGTCGACAACGAACGCGCCGGCCGGTCTGATCTTCATCCTGTTGGCTGCATGCGGTGGCGCCAGCGACTCCACCGTGGAAACCAACCCCACAGTGGAATCGACCGTTTATCTGGGTCCGTTCACCGGCGATGGTGCGCCGTTGCACCCCGACAACGTGGCGCCACGTCGTATCGAGTATTACGGCACCGATCTCGGCTTCTCCTACCAGCACGGCGCACAACTCCATTTTCTGTTCGGCGACAGTTGGGCCACGGAAAAATATGCGCCGATCGAGGCCTCCACCGGCTCGCGCTACGACGACGGATTCGGGACCGTTGATCTCGGTGAATGGCCGGACGCGTCCCGGATCACGCCCACCAGCATTCCTCTTATCAAGCTCGGACAGAATCCGGGCACGACAGAAATGTCGGCCATCGATCCCGGCCACGCGATGGATCTGGGCAAGACGCCGATGGCCGGCTTTAGCAACGGCACGCATGAGTTCGGCATCTTCAACATCACCAAGCCACTGGGCTGCACCAAGGACGCGGATTGCAGCAACGGGCTGACTTGCGACGCCACGCTCGGTTACTTCGGCAGCAGATATTCCGAAGAAGAGAATCTCACCCTCACCTGCCGGGACGGCAGCCCCGGCTGCGCGGTCGATACCATGGTGGATGCCGCGAGCACGCCGGTTCCGGCGAGCGGATTCTGCACGGACGAAACCAGCGTCCTGCGCGGCGACAGGGTCTCCAACCTGTTGAGCGCCGTCGGCTTGCGGGTGCGGATCGGCCTTCGCGATCCCTCCGTCCCAAAAAAATACGGCGACACCCGCGACTGGCTGACGAATAAGTTCATGAACGTCACGGTGCGCACGGTGGAGGACTTCGATCCGGTGCAGGGGGCGGGACGTGCACGGCAGGACTACAGACCCGCAAACGGTTCCGGCGGCAACCGCCGCGTATTTCTCTGGGGGCGCCCGGGCTTCATCGGGGTCGCCGCCAATGGGCGAAGCTTGGCGCTGTATTTCGCGTACGTCGACTTGCCCGCCGGCTCGGATTACGCGTGGAGCCCGAACTATTACACCGGCACCGTCAACGGCGTCCCGCAGTTCAGCGCGAACCAGAAGGACGCGCTACCTGTCGACCTCGACTCCACTCGCGACGGAGTGCAGGCGGAGGAGATGATCGACGTCGTCAACCAGATGAGTGTCGCCTGGATCGAGCCGCTGCAGAAATGGGTGATGTTCTACGGTGGCGGCCTGACCAAATTGCCGACTCCCGCGCTCCCCCTGTGCGGCGTACTGCAATTATTTTCCGGCGCCGAATGCAAGGATGTGGTGATTGGCAACGGCGCTGTGCGCATGCGCAGCGCGGATGATCCGTGGGGCCCGTGGACGCTGCCGCAGGATGTGATCGTCGGGGGCGACCCCGCAGACGCTCCCCAGGGGCAATACGGTCCCGGCGGCGCATTGCGGCATCCCGCCTGCACGGAACCGAGCTGCGCACCGCACAGCGACATGTTCGCCTACCACGCGGAAGAGTACGGATTCTTTTACAGCGCCAACATCATCGAAGAGTGGATAAGACCCGCGGGCGAGGGCGTGGATGTCGTCTGGAACGCGTCCACGTGGGATCCCTATCGCGTGGTGCTGCTCAAGACGCGCATCGACCAGTGAACCGGTAGCGTGAGCTTCTCGACACGAAACTACCGGGCCGAATGAGAATGAATGGGAGCCATACAGAAGCATGAATGCCGTGCATCGTCGTCTACTGGTCGGCGTGGTATTGGCAAGCATCCAGCCGGTTGCCTCCGCCGATCCCTCCGTTGGCGAGACCACCGTTCTGGGTCCCTTCACGGGCCACTATGCGCCTCTGCATCCCGACAACATCTCGCCGCACCGGATTCGGTACTACGGCACCGACCTGGGATGGAGCTACCAGCATGACGGGAAGCTGCACTTCCTGTTCGGCGACACCGCGGCGACCGAACAGGGCGAAATGATCGAGGCCTCCAGCAAAGCTGTCTACGACGACGGTTTCGGGACCATTGATCTGCGTCAGTGGCCGGATGCCTCCAGCATCACGCCTGCCCACTTGCCTTTGATCAGGCTGGGACAGAACCCCGGCACGACGGAAATGTCGGCCATCAACCCCGGTCACGCCATGGAGTCCTTCAAGACACCGCTCGGCGGATTCAGCAATGGACGTCACGAGTTCGGCATCTTCTACAGCTCCAAGCCGCAGGGCTGCCGCGTGGACGCCGACTGCAGCAGTGCTCTTATTTGTGACGCCGGGCTCGGATTCATCGGGGAGAGATACGACAACGACAAGGGTGCGACGCTGGGCTGTGTCGATGGAGCTCCCGGATGCAACGCCGACACGATGATGGCTCCAGGCGACAAGCCGGTGCCGGGCAGCGGCTTCTGCACCGATCCTTCGAGCTCCGCCTGGGCGAACACCGACGTGGGTCGGATCAGCGGCATCGGACTGAAGAACCTGGCCGGCGTGCGCAGTACGACAGATCCCAGGCGCTACACCGACATCACGGAATGGCTGACCAACAAGTTCGTCAACGCCACGCCGCGCACGGTCAAGGACTTTGTACCCGCTCGGGGTTCGGGCCACGCGAATCAAGACTACGGTATCGCCGACGGTGCGGGCGGCAATCAGCGCATCTTCCTGTGGGGGCGTCCCGGCTTCATCGGGGTGAATGCTCGGGGACGATCGCTGGGGCTGTACTTCGCCTATGCCGACATGCCCGCCGGCCCGGGTTTCAAGTGGAATCTTCACTTTTATACGGGCACGGATGCCAAGGGCGTGCCGCAGTTCAGCAGCGACGAAAGGGCAGCAGCGGCCGTCGACCTCGAATCCACCCGCGAGGGCGTTCAATCCGTTGAGCTCCACGACATCGTCGACCAGATGAGCATCGCCTGGGTGGACCCCCTGAAGAAGTGGGTGATGTTCTACGGCGGGGGAATGATCAACTTGCCCACGCCGATTCTGCCCAACTGCGGCGTGCTGGAGTTCTTCGCGCGTTCCGAATGCAAGGACGTCGTCGCGGGAAACGGCGCCATCCGCATGCGCACCGCGAGTGACCCCTGGGGCCCGTGGACGTCACCGCAGGATGTCCTCATCGGTGGTGACCCGGGCAAGAGTCCGCCCGAATTTCAGTACGCGCCCGACGGCATCCTGCGTCATCCCGACTGCGTAGCGGAAAACTGCGCCGGCCACACCGGCTGGGAGGGAGTCAACCGGCGCGAATACGGCTTCCTCTACGGCGTGAATATCATCGAGCAGTGGACGCGGGCGGCGGGCGACGGCGTCGACATCATCTGGAACGCCTCCACCTGGGACCCGTATCGCGTGGTGCTGCTGCGAACGCGCATCAATCCCTAGCGGGGCGCTGAAAACCGGGAACAGAACCACGAACCGTTACGTGAAGGACCAAATCACGATTGCGCCCATCAGCACCTGGAACAGGAACGTCAGCCACAAGAAGGCATGCACGGCTGCGGAGGGGCGCATGCGCGCATCCATCCGGCGCCGTTGCAGCCAGAGCGTTGCGCCGCTCTGCACGGGCAGCAACAGCGCGGCCATCAGGGCACCGAGGGTGAGCAGCGTGACCGGACTCGGAGAAGCCAGATACAACATCGCGCTGGCGATGGGCAGAACACCGCCGCAACCGCGCGTCCAGAGGACGCGTTCCGGAAGTCTTGCGCGATCGAGGTATCCGAACTCGACCAGGTAATCCGGTGCGAAGCGGCTGATCCCGCCGAAGCCACCCACGACGCTCGAGAACAGGATGCAGAACGCCGCGCCGCCAAACAGCCACAGCGACCAGCCACCGAGCGTCTGCGTGAACATTGCGGACAGCACCTGGACGGTCTCGAGTCCCTGCGGCTGCTGGCCGGAAGCACGGAGTACACCGGCGCCGAGCAGGTAGAACGGCACTGTGGCACAGGTGAGGATCGCGAGCGTGACCCAAACATCCAGTCTCAAGAGCCTGATCCAGCCGCGGGCGCGCGCTGGCCAGGACGGATCGTCATGCTGACCGCCGATGAAACTCGGATACCCCTTTTCAACGCACCAGTAGGTGTACGTGGAGATCTCCGCGGAGTT
>Ga0184637_10003074_pt1 | contig 10531 bp, 4 predicted proteins | sample PLM3_127_b2_FD_133143 | JGI IMG/M metagenome (GOLD analysis project Ga0184637, IMG submission 133143) | Groundwater sediment microbial communities from an aquifer in East River, Colorado, USA - PLM3_127_b2 | ecosystem: Environmental > Terrestrial > Soil > Riparian zone | place: USA: East River... | reverse complement strand
CGTGAACACGACCGCGGCGCACGCCGCCAGCGCCGCCACCAGCAGCACGGTGTTCACCGCGCCCAGCGCGTTCATCACCGGGATGAGCAGCAGGCAGCCCGCGCCCGCGCCGGCCAGGTCGAAGAAGTACAGGCGGCTCATCTCGCGGCCGCGGAGCGTGACGGCCAGCGTCACCGCGCCCCCGGCGAAGAAGAACGCGAGCGCCGCCGAAGCATAGATGTAGAAGAGGCGGGCCAGCGTCCGCCCCGCCTGGTCGGCGGGCGAGAGCGGGTTGCCCAGGACCACCACCAGCGCCAGCACCGTGGACAGGGCGAAGAGCGCGGCCAGCAGCGCCAGCCCGCGCCCGTTCCGCCAGCGGTCGAGCCGCGGTCCCAGCAGGTAGGCCAGGATGCCGCTGGCCCCGGATCCGAACAGGGCCAGGGAGATGGCCAGGAAGGCGAAGTGATAGTACATCGTGGCCGAGAAGAGCCGCGTGAGCGCCAGCTGCAGCATCAGCACGCAGAGGCTGACCAGTCCTACGCCCAGGTAGATCAACGCCGGGTCTCCTCCGCTGCCGAACGGACCGGGGCGATTCTGTTAGACTCGCGGAAATCCCGCAACATGCGCGTTCCCTTCCGTCGCGCGCTGCCCGCACTGGCCTGCATCGGCGCGCTCACCCTCGCCGCCGCCCAGGAGCTGCCGCCGCCCGAGCGGCTGGCGCCCGTCCGCCAGTACATCAAGAAGAGCTGGGAGACGCTCACGCGGTCGAACCGCGACCTGGCCCGGGCGGCGCCCGATCCGAAGTTCCCGCGCGAGCCCGGCAAGGCCTGGCCGGTGTACTTCTCGGCCAAGGAGGACCGCGCGCGCGTCGAGCAGGACGTGGGCCGCGCCATGAGCCCGCAAGAGCGCGCGACGGTCGAGCTGAAGACGCTGCCTGCCGATCCGTCCACCATCACCGACCACGGCCTGCTGTACCTGCCGCGGCCCTACGTGGTGCCGGGCGGCCGCTTCAACGAGATGTACGGCTGGGACAGCTACTTCATCCAGGTGGGCCTGCTGCGCGACGGCGAGGACGAGCGCGCGCGCGACATGGTGGAGAACTTCCTCTACGAGATCGACCACTACGGCACGATCCTGAACGCCAACCGGACGTACTTCCTTTCCCGCTCGCAGCCGCCCTTCCTCACGCAGATGGTCCTGGGCGTCTACCAGCGCTCGCGCGACAAGGAGTGGCTGGCCTCCACGCTGCCGGCCATCGAGAAGTACTACCGGTTCTGGACGATGGGCGCGCACCAGGCGGGCAGCACGGGCCTCTCGCGCTACTGGGACTTCGGCCAGGGGCCGGCGCCGGAGGTCGTCTCCGCCGAGAAGGACGCCCAGGGCCGCAACCACTACGAGCTCGTGCGCGACTACTACCGCACGCACGCGGTCACCGAGTACGACGTCGCGCTCTACTACGACCGGAAGGACGACCGCCTCACGGACCTGTTCTACAAGGGCGACCGCTCCATGCGCGAGTCGGGCTTCGATCCCTCCGACCGCTTCGGCCCCTTCAGCATCGACATCATCCACCACGCGCCCGTGTGCCTGAACTCCCTCCTCTACCAGATGGAGCAGGATGCGGCGCACATCCTCGTCGAGCTGGGCCGGCCGCGCGAGGCGGCGCCGTGGACGGCGCGCGCGCAGCAGCGGCGGAAGGCGGTCGACCGCTACCTCTGGGACCCGAAGACGGGCCTGTACCTCGACTACGACTTCCGGCGCGGCCGCCGGCGCCACTACGAGTTCGCCACCACGTTCTATCCGCTGTGGGTGGGCCTGGCTTCGCGCGTCCAGGCGCGGCGCGTGCGCGAGAACCTGCGCCTCTTCGAGGCGCCGGGGGGCCTCCTCACCAGCACGCGCGTCACGGGCAGCCAATGGGACGCGCCCTTCGGTTGGGCGCCGCTGCAGCAGATCCCGGTGCAGGGCCTGCGGCGCTACGGGTTCGAGGCCGACGCGGCGCGCATCTCGCGGAAGTTCATCGCCCTCGTCACCAAGGAGTTCGAGGAGCACGGCACGATCGTGGAGAAGTACGACGTGCAGCGGCGCGAGTCCGACGTCTCCGCCGGCATCCGCTTCGGCTACAGCTCCAACGAGATCGGCTTCGGCTGGACGAACGCGGCCTTCGTCGAGCTGCTGGCCGGCCTCACGGTGGCGCCGGCGGGAGGCGCAAGTGCGTCTCCAGCGTCCGCGGCAGCGCCTCCACCTCCTTTCCCCTGAGGACGGACAGGACCCTTCCCTGGGCATCGGTCACGAAGACCGTCGGCAGCAGCACGCCCGGGCCACCCGTGCTCCGGCACAGCGCCTCGAGCCGCTCGTAGGCGGCCTCGTCGACCAGGAACGTCGGGAACGTCAGGCCCGCCTTGGCGACGAAGCGCTTCACCACGTCCTTCTCGTTGTCGTCGTCCGGCATGTGCATGGCGATGCCCAGGGCCGAGAGGCCCTGGGACGCATGCTCGTCGACCAGCCGCTGCACGCGCGGCATCTCGGACGCGCACGACGGGCACCAGGCGGCCCAGAGGACGACGAGGTTGACCCTTCCCGGAAGCGCGACCGCACCGGATGCGCCCCCCGGCGTCTGCAGCGTCAACGACGGGAACACCGGCGGCTCCGACGCGGGCGCGGGAGCGTCCGGGAGCGGGCCGAACACGTCCGCGCCTGGGTGATACGCGGACCACACGTGCCACTCGACAAGATAGCCGTCCAGCGCCGCCAGGCGCTCGCCGCGCAGCGGTCCGCCCAGCGCTTCGCCGTCGCCCGACCAGTCGCTCCCCGTCTCGTCGTCGTTCATCACCGCCTGCAGTCCGGCTGACGGGCGGAACGTGAGCGGCCGGCCGCGCACGGTGCGCTCGTAGGCCGCCACCTCCAGCGGCCCCTTCGCGACCACGACCAGCGGCCGCGGTCCGAGCTGGTCGTTCACGACGCCACCCTGCGCGCGCAGGCCGGACAACGGGTAGGACCGCACGCTCCCGCCGTCCTCGACGCCGTACACGAGCGCGTTCTCCGGCAGCCGCGGGTCCCAGGCCTGGAGCGTCGCGCCCATCTCGCTCACGATCCCCCACTTGCCCGGCTCGTACCAGGAACCGTGACCCTGCCGCAGGACCTGCGGCGCCCAGACCACGTCGCCGAGCGGATGGCGCGCGCTCCAGACGTCCCAGCGCGTGAGCGAGAGGGGCAGGCGGTCGAGCGTACGGCCCGCCAGCCGGCCTTCCAGCGCGCGGCCGCTGAAGGGCGCCCACAGCGTGCGCGTCTCGCGGTCGCGCAGGATGATGGTGCCGTTGTAGACGCCGGCCACCTCGAAGGAGAGAACGCGGCCGTCCACCCGCCTGCGAAAGGCGGCCGCGCCGGTGCACTGCTCGCAGAACGCGATGGCCACCGGCACCCCGCCGATGGCGTCGTTCACCACGTGGAAGTTCTTCGCCACCCACCAGGGATACGCTCGGACGTGGGCGCCCACGGCCACGCCCAGCACGAGGTCCTCGTCGCGCATGTGGGGAGCGCTGGCCGCCGGCCGGACCGGTGGGTCTTCCAGGGGCGGACTGGTGGCCGCGATGTGCTGGCCGCGGATGCGGTCCGCGACGCTGCGCGGCTTCGCCGCCCCCTGCACCGACAGTGAGCTGACGGCCCAGCCCGCCACGGCCGCCAGCGCGAAGAAGCGCCCGTAGGTCATTGCGCAGCCACGGTACCAAGAAACAGGGGAGGCCGAAGCCTCCCCTGTCGCGATACGGCCGGTCCTCAGCTCCTCAGAACTGGAACCTCACGCCGAACTGCAGGTTGCGCGCCTGCCAGTTGGGCCCCGTCGAGGTGATGCGCCCCGCGTTCGTGTTGTCGTTGCCGGGCACGCCGATGGTAGTGTCGGGGTTGCCCCAGGTGACGTGGTTGAACACGTTCTGCACCTCGAGGCGGAGCTCCAGGTTCATGCGGTCCGAGAAGTGCAGCCGCTTGAACAGCGACGCGTCCACGTTCCAGAAGCCCGGTCCGATGAGCGAGCCGCGCTCCATGTCGCCGAAGGTGCCGATCGTCGGCCGCCCGAAGGCGCTGCCGGCCGTTCCGATGGGCGTGGCGTTGAACCAGCGCTCCTTGCTGCCGCCGCCGGCCGTGATGTCGCCGATCACGTTGGGCCGGTTGGGGCCCGTGTCGCGGTCCTGGCCGTTGTCGCGATAGTCGACGTTGAGGTGCTGGCCGCTGCCGTAGCTCCCGGCCACGTTGACCTGCCAGCCGCCCAGGATCTGCTGCGCCGCGCCCGAGGCGTCGCTGAAGAAGCGCTTGCCTTTCCCGAAAGGCAGCTCGACGGTGGAGGCCACCGTGAACAGGTGCGTGCGCGCCCACTGCGGCGCGCCGTACTCGAGGGAGCGGTCGAAGAAATACTGGTCGCCGTTATGGTTGCGCACGCGCTGCAGCGTATAGGTCGCCAGCAGCGAGTAGCCGTTCGTGAAGGCCTTCACGAGCTTCGTCTGCAGCGAGTGGTAGTTGTTGTCGGCGCAGTTGCAGAGGTAGCGCATGTCGGTCGTGAGCCCGAACTTCGCGCCGTACCCGCCCACGGGCCCGTTGAAGAATGGACGGCGCTCGTCGCGCGGAACGTTCGGGAACCCGGTCAGGATGGGCTGGTTGAAGTTCACGTCGGGGCCGTCGCCGCTGAACACGTGCGTGCCCTTGTTGCCGACGTAGGCGATCTCGCCCGACCAGTCGCGGCCGATCTGGCGCTGGAACGTGAGGTTCCAGGCGTCCACGAAGGGCAGCCTCTGCTGCTCGGGCAGGATCGAGGGGTTCACGCCGTCGGGCGCCTTGAAGCGGCCCTGGGCGTTGGGCGTCGGGAACGTGGGCGGCGGCGGGCCCTGGGCCAGGTTGAAGATGCGCTCGAAGTTGGCGGGCGCGTTCAGCGTCTGCCGCGCCAGCACGGGCAGGTTCTGGGTGACGCTGTGCCCGAACGTCGACCCGAACACGCCGATGTCGTAGCTGCGGCCGTAGCCCATGCGGATCACGGTCTTCTCGTTGAGCTGGTGCGTGATGCCCAGGCGGGGCGCGATGTTGATCTTGTTCTTGATGTCGCCGTTCAGGCCCACGCCGCCCACTCCCGCCACCTTCATCTCGCCCGTGCTGAGGTCGAAGAAGCCCGCGTTGCCGGCCTCGTTCACGGTCTGCGGCATGATGTCTTCGAGCCGGATGCCGTAGTTGAACGTCCACTTCGGGGAAGCCCGCCAGGTGTCCTGCGCGTATACGAACCAGCGCCACTGGCGCTCGCGGGCGTTGGTGCTGGTGCTGACGTAGCGGCGGTAGCCGGAGACGTCGCCCAGCAGGAAGGTGGCCAGGCCCATGCCGCCACCGCTCGGTCCCTGCGTGCGTTCCGCGTTGAAGTCGATCTCACCCGAGCGGTGGTTGTCGCTCGGCACCCGCAGGTTGAACGCCCGCCGCACGTCGATGCCGACCTTGGCGGTATGGCTGCCCAGGCTCTTCGTGAAGTTGGTCACGAACTGGTATTGCGACTCGTCTTCCTTGAGGGGGCAGTTGCAGCGGCCGCCGCGGTCGCCCAGGCCGGTGCCGAAGCTCATGTCCGCCGCGCCGCCGTTGATGAAGCCGATGGGCAGCCCGGACGTGAAGGGATCGCCCGGGATGTTCATGTTCGGGATGCCGAAGTCGAGCGCGGGCGTGGTCCCGAAGTCGTTGGGGAAAACGTCCACCTGGTAGCGGAACCAGCCGAAGCGGAAGTCCAGGACCGAGGTGGAGGACAGCGTGTAATCGAGGCCCAGGGCCAGGCTCTGGTTCTTCACCTTGGTGCTGCCGCCGAGGTCGACCACGCCCGGCCCGCCGCCCTCACCGAACGCCGAGGGACCGGTCTTCGCGAACTTCGCGATGCTGTACCGCGCGAACGTGTTCATACGGTCGCTCACCCGTGCGTCGAGCCGTATGTTGCCGGCGTCGCTGTTGAAGACCTCCGAGCCCTGCGCGATGAAGTTGTCACGCGTCCCGTTGACGGTGCCCGGCGTGTTGGGCAGCGGGATGAGGCTCAGGATGCGCTGCGCTTCGGGCGAGAGGCGGTTGCCGGGGATGATGTTGCCCGGGAACTGCGTGCGCTGGCTGGGGAGGCCGGTCAGGGGGTCGAAGATGTTGACGCCGTACTCGCTCAGGTCGCCCGTGCGCGCCCGGGCCGTCGGCACCGTGAGCAGCTTGGAGCCGCCGTCCGTGTAGCGCCAGCCCTGGTAGTCGCCGAAGAAGAAGATGCTGTTCCTCTTGATGGGACCGCCGATCGAGCCGCCGAACTGGTCGCGCTTCGTCTCGGGCAGCACGCGGCCGGTGATCGAGTTGACGATGTCCGGCTGCGTGAAGGGGTTGCGCGCCTGGAACTTGTCGCTCTGGTGGAACTCGAACAGGCTGCCGTGGATCTCGTTGGTTCCCGACTTGGTTTGAACGGAGATCACACCCGCCGTCGCCTGTCCGAACTCGGCGTCGTAGTTCTGCGACGTGATCTTGCTCTCCGCGATCGACTCCAGCGTGGGGTTGATCACGATGATCCCGAGGATGGGATCGCGGTTCTCGGTGCCGTCGAGCTGGAAGCCGGTGCCGCTGAAGTGCTGGCCGTTGACCATCGTCTGCAGCGAGCCCTGGGGGTTCTCGCTGGTGGCATGGTTCCAGTTGAGGCGCTGGGTGCCCGGCGTGAGCAGGACGAAGCGGGTGAAGTTGCGGTCGATGATCGGCAGCTCCGTGATCTGCCGGCTCTCGAAGGTCACGGCCACGTCGGCGCGGTCGGTCTTCAAGAGCTGGCCCTGGGCGGCGGTGACGGTCACGGCTTCCGTCAGGTCACCCAGCTCCAGCTTGAAGTCGACCTTCGTCTGGGTGTCGACGCTGACGCGGGCGCTGGAGACGACCGCGCTCTTGAACCCGCTGACCTCGGCCTTGGCCGCGTAGATGCCCGGCAGCAGGCGATCCTTGATGTACTGGCCCTTTTCGTTCGTCACCACGCTGTCCGAGGTCTGCCTCTCGACACTGGTGATCGTCACCGTCGCTCCGGGCAAGGTGGCACCGCTCGGGTCGGTGACGAGGCCGGCGATGCTGCCGTACACCGCCTGCGCCAGCGCAGGCGTGGCCGGCAGCGCGAACGCCAGCAAGAGCAGCAGGGACACCACCCGCACGCGACCTCGGGAGACGGACCTAGGGCTGCCGCCAATCACGTGTGTCATGAGGCCCTCCTTGTGGCTTTGTTCGTGGGAATGGGCGCGCCCGAAACGCGCCTTGCACGCGAGGCTTGGACGAAGGAGCGAACGACCCAACTCCGGGCACCCATTCCATGCAACCAGGGGACGATGTTGAGAAAATGGTACACCCGCGCAGGAGCCCGTCAAGGAGGGTTTCAGTTATTCGGCGGGGCCAGGTAAGGCGCCAGACGCTGCGCTTCCGCGAAATGGCGGGCCGCCTCGCGGCGCGCTCCTTTCCGCCGGAGCGCGAGGGCCAGTTGGAAGTGCGCCGGTGCGTTGTCGGGGGCCAGCCGCACCGCTTCCCTCAAGCGGGCCAGCGCGGCTGCCAGGTCGCCCTTGTCCAATCGCTCACGCCCGGCGTTCAGCGCGAACGCCGCGGCCTGGGCGTCGGCCTTCTTGCGGGTCAGGCGGTCGGCCTCGGCCAGGGCGGCGGCACCGCCCGCGCGGTCGCCCTGTTGCTGGAGGAGCTGGCCCAGCCCGAGGTGCCCCTCGACGTACGCGGGACGCTGGCGGATCGCCTCCCGGAACTGCGCCCGCGCGCCCGCGCGATCGCCCTGTTGCCGGAGCACGACGCCCAGCATGTAGGAGGCCTCCGCGTAGCCGGAGCGGGCGGCCGCGGCGGCGGCGAAGCGGGACGCCGCCTCGTCGGCGCGCCCCGTCTGCCAGAGCACCACGCCCAGCGTGAACGCGGCCTCGGGCAACGAGGGATCGTGCGCCAGGGCCTGCCGCAGCTCGTCCTCCGCGCCCGCGAAGTCGTCCTTCTGCTTCAGGGCCAGCGCCAGGTTGTAATGGGCCTCGGCATCCGCGGGCTCGCGGCGCGTCAGCTCGCGGTACACCGCGATGGCGCCCTCGAGGTCGGCCTTCTGCAGCAGCGCGGTGCCCAGGTTGTGCCGCGCCGTCGCGTCCTCCGGCTGCGCCGCCACCAGCGCGCGGAAGGTCTCCGCCGCTTCCGACGCCTCGCCCTTCTCCATGAGCGCCAGCCCGAGGCCGTTGCGCGCTTCGAGGGACGTCGGATCCAGCTCGGCCGCCTTGCGGAACGCGGAGGCGGCGCCGGCGTGGTCGCCCATCTCCATCAGCAGCGCGCCCAGCCGGAGCTGGGCGGGGAAAAGGCCCGGGGCCAGGCTCACCGCGCGCCGCAGCCGCCGCAGCGCGCCCACCGGGTCGGCCGTGTCCTTGAGCGCCAGGCCGAGGTAGTACTGCGCCTCCGCATGGTCCGGCCTGAGCCGCACCGCCGCGCGCAGCGCGGAGACGGCGCCCGCCGCGTCCTTCGTCCACCACAGCGTGGCGCCCAGATGGTAGTGCGCGTCGAACGATCGCGGCTGCAGCGCAATCGCCTTCCGAAAACCGGCCAGCGCTTCGGGGATGCGGCCCTGCAGCCCGCGCACGAAGCCGAGCCGGTCGTGGGCCTTCGCCATCCCGGGGGCCACGCGCAGCGCGCCCTCGTAGGAAGCCGCGGCCTCGTCGAGACGGCCCTGCTGCTCCTCGGCCCGGCCGCGGTTGTAGAGCGACTCGGCGCTGCCGCCCTGGTCGAGGGCGGCGGCCGCGCCGGCCGCGGCCAGCCAGGAGGCGCATGCGAGCCCGAGGGCACGGCGCAGCATGGCCGCATCGTAGCCCGGGCCCGGCTTGACCCGCTCCATCCTGCGCCCTAATCTGCGGCGCCATGCGGCAAGCGCGCACAGAAGCGATGACGCTGGCGGCGCTGCTGTTCGCGTCCGCCGCTTCCGGCGCGGAGAAGCCGCGCCCGGCGGACGTCCCGCGGTTCCCGCTGCGCGGCAGCGGGCTGGAGCTCTCCCGTCCCACGCGGCCGGGCGCGTTCTTCGACGTGGTGGGCCGCCGGTCGGCGGTGTTCGGCTACGAGAACCGCGCGCTCGAGGCGTGGGTCTATCCCCTCAAGCTGCTGGACGATTTCCGGCTCTCGTTCCGCCTGGAAGGTTATCCGCTCGAGATCGAGGGGGCGGACATCGCCTCCTTCGTGAGCGTGCGCCCGGAGGCGACCACCTTCACGTACGCGCATGCGGCCTTCACCGTGCGCCAGACCGTCCTGGCGCCGCTGGGCGAGCCCGGCATCCTGATGCTGCTCGACGTGGACAGCAGCCTGCCCATGACCGTGACCGTCTCCTTCCGGCCGCGCCTCGCGCTGATGTGGCCGGCGGGGCTGCAGACGGGCGACCTCGGCTGGGACGAGGAGGAGCGGCTCTACACGATCACCGAGGAGACGAAGCGCTTCGCGGCCGTGGTCGGCTCTCCGGGCGCGCAGGACGTGTCGGTGATGCCGTACCAGGAGGAGCCGCGCGACGTACCGGCCCGCTTCATGGTGAGCGTGCCCGTGGAGAAGATGGGCACGCACTACGTTCCCATCGTCGTCACGGCCGGGATGGCCGCCGGCCTGAAGGTGGACGCCCAGGACGTGACCACCGAGAAGGCGGACGAAGCGAGGAACGAGGCCAAGGCCGCCTACTACCGGCTGCTCGCGCGCGCGCGCGAGCTGTACGAGGCGAACGTCGAGCACTACCAGGCGCTGCAACGCGGCACGGCCTGGACCTTGTCGCCTGACCCGCGGCTCGACACCGCGCTGGCCTGGGCCAAGGTGGGCGTGGACAAGGGCCTCGTCGAGAACCCGCTGCTGGGGTCCGGCCTGGTGGCGGGCTTCCGCACGTCCGGGCAGAGCGAGCGGCCGGGCTTCGCGTGGCTGTTCGGGCGCGACGCGCTCTGGACGGTGCCCGCAGCCAACTCCTACGGCGACTTCGCGCTCACGCGCACGGCGCTCTCGTTCCTGCGCGCGCACCAGCGGCCCGACGGCAAGGTCACGCACGAGGTCTCGCAGAGCGCCTCGCTGATCCCGTGGTTCACCGCCTACGAGTACCCCTGGAAATCGGCGGACGCGACCCCGCTCTACGTCACGGCCCACGCCGACTACTGGCGATGGAGCGGCGACACGGAGTTCCTGCGGGCGGCCTGGGACTCCGTGGTGCGCGCCTGGCGCTTCACCGCCGCCACCGACACCGACGGCAACGGCCTGGTCGAGAACACGAAGATCGGCCACGGTTGGGTGGAAGGCGGCGCGCTGTACCCGCCGCACGAGGAGATCTACCTGCAGGGAGTGTGGATCGCGGCCTGCCGCGACGTCGCGGAGCTGGCCGGCGTCATGGGCGATGCGGCCCTGGCCGAGGAAGCGCGCGCCTGGGCGGAGCGGACGCGGCAGGCCACCGAGAAGACCTACTGGCTCGCCGACCGCGGGTTCTACGGCTTCGCCACCCGGCGGCCGCCCGAGAAGCCCGCGAAGGCCGAGCCGGGGCCGCGCCGAGCGGAGCGCCAGCGCCGCCTGG
>Ga0184637_10003073_pt1 | contig 10532 bp, 10 predicted proteins | sample PLM3_127_b2_FD_133143 | JGI IMG/M metagenome (GOLD analysis project Ga0184637, IMG submission 133143) | Groundwater sediment microbial communities from an aquifer in East River, Colorado, USA - PLM3_127_b2 | ecosystem: Environmental > Terrestrial > Soil > Riparian zone | place: USA: East River... | reverse complement strand
CTGCCGAAGCTGAAGGAGGTGCTTAAGGATCGTGACCTGGCGAAGCAAGCGATTGGGGCGATGGGCAATCTCGGCAAGGAGGGCATTCCACTACTTGTCGACATCATGAACACGTCTCCGCAGATTGAATTGCAGGCGGCGGCGGCCAAGGGCTTAGGACAATTGGGCGGGACGCACGGCGATGCGTCCGTCGTGCTGCCGTTGCTCGCCAAGCTGGAGAATCCCAAGACAGACTGGTCCGTGCTCACGGAAGTGGCCTGGTCGCTGGGCAAGATCCCTGATAAACGATCGATCCAGCCGCTCTACGATCTCGACAAAAAACTACAAGCCATGCGCGATCCGGAGAACGTGCCATTGAAGAAACTCAAAGAGGCGGTGTTCTGGGCGATCAAACAGTGTGATACGTGGGATCAGTTCAGCTGATGGGGCGCTCCTACGGAACAGATACCGAGGCTTCGAGAGTGCAAAAGCTCGGAGGATCCCCTTGTGATAGGTCTGCGGTGCGGCGAGTCCGGTAGTCCGAAGAGTCCTGAAGGAGACAGCGGAATGTCCGCTGTCTCCTCCTCGTCGAGTACTATTTCGTGACGCTGATTTCAACGCGGCGGTTCTTTGCCCGGCCCGCATCGGTGGTGTTCGGCATCACCGGCTTGGTATCGGCCGCGCCCATGGCATGCGCACCGGAGAGTCCGCCGTCCGCCAAGGCCTTCGCCGCGTTAGCCGCGCGCGCCTCGGACAATTCCTTGTTCGAGGGGAACTTCTTTTTCAGTGCACCCTGTATCGGCCGATTATCGGTGTGGCCTGCCACGTGAACCTTATGATGATCTCCTCCTTCTGAATCGCGCGGGCCATCTATCGTGCGAGTCTCCCCACTCCCGCATCGTGGGAAATCTCGTTGCATCGGTGGCGTTTAGTGACGGCCTTTCAGAGCGTCGCGGATCTCCATCAATAATTTCTCTTCGTTGGTCGGCCCTGCCGGTGGTGCTGGAGGCGCTGGAGGCGCTTCTCTCTTGAACCGGTTGACCTGCTTGACCAACATGAAGATCACGAACGCAATGATGATGAAGTCGAACACGCTTTGCAGAAACACCCCGTAGTTGAGTGTCGGGGCTCCCGCGGCTTTCGCGGCCGCAAGAGACGGCTGTGGCGTCCCTGACAAATTGAGGAAAAGACTCGAGAAATCGACTTTGCCCATCAGCAGGCCGATGGGCGGCATCAGCACGTCGCTGACAAGTGAGGAGACGATTTTCCCGAAGGCTCCGCCGATAATGACACCGATTGCCATGTCGAGGACATTGCCTTTCATGGCAAAATCTCTAAATTCTTTGAGCATAAATCGTCCTCCTTCTAGAGGATATAGGTGAACAGCGCGGCTATCGCTTCCGGGTCGTATCGAAACTGTACCCAAGGGTTAGGAGGTACATGTTGTCAGTATCCCCGGTACCTGGCGCCGGATTGCTGTTATATCGGGTCGTCACTTGGATGCCGCTCACGAAGCCTCCAAATATTTTGAAACGGACGCCGTTATCCATCGTCATGTAATAATTCTTGATATTCTCTAACGAAGGGTACACTTCCTGGAAGTGGTAGAACGCCATACGATCATCCAGCATCGGCCAGTTGAGCCTGACCGCCCACCTGGTGCGGAAGGACGAGTCATCAGGAGCGGTCCTAAAGTCCTCGTTGAAGTAGGAAGGTCCGGCTTCGGCATAGAGCGTGAGGTCTTTAAGCCAAGGACTATCATAATCGCCCCGGTCGATGATCTGATATCCAGGACCGGTGGAAAGGGCAGTTCGCAATTTGAGGTCCTGGAAATAATCGTTCTCAAAGTAGGCGGACAAGTACCAGAACAAGCGTTTGGTGATAAAAAAGTCCATCTTGATCGTCCCCCGCGCGTTTCGAGTAGCGAGGGTTTTGTCTTGATCACCATAGACGTACCGACCGTTGAGGGTCAGGCGGAATTGCTCGCTCCGAGCCACGAAGTCTCCGAGGAGGCTGCCATTTCTCAGATGGCTGTTCCCGGTTGTTTGCGTGTAGCCGCCGGTCAGGGTGCCTGCATAGATGACTGGGGCTTGGATGATTGGATTCACGGCGGTGATCGAATCCAGGGGAACCTCCATTGTCACCTTCAGCGGTTCAGCTTGCACATTGATGGTTCCATTGGGACCCTCGGTGGCCTTGCCGATCAGCACTGACCCTTCTTTGAGATGAAACGGGAGAGGGCGGTTAATGGTTAGCTTCTCCACGTTGGCCCATTTTATCTTGACGATATTATCCGCCGCTGCCGCAGCAGTCTTGATATAGAGCACCCCGCCAGACATTTCGACGACTTCGCCGTAGAGCACACTGCCGTCCCTCAACGTGACCACGTCGAGTGGTGTGGGAGCAACTGGGGCATCCTCGATCGCTAGAACATCAGCGGCCGCGACGAGTCTCGGTGTCATGAGGCAAGCCAAAAGAATGAGAAGCCAGAACCCCTTTTTCATCGAACCCCCCATACCTGATGAGCGAATGCCCACGATTCCATCCCCACATTTGGATGCGTTGAAAGCTGGAGGACCATTCAGTCCTAATAAATCCATGACTCTATAGCTCACTTCATCTTGGGGTGGCAAGCATAATCACTACGGCATTTACTGATGCGAGCGACGCGAGCATCGTATGTGGAGTAGTGGTGGACGGAAGTAAGCAAGGCTGATGTGGTTGACAGTGATAGGCCCATTTCACCAAACATCTTCACAGATGTATGGCTGGCAGACAGGTGATGTGAAGACATCGTTCCTCATTTCTGTGACTGATTTGGTCTGGAAGGGAGGTATTCCGTCACAGAGAGCTGGCGAAAGAATCGCGACAGGTTCGGATACGGAGTGAAGATGGATGCAGAGAGTATGATGGCGGTCACCGAGAGGAGGACCAGGATACCCAGCCTAATGAGCGCCGCAATCTGGACCAGGGATATGCGCCCTACCAGGTTGTCGCGGGGAACCCCGCTCGAGCCATCGGACAGCGAGCAGAGACCTTTCTGGAAAACGATCTCCCTCGAAAAGCGACCGACCAGCCAACCGTCCTGCCTCCGGACAAACGGAAAAGCGCGTGACGACGGGCCAGTGGCTTCCGATCATGTTCCTACGACTCGGTTGGTTCGGCGCATGCTGGTTGCGTCCCCGAGGCCGAAACGCTCGCCCATCTTTCAGGCGAGGATCATCGCTTGCACCCGATCATGTTGATCATCACCGGTGGGTGGAGGTACCGGTGATCGAAGATGAAAGGGAGGAGCCTGAGCCTGCGGATCGCCCGGATCATGAGCGATCGGAGGAAGCCGTAGTCCCCGCGACTCAAGGCGAAGGACACGCTCAGCTCCACCCTGAATGCGAAGTCGTCGATCGGTTTGATCTGCCCCGGCGTGTCGGTTGCCATGCAAGCACGTTCCTTGTCGAACTCCAGGCCTGGGAACAAGACCTTGATCCCCTCGGCGGTGAATCGCCAGTAATCGGACGGGTAGCCGTGGACCTGCCAGGCAAAGGGCACACCGATGAACGCTGTGCCCCCCGGCTCACGGAGCTTGGTGAGATTCTCGCACATCTTAAACGGGTGGTTGCAGTGCTCGAGGACGCTGAAGCAGATGACGGTGTTGAAGCGTCGGCCGCCGAAGGCTTCGTCCACGACGGCGAAGTCGTCGGTCAGGTCCAGCACCACGTCCACTCCCTTTCCTTCGCTGATGTCCGTGCCCACGTATGTGCAGTGCGGAAAGTGCGATCGAAAATCCTGGGTCGTCCCGTAGTCCTTGCTCCGACCTCCAGAATCGGCCCTCGCACTAGATCGGCGTTGTGCTGGACCACCAGGAGCTGATTGATGTCGCCCATCGTGCGTTCTCCTTCAGCGAGGCATCATCGCCTGCGATCCCGCACCCAACCCCTGCATGAGCGAATCCGGACCGCGCCGGGCGTTGAGGATTCGCTGATAGAGGAGAGCCGTCTCCCGCGCCTCACCCTCCGCGGTATAGGTTGTTGTGACCAGCGCTCGGCCTGCCGCTCCCATGGTACGCGCCAACGCCGGCTCGTTCAGCAGGCCCAGCATCGCCTCCGCTAAACGCTGAGGGTCCTTGGGGGGAACCAACACACCAGTCTCGCCGTGGCGGACCAGTTCAGGAATCCCTCCGACAGTCGTGGCCACCACCGGCCGTCCTGCCGCCATCGCCTCAAGAATCGTGATGGGCAAGCCTTCCGTGTGGGAAGGAAGCACGAAGAGGTCCATCGCGTGAAGGATCGGTGCGACGTCGTGTTGGACTCCAACCCATGTCAATCGGTTTTCGATGGACAGCTCTCGGGCAAGCTGCCGGAGGCTGCGCAGGTAGCGCGCTCGCGGGGCTCCCCCCACGATCACGCACCGGATCGCCGGCGTTTTTTCCTTGATCAGGGCGATCGCCCGGATCAGGTCGTCGTATCCCTTGTGGGGCAGAATGTGGCCCACGATACCGAGCACCGGCACTTCGGCAGCGATGCCTAGGCTGCTCCGCAAGGCTGTGAGCTCTGTGCCGGTCGGTGTCTTGGGTATTGTAATCCCGGAACGGATGACGGTGATACGATCCGACAGGAGACCTCCCCGGGCAAGGGCCTGACCGACTGCCTCTGCCACGGCAATCAGGGAGTCGGCGCTGGAGGCGAGACGATACTGCCGGATTTTGTCCGAGGCGATCATCTCGCGGACATGACAGACGCAGGGGACTCCGGCCCACCGTGCGACGAACCGCCCGATCGGGGCCAACCGATAGTTGTTGACGTGAACGAGATCGATCTCCCCCGCTCTCACCAACCGGCGGAGTCGCATCAGCAAGAATGGGAGGAGCGGTAGAGCAAGCCCATGACGCCAGGCGGGGACCTTGAGCTGGAGGACGCGAACGTCCCGCGATCGGAGCCACAGCGCGGTGTCGTCCTGCAGAGGCCACACCACCAGAGGTTCCACGGCCATCTGTCTGATGGCGGTTGCTAAGGTGAGCAGGGCTCGTTCGGCCCCTCCGATCCGCCGTGAGTCGTGCAGGTACAGGACTCTGATGGACATCGCTTCCTGCTCTATCGGACGACTTCAGTCCGAAGCGCTTCCTTGTCCACTTGGTTCAGTAAGGTTTCGGCGCCGGGGAACCCGAACAACCGCATGTGCATGAGCGACAGTGCGCGAAAACCATCCTTGACGGCTCGCCTGGCGCGGGTGCGCAAATACGTGACTGGGGTCTGGTGAAGTTTCGGGGGCGCGAGGAGGAGAGGAGGATCGAAAAACAACCTGCGCAAGGCGGTCTCTTCCCACTTCTCCTGCACCGTAAGCTTAGGGTGAGTGCAGGTGAACGGAGCCCGTTCGCCGCGTCTCGTCGCCTGGACGTAATGGTGGACGTAGACCCAGCCGGCGACCATGGGCAGGTGGATGTCGCCCACGGTGTCGACCCGCTCGCTCAGCCGCAGGTAGAGGTCCCAGTCTGCCGCCTGGACCTGCTCGTCCCAGCCGCCGATGCTTTGCATGAACGATCGACGGGTAATCACGCAGCTCCCCACGATGCCGGGCATCAGTCTGTCGGGAAAGGAAGTCTGCATCCGACGGCAGAAGGTTTCCCAGTCTCCGTACATCATCTGGATCGCAACACGCAATTCGTCTGCCGTACTGATGGAGCCGGTTCGTCGTTTGACCACGCGCCACCTTTCCTGGATGACCCGGCTCAGGATCGGGGTCGGCATCAACTCGACCCCGACCGGCGAGACGACCGGAAGGCTGTGCCGGTTCAACGCGGCGATCAGTCCAGTGTCCCACTCGGGGCTGACGACGATATCGTTGTTGAGAAAGCCGACATACTCTCCCGTGGCCCTCGCCAAACCGAGGTTCATCGATTCGGGATAACAGAGATTTCCGCCGGTCGAGATCACGTGGGCGCCGACTCGGTGGAAAAATTCCGCCGAACCGTCGGTGGACCCGTTGTCCACGACGATCAGCTCGAAGCGCCCGCTCGTCGCCTTTTGCACCTGCTCGAAGAAGAGCTGGTTGTGCGCAAGCTGATTGCGAATCGCGACGACGATGCTCAGGTCGATGGCGTTCAATTGGCCCCTGTCACCATTACAGGCCGCCCACCTGGAGAACCCTGAGCTTCGGATTCGTTCTTGCGGGCATGAACAGTCAGCACCGCTCCTCGGTTCATGGCGCCTAGGACATAGATGAGCGGACGTACTATAGTCGTAAGGAATTTCATCCGACGCGGACGGATGCCCAGCCGGGATTCCATGACGCGAATCACGCTTTCCGTAAAAAAATTGGTCCGTCCATCACAGCGCATCTTCACGGGCTGGAAGCCAGTGGAACCCAGCAAGCGCGTCATCGTTTGGGGAGTAAAGTGGTAGAGATGCCTGGGAAGATCCCAGCAAAACCAGTGAGTCCCGAACAGTTGGCGGTCTGCGCTTCCCGCGTTCGGAACTTCGATCCAGAGGAGGCCTCCAGGTTGGAGAAGACGGTACACCTTCTCTAGCGCCCGTGTGGGGCTAGGAAGGTGTTCGAGCGTGTGACTGAACCGGACGACGTCGAAACGTTCGTCGCCAAACGGCACTTGCTCGAACTCGCCCGCCAACACCTTGATACCGTACCGGCGCCGTGTCACCGAGGCGGCGTCCGGATTGAATTCAACGCCAGTCACATTCCATCCGGTCTCGATGAAGGGTTCGAGGTCCTTTCCGCTTGCACACCCCACGTCGAGCAGGCGGCCCTCACCGACAAAGGGAATGATGGCAGCCTCACGGCCGCCGATCCGGAGGCGCCATCGCTCGAGAGAGAGGCGCGCGGTTTTGATCGCGCTCAGCAGCCGATTCCCGCGAGAGGCGTGTGCGTCGGTGGAAGATGGGTACCCGTAGAATCGTTCGAGCAGGGCACGTCGCCTCATTTTTCGGCGCGTTCGTCTCGACGAGGATCGCTGTTCGGTACGGTCGCGTCTGTCCGGTTCGAGCCCATCATAAAATTCCTTTGGATAATAGGCGGCCAGGTCCTCACCCTCCGGCCTTGGGTTCAGGTAGATGAGCCCGCATCCTCGGCACTCCACAATGCGGAAGGATTGTGAATCGGTCGGAAACTGTTGGTCCGGCAGCGCGAAGAGGAGAGTTGTCTTCGAGGAACCGCACAAGTCACATGCGACTGTCTTCATCTTGCAGCATTCCTCAGATTCAAGGACCGTGGTTCTCGATTGATTAGCCGTAATGGTGGACTCCGGGAGCCAGGGAAGGGAATGACGCACCCGATGTTCGGTTTGCTCGCCGTCAGCCTACTGTAAAACAAGACCAGCGGAGAACTCAACGGTGATTTGCGCCGGTGATGGAATTTCTGAAAGCACTTCACGGAAGGAAGGGAGCCCTCGCGAGCTACTCCTGTCGGAGACGGTACACCTCCAGACGTTGATCAGGGTTTGAGCGCGAAGGTTCAGGGAAGACCTTGACGAGTTCCAGGTGAGCCGCGTCAATGCGGGTGAGGAAATCCCGAGCGACAGTCGGGATGAGATCGGGGTAGAACACAATGTAGTGTGCAGACCGCGCCCGTGCTCGCTGGAGGATCTCTTCGTACGTGCCGCTGAGTTCGATCCGTGTCGCTCCAGCGTGGTAGGTAAGTTTTGCGATGTTGGTGATCACGACCGGCGCGCCGGACACCTGACTGCGGATCCACGCAGCGGCCGGTCGCACCGCCACCCCACGGCCCACGCCCTTGGTGGCCAGCCAAACGATGGGTATAGCCACAAGAAGTGCGAGGGCGACGGTCGGAAGCCAACGGGGAGTCCAAGCACGTTCCGTCATCCACGTGAGCGCCTGAACTAATCCGAATCCGGCGAACGGCAGGCTATAGAGCGCCATCAGGAAGAAGTGATGACCGCCCAGGTAGTCGGCCCCGTGGTCTGCCGCTAGCCCGACCAGGACCGCAAAATGCAATCCGACAAGTGTTAACAGCAGGGTGCGGGCGAAGCGGTTTCCTGCCGTCGCGAGGAATCGACTGTTCCATGCCGCGATGAGGATTAAGATCCAGATCACAGGGTGAATGCCGTTGACGAGCGGCCTCTGGAAGACATAGATGCTCGTGATGAGACGGCTGAGTCGAGATTGAAGTGAGGTGGGCTCGCCCGTCGCGAGCGAGTCCGGAACGTTCCCGTTCGACTGTAGGGCAGCAGGGTTCTGCGGGGGTACGGTCCGCATCCCCTCGCCGGCGAGAGACCGCACGAAGCCGACGGTGCTTTTCTTTTTCGACAGGGTCAGCGTCCCGCTCTGCTCACTGATCAAGATGATGTAGGGAGATGCGACGAACGCCCATCCGACCAGCGGAGCCACGACCCACGCCGTGCTGCGCAGAGTGCTTCTGCGCACAGTCTGAAAGCCGGAACCCCGCGTGGATTGAATTTCAGGGGAGGCAGAAGATGGCGCTCCCAGCTTGCTGACGGGCCACCAGTAGAGCGCGGCCAAGGCCAGAGCCGGTTCGATTCCCTCGGGACGCAGCAGGTAGGCCAAACCGCTGGCGATCCCTGCCGCCAGGGCCCACGCGGGACGCCGGTGCTCCAATGCGTGGAGTCCCGCCCAGATCGATACAGCGACGAGCGCAGCCGTCGGGGCGTCCGTGAGAGCCTGGACGCCCAGGCCAATGGCCAAGGGATGGATGGCCCACAGAAAAACCGCCCCCCAGGCACCCGGATATCCGACAGCAGTTCGTGCAATGGCGAACAGCGGAAAGATGACGAATACATCTGCCGCGAGGGAGACGAGAACTCCAGAGATCTCCGCATCCCGCAGAAACCATTGAACAGCGACCACGAAGAAGGGGTAGAGCGGCGGGTAGTCGTAGGTCAGTACGGTTGACCAGTGTCCGGCCCGGATCAGGTCCGCCATCTCGAAATAGATGGCGCTGTCGAACGCGACTGGGTCAAATCGCCAAAACGCGACCATACGGATTGCGAGTGCCAGCAGCACAACCCACGAGATCTCCCAAGGAATGCCCGGCCGTTCCTTGAGCCATAGACGGAGATGTTCCAATCGTCCGACCCCTTTACCGCGCCGGTTTCGTAGCGGATGTCATCGACGTCCACCGGTTGCAGACGTCGGGAGAAATTCCTCCGTTGAGTTGAATGGGGATGTCCCCCCGCTCGCTGTGCGAGTCGTCGGTGAAACAAGGGTAATCGTGATCAAGGCCTGGCGATAAACTTATGCCGACGACGTTCACCCGTCCTGACGCGCAGCGTGAACGTTGTGTGCTCTCATCCGCCGGTCCCTGCGGAGCGGTATTGTACGCTCAGCGTCCGGTGAAGGCTAGCGTGGGGAGGGCGAGCTTCCGGTCCGTGCTCCACATCCTTCAGCTCGCTCCTTCTTGCCTTGGCTGGGGTCAAGGTCGCGTGCTAAGATGTCGCCTCTTTGATCGAAGATGGAGTCCCCGGGCGCGGAGAGGTGCGAGAGTGGACGAATCGACATGCTTGGAAAGCATGCGTTCCAGCAATGGGACCGTGGGTTCGAATCCCACCCTCTCCGCCATCTGAAGCCAGTGCTGAGTTATTAGTGCTGAGTGTTGAGTTCGCAAAAATGGGGGGGAAGTGGGCTTCACCGCCTGTGAGTCCTTCTTTTAACTCACAACTCATAACTCAGCACTCAGAACTTTGAAAAAGGGGCTGGGCCCTGTGCAGCAGAACCCTGTGAACCCCGCCAGGTCCGGAAGGAAGCAACGGTAAGCGGTCAGTTCTGTGTGCCGCAGGATCACCTGGCCCCGCTCTTCTCTTGCGAGAAATGTTGAATGGTGAATGTGCAATGTTGAATTGTGCCGGATATTCCCATTCAAAAGTTACCATTCATAACTCAACATTTGGAGTCTAGCGACGTTGGATTACCAAGTCTCTGCCAGAAAATACCGGCCGGGCACGTTTGATGACGTGATCGGACAGCCACACGTTGTTCAGACGCTGGTCAATTCCATCACCACGAAACGAATTGCCCAAGCCTATCTCTTTTCCGGGACCCGCGGCGTGGGGAAAACCACGGTGGCAAGAATTCTTGCCAAGGCGCTCAATTGCGAGCGCGGGCCGACCGGCACGCCCTGCGGCACCTGTTCCAACTGCCTCGAAATTGCGCAGGGGACCTCCGTCGATGTCATGGAGATCGACGGGGCGTCCAATACGAGCGTGGACGATGTGCGCGAGATCCGAGAGAACGTCAAGTTCGCTGCCTTTCGTGGGAAGTACCGGGTCTACATCATCGACGAAGTCCACATGTTGTCGAACTCGGCCTTCAACGCGCTGTTGAAGACGCTGGAGGAGCCGCCGCCGCATGTGGTGTTTATCTTCGCCACCACGGAGATTCACAAGATTCCGGCGACGATTCTCTCCCGCTGCCAGCATTACAACTTCCGCCGGATTGCGCGAACCGAGATTGTCGAGCGGCTGCGCCATGTGGTCGATCAGGACAAGATCGTGATAGAGGAACGGAGCCTGATGGCGCTCGCAAGAGCCAGTGAAGGCAGCATGCGCGATGGGTTGAGCCTGCTCGACCAGGCGG
>Ga0184637_10003072_pt1 | contig 10537 bp, 9 predicted proteins | sample PLM3_127_b2_FD_133143 | JGI IMG/M metagenome (GOLD analysis project Ga0184637, IMG submission 133143) | Groundwater sediment microbial communities from an aquifer in East River, Colorado, USA - PLM3_127_b2 | ecosystem: Environmental > Terrestrial > Soil > Riparian zone | place: USA: East River... | reverse complement strand
CGAACCGCTCCGCCACGTCCGACGGATCGAGGCTGGTGCCGAGCGACTTGCTCATGCGCTGGCCGCCGAAGTTGACAAAGCCGTGGCCGAACACCTGCCCCGGCAGCGCCATCCCGGCGCTCATCAGCATCGCCGGCCAGACGACGGTGTGGAACCGCGTGATGTCCTTGCCGACCACGTGGAGATCGGCGGGCCACCACTTCTCGAAACGCGCATCATCGGTGGCGTAGCCGACGGCCGCCGCGTAGTTGATCAGCGCGTCGAACCAGACGTAGACGACGTTCTCGGGCGCGAAAGGCAACGGAATGCCCCAGAGCTGCCCCGCGCGGCTGACCGAGATGTCGTCGAGGCCGCTCTCGAGCAGCCGCAGCATCTCGTTCCGGCGGTTGTCGGGCCGTAGGAACCCGGGATGCGCGCGGAAGTGATCGAGGAGCGCGTCGCGGTATTTCGACAGCCGGAAAAAATAGTTCTTCTCACGGATCCACTCGGGTGTCAGCGTGGGATGCAGCGGGCACCTGCCGTCGACCAAGTCCCTTTCCTGCTTGAAGGCTTCACAGGACACGCAGTACCACCCCTCGTACTGCCCTTCGTAGATATCGCCCTTGTCGAAGCAGCGCTGCGCGAGCTTCTGGACCGCTGCCTTGTGACGCGGCTCCGTCGTCCGGATGAAGTCGTCAAACGAGATGTCGAGCTGCTTCCAGACGGTCCGGAATTCCTCCTCCATCTGGTTGCAATACGCGAGTGGATCGAGTCCGCGCTCGAGCGCACGCTTGTAAACGTTCTGCGAATGCTCGTCGTTGCCCATCACGAAGAGCGTCTCGACACCTGACAGACGCTTGTAGCGGGCAATGACGTCGGCGGTGATCTTCTCGTACGCCGTGCCGAGGTGCGGCCGGCTGTTCACGTAATCGATGGCGGTCGTGAGATAAAAGCGCACGCTAGGCTTTGGGCTTTCGGCCCTCGGCTTTGGGATTTCGGCTTTGGGCTTTGGGCTTCGATGTGGGCTCCGGACTGCGATCCAAGAACGCTTTGATGGCAGCCGCCTGAAGATCCTTGACGGGCCGGCCGCTGGCCGCGGCAAGGCGCGCGCAGTCCTCGAACTCCGGCGACGCGTTCATGACCTCGCCGTTCCGCCGCGCAATCTTCACGCCCACCGGGCCGTAGGGCGTCTCCACGGTCACGCTCTCGCGATCGAGGCACTCCCGTTCCATCTCCCGATACCGCACGCCGATCGTCGTCGTCTCACGGAACACCGTGGAGGTCAGGCGCTCGCGCGCGCCAGGGGGCGCGATGATCGTCAGGAGGGTCCCGGGCCGGTTCTTCTTCATCTGGATCGACGTGTAGAAGACGTCCAGCGCTCCCTCCGCCAGCAACCGATCCATCAGGACGCCGAAAATCTGCGGGTTCATGTCGTCGATTTCGGCTTCGATCACCAGGACACGTGACGAGGGCGCGGTCGTATCGCCCTCGCCGATCAGCACCCGCAGCACATTGGGCGTGTCGTGAAAATCCCGGGCGCCAGCGCCGTATCCCTCGCGCTGCAGCCGCATCGGGGGGATGGCGCCAAAGCTGTCCGCGTAGGCGGTGATGAGGAGGGCTCCCGTCGGGGTCACGAGCTCGGCTGTCTGCGGACCCGAATAAATCGGCGCACCCCGCAGCAGCCTCGTCGTCGCCGGCGCCGGAACCGGATAGAGGCCATGCGCAGACCGGATGCTGCCGCTGCCCACATTGAGCGGCGACGCGACGATACGGTCGACCGCGAGCGTCTCGAGGGCGTAGACGGCCCCGACGATGTCGATGATCGAGTCGAGAGCGCCCACCTCGTGGAAGTGAACCTTGTCGATCGAGGTCCCGTGTATCGCCGCTTCCGCCTCCGCGAGCCTCCCGAAGAGCTCCTTCGCACGCGCCCTGGCACGCATCGAGAGCGCCGAGCCGTCGATCAGCCGGCCGATCTCGCCAACGGTCCGATGCGCTCCGCGATGCATCAACTCGTGTCGGTGCGATCCGTCATCCACAGATCGGTGCGATTCGTCTTCCGCTGGTCGGTGCGATTTCCCTGACGCGTGTCCGTGCGAGTCCTCCTGCGCGTGGCCGCGCGACGGGTGCTCGTGATCGTGAGCGTGGTCGAGCGGCGGCTCTTCGTCGCGGACGTGGAACTTGGTGGCGCTCACTCCCGCCCGCGTCACCCGCTCCGTCCAGACGGCGTCGTGATCAATCGCGAGGCTTCCGAGCGCCCGGCGCAGACCGTCGAGCGGCAGGCCGGCGTCAAGGAGCGCGCCGAGGATCATGTCGCCCGCGGCGCCGGAAAAGCAGTCGAAATAGAGGATGGTCACGCGTCGATCATTTTATCCCGTCCGTCCCTCGACCATGCTCGGGACGCCCTGAGCCAAGCACTAAGTCGAAAGGCGCGCCTGGAGGCGGCCGGCCTCGACGAGCGAGAAGTACCGCTGGTCCGCGAGAATCAAGTGGTCCACCACGTCGATCCCCATGATGTCGCCGGCGTTCACCATCCTCGTCGTCAGCACGAGGTCGTCCGGGCTCGGTGTGGGATCGCCCGACGGATGATTGTGAAATAGCACGATGGCCGCGGCGGACGCCGACGCCGCTTCGCGGAACACTTCACGCGGATGCACGACCGTCGAGTCCAGTGAGCCCATCGACACGATCCGCACTCTGATCACGCGATGCTTGGTGTCGAGCATGACGATGCCGAACTGCTCCACCGCGCCGGCGCCGTATTGCGGGAGCAGATAGGTGGCGAGCTGGCGCGGCGTCGTCAGGCGAGGACGTTCCGCAATGCCGCGCACCAGCGTGCGCCGGCCCAGCTCAACAGCGGCGACGATCCGTGCGGCCCGGGCTGGCCCCACACCCGAGACGTGTCGCAGGCGATCGAGGCCGACGCGCGTCAGGCCGTGCACGCCGCCTGCGCATTCAATCAGGCGGTTGGCAAGCTCGAGGGCGTCAGCGTCGCGCGAGCCGCTGCCGATCACGAGCGCGAGCAGCTCGTTATCGCCAAGGCCAGGCGCCCCAACGCGCTCCAGTTTCTCGCGCGGTCGGTCGTGTGGTGGCACGTCTTTCATCGCAGCTATACTCAATCCCATGGGCCGGCGGTGGATTCCTGCAGCGTGTCTCCTCGCGGCGCTGCTTGTTTCCGGATGCGCAGCGCCGCCGAACAAGGAAATGGATCGGGCCCAGGGCGCCATCGACGCGGCGCGGGCGGCCGGCGCCGACCAGTACGCAACAACCGCGTACTCCGCCGCGACCGATGCGCTCAAAAACGCCAACGCCGCCGTGGCCGCGCGCGACTACCGCCTCGCCTTGAACTACGCGCTCGAGAGCCACGAACTCGCCCAGAACGCCGCCCGTGGCGCGGCTGACGCCAAGGCGCTCACCCGCGTCGAAGTGGACCGCGCCGTGGTCGAAATCACGACTTTGGTCGCACAGGGCCGCGCACGGCTGGCCGCCGCCTCGCGCGCGCGCGTGCCCCGCGGCCGGCTCGCACAACCGGCCAGGGCCCTCACGGCAGCCGACTCTGCCCTGCAAAAATCGGGCGAGGCGATCGCGGCCGACGATTACCTGGCGGCCAGGGCGGCGCTCGAAGGGGTCAAGGAGCGACTCAAGGCGGCGCTGGCCGCCATCGATGACGCGATGCCCGGGCGGGCTCCACCGCGCCGGCGCTAGGGCCTCTTACTGAAACAGGACACGGAGACGCGGCTTGTCGCCGTCAGGATCCACACACCCACGGCCCGACCGTAGTCGGGCGCGAGGGCCATGCCGAGCGCGACAAACACCAAGCCGGGAGTCATCCGCTCGATTCTCCGTCCCGGCGGGAGTGTGGAACGATGTATGTGCGGGCGCTACTCGGTAGACCGCGTTGACAGCCCTTTGTAGAGGAACCGCTGAATGCGGTAGCCTTGCGATTCGCCGGTGATGATGTTGCCCTTCGAATCGGTCGCGATGCTGTGAATGTGGAAGAACTCGCCGGCCATCCTTCCCGCCCGCCCGACGTATCCAATCACTTCGAGCGAGCTGCGGTCCATGATCGCGACCCGCTCGTTCGAGCCGTCGGCTACGTAGACAAACCGTTGCTGCGGGTCGCGTGAGAGCGCGACGCCGAAGGCGGAGCCCGTGCCCTGCGACTCCCGCCGGTTGTAGCCTTCCTTCACGAACGCGCCATCGAGCTTGAACGCCTGGACCCTGTTGTTGGCGCGGTCGGCCACGTACACCATGCCGTCGTCGGACACGGCAATGCCGTGCGGGGTGTTGAACTGTTGGGCCCCCGGACCGGTCACCACACGCGTGCGGGGTGCGCTGTCGTCCGGCTTGTTGCCATACGCGCCCCAGTGACGCTTGAATGCCCCGGTGTCCGCGTCGAAGACAATGACACGCCGATTGCCGTACCCATCGGCCACGAACAGCTCGTTGGTTTTCGGGTAGACGGCGACCCCGGCTGCCCTGCTCACGTGTGACGTGTCGTTGCTGTCGGCTTCGGTCCTGCCGCGCCCGATCTGCAGCAGGAACTTTCCCTCCTTGGTGAACTTGAGGATCTGCCCGTCGCCATCCCCATTTCCGGTGAGCCAGACGTTGTCTCTGTGGTCGACGAAGACCGCGTGCTCGCCACTGCCGGGACGTCCGTCACCATTGGTCCGCCTCTCGGTCGAGCACGAGGCGCACGGAGCGTACTTGGAGAGCAGTCCGCCGCGGTTGGTCCACTCGTATTCCCCAGTGAGTGAGGGACCGCCCCAGCCTCGAACGTAATTGCCCTTCTCGTCGAACACCACGACCGGCGGCGCCGGCTTGTAGCCGTTCTCGTGTGCGTTGCCCTCCTCGAGTGTATGCGGGCGATGAAACAGCCAGACGTTCCCGTGCGAATCGCCGGCCGTTCCGCCGACGCCGCCGAGCACCATCCCGGGCGGCATCTTCGGAAAGAGGGGGTCCACCTCAAACACCGGCAGGACTCGCCCCTGGCCTTGCGCGAGCGCCGTTCTCCCCGATCCCTGCCAAAGCGCGAGCGTCAGGGCGACACTCACAGCCAACGCACTCATGAGGATTCGCCTCGTCATGTCATACACTCCAAGCACGCTGCGCAGAATCGTGGTGGTGAGTCGGCGCGAATTCTACAGTCCGCCCTCGGGGGTGTCAACAAACCGTCGCGCACCGCATGGAGTGAACCGCGCTGCGCGAAGGCCCAGGGCTGATCGCGGTGTTTGTCTTGCGCCTGGACCACGCACATAGTACAAAGCTCCCCGGCCGACCGATGTCGTCCAGCGCGGATTCGACACTCCTGAGAGGTCTTTGCCATGCCCCGTGGTACCAAGAAACCGATCTACACACACCTGTATTTCCAGGTGCTCACCGGAATCGCGATCGGTGTGTTGCTCGGGTACTTCTGGCCCAGCACAGGCGCGGCCATGAGGCCGCTTGGAGACGGCTTCATCCGGCTGATCAGAATGATCATCGCGCCGATCATCTTTGGAACCGTCGTCGTGGGCATCTCGAAAATGGGCGACATGAAGAACGTCGGGCGCATCGGCGTGCGCGCGTTGATCTACTTCGAAGTCGTGTCGACGCTTGCGCTCGTGATTGGGTTGGTCATCATCAACATCTACAAGCCCGGCGCGGGTATCAACGCAGACCCGGCCACGCTCGATACAAAGGCGGTTGCCGCCTATACCTCCACCGCGCAGAATCTCAGTACCGTCGACTTCGTGATGAACATCATTCCAGCCACGGTAGTGGATGCGTTCGCGAAAGGCGAGATTCTCCAGGTTCTGTTCTTTTCAGTGCTGTTCGGCCTGGCGCTGCTCCACTTCGGAGAAAAAGGCCGGGGCCTTGTTGGCATCATCGATGAGGTGACGCACGCCCTCTTTGGAGTCGTGGCGATCATCATGCGCGCCGCGCCGATCGGAGCGTTTGGCGCGATGGCGTTCACGATCGGGCAGTACGGCATCGGCACGCTGTTCTCGCTCGGCAAGCTGATGGCCGGCTTTTACGCAACATGTCTGTTGTTCGTCTTCGTGGTACTGGGCACGATCGCGGCGTGGACCGGCTTCAGCATCTTGAAATTCATCAGCTATATCAAGGAAGAGCTGCTCATCGTGCTCGGCACGTCGTCTTCCGAATCGGTCCTTCCCAGGATGATGGTGAAGCTGGAAAATCTTGGTTGCTCGAAATCGGTTGTGGGCCTCGTCATTCCGACCGGCTACTCGTTCAATCTCGATGGAACCTCGATTTATATGACCATGGCAGCGATTTTCATCGCGCAGGCGACGAACACGCCGCTGACGGTGGGCCAGCAGCTCGGTGTCTTGGCTGTGCTGCTGTTGACCTCGAAGGGCGCCGCAGCGGTCACGGGAGGAGGGTTCGTGACGTTGGCGGCGACGCTTTCAACGATTCCTACGATACCCGTCGCAGGGTTGGCCCTCATCATCGGCATCGACCGCTTCATGTCGGAGGCGCGAGCGTTGACCAACCTCATCGGCAATGGAGTGGGAACGGTGGTGATCGCCAAGTGGGATGGCGCACTCAACACTCGTCGAATGAACCAAATCCTCGACGGGAAGGCTCCTGACGACGAAGAGCCGGAGCGGATTCTGGTGGCGAGGGCGCATTCGTGATCTCGTCGTTCACCCTTCTCGGTTCTCGCTTCTCCGTTCGTGTTCACGTTCGTGTTCACGTTCTCTGTTCGGGGTCACGTTCACACGAACCGAGAATCGAACCTGAACACGAACGGTCTGTGAACGGCTAGGTTTCTCGCAGCCACTCGCCTTCCAGAATGATCTCTGCCCACCCGGTCAAATAGACGCCCTCATCGCGCCACTCCACTCGCTGCGTGCCGCCGGGCGCGACGACATCCATCTCTCGCGCCGCGCCGCCATGCGCCGCCGCCGCCACCGCGGACGCGGATGCGCCCGTGCCGGATGACGTCGTTGGCCCGACGCCGCGCTCCCAAATCAGGATGCGCACGCGATCCGGCGCTTCGACATGGGCGAACTCGACGTTCGTGCCGGCCGGGAACATCGCATGCGTGGCGAGCGCCGGTCCGAGACGGTTGAACCGCTCACGATCAGGCAGCGGACCCAGGACGACGCATTGCGGGTTGCCGAGCCGCAGCACGGAGGCGGTCAATGATTCGCCGCCCACGGGAATGGCGACCTGCCGCACATCCTCCGGTGGGCCGAGCGCCGCGCGAAACGTGTAACGCGCTCCCTCGTGCCCCAGCAGTTCCAGGGTTTTCGCGCCGGCGCCTGTGTCAACCGCAATCGCCGCTCCAGGAGCAAGTCCCTGTGCGCGCGCCACCAACGCGGCAAGACACCGCAGCCCATTGCCCGAGAGCTCCGACGGACTCCCGTCCGCGTTGAACAGGCGCATGGCCGCCCCGCGGGCGCGCTCATCGTAGAGGACGAGGCCATCCGCGCCAATGCCGAGATGGCGATCGCACAGACTGCGGGCGAGTGCCGAACGGTCTTCGCCGGGCAAGAAGTCCTGCGCCGCGTTCCCGGCCACCAGCAGGAAATCGTTGCCGTAGGCGTGAGCCTTGGCAACCCCAAGGCCCATCAGGGGACCTGGAAGGCGTTGAAGACGTACGTGACGCCGGCGGTGACACCCACCGAGGGATCAGCGGAGGTGAGGCCGAACAGCAGTCCGGCGTCCGCGCGAAAGGTCCCCACCGTATAGCGCGCGCCAAACCGCAGCATGCTCCGCGACTCGGTTCCCGGTGGCGGATCGCCCTCGCGTGTATCCTTACGGCCGTTGATCTCTCCGACGACTTCGCCCCTCGTCGTGATCGCCCGAGCAAACGAGATTCCATAGAGGAGGACGTCGTTCTGCCGGTCGCCGCGTGTGGGGTCTCCGAGGACGCCGAGGCCGATATTGCCGACGACACGGACCGACTGCACGGTCTTCGCGACGAGGAGCGTCGAATAGAAGTCAAACGTGTCGAGCCCGAGGCCGCCTTCATTCGACGCCATTGGAATCTTCGTCGCTGATCGCATCGCGATCGACGGGCGCGACGCACCTTCGGACACCAGGCGGACCTTGGTCCCGACGACTATGTCCTCGACGTCCCATGTCGTGTCACCAGGTTTCGTGAACATGAAGGAGAGCGGCGCAACGCGGCGTTCGGTGATCGTGAGGTTGTTGTAGAGGCCGCCGTCGATCTGCACTTCGCCGATCGATCCGACACCGAGGCTGATCCCAATCGACGGAAACCGGCGCAGGTGCCCTTTGAGTCCGGACACGGGGTATTCGACGTCACGCGCATAGTCGATACCCGCTTCGATGAGGATGCGACCCGCACCGACCGTCTCCGGATCCTCGGTGACGAGCGGGCGCTGCTGCGCGTACGACTCAACCGGCAACGCGCATAGAAAGGCGGCGAGACAGGCCACGGAGACACGGAGACGCGGAGATTCTTTTTTATCCCGCCTCCGTGACTTCGTGCCTCCGTGGCTCGTGAGGGCGAATGTGTAGCGCATCTGTATCTTCAGAACTGGCGCGCGCTGTCGATCAGGATGGTCACAGGTCCATCGTTCACGAGCTCGACGCGCATCATGGCCTGGAACTCGCCGGTGGCCACCGGCAGTGGAACTGCACGCAATTCTCTCACGAGATCTTCGTACAGCGAACGGGCCGCTTCGGGTGCGGCCGCGGCGTCAAACGACGGCCGCCTTCCCTTGCGCATGTCGCCGTACAACGTGAATTGCGAAACGACGAGAATGGCGCCGCCGGCGTCCACCACCGACCGGTCCATGGGCTTGCCGGACTCGCCCTCAAAGACGCGCGCGTCACGGATCTTCCCGGCCACATACCGCACGTCATCGGGGCCATCGTCTCGCCCGATCCCGACGAGGACGAGAAGGCCGTGCGCAATCTCGCCCGTGACGCGATCGCCGACGCGGACGCGCGCCTCGGTCACGCGCTGGACGACGGCTCGCACCGTTTACACCACCTGTGGCGCGCAGGCCGCGCACGCTGATCCGGGAACCGCGCACGCTAAAGCGTGCGCTCTACAGGCGACACGGAGGGTGCGCGTGTGTAACGCGCAGGCTTCAGCCTGCGCGGCCATTTTGAATTTGAAGGAGCGAGGACGCTGCTTCATCCATCCGCAGCGCCACGCTATCGCGCAGCTCGCCGCTCGGATTGAGGCGGAGGTCGAGAAGATGCCGCGGCATCACGTTGCTCAGCGCCTTCAGCATCGACTGCTTGACGCCGGAATGCTCGCGTTCGAGGTCGAGGATCAGCCGTTTGACGCGCTGCCGCTGCAGGCTCAGGTCCCCGCACGCCGGGCAACAGCACCCGATGATGGGCAGCTCGCACTGCTTGGTGTAGAGCCGCGCCTCGTCCTCGCCGACGTAGACGAGCGGTCGAATCACGACGTGCTCGCCGTTGTCGGAGACCAGCCGCGCGGGCATCGCCTTGAGGGCGCCCGCGAAGAACAGGTTCAGCAGCAGCGTCTCGATGAAGTCGTCCAGGTGGTGGCCGAGCGCAATCTTCGTGGCGCCGATCTCGTTCGCGATGCGGTACAGCACACCGCGCCGCAGCCGCGCGCACAGCGAGCACGGCGTGGCGTTGGCCTCGAGCAGGTCATCCATGACCTCGCCAATCGACGTGTGCTCGATGCGGCACTCCCAGCCTCGCGCCTCGCACGTCTTCGCAATGACGTCGTGCTTGAAGTCCTTGTAGCCCGAGTCGACGTTGACGGCAATGAGCGAGAAATCTATGGGAGCCCGCTGCCGCAACTGGTCGAGCGTCTGCATCAGCGCCCAGCTGTCCTTGCCGCCCGACAGGCCGACCATGACGCGATCGCCGTCCTCGATCAGGTTGAAATCGACGATGGCCTTGGTCGTTTTTCTGGCGATGCGGGCTTCGAGAGGGCTGCGGTAGGACATTTTTGAATAGTGTAGCAGTCAAGGACACAAAGACGATTTAGCCACGAAGGGCACGAAGATCACGAAGGACAAAACCTTTGAGGTCTTTGTGCGCTCTGTGGCAAAGACGTCTTCGTGTTCTTCGTGGCTAATTCGTCTTTGTGTCCTTCGTGGCGATCGGCTTACCGCGCCGCGGATTGCCGGATGGCTGTTTGCGGCGGCACGGACGCGATGTACGCGCCAATCGCCACCAGGTCTTCCGCCGTCAGCTTGTCGACGACCGGCTTCATCAGCGCCGACCACGTGCCCTTGCGCGCACCCATTTGCATGTCGTAGAGCTGACGCACGACATAGCTCGGCGAACGGCCCGCCAGGCCCGGCACCGGGCCCATGCCCTCGAGGTTCGGGCCGTGGCAGACGCCGCACTGGACCGTCCTGCCGTTGCCGCCTGTTTTGACGAGGCCCTCCCCTGCCTTGATGCTGCCGACCGGCGCGTACGCGACGAAACCCGAGTGGGGGTCGCGAAGCTCGAACCGCTCGGTGATCTCCGGACCTTCAACGATGCGCATGCCAAGCGGTTCGGTCTCGCTGCCCGGCAGCCTGAAGAACACGCCGTTCTGATTGCGGGTTTTCGGCACCATGCGCGCTTCCACCACTCTGATCCAGGG
>Ga0184637_10003071_pt1 | contig 10539 bp, 14 predicted proteins | sample PLM3_127_b2_FD_133143 | JGI IMG/M metagenome (GOLD analysis project Ga0184637, IMG submission 133143) | Groundwater sediment microbial communities from an aquifer in East River, Colorado, USA - PLM3_127_b2 | ecosystem: Environmental > Terrestrial > Soil > Riparian zone | place: USA: East River... | reverse complement strand
TCCGGGTGGGCGGAAAACGCCGGGGGTTCGGGGGCAGAGCCCCCGTTCCGCTGCGTTCACCTCTCGGTTAAATCACGACGTCAGTCCAGGACGATCTACTCAGCGGAGTGCGAGCTGGTACACGTGGCGGCTCGTCGTGGCCGTGTGGTTCGGAGACGAAGCCCAAGCTCTCGCATTCGAGAGGTATCTCAAGTCAGGCTCTGGAAGAGCTTTCGCAAACCGGCACTTCTGGACCAGCGCCACGCCGTAGGGAGTGATCTGTGGATCGCGAGACGGGCTGCCTCCGAAGCCAGCTCCGTCTCTTTCATTCGGATCGCCTCGGGGATGTGAGCGTACAGCTTCTTCACTCCCTCCTCGACCCGCTCGAGCACATGCCGAACGTTCTCGGGCGAAGCGGTGATGATGATTTTCTCAACAAGAGTGCGCCGCACCAGCATTTTGTTGTCGCACGTTCCCTTGGCTGCGCCAAGGCAGCCGTAATAGCCGCCAGACTTTCCGCTCACCTCAGCGATCGCAGCACTGCACTTGCCGCACATCATCGTCCCGGAAAGAAGATGCGTCGGGAATTGCATTTCACGACCGGTCTGCTCTTTCGAGAATCCGCGGCGCCCCTTCCCGCCTGGCCAGCTTCACCGGACTTCCTGCCTCCTTGAGCGAACCTTCTCCCAGACCTCTTGGGGCACGATCCGGAGAGAATCGTCTTGCGGAACCACCCAATCCGACGCCGGCTTCTCGAACCGCCGTCTCCGTCCCGTCCGAGGGTTGCGACGGCTCTCGGTCTTGTTCCAGCCCACCGGCCAGTGTACTTCTCGTTAGCGAGGATCCGGCTTACCGTGCCGGTGACCATCCTTTGCTCGAGCGAATTCGACCCGGCACAGCTTGCTGGTTCGTTGCTCTCGGGGCGCTGGTTCTCGGAGCTATACCGAGCGTAGATGGCTGCACGCATGGCTACCCCTCCTCCCGATCTGGGTTGCATCTCGCATCCGAGTTCGTTGCTCGAGGCAGCCTCCATCAACCGTACGTACTCCCGGGCTAACTCCTCGGCGAGATGGTCGAGAAGCTCGGCGACAGAAGGATTCGAATCGGGCGTCCGGGTGGCGTCCCGCGGCAATGGTGTGGAAACCGGTAGCGCCCTTGCAGAATGCGCTCGCGGCTGCCACCTTCTACATCGTCCGACCAAAGGCCAGTCGCGTCCTACCCGGCTACCTCGCCTGGTGGTTGAATTTGCCGCGAGTACAGGCCGAGATCGACGCGAGCCCACGCGGCACAAGCATCGCCTACATCGACCGCGAGGCGCTCGAGACGCTGCACGTTCCGGCCCCCCCTCTGTCAGTACAGCAGAGAATCGAACAGGTTGTCGGCCTGTGGCGCAAGAAGAAGTCGCTGCAAGTGCTTGAGCACGTCGCGGCGTTCGCAAACGCGCTGAAAGAGGGACGGGCTCTCTATCGACCCTAACTGCTCTGCGTGTGTGAATGCACACGTTGAACGGTCGCCGCGCGGATAGATCGTGTTCGGCCTGCGATTGGTACGCGGCGGCGTTCTGTTCAAGGCAAGTGTGACGCGCGTGACGTGCTTGCCTCTTTCGAAGTGGAGTAAATACCATCTATCTCCAGTGGGGGCGCAGATTGGCTTCCTTTGGGCTGCTTGTTGAAGCCGTCAATCAAATCGCTCGGTTCCGGGACAGCCGACTGCGATGTGCCTGAGAACCGGTTCGAGGTTCGGTTAGACTTGGCAGCAGGACGAAGAGATGGTTGGCAGGAAGCAGGCTTTTTGCGCCGAGTGAAGAGGCGTCATCGAGTTTCTCGGACTTGGATCGGCTGAAGGCATTCGCGGCTATGAAGCAAGCTTTCGTGGAAGCCACGGCAGAGAACTGGGATGGAGAGGGTGGCGAGCCTGCCGATCCTATGAGCTATCGTTATGCTCTGCTTTTTGCTCAGAGCCTTCCGGGCTGGGCACCAAACCCAGAGGCCTCCGTCGACCCCGACGGGGAGATCTGCCTGGAGTGGGATTGGGGTCGACGCTCTATCTTTTCGGTAAGTATCGGTCGCGACGGTACGCTGACCTACGCTGGGCTGTTCGGGGTGTCGAAGCAACATGGTGTGGAAAGCTTTGCAGATGATATTCCGGAGGCTATCCTCTCCGGTATCCGTCGTGCCAGCTTCAAGGCTCCCCGTTGAGCCCTCGCCCCGAGAACCACTCGCCAGATTTCTGTTCAACCGGAACCACTACGCGCCGGAGACGGCCCGTGTGAAGCCGAGGGCATTCCAACCCGCGCGCAAGGACTACAAGACGTCCGTTTTCCGTATCATCGATCTGGCAGAGGAGGAGGTCTGGAGGCTGGCGGACGAACACGCCGCTGGCGATCGAGGGAAAGCCGAAGCCAGAGCAGTGCTGCTAGTCCACCAGGTGACCGACGCCGGTCTCCGCGTCGAATCCGACGATATTCCGCCACGCCACGCGAAACGCTGGCCATCGCGGGACTCATCTGTTGCTACACGGAATCCGTCGATTTGACGGGCGAGTGGCGGGGGACGGCGAGCTTGGTCGTCGACGGCGAGCGCAAGGAGGTGCCGCTTCGATTGGAGCTCAGTCAAAACGGGGCGGAAATCGGAGGTACGATTCACTGGGAAGAGTACCAACGAGAAGTCACGTCGGCAGCGGCGCATGGGCCAGAGGTTGAGCTGGAAAGTGTGACGACCACGGGTCGCTTCCGCTTGAAGGGGCTGTTCCGGAACGACGCTATCGAAGGCCGCTTCTGGATTCAGTATGCCGCGGATCCCGAGCCATACCCTGGCAGGTTCAAGGTGAAGAGGGAGCGATGAAGCAGGTACTGGTGAGCCTGGTACTCGCGTGCGGATGCGAGCTCGTCGACCAAGCGGCGCGTCGGCCAGGAGAGCTGAAACGGGGCGCTGTAATAGAGCCGAGCCGCGAGGAGTCGATTCTCCGCACTTATTTCACGGAAGACTTCGCGCAAAGGAAGGTCGCCCACCTGGCGCTCTCCGATCTCGCCGACTTCGATTCCATCTCTCAACCACGGCCGCGAATCGACGACGTTCTTGCGCGCTTCGGCGCGGCGGATGCGATGGTGGAGCAGGATCTCTCTCCATTTGGTGTCCCGGGCCGAGCCGTGGTTCATAGATTTGGGAGGCTGGGACTTGCAACGCCCGTCGACAGAAACGACGGGGAAGTCTTTTGGACCCTCATCGCGGCGGATCGAAGTGATCAATAGAGGAGTATCGTCGCGCCGGAAAGGGCGACGATGGTGCCGAAAACCGCGCGGTAGCTGATGGGCTCCGAGAAGACGAGCCTCGCAATCGGGAGCAGAAAAATTGGGGTGAGGGCCATGAGCGTCGACGCGATTCCAAGCGGGGCCTCTTCGATGGCGACGAGCGAAAGCCAGACGCCGAAGATGGGCCCGGCGGCGGTGCCCGCGGCAGTGAACACCGAAGCTCGAGGGTCGTCGCGATACGCGGAATAGGTGCGGTGGGCGCCTCCGGTCAGAAGCGCTGCGATCCAGATCGCGATCGCGGCGGCGAGGAGCCTCATCAGGTTGGCGGATTGGGGAGTCACTCCCTCCGCAAGGCCCAGCTTCGCGGTCAGAAGGCCCAGAGCCTGGCCGAGCGCTCCGCCCGCCGCGAAGAGGAGTCCCGCGCGGTAAGAGCTTCCGGCGCCGTGAAAGTCGCGGCGCTTCGGCTCGCTCACGACCCAGGCGATGCCAAGGAGCGTCAACGCGATCCCCGCCCACTCCACGGCAGCGAAGCTCTCTCCGAGAAAGACGTATCCGAAGAGCGCGGTGAAAACCGGCGTCGTCGAGAAGATCAGCATCGAGAGCGCCGGGCCGATGCGCACGTACGCCTGGAACAAGCTCTGGTCGCCGAGCGCGAGGCCGATGACTCCCGAAAGCCCGAGCCAGAGCCAGGCGTTGACGCTGGCCGCGGACGGGACCGGCTCGCCCCTGGTCGCCCAGTGGAGGCCGATCGCGAGAACCGCCGCGAGAAGGAGGCGCGCGCGATTGACGATCGAGGGGCCCACCCTCCGTCCCGCGAGGGTGAAAAACGTCGACGAGATACCGAAGAGAGCCGCGGCGCCCATGGCCGCAAGTTCGCGAGAGAGCTCGTTCAACTCGTCGCTCTCGCCATACGCGACCCCGAAGCTAACACAACCCGTGGCCGCGGTAGAATGGAGACGTGGCCGAATCGAGCTCGCTCTCGCCTTCCGAGAAGCTGCGCATCGCCCTCGAGCTCTTCGAAAGCGGGGTTTCGATGATGCGCGAGACGCTGAAGCGCGAGCACCCGGCCGAGTCCGAGGCGCAAATCGAAGAACGTTTGCGCCAGTGGATCCGCCACCGCCCGGGCGCCGAGGACGGCGACTGCGTGGGCAGAAAGATCGACCCCAGCAAGAGATTCCCGTGACCCCCCTGGGAAACGTCCTTTCGCGGATCGCGGGAGACCTCGCCGATTCGGAAGCTCCTTTTGCCCTTGTCGGTGGTCTCGCGGTCTCGGCGAGGACGGAGCCGCGCTTCACCCGCGACGCGGACGTCGCCGTGCTCGTGGACTCGGACGAGCAAGCGGAAGAGCTCGTCTATTCGTTGAAGGCAGCGGGCTATTCCATCGACACTCTGGTGGAGCAGGAAGCCGTAGCCCGCCTCGCTACGGTCAGGCTTTCCCCGGCGGGCGCCGACCTCAGGGGAATCGTGGTCGACCTGCTCTTTGCGTCTTCCGGTATCGAGCGCGAAGTCGTTCAGAATGCGGAACGGCTTCGAGTTCTGGAGGGCATCGAAGTCCCGGTCGCCAGGGTTGGCCACCTGATCGCACTCAAGGTTCTTTCGCGCGACGATGTGAAGCGTCCCCAGGACCTCGTGGACCTGAGAGCTCTCCTGAAGGTAGCCTCGGAATCTGATCTCAACGAGGCCCGGAAGGCGTGCGCTCTGATCGCGGAGCGCGGTTATGCCCGTGGACGCGACCTCGCTCGTGACTTCGAATCGCTGCAGCGACGCTGACGTCCGATTCCTTACACGCCTTACAGCAATTTGACAGCGCGGGAGACCGCACCTCCGCTACTTTGGAGACTGTGTCGCCCGCCCGGGGGTGAAATCGAGGACCTGAGGTTGCACCCTTGGTTCCGGTCCCTCTCCCGGGTGGGCGGCCAAAAGCGTCATCTCCCGGGGTCGCCATCGTCTTCCCGACAGGACGGCGGCCCGCCGGCGCGAGGGGCAAGTCGCCGATTCCACGTGGGGATACGGCCTTACTGATTCTGGAATCGCTTTTGCATCGTAAGACGGATGCCAAGGGTGCAGTGAACATGGAGAAGCTCGATGCGATTCTCGAAACTCGCGGGCACCCTGGTGCTTTCTCTGCTCTCGGTACTGGCGTTCTACTCTGAAGCCGAGTCCCACGGCCAAGCGCAGTACTATCGCCACTACCGCTACAATTCCAGTTGGCCGAGCTGGCGCTACTGGGGCGGCTACTACGCCTACCCCGCCCTCTACTACGGCGGTTTCAATGGCGCGCCCTATCCCTACGCTCGCCTCTACTACGGCGCTTCGGATCGAGCGCCGAGTGCCTTACGGATCGAGGTGAAGCCGGTCGAGGCCGAGGTCTATGTCGATGGCTACCTCGCGGGAAGCGTCGATGAGTTCGACGGTTTCTTCCAGCGTCTGAATCTCGCTCCCGGCGCGCACGAGGTCGTCCTCTATCTCGACGGCTATCGCACTATCCGCGAGAAGCTCTATCTCAGTCCCGGCGCTTCCTACAAGCTCCGTCGCGCGATGGACCTCTCGCTCCAGGAGAGACGAGCGAGGCGAGGCCCGAGCCTCCGCCCGAGCGAGAGGTCGCGGTCGAGTCCCGACGCGAGCCGTCCATTTCGGTCTCTGGCTTCGGAGTCCTCGAGCTCAGAGTCCAGCCCGTGGGCACCGAGATCCTGATCGACGGGGATCCGTGGCCTTCGGGCGAGGCTTCGGAAGCACTCGTCATTCATCTTCCCGCGGGAGAGCATCGGATCGAGATCCGGAGGGCGGGCCACGCGCCCTTCATAACCGACGTCAGCGTCGATCCCGGGAAGACCACGACCCTCAACGTGAAGCTGCCCTAAGGCGGCCCAGAAAGGAAATGGAAATGAAGAAGACCCGTCTGTTCGCGGCCGCGCTCGCTCTCTCGGGTATGACCGCTCACGCCTCAGCTCAGTCGCCCGGCACCGAGAAGCCGGACCTCGAGCGGATCCAGGGCGGTTTCGTCGTCGCCCCCGACTTCAAGTTCTCCGAGATGGACGGCGAGTCGGCGAACCTCCTCGGGGGCTACGCCGGCTGGCTCACCGACCGGAAACTCTTCATCGGCGCCGGGGCGTACTGGCTGACGAACGGCACCGCCGGGTCGGAGCTCGCTTACGGCGGCGCCCTCGTCGAGTGGTTCCCTCACAGGAGCGACCGGTTCAACCTCTCGCTTCGAGGTTTGTTGGGAGCGGGAACAGGAGCGGTTGGAGTGGACATCGGTGAGTTTCCGGAACCACCGACGTTCGGAGGCCACCGAGGCCGGGGCGGACGCTTCTCCCATCAGCCCCATCGGTTTGCTTCCACGGTCCTGGTCCACGAGGGCTTTTACGTTGCCGAGCCCCAGGCGAACGCGTCGTTCACCTTCACGAACTGGTTGAGGCTCGGAGTGGGAGCGGGTTACCGGCTCATCTCCGGGGCGAGCGGTCTCGAGAGCCGGTTCCGGGGACCGACGGCGTCGATCTCCCTGCAGTTCGGAAAATTCTACTGAGGCTCGACGACGCCGATGTAGGGGAGGCATCGATAACGGTCTCCCGAATCGAGGCCGTAGCCCACGACCCACTCGTCGGGGATGGTGAAGCCGAGGTAGTCGATGGGCACCTTCACCTTGAGACGCTCGGGCTTCTCGAGGAGGACGCAGGTCTTCAGGGACTTCGGCCCTCGAGCCTGGAGCGTCCTCAAGAGATAGTCGAGGGTGAGGCCGGTATCGACGATATCCTCGACCACGAGGACGTGCTGCCCTTCGAGCGGGGCGCGCACGTCCATGATGAACCGTACCGCGCCGGCGCTGGTGGATTCGGACTCGTAGCTCGAGAGCGCGATGAAGTCGACGCGCCTCGGAATCGTGAGCTCTCGCGAGAGGTCCGCGAGGAAAATGAAGGCGCCCCGGAGGACTCCGAGAAGGGTTAAGCTCTCGACCCCTTCGTAGTCCTTCGAGATCCGGCCCGCGAGCTCTCGGACCCTCTCTCGTATGGCGTCCTCGGCCACGAGGACTCTGGGCTCCCGCTCCTTCACTGAAGTCAGTCTTTCACGAACAAGGGGACGATCTCGAATTTCTCGACGTCGACGAGGCCGAGGTCGGTGAGCTTCAAGGAGGGAATGACCTCGAGCGCGAGAAAGCTCATGGTGGTGAAGGGGTCGGGGGCAGGAGAGCCGAGAGATTTCGCCGCACGCTTCAACGAGCGGACGTCCTCCCCGACCGCGCTCGCGGGGCGGCTCGACATGAGCCCCGCAATCGGAAGCGCGACGCGCGCCAGGACCCGGTCCTTTTCCGCCGCCGCCTGACCTCCGCCGGCCTCGGCGACGGCCTCGACCGCGGTCCTCATGGACTCGTCGTCGCAGCCGATGACCACGAGATTGTGGTGGTCGTGCGCGACCGTCCCCGCGATCGCTCCCCGCGAGAGACCGAGGCCCTTCACGAATCCCGTCCCCTTGTTCCCCGTTCCGTGATGGCGCTCGATGACGGCCATCTTCAGGAGGTCGCGGCCGGTATCGGCGACGGCGTTTCCCTTCTCGATCGTGGCTTCCATCGTGAGGCACTCGGTAACGAGCTCTCCCGGAGTGCAGCCGATGACCCGGAGGCGCCGCCCTTGGGCGGCGACGGCGAAGTCGAGGTCCGACCACCGCACGTTGAGACCGCCCTCCCACCCGGTCTCGAGGTCGGACTCGCCTTCGTCCAGGAGCTTTCCGTCGCGAGCGACGAGAGCGCCATCCTTGAACACCATCTCGATCGAAGGCGACTCGAGGTCGGAGAAGACCACGAGGTCGGCGCGCCGCCCGGGGGCTATCGCTCCCCGGTCGTGCAGGCGGAAGTACTCCGACGCATTCAGCGTCGCCATGCGAAAGGCCGTCATGGGGTCGATTCCCTCCGCGATCGCGACCCGGATCAAGTAGTCGATGGACCCTTCGTCCAGAAGATCCTGGCAGTGCCGATCGTCGGTACAGAGGCAGAGCCGCCTCTCGTTGTCCTTGGTAATCAATGGTACGAGGTTTCTCAGGTTCCGAGCCGCCGTGCCCTCCCGGAGAAAAACCGTCATCCCGAGACGAAGCTTCTCGCGAGCCTCGGCAATCGCCGTAGATTCATGGTCGGAGCCGATGCCGGCGGCGGCATAAGCGTTCAGCGAAAGGCCGGTGAGTCGAGGGCAGTGCCCGTCGATGACCCGCCCGTCGAAGGCGGCGAGCTTCGCCAGAACCTCCTCGTCGCCTTTGATGACGCCGGGAAAATTCATGACCTCGGCGAGCCCGATGATTTCCGGCTCGCCGAGAAGGCTCGCGAGATCCGAAGCCCCGAGACGCGCGCCGGAGGTCTCGAGGTGGCTCGCGGGAACGCACGAGGGCGCGGTGAAGAAGAAGCTCAGGGGGCTTTTTCGCGCGCTTTCTAGCATGAAGCGAATCCCTTCGAGGCCTCGTACGTTCGCGATCTCGTGCGGATCGGCGACGACGGTCGTGACGCCGCGAGGAAGGACCAGGCGCGCGAAGGCTCTCGGAGGAACCATGGAACTTTCGATGTGGACGTGGGCGTCGATGAGCCCCGGAGCGACGAACCGCCCTTCCAGGTCGATCGACCTCTTCGCCCGATAGCCGGGTCCGAGACCGGCGATACGAGAGCCGGAGATCGCTACCGCGGTCTCGTAGATCTCGGCGGTGAAGACGTTGACGAGGCGAGCGTTCTCGAGAAGAAGGTCGGAGGACTCATCTCCTCGCGCGGCGGCGAGGAGGCGCCGCGGGTCCATTAACCATTGTAGCAGGCAGGGGGGCCAGCTCTAATCCTCAGGCGTCGCAGCCGACGCCAAGGTTTGAAGGCGGAACCCACGAGTCGCCTCTTTCGAGCAAGGCCTTCATCCAAGAGACGTGCTTGAGCCACCCGGTGCGGAAGTCCTCCGTGTTCCGCTCGCCGAAGCCGCTATGCACCAGAGTGAGGCGCGTCGATTTTGGTATGGGGACTTCCGGTCGCTGTAGGAATTCCCCCAGCTCGTATTCTCGAGCTATCCCGGAAGTCTCTGAGTTGGAACCATTTCTGAGGCGCCGCCGCCTGGCTTCGCCCTTGCAGACGCTCGCGATAATGGCGGAGAGACCCTCGCCCCTCCAGGGAACCATCGGTAAGGCCACGCTCCCCGAGGTCGTGCGCGACCTCTGGAAGGCGCGGGCCAGCGGGACGCTGGTCCTCGAGCGCGGGGGCGTGACCAAACGAATCGTCTTCCAGAGGGGCGACATCGTCTTCGCCGCCACCAACGTCGAGAAAGAGCGGCTCGGAGAGCGCCTCGTCCGCGAGGGGAAGATCAAGCGCTCGGTTCTCGAGCTCGCCCTTCGAGTGATGGAGCGGTCGAGCGAGCGCCTGGGCGCCACGATGGTCGAGTGGGGCTGGGTGAGCTCGCCCGATATGGGCCGCGCGGTGGCGACACAGATAAAGGAAATCATCTATTCCGTGTTCTCCTGGAGCTCGGGGGAGTATCGATTCGAGCCCGAAGACAAGCCCGTGTTCGCCGACCTGGTCCTCGAGCTCCGCACCGCGGAAGTGATTTTTGAAGGAGCTCGTCGTGTGAGCGATCTCGCGGCGATCGAGGCCGGATTGGGAGCGGTCTCGGACATCGTCGGGCTCGCCGACGGAGGACACCTCGGGATCCCCATCACCCAGAAAGACGGGTACATCCTGGCTCGAATCGACGGCCGCGGGTCTCTCCGGGGAATCGTCTCCGGCTCTCCGCTGGGAAAAGAGGAAACCCAGCGCCGCCTCTACGCGATGCTTCTCGCGGGGGTGATCGAGAGGCGAGAGCGCCCCGCGCCGGTCGAAGGCCCGGCACCCGTGTTCCCGCAGCGAGTTCCCTCCGATGCGGAGACCGAGTTCCGGGACGGAATCGTCGCTCGCCACGCGGCGATGAAGTTCGGAAGCTTCTACGATCGCCTCGCCGTCGTTGCCGACGCCTCGGCGAAGAGAATTCGCGAGGCCTACCAGGACGCGCTCAAGTCCCTCGAGCCCGGCGCATCGTTCGCGGCCGAGCTCGAGGACTTTTCGCAATGCATCGAGCAGGTGCGCGCGAGCGTCGCCGAAGCCCATGAAACGCTCGCCGACCCGGAGCGTCGCCGGGCTTACGACCGATCGCTCTCGGGCGCCTCGACTAAGGCCGCGGTTGCCGCCGAGGCTTTGACCGCCCTCACCATCGCCGTGCAATCTCAACAGGCCCAACAGGCCCAACAGGCTCAACAGGCTCAACAGGCTCAACAGGCTCAACAGGCTCAACAGGCTCAACAGGCTCAACAGGCTCAACAGGCTCAAC
>Ga0184637_10003070_pt1 | contig 10540 bp, 11 predicted proteins | sample PLM3_127_b2_FD_133143 | JGI IMG/M metagenome (GOLD analysis project Ga0184637, IMG submission 133143) | Groundwater sediment microbial communities from an aquifer in East River, Colorado, USA - PLM3_127_b2 | ecosystem: Environmental > Terrestrial > Soil > Riparian zone | place: USA: East River... | reverse complement strand
TCGGCCTCCAGCATCTCATAGTCTCGGTGCTCGTCATAGGCGTGGCCAATGACCGTCGAGCGAAGCTCCGCGTAGTCCGACGTAAAGCTGGATGCGGCCCGGGTGATCCAGCGCGAGCCCTCTACCACTTGCGCTCGCAGGTTGAACAGCAGCGCCCGGTAGTCCTCCACCGAGATGTTGCCCTGCTCTAGCCGGTGCACGATCGGGACACGCCCCAGGCGTCGCTCGAACTCCAGCCAGACGAGTAGAAGTTGCCGCATCAAAGCCTGTGCGTGCGGAGCAAGAGCGGTGTCTTCTGTTATTGCGACGGCCATTCGGTTCCCTCCACAACGGTCATCTTCGCGTACGCCACCATGAACCGCGCGCTCTCCGGGATCATGCAGAACACGATCTCGCCCGGCTTCAGTCGGCCGCTATGGAACAGCTCGTCTAGCATGATGAAGATCGAGGCGCAGCCCGTATTCCCTTTCGAGTAGAGATTGGTAAACCACCGCTCCTCGGGCACCAGGCACCCGGCCATGCGGAACAGGTCGACGATCTTGCTCTTGAAATAGTGCGACGAGTAGTGGCAGAGCAAGTGATCGATCTCATCTGTCGTGATGCGACCCTGCTGTACGAGCCGAAGAAATCCGTCCGCGCCCACCTTGAGAACGTTCTCGAAGATGCGCACGTTCTGCCGCAGCAGCAGCGCACCGGCCCGCTCGGCATCGCCGCATGTTGCATAGTCCTGCCACGTCCGCCTCGGAGTGATCGAGGATTGCTCGCACCTCGTGCTCTCGGGCGCTCCACTGCTGACGCTGCCGTCGGAGACCGGACCACCTGCAAGACGGCTCGAGCTGGCGGACCAGGGCTTCTGGTCGGCCGTGCCGCACGACATACAGATGTCGAAATCTGATGCATAGGAGGTGATCTCGATCCAGTCGACGCGAAGGCTCACGCCCCTGGGGCGAGGGCGCTGCTGTACCAGCGCCGCCCCGGCTCCGTCTGAGAGCATCCAGCGGAGGAACTCGGCTTCGAAGTCCACAGCGTCTGCGGGTGCGACCTCGTAACGGCTCCGTTTGAGTAACCGCGAGGTCAGCTCAGAAGCGCAGACCAGCGCATTCCGCTTCTCTCCAAGTCGTACCTGATTCACCGCGCTTTTCAGCGCAGCGATGCCCGCGCTGCAGACCCCGTGCGTGCTCAGCAGCTCGCACGGCGGCAGGTTCAGCTCCGTCTGCACCATGCTTGCCATGCCCGGCAGCGGAAGGTCGCCCTGCGCGCTGCCAACTGCCAGCATGTCCACGTCGACGCGGTCGATGAACGCGTGGCTCAGGCACGCCTCGGCTGCCAGTGCCGCCAGCTCGCAGTTCTCGTACGTCGTGTGCTGCTCGCGGTCCATCGCGTAGTGCCGCGTCCTGATGCGGTTACTGCGCAGGATTCGCGTTCTCAGCCGCGAGGGCACGCCGTGGACGGCGCCCAGAATCTCTTCTATCTCGTCGTTCGGCACCGGCGGCCCGGGGAGGAAGCTGCCCGTCGACGTGACGTAGGCGGCTTGTAGAGCTGACATACGCCTTCCCTCCCTACTCAACCACTCGTTTCGTAAAGCTCCGAAGCTTCCGATCCGTGCTCCAGCAGCGCCACAACTCGTTCAGGTACGGCGCGATTCCGACGACGAGCATAAAGAGGAAGTAGCCCACGATATAGTGGAAGTCTACGGGCGTCGCTTTCGGCACCAGCGTTAGGTTGCCCGCCCAGTTCAGCGTGATCAGATCCACGAACGCAGGCCAGCGCTTGAGAATGATGAGCAGCACGACGACGAAGGGCAAGGTTTCGAGGAAGCTGTGGATGTGCATCTCCCAGAGGGTGACCTTGCGCGCTCGAAGCGCATAGGCCACGTCGCTGTGCGCAACCCACAGGTGGACCGCCAGCAGTATGAATGCCAGCAGCAGCAACAACACGTTGATTTCGAAATATAGACCCAGGAACACGGGCAAACCGATCTGCGCGCCCATCACGCAGTGGAACAGCGACTCCCGTGTGCCGCTAGTCCGTTCGATGTCGGAGCGGCGGTGGCAGACGTAGTCGGCGAAGCCCAGGATGACCCAGAGCGGGAGGCAGCCGTACAGGATGAGGTTGAGCAACAACACATCCATCGGGATCGCGTACACGTCCACCGGCTGACTCCCTCGGCGGGCTCAGTTTCCTCTCGCTGCGAACTCCCTGGCGGAGGCCCGAGCCGGCTTGGGTGGGATTCTAGCGCCCGTTGAGCGCCAGACACTGTCGCGGAAGCGCCAAAAGATGCCTCCTGCACTGTGGCTCCCCAGCATGGGCGGGCTGGGTCTCGACAGAGAGGAAATCGGGATTTACAAGCGTAGATGAACTGCGCGTCGCTTTGACAACGACCAGGGCGGACGCAATGGCGGGTGTGAAACCAAGTTCAGGTGGGACTCTTCGCCCGGCGGTTCTAGCGAGAAACGAGGCGTCGCTCCGCGAGAAGCTGGCGGGTCAGCTCGGCGTGGCCGACATGCTCGTTCGCATGGCCGTAGTGGTGAGTGAGCCACTCGGCGCCTGTGAACACGTGGCCATTGGGCCGCTCCCATACGCGCTCGAGTGCGGCGCGCGGGATCGCCGCTCCGAACTCCTCCAGCACCTGGTCCGCCTGCTCGAGCTGCGCCAGCAGCTCCTCCTCTGAGGTCGGCTGATTCAAGAAATCCTCAGCATAGGTGCGGTCGACTCGCCGATCGGCGAGGCGGCCGAGCATGGACCCTTCGGAGCGGAGCGTGTGCCGGACGCAGACCGCGATAGAGTTGGTCTCAGCTCCGGGAGCGAGGCTGAGCGTCTCCGGGTCGAGGTCGCGCACGACAGCGCGAAACCGGTCGTGCGTCGCACGAAGAAGCCTGGCGATCATCGCGACTTCGGGTTCCATCCAACACTCTCCCCGGCCTATAGTAGCGGCCGACCGCTGCGCCTGCACGGACAACGGTCCGACCGACGGTCAACGAGTGCGGAGGCGCGAGATGGCGAGATCGTATCGCGAGATGAACTGGTTCAGAGAATCGAGCTACCACAAGTGGATGGTCAAGGAAGGGGTGCCCATCCACGAGGGCCACGGCGTCACCGACGTCCACGCGCTCGAGCTGGGTGACTGGGAACGCATGGGGGGCCGGGGCGCCTTCATCGACCTCATGGGGATGGAGGGCCTGACCGGCATGTACGTCGCCGAGATCCCCGCCGGAGGGACCCTGCGTCCCGAGCGCCACATGTACGACGAGCTGATCTACATCCTCTCGGGAAGGGGATCGATGCGGCTCTGGTCCGGCCAGCGCGAAGACCCGGGCGACCGATCGACCGTCGTCGAGTGGGAAGCAGGGGCTCTGTTCGCGCCCCCATGCAACACCTGGCACCAGCTCTACAACCTGTCCGGCGATGAGCCCGTGCGCTTTCTCGGCGTAACCATTGCCCCGATCGTCATGGACGTCTATCACAACACCCGTTTCGTCTTCGATTGCGACTTTACCTTTGACGACCGGTTCGACGGCCGTCCCGACTTCTTCGACCAGACGGAGCCGAGCTGGTTCGAGCCGCAGCGGGCATGGCTCTGGGAGACCAACCTCATCCCCGACGCGCGCGGCCCCGTGCTCAAGGAAGGTAGCTCGATGGGCGGGGGCGGCTGGGGTATGTCGTACCAGATGGGCAGCAACATCCTTGTCGGCCACATCGCTGAATGGTCGGTCGGCCGTTATCGCAAGGCGCATTACCACGGGGGTGGCGCCATCGTCCTGATTACCGCGGGCAAGGGATACACGCTGCTGTGGCCGAAGGAGGTCGGTATTCGTCCGTTCGAGACCGGGCACGGCAGCGAAGTCGTGCGCGTCGACTGGCACGAGGGAAGCGTCGTCAGCCCGCCCAGCGGCTGGTTCCACCAGCACTTCAACACCGGCCCCACTAAGGTGCGTCAGGTCGCGCTTCGCCTGGGCAGCAAGCGCTTCGGCGTGCAGTTCCACGACATTGGAGTGCGAGAAGGGCAGCAGGTCAGCGTCATGGACAACGGGACGATGATCGAATACGAGGACGAAGACCCTGAGATCAGCCGGCTCTATCAAGCGGAGCTGGCCAAGACCGGCGTCGAATACCAGATGGAGCCGGTCCTACGGTAAAACGCCAGATGTGCCGAAATGACTCAAATGCCGAGCAGTCCACGAAGATACGTTCTCAGTGGAGCGAAATGCGCCGCGCGAATCTGGGCCACGTCAGCGAGGGTGAACGCGACCAGGTCGTAACGGGCATCCACGCTGCGGTTCTGAAGCTCCTGGTACCGAACGTAAACCGGTTTCAGTGACGTGTGCGTCGCCACCTGGTTGTCGCGGACACCGTGGCTTTTGGGGTGCATGCCGCCGCCGGGCACCGTCGCCAGGTGCGCGTCCACGTAGTGCAGAGCAGCGTAGAAGAGAGAAGTAACCTGCCAATCGAGGTAGGTGGGCGACGCACTGGCCAGATGGTCGAACAGCGCTTCGTTGTGTTCGGCCTGTTGGATGTGCGGATCCTTGGCCGGCACTGAGCTACCTACCGCTGGTAGACAGCGACGGCACCCGCCGGTAATACCGTATCGGATGGTTGCGTCAGCTCATTGAGGTTTACGAGCCGGAACTCAACCCATGTGTCTGGACAGGCCTCTGAAGCACGGAGCTGGGCTTCAAAGATCGGCTCACGATAAGCGAACTCGAAGGCGGGAGCGTCGATCACGGTCCATACACGTGGGTACTCCTCGAGCCGGGTTTCGACCAGGACTTGAACGACTTGCTCCAATAGTCTCGATTCCGCAATGAAGGCGCGGATCAATGAGCTGACAGCAATAGGAGGTTTCTTGAGTCGCGGCATTTTGGGCAATATTAGTGCATCGGAGCGGCCGGACTACTCTGGATCGATCGGATCGGGCGGCAGAGAGGTGACTACCCTCTGGCTGCGAAGAGCCCGTCGATATCCACGGGGGCGCTCAACAGGCCTTCTCGGAGCAGCGATTGGTTCAGCTGGTCGAGGGCTTTCCGCTCCGAGCTGCCGAGCCGATAGCCGTAGGGGTCTTCATCCAGCACGGATTCGAGCCAGGTCGCCTCATCGGCTTCCTCCTCCGTCATGAACTCGTAGGCCAGGCGACGCGAGGCGCGAAACGCCTCGATCAGGCTCTGATAGACCCAGGGGCTTCCCTCGACAGCCTCTGCCCGCAGCACCAGGGTGTGGTAGATCGGAAACACACCGGTGCGCCGATAGTAGGCAGCCTCCTGGTCGCGGAAATCGGAGAACACCCGCTCGACGACGCGCCCCTCCTCGAACAGGTAGAGCTCTAGCGCGCCGTCGATAGCGCCCTCCTGCAGCATCTTGGGGAGCACGTCGAGGTGGCCCCCCTCGACGAGCTCGATCGTTACCCCGGTCGGGGATGGCTCGTCGGCGGGCTCCTCGCGCGCGGTCACCCAGTGGATCGAGCGCAGATCGACTCCATAGTCGACGGCGAGCATCGCCCGCGCCCACATGCCGTAGGAGTTGTTGTAGCGATGCACGGCCACTCGCTTGCCCGCGTAGTCGGCGGGGGAGTCGATCCCGGCGTCTTTCCTGCGCCAGAGGCCCCGCTGGACAAATCCGCGCCCGAGGAAGATCGGCAGAACGACCACGCGCACGCCGCGGTCGGCAGCCATCAGCAGCGACGACAGGGAGAACTCGGCCGCGTCGAGCTTACCCTCGAGCAGCAGCCCAGACGCGGGGCCGGCGTTGTAGGCGCCCACCCACGTCGCTTCCACGCCCTCCGGCACGATGCGTCCCTCTTTCAGGCCTTTCGTGAGCGGGTTCGTCGAGATCCCGAGCGTGAGCTTCAGCGGTTCTGTCAACAGTCTGCCTCCAGCCTGGAGCTAGTGTCGGAGCGCGCCATCCGCGGAAGTCTGCATCTCCTTCGTGATGTCGCCCACCCCACGATAGTCCCCGTTCGCGATCATGTCCGCGAGCCGCTGCTCTTCGTCGGGCCAGAAGCCGAGCGTATAGCCATACCAGGGCTCCTTCAAGGCAGGCTCCGGCAGGTCGGAATGCGACCGCCAGATCTCCAGGGCGCGCTCCATGTACTCCTGGCGGGGCAGCGCCACCGGTGGATAAACCCCCTTCATCGTCGCATCGATCAGCACGCGGAAGTAGTCGCGGGGCGAGCCCGGCGCGCTCTGAATCTGCATGTTGCGGGCGGAGCCCACCGGGTAGTTCGATGGGTCGAGCCCCGGGTATCGTCCGCGCTGGACCTGGATGTCTCGCTCGGGCGACACCCGGTAGCTGAGCGCCCAGTTCAGCACGTCCGAGTCGCGCGGGTTGATGTCCCAGTCCACTACGATGAAGTACTTGCCCGACGCCCAGAAGGACGCCGCTGCCTGCAGCACCTGCCAGGGGTTGGCCCGAGCATCCTTCTCGATCTGGATCACGGTCATCGACGTGCCACCGGTCGGCGCCATCCCGACGTCGTACACGGCGAGGCCGCATTTGTACTTGAGGTGGTCGTACATGAGCGCCTGGCTGCACACGAGGGAGAGCGTCGTCGACTCGACGGGCGGAAAGCCAACCAGAACGGGCGTGAACATCGCGTCCTTTCGGTGGGTGATGGCTGTCACCCTGAGAACCGGGACTTTTGTCCGCTCTGCATGCATGTAGCCGGGGTACTCGCCGAACGAGAGGCGTGGCTCCAGGGTCTTCGTCGACAGGTAACCTTCGATCACCATCTCCGCGTGCGCGGGAACCTCAACCGGAATCGTCTTGCAGGGCACCAGCTCGACGGGCTCGCCCGCGAGCGCGCCGGCGAAGGCAATCTCGTCCATGTCGCTGGCCACGTGGGTGCAGGCGGCGAACATGATGTTCGGCGTTGCCCCGATGACGACGGCGACCGGGAGGTCCTCACCGCGGTCACGGGCCTTCTGCCAGTGCCGCATGATGTCGCGAGTCATGCCCGCGCCGGAGACGGCGCGGTCCCGGTCGCGGAAGAAGGCATTGTAACCGCCCGCGTTCCGGGCGCCGGTCTCCGGATCTTTCGAGATGATGGGCATGCCGGCGCGGATGATCTGGCTGAAGCCGGGCTCCTCGACGGGAGCGGGAATGATGTCCAGGCCGCGCTCGGTGATGTCCTTGCCGGTGAGCACGACCTCCTGGACCGGCCCGCTGTCCACGATCCTGGGCGGAATCGGATCGGAGAGCGCGTCGTGGAACAGCTCGAGGATCTCTCGGTGTGAGCCCCTGTTGAGCCCGAGCATCACGATGTCGTCGGAGAAGCCGTACACGCCGGCGGCAACCCCAATGTCATAGCGCTCGCCCGCGCCGTTCCGCACGTTGTCAAATAGAAAGACCTTCCGCTGCTCGGGCGGCAGCCCCCGCTGCTGGATTCGGCACAGCGACAAAAGCTCCGTGTCTTTGTTGATGGGGTCCGTGAATCGGTACAGCTTGCCGCTCTCCTCGAGCACGTCGAGAAACGACCGCAGGTCCTTGTAGTAGGCCATCGACTCCTCCGCCAGTTCGCCGGGGAGCGAGGCGGGCTTGGTCCGCCGACCTGCCCGGCGACGGGGCGGAGCGATGATGATGGTCGGGCCGGCCGAGTGTCAAGTGGGCGATCCCAGTTGAGTGTTGACCATATACGGACCTCCGCCTAGAATCTCGCCCACAGAGGCAGGAGGGCAAGCGAGATGCCAGTCGTTAGCGCACACACGTTTTTGCACGTTGGGATTCCAGTGGACGACCTCGCACGAGCGAAGGAGTTCTATACAGACGTTCTCGGGCTCAAGGTGAGCAAGGAGAGCAGCGGGTGGAGCACGGACGCCCCCGTCCGGCTCCACTGCGGGGACGGCCCGGATCCCGGCCAGCAGGTGGTTCTCTTCAAGCGGCAGAGGCCGGCCGAGGCACGCACCCCCGAGGACGACGGCCACACGCACCAGGCATTTCTGGTCACGGTCGCGGAGTTCGATTTCGCGCTCGAGAAGTTCCAGGAGATGGGCATCTTCCATCGTGGACCGATCGTCTGGCCGACGTCCACCCACCGCACGCTGTACTTCTTTGACCCGGACGGCAACTACCTACAGCTTGCCGATGGGGACGACCTGTAGCGCGCCAGCTCGCGTCTGCCTGCACGTCGCATCTGGCACTCGCATCAGCGGGGTCGGTAGGCATCCCTTCGGTGGAGGACTGCCGTGACGGTTACAAGGGCGGAGGCGTCGTCGACGTCATACACAACACGGGTAGTCGCCGACGCGGATCCGGTAGTCGTTCTGCCCCACCAGCTTGCGGGACCCCGGGGGCCGCGGGTCCTCACTCAGGGCGCTGATGTGCGGGCGTAGACGGCTCTGCATGTCGCCGGGCAGGCGGCGAAGTTGGCGCAGCGCCGGCCGAGCGATCTGGATGGCGTAGGCCACTGCCCGCTACTTCCTCAGTTCCGCCTCGACCTCTTCCCAGGGCACAGCTCCATGGAGCTGCACGTCCTCCATTGCCGCCCGGGATGCCTCACTATCGAGCACGTCTTCTAGCTGATCGAGCATCCGCTGTGCGAGCTCCCGTAAAGACTCAGCTATCCTGTGCTCGTCGGGATTTGCTTCGACAAGGAGATCTGTCAGGCCCGCTTGTATGCTGAGGAGTTGCTCGTGCTGCTCGTAGAGCTTCTCAATGTCGATTTGGGCTAAACGGGCCATGGGCAATGTTAGCACGCGTTGCGCGGGCACCCGCCCTGCACGCATGCGCCCGCTTTTTGACAAGCCCGCGGAGCCGCACCTACCATGGGGCGAGTCCCGGCCCAGAGGCGAAGCGGCGGCATGACCCTGACTGCTGAGGAGAACGAGCGGCTAACGCGCGTGGGGAAGGGCACCCCCATGGGCGAGCTGCTCCGACGTTACTGGTACCCGATCTCCGTCGCCCGCGAGCTCACAGCCGAGAATCCGGTGAAGTTCGTGCGTCTCCTCGGCGAGGATCTCGTCCTGTTCCGCGACAAGAGTGGCCGCGTCGGCCTGCTGGCGGACCACTGCTCCCATCGCGGCGCCTCGCTGCTCTACGGACGCGTCGAAGAGCGCGGGATCGCGTGCGCCTATCACGGGTGGCTGTATGACACGGCGGGCCACTGCCTCGAGACGCCCGCGGAGCCCCCCGACAGCAATCTCCACCTGACGATCCGGCATATCGCGTACCCCGTTAAAGAGCTCGTCGGCCTCCTATGGGCCTACCTCGGCCCGCTGCCCGCGCCGGTCATCCCGAGATACGACGTCTGGTCCCGTCCCGACGGGGTCCTCAGACTGGCGGTCTATCCTCGGCTGGACGCGAACTGGCTCCAGGTGATGGAGAACACAGCCGATCCAACCCACGCGCAGATCCTCCACCAGGAGTTCGTCGCGGGCGGCCGCCCGGTTCCGAGCACAACACGCGGTTTCGTGGATCGCATCGCAGGGCTCGAGTACTCCGAGGCCCCATTTGGCCTCGTCAAGCTCCGCAGGTTTGCGAACGGCCGCGTCGAGCGGCACCCGCTGATCTTCCCGAACATCCTCCGCGAGAGCAACGTCGCCCAGATCCGCGTGCCGATGGACGACACGCACACGAACTTCTTCTTCATCCACTTCATTCCCCTGGACGACGGGCCGCTCAACGACGGAGCCGATCCGGAAGCCCCGGAAGACGACGAGGTGCTCTACATCGACCCATTCAAGGAGCCGGTTGAGGGCATCCATCCCTTTACACGGTTCAGGCTCAACAGCGTGCTGTCCCAGGACCATATGGCCTGGGAAACGCAGGGCCTCATTGCGAACCGCACGGTCGAGCGGCTTGCAACTTCCGATCAGTGCGTTGTCATGTTCCGCGAGATGCTGATGCGCGAGATCGACAAAGTCCAGCGCGGGCTCGATCCCATCGCCGTCATCCGCGACCCGCACCACGAGATCATCGACACGTACGTCGGCGAATCGATCGAGTCGAAGGGGTGGTACACGCCTCGCCAGTACGCCCAACAGGAGACGCATCGCGGAGCGGCTGCGCGGGGGGACGTCCGCTACGATTAGCTGCCCCGATTCGTAGACTCGGCCCGAGAAGGGAGCCGTAGTGCCCTGGAAAGACCTGCGCGAATACATGGCCGGCATCGACAACCTCGGGGAGCTTCGCACCGTCGAGAACGCCGACTGGAACCTCGAGATCGGCACCATCTCCGAGCTGAACTACGAGCGGGGCGGGCCCGCGCTGCTTTTCGACAAGATCCAGGGCTATCCGGCGGGCTATCGCATCCTGTGCAACGCCATGGAGTCGTACAAACGCACGATGCTGGCGCTCGACATGTCCCCGGATTTAACGCTCGACCAGGCGCTCGAGGACTACGAGCGCCGCGTTGCCGCCTACAAGCCGGTCCCACCGCTCACAGTGCAGACCGGTCCCGTGATGGAGAACACCTTCTACTGCGACGACTTCGACATGTGGAAGTTCCCGACGCCGCTCTGGCACGAGGGCGACGGCAACTGCCGCTACCTCGGGACGGGCTGCGTCGTCATCCAGCGCGACCCGGACACGGGGGACATCAACTGCGGCACCT
>Ga0184637_10003069_pt1 | contig 10540 bp, 11 predicted proteins | sample PLM3_127_b2_FD_133143 | JGI IMG/M metagenome (GOLD analysis project Ga0184637, IMG submission 133143) | Groundwater sediment microbial communities from an aquifer in East River, Colorado, USA - PLM3_127_b2 | ecosystem: Environmental > Terrestrial > Soil > Riparian zone | place: USA: East River... | reverse complement strand
GAGAAGGAGTTCGGCGGCAAGAAGAAGATCGCCTGGGCCGAGGTCTACGCCGGCGAGAAGGCGAAGAACCTCTTCGACAGCTGGCTACCGGACGAGACGCTGGACGCGTTCAAGACGTACCTCGTGGGCATCAAGGGGCCGCTGACGACCCCCGTCGGGGGCGGCATCCGTTCCCTCAACGTCGCGCTCCGACAAGAGCTCGACCTCTACGTCTGCCTCCGGCCGGTGAAGTGGTACCAGGGTGTCCCGAGCCCGGTGAAAAGGCCGCAGGACGTCGACATGGTGATCTTCCGCGAGAACACCGAGGATATCTACGCCGGCCTCGAGTATCGGGCGGAAACCCCTGAGGCCAAGAAGGTCATCTCCTTCCTCCAGAAGGAAATGAACGTCACGAAGATTCGGTTTCCCGACACGAGCGGAATCGGAATCAAGCCCGTGAGCCGGGAAGGCACCGAGAGGCTCGTCCGCGCCGCGATCCGCTACGCCCTCGAGCACGAGCGCGAGAGCGTCGCCCTGGTCCACAAGGGCAACATCATGAAATTCACCGAGGGCGCCTTCCGCGACTGGGGCTATGCGCTTGCCGCCCGCGAGTTCCGCGGCGAAACGGTGAGCGAGCGCGAGGGCTGGATCCTCGGAAATCGCGAGGAGTCCAGAAACATCTCGCTCGAGGACAACGCCCGCGCCGTCGAGCCCGGCTACGACCTGATGACCCCGGACCGGAAGAAGGAGGTCCTCGAGGAGGTCGAGACTTGCCTTCGCACGCTCTGGGAGAGCCACGGATCGGGCAAGTGGAGGAAGAAGCTCCTCATCAAGGACTCGATCGCCGACATCACCTTGCAGCAAGTCCTCACCCGGGCCACGAGCTTCGACGTCATCGCGACCATGAACCTCAACGGCGACTATCTCTCGGACGCGCTGGCCGCCCAGGTCGGCGGCATCGGCATCGCCCCCGGCGGCAACATCAATTACGTCACCGGCCACGCGATCTTCGAAGCGACTCACGGGACCGCTCCCAAGTACGCCGACCAGGACAAGGTGAACCCGGGCTCGGTCATCCTCTCGGGGGTCCTGATGTTCCAGCACCTGGGATGGCAGGAGGTGGCGGACCTCATCGAGTCGAGCCTCGAGAAAACCATCGACCAGAAGAAGGTGACCTACGACTTCCATCGGCTGATGGAAGACGCGACCCTTCTGAAAACGTCGGAGTTCGCCACAGCAATGATCGAGAACATGTAGCCACTCCAGCGCAACACGGGGGAAAGGAACGCAAAGACGCAAAGACGCAAAGAAGAAAAATACAAGGGGGATGGGGAGATGGGAGGAGATGGGGAGATGAATCGCGATCTATTTTCCAATTATCTCCCTATCTCCTCCTATCCCCCGTATCCCCCTTGTATTGGATTTCTTTCTTGCGCCACTCGTTGCATTAATTAAGGAGCGAAGTACGAAATGGGCAGGTACAAAGTCACCGTCGTGGGAGCGGGGAACGTGGGAGCCACCGCCGCGCAGCGCATCGTGGACGCCGAGCTCGCGGACGTGGTGATGATCGACATCCTGGAAGGGATTCCGCAGGGGAAGGGTCTCGACATTCTCGAGGCCTGTCCCATCTCCCGCTCCGACGTGAGGTTCATCGGGACCAACGACTACAAGGATACGGTGGACTCGGACGTGGTCGTCATCACCGCCGGCATCGCCCGAAAGCCGGGCATGAGCCGACGATCTCCTCAAGACGAACTACGACATCGTGAAGGGCGTGACCGAGCAGGTGGTGAAGCACTCGCCGAAGTCGATTCTCATCGTGGTCTCGAACCCCCTCGACGCGATGGCGCAGACCGCGTTCAAAGTAAGCCGATTTCCCAAAGAGCGCGTCATGGGGATGGCCGGAGTCCTGGACTCGGCCCGGATGCGCACCTTCATCGCCCTCGAGCTCGGGGTCTCCGTCGACAACGTCCACGCTTTCGTTCTCGGAGGCCACGGAGACGACATGGTTCCTGTCCCCCGCTATTCGACCGTCGCCGGCATTCCTCTTCCTGACCTCATGTCCAAGGAAGTCGTCGACCGCATCGTCGAGCGCACGCGCAAGGGCGGCGGCGAGATCGTGGGCTACCTGAAGACCGGCTCCGCCTACTACGCTCCCTCGGCGGCGATCGTGGAGATGGTCGACGCGATCCTGAAGGACAAGAAGAAGATTCTTCCCTGTGCCGCCTACCTCGAGGGCGAGTACGGCATCAACGGGCTCTACATGGGCGTGCCGGTGAAGCTCGGCTCGAGCGGCATCGAGCAAATCGTCGAGGTCTCTCTCACCAACGATGAGCGGACCGCCCTCCAGAAATCGGCGGCCGCGGTCCAGGAGCTCGTCGAAAAAATCGGCGTGTAGCCCTCATGAACCTCCACGAGTATCAAGCGAAAGAGCTTCTCTCGCGGTACCAGGTGAAGGTGCCCCGGGGGCGGAAGGTCGAGTCGGTCACGGAAGCGGTCGAGGCCGCGGAATCCCTCGGATATCCCGTGGTGGTGAAAGCTCAGATCCACGCGGGCGGACGGGGAAAGGCGGGAGGCGTCAAGCTCGCCCGCTCCCGCGCCGAGGTCGAGAAATTCGCGGGGGAGATCCTCGGAAAAAAGCTGGTGACGCCGCAGACCGGCCCCCAAGGGAAGGAGGTCCGGAAGCTCCTCATCGAAGAGGGCGTGAACATCGACCGCGAGCTCTACTTGAGCTTCCTCATCGACCGTTCCGTCGGCTGGCCGATCGCGATCGCGAGCCAGGCGGGGGGGATGGAGATCGAGAAAGTCGCCGCCGAGACCCCGGAGAAAATTTTGCGGGCGGAGATCGATCCCGCCGTGGGCATGAGGCCCTATCAGGCCCGACGTCTCGCGTTCGAGCTCGGTCTCTCCGGCGACGTCCACAAGAACGCGGTCGGTTTCCTGCTCTCGCTCTACCGGGCGTTTCGCGCCCTCGATGCGTCTCTCGTCGAGATCAATCCGCTCCTGGTGACCCGGGAGAAGGAGGTCATGGCCCTCGACGCGAAGGTATCCCTCGACGACAACGCCCTTTTTCGCCACCCCGACGTCAGGGAGCTCCGGGATCTCACGGAGGAATCACCCCTCGAGGTGGAAGCCTCGAAGTTCTCCTTGAACTACATCAAGCTCGACGGAAGCGTGGGCTGCATGGTGAACGGCGCCGGTCTCGCGATGGCGACGATGGACATCATCCACCACGCGGGCGGAGCTCCCGCCAACTTCCTCGACGTCGGTGGCGGCGCGAGCCCCGAGCAGATCAAGAACGCGTTTCGAATTTTGATCTCGGATCCACAGGTGAAGGCAGTCCTTATCAATATTTTCGGCGGCATCCTCCGCGTCGACCGGCTCGCGGAAGGGGTCATCGGCGCCGTCCGGGAGCTCGACGTCAAAATTCCGGTCGTCATCCGCGCCGAGGGCACGAACGTGGACATCGGCAAGAAGATGCTCGCGGAGTCGGGCCTCAACTTCATCACCGCCGATAGTATGAAAGAGGGGGCGGAGAAGGCCGTCGCCGCGGCGAGAGGCGCAAAATGAGCGTTCTCGTCGGCTCCGACACCCGTCTCCTCGTCCAGGGAATCACCGGCCGCGAAGGGCAGTTTCACGCGCGAGGGGCGATCGACTACGGAACGAAGGTCGTCGCCGGCGTGACCCCCGGAAAGGCCGGGGAGACCGTCGAGGGAGTTCCCGTCTTCAATACCGTCCGCGATGCGGTGGCGAAGACCGGCGCCAACGCCTCGGTCATCTTCGTGCCGCCGTCCTTCGCCGCCGACGCCATTCTGGAAGCGGTCGATGCCGGGATACCGCTCGTGGTGTGCATCACCGAGGGGATTCCCGCTTTCGACATGGTCGACGTGATGCGGGTCGTCTCGGGAAGTACCACCCGCCTCATCGGGCCCAACTGCCCCGGCGTCATCTCCCCCGGGAAGGCCAAGATCGGCATCATGCCGGGCCACATCCATAGAGAGGGCCGGGTGGGCGTCGTCTCGCGGAGCGGGACCTTGACCTACGAGGCGGTTCACCAGTTGACCGAGCGGGGGATTGGCCAATCGACCTGCATCGGCATCGGGGGCGACCCCGTCATCGGAACCAACTTCGTCGACGCTCTCGCTCTCTTCGAGAGTGATCCCGGAACCGACGCCGTCATCCTCATCGGGGAGATCGGCGGAAACGCCGAGGAGACGGCCGCCCTGTTCATCAAGGAAGAAATGACGAAGCCCGTCGTTTCGTTCATCGCCGGCCAGACCGCGCCCCCGGGCCGGAGGATGGGCCATGCGGGCGCTATCATCATGGGCGGCAAGGGCACGGCGAAGGACAAGATGGCGGCACTTTCGGCCGTGGGCGCGACCGTGGTCGTAAGCCCGGCGGAAATGGGCTCGACCATGGCTGACATTCTGAGGGACAAAAAGTGATTCAAACGACACTCTCGATCATCAAGCCCGACGGCGTTCGCCAGAACGTCATAGGCGCGGTGCTCGCGAGGATCGAAGAGGCCGGCTTCCGGATCGTCTCGCTGCGCATGATCCAGATGAGCAAGCGCCAGGCGGAAGGGTTCTACGCCGTGCACCGCGCGAGGCCGTTTTTCGACAGCCTCACCGATTTCATGAGCTCCGGACCTGCAATCGTACTGGTGCTGGAGAAAGACAACGCCATCGAAGATCTGAGAAAGCTCATGGGCGCGACGGACCCGGCGAAGGCCGAAAAGGGGACGATCCGCAAGGACTTCGCGACTTCGGTCGAGGCCAACGTCATCCACGGGTCGGACTCTCCCGAGTCGGCGGCGATCGAGATCCCCTACTTCTTTACCAAGCTTCAGCTCATCTAACGGGGGCGAGCACGTGCCGTCGATCAAATCCGACCGCTGGATCAAGCAGATGGCGCTCGAGCACGGGATGATCGACCCGTTCGTCGAGACCCAGGTCCGGGAGAACGTGATCTCCTATGGGCTTTCCTCCTACGGCTACGACATCCGCGTCTCGGACGAGTTCAAGATCTTCACCAACGTCAACACCACTATCGTCGATCCCAAGAACTTCGACCCGCGGAGCTTCGTGGATTACAAGGGTGAGGTCTGCATGATCCCGCCGAACTCCTTCGCCCTCTCGAATACCGTCGAGAACTTCCGCATCCCGAGAAACGTCTACGCGCTCTGCATCGGGAAGTCGACCTACGCCCGCTGCGGCATCATCATCAACGTGACGGGCTTCGATGCCGAGTGGGAAGGTAACGCCACTCTCGAGATCTCGAACACCACCCCTCTTCCCTGCCGCATCTACGCCAACGAGGGCATCGCCCAGGTGCTGTTCTTCGAAAGCGACGAGGAATGCCTCAGGTCCTACAAGGACAAATTGGGGAAGTACCAGGGGCAGCAGCACATCACCCTTCCGAAGCTCGACCGGAGCCGCTCTTGAAGCTCCTCGAGGGAGAACAGCTTCGCGAACGACTTTCCCGGACCCCGCCTCTGGTCGAGGCCTTCATCGATCGCGAGGTGCAGATCCAGATGAACGGGGTGGACTTCACTTTGCGGGAGGTTTCCGGTTTCGGCGACGAGCCCGGGGCTATTGACTTCGACAACTCGGAAAGACGCACCGCCTCGACCGAGCTCATTTCGCCCGACGCCTCCGGATGGTGGCACCTCGCCCCACGTCCCTACTGGATCGTCTATAACGAAGTCGTCAACATCCCCGAAGACGTCTTCGCTCTCGCCCGCACTCGCTCGAGCGTTCTCCGGTCGGGGGCCCAGATCGGAACCGCGCTCTGGGACTCCGGCTACTCGGGAAGGAGCGGCTCGCTCCTGGTGGTCTCGAACCCCGCGGGAATCCGGATCAAGAAAGACGCGCGGGTGCTGCAGCTCGTGTTCTTCGAGCTCGACTCGCCCGCCGAGAAGACCTACGCCGGCCGCTACCAGAACGAAAACAAGTAGCGCTACACTCCCCGCATGTCGTTCGCCCTTGGGACGCGGCTCGGGTCTTACGAAGTCGTTGCCTCACTCGGCCAGGGGGGCATGGACTCCCCACTCCTGGTCAAGAGGAAACCTTCTTTCTGACGTCGTCGCCGCGCACTCGCCGCGCGGGGTCGTAGAGGGTCTGGTCGCGCAGCATCGCGACGGCGATGGCGAGGATGCTCAGCTCTGGTGACTCGAAGCTACCGTCGCGAAGAGGAGCGCGCTTTACGAGTGACCTTGCGGGTAGTCTTCCGTCCGGGCTTGGGCGCGAGCCCGTACTTGCGCCGGATCTCCGCGGGCGGAATCCCGGCGCCCGCCTTGTATCTCGTCCGAGAGCGCTCAATCAAGGCGATGAAACGGGAGTCCGTGCTCAGAGTCACCGTCTCCATATCGGCATTCTCGATTGAAACGAGCGCCATGACCGGCTTCCCCTGATCCGTCACGACGAGAGGCTCTTTGCGCACGTGCTCGGCATAGGAAGACAGCTCGCCGGTTGCCTGGCTCACGTCCAGAGTTTTCATCGCCCCTCCTCTGTCCTTGGCTCTTGGCCTAGCTCCCACCACTCGCCTCCGATTCGAACCCGGTCCCTCACCTTGACACCGATCGCACGCACCGTGACTACCGGAAACACGTCGCCGCCAACCTCATAATACACGCGCAAGCGGCCGATGCGAAGCTCCCACGGCGCGAGAGGCTCGTGTTCACGAACGCAAACGACTTCCGGTCGCCCGCTTGGGGCAAAACCGGCAATACCCAGAGATCGTAGTCGGTCTTCGGATCCAGTTTTCGGTAGAGGATGAACCGGCGGTCCCGTGACCAATCGGTGGGGACTGGGTGCTCGGAGGGGCTCCAGCAGGCGTCGGCCCCGCTCGCGAGCTTTTGAGAAAGGCCGGGGACCCCTTTCCGGTGGGACTCAAACACCAGGCGACTTCCATCGGGGGACCAGATCGGACAATTGTCGACATCCGCGTCGAATGTGAAGCGGCTGAGTACGCCGCGCGCCGTCTCCAGCAGCCAGATGTCTGGAGGACGAAAAGGCGCCGACGCCGAGGTGAAGTGACTCATCCGCAACCTGGTCCGTCACTGGGAACGGATCGCCCGCCAACTCGCGCTTTCGCCAATCGAAACGCTGGGCCAGGAGCGTCCCCTCGCGTACGAAGAGGAGATGCCCAGGCGCCACGACGGCGGTGGTGTCGGTCTTCGACCAGTACTTCGATCGGAGAAACAGGCAGGCTCCGGTAGAACTGTTCCGCCATCTCTCGAAACTCGACGGCGAAGTACGCGAGGAGCGCGAAAATAAGCGCCGCCGTGAAGGCGCGTTTTCCGACGGAAGAGGCCGAAACCTCGAGCGCGAGAAGCGCCCCCGCCCAGTACAGCTCTTTCTGGTACTGGAACAGATCGATGAACAGGTAGCGGAGGCCGTAGGCGACCAGGGCCGAAAGCGCCCAGGCGACGCAAACGAGCTGCAGAGGAGAAGGGTCGAGACGCCGCGGGGCGAGGCCGAGGCCGAGCGCGTCCGCCGCGATCAGGGGAACGCCGAGAAACGATCGCGCCCGCGCCACGGCCGAGCCGATGAGGTCCTCCGCGGGGAGGCGCGGCGCGCCGGGCCATCCACACTCTGAGAGAGGACGGCGGTCGAGAGAGCCGCCACAGCCTTCGGGTGGTAGTCAAAGACCGAAAGACCGAGCGCGAGAACGTCTTCTCTACCGAAGACTCGCGACCCTCCGCCTCGACGTCCCCCTCGAGGAAGACCTCGCGGCGCTCGAATGGCGCGGCGCCATCGAGAAGCGCTCGAAGCGATCTGCCGGGAGCTCCGCGAGGAAGAGACCTTCGCCCGAGTCCCACGGTCCACGGACGCGTAACAGGGTCGGCAGAGGAGTACGTCTTTGACGGAATCCGGCATTGACGTACAATGGAGCAGATGGTAACATTCGTAGAGACGAAACTCTTTACCAGGCTGGTTCAGGAGTACCTGTCTGACGATGAGTACTCGGCTCTTCAACAGTCGCTCCTCACGAATCCGGAAGCGGGCGCCGTCATTACAGGTTCGGGAGGCGTCCGGAAGCTGCGATGGGGCGTTACAGGCCGTGGCAAACGCGGCGGCGTTCGAGTGATCTACTACTTGCGGTCCCGGCTAGGGCAGGTCTGGATGTTGACCCTCTACGCCAAGAACGTGTCCGAAAACATCCCGGCGCACCTGTTGAAGAAGATCAAGGAGGAGATCGATGGCCAAGACCAAGACTAAGCGAGACATTGGCCGGGAGATTCTCGAAGGCATTCGGCAGCTCAAGCGGGGCGAGCATGGTCGCATCATCACCGTGCCCCCAGTCGCGAGCATTCGAGAGAGGACCGGCCTTTCACAGGCTAGATTTGCGGAGTTGTTGGGTGTGTCCATGCGGACCCTTCAAGAGTGGGAACAGGGTCGTCGCGCACCATCGGGTGCCGCGCGGACGCTTCTGCTGATCGCCGCCAAGAATCCCGGCGCGCTACTTGACGTCGCGTGAACGCTCGAGCGGTGTCCAGTGTAACAAGCTGGGTTCGGGCGCAGCGAGGCGCTCTGACAAGACCGACGTCCCCCTCGAGGAAGACCTCACGGCACTCGAATGGCGCGGCGCCCATCGAGAAGCGCTCGAAGCGTTCTGCCGGAGCTCCAGAGGAAGAGACCTGCGTCCGGGTCCCGCGGTTCACGGGCGCTTTACCGTCACCCGTCCCAGATACCGGTCGAGCCAGTCGAGGGTCTCCTTGATCACTTCGACCTGGGGCGGAATGTGCGAGGGCGTGCCGTTTGCTCGACCGGAGCCGGTCTTGAAGCTCCTCGAGCGTGAGCGGCTCCGAGAGCTCTACCTTATCTTACACATTTCAGCGCCGCAGATCTGAGAGAGAAATTCTAAGACTCGGAGTTCAAGAATCTATAACGAAGTCGTCAACATCCCGCCCGACGTATTCGCGCTCGCGCTCGAAGTCCCTCTTCCTCGGCTTCGGTAAAGCTCGAGGAACCCGTGCCCAAACGTGGCGCGCAACAGTACCTCGCGATACTCGGAAAGAATTCTCGTGTCGTAGCAGGTGGTGAGATTGTTAACCGAGTTGTCTGCCTGCGCCCCGTGTCAGTTTAAGCGAGGACCCGGCTTCCAGTGAAGGATGAGCGTGATAGGCGAAGTCACGGCTTCTTCAGTTGCGACGTTGATCAGGAACCGCTGGCCGTCCGGCGCAACCGCGTACTGGTGTTTGAAAGGGCCGATCGCAGGTACGACCCCACCGGCGATTCTCGTCTCGAACAGCGCTACCGGCGTTCCCCCTTCGAACGCCTGCCCGGCCGCCGCAGGCGTGATGGGTGCCGCCATCAGATTCCCGTCCAGGCCAATGTAGAAGAGCTCCCGGCCGTCCGCCCGAAAGCGAGGCTGCACGCCGCCTTCCGTCGACACCTGCCACTTGCCTCCCGGCCCCGGAAACGGCTGCACGTACACCTCGAACCGTCCCGACTCGTTCGACTGATACGCCACAGAGCGTCCGTCGGGTGAGAACTGCCCCTCCCGTTCCTCGAAGCTCGTGTTCACGAACGCAAACGGCTTCGGGTCGCCCGCTTGGGGTAAGACCGGCAATACCCAGAGATCGTAGCCGGTCTTCGGATCCAGTTTGCGGTAGAGGATGAAGCCGCCGTCCCGTGACCAATCGGTGGGGACTGGGTGATCGGAGGACGAAAGCAGGGGCTCCTCGGCGCCGGCCCCGCTCGCGAGCTTTTGATAAAGGCCGGAGACCCCCTTCCGATGGGACTCGAACACCAGGCGACTTCCATCGGGGGACCAGACTGGACCATTGTCGACATCCGCGTCGAACGTGAAGCGGCTGAGTACGCCCCGCGCCGTCTCCAGCAGCCAGATGTCAGAGTTCCCGCTGACGTCGGTATTCAGCGCCACCCTTCTTCCGTCCGGGGACAGCTCGGGGTTGAAAGTACTCGACGATTCGGCGGCTCCTGTCCGAGCGAGGGGCTTGCCCGCCCGGTCAAACCACATCAGTTGCCGGTTGATGGCCGCGCCCGTCCGGTAGGCCAGGACACCCGTCGTGGAGGCAGAAAACGCGCCGAATCCGAAGCGTACGGACTCATCCAACGCCACCTGTCCGGTCACCGGGAACGGTTCGCCCAAAAGCTCGCGCTTTCGCCAATCGAAACGCTGGGCCAGGAGCGTCCGCTCGCGTACGAAGAGCAGGTGTCCGGGCGCCACGACGGCGGCGGTGTCGGCATAAAAAAGTCGTCGGGCCGCCGGCAGGTCGAGCGAAGCCACATAGACGCCTTGGGTCTCAGTGCTACCCGCCGCATAGAACACGAAGTGGCGGCCGTCGGGCAGGAACTGCGGAAAGCGCTGCCCGAAGAGTTGCGGGTCCAGGCGAGTCACCGCCACCGGCTCGCCACCTGTGGCCGAAACGCGGTAGAGGGGACTGCCGCTAGCCGGGGCAAAGAGGATCACGCCGTCCCCGTTCCAGGTTCCGCCCCGAGCCAGAGCTGCGTTTGCCACGGTTTGCACCAGCCCAAAAGCGGTATCGATGCGCTTGAGCTTGCCCTCGGCAAAGAATCCAAGCGACCGACTG
>Ga0184637_10003068_pt1 | contig 10541 bp, 10 predicted proteins | sample PLM3_127_b2_FD_133143 | JGI IMG/M metagenome (GOLD analysis project Ga0184637, IMG submission 133143) | Groundwater sediment microbial communities from an aquifer in East River, Colorado, USA - PLM3_127_b2 | ecosystem: Environmental > Terrestrial > Soil > Riparian zone | place: USA: East River... | reverse complement strand
GGTGAAGTAATGGCTGGCCACGAAGGCCTCCTTGTCCCGCAGCAAGGTCTCCTCCAGGAGATGTCTGGGGAGTGGCTCGAGGCCGGTGGCTTCGTCCGCGCGCACGTACACCTGGGACCAATTGACCACAAAGGTGAGAGGATCTGGCGTGCTGACGGACTCCATCAGCTCCGGCCGGCCGCCGCCGGCGGTGCGAGTGCCGACTTCGCGAAGGGCCCGGAAACCGAACTCCAGATCGGCGCTGGTAAAGGGAGCGCCATCCTGCCACTTGATATTGGGCCGCAGCTTCCAGGTCATCTCCATGGTGCCGTCCGGGTTGGCCCGCCACGTGCCCTTCTCGAAGGACGGCATCTCGGCAGCGAGGCGGGCTTCGTGTCCCGCGCCCGGGCCCTCGGGCACCGAGAGGTAGTCGTGCAGGATTTTGGGGACGTTGCTGGCGCCGCCGGCCGTCAGGCTTCCGCCGCCAGTGATGTTCTGAACGAGACTGTGCGGCTCCCGCTGAATCCCGATCGTTACAGTCTTCGGGGCGCTGACCTGTTCCCCGGGTTGCCCACTTGCCGCCTCTCGGCCAGGCACTGGCGCACAGGCCGCCAGCAGCGCGATCGCGACGACGTGCAGAGGCAGCATAGCTCGGAAAACTCTCATCATCAGACTCCCCCCTTGTCCCACTCGAACACGTTCCAGATGGCTCATTGCGGACCACCGGCCCGCGCACGCACGATGATACCCGCCAGGGTTGCCGCCCGGTCTAGCGACGCAATTCTATAATCGCGGCCACGAAGTCGTTGGAGGAAAAGGGCGCATGAGCACTGATCTGGCGGACGTCAAGTACCAGGTAGCGGTGGCCAATCGGGTTCTGGCAGAGGTGGGCCTGGCGACCGGGGCTCTGGCCTCGTTGGGACATGCCAGTCTACGTGTGCCCTCGCAGCCCGACACCTTCGTTGTAAAGGGGCGTGGGTACGAAGTCGATGCTCTCGCCACCATGCGGCCGGAAGATATGGTGGTGTGCGACCTGGAGGGCTTCAAGGTCGACGGGCCACCGGGGTCCACGCAGTGTCGCGAAGTAAAGATGCACTCGTGCATTTACAAGACGCGGCCTGACGTGCAATCAGTAGTGCACGTCCATCCGCGCTACGTCGTCGTTATGAGCGTGCTTCAGGCGACGCTCGTCCCCATGTGCCAGGAGGGCATCCAGCTGGTCCGCAAGCCGCTGCCCGTCTACCCGCACGTCAAGACGGTATGGTCCGATGAGGAGGGGATGGCAGTCGCCGGTCTATTGGGGAACAATCGGGCGATCATCCTCCAGGGACACGGCGCCAGCACCGCGGGGGGAACGGTCTTGAGGAGTCGGTGATGACGATGCTCAATCTCGAGGAGCAGGCGAAGATGAACTGGTACGCCTACTGCGCCGCGGGGCCCGACCACCCGCGCATTCCCGACGAACTGATCGACGAGATGACCAACCGCAAACGCCTCCAGGAATTGCCGCATTTCAAGGCCGCGATGAGCGAGGAGACGGGCCGGTTAGAGGGCGGCGTGTGGGCCTATTACACATGGAAGGTTTCGCAGGACCTGTAGGCGGTGAGCGACGTCCGTTGCCCACGGCCGAGATGCGCTCCTGGGAGTGAGGTTGACGAGCAACTGGGTCACCATGTCGGCGGCCATGGATTGGAGGGACGTGACCTCGTCGGCGACCAATAACCCGTCCGCCTTTCATCTCATACTGGCAGTAGTATCAACGCGTCAGAAGGGAGGATCACATGTACGACAACTCCAGAGAGGTGCGACCCGACACGCTGGGGACGGGCATTTTTGACCCCAAGGACTTTCAGATCTTCTCCGCCGACGATCAGATGGTCATCGGCGTGTACCGGGACGGGATCGACATTCGACACGTGACCGTACGGAACTTCGAACCGGGGCAGGAGAACGGGCTCCACAGTCATCCGGAAAATGCCCACTGCATCTACATCCTGCAAGGAGATGGGGAGGTGCTCAGGCCCGACGGCCCGCCCGTCCCCATCAAGGCGGGGCAGATCTGGATCGTCCCCCGCGGCATGCAGCACGGGATCCGGAACACCGGCTCGACGCGCCTTTTATATCTCGGCGTGAACGCGGGACGTGAGCCTGAACGATCGGCCGCGGCTGGAGGTGGGTGAGGCAGGAATCAATCTGGGCGGAAGGACTCAGCTCGGCGAGCGCGGTGACGGTGAACCCGGCATCGGCCAGGAAGTCGATGTTCGCCCCCCAGTTGACCCGGGCGCATGCGCCGGGCGAGCCGCCGTGACACATGAGGAGCGGCCGGCCACTTCCTTTCTCGATGAGGAACGTGTTGATCCCGTGGGCGACGACGTACTCGCCCGGCGCCCTGGTCATCATGCTTTGGTTACTCCCAGTAGGTGAAAGCCATACCGCAGCCAGTGCCCGCCGGCGAGCGATAGGCCGGGATGTAGTCGCCGATCAAGTGGGGCGTCTCCGGCTCCATGGCGCCGGCCAGGGCGATCCAATTGCGGATCTCCGACGTCCCAAGGTTCAGCCGCTCCCGGGGGAGGGTGCGCAGCGCGTCGGCGTCCCTCTCCATGATGGCGTCGAGCGTCATGTGATCGATGCCTTCGTCCATGGTCGTGTGGCTCAGCCCGCCGGAGGCGACGATGGCTACCGTTTTATCGCTGTCCCAGGCGTCGACGGACCGGCGCAACGCCTGGCCGAAGGCGTAACAGCGGGCCGGGGTCGGCTGGTTCGGCGGGAAGAAGGTATTGATCATGACCGGCACCATCGGGATGTCGCCGTGCGGCAGCATATATTCGTACATGAACACGAAGGCGTGGCCGACCCCGATCTCCGGGTTCAACTCGTTGGTGCAGGCGATATCAAACTCCTCGTCGCGCAGCGCATCGATCAGGTGACGGGCCAACCGCGGCTCGCCCGGGTGGTCTCTAGGGACGTTCAGTCGCTCGCGCACGCCATCCTCGATCTCATCCAGTTTGGCCGCGTGCCACAACTGCGAGCCGGCCCCCGCCGCGTGGGTCCGCTTCACCACCTCGACCGAGTCGCCATAGTAGACGGAGAACATAGGCATGTTGCTGTCTTTGAACTGCTCGTGTTGGTCGTCGCCCACTACGACGAGCACATCGGGCTGGGTCGCGGCGAGTTTGTCCCGCAGCATGCCCAGATTCGCCTGGCAGGTATCGTAGCGCTGGCGCAATACGTCGTCGGCCAACTCGCGATCCATATCGGGCTTCGCCTTCGCGAGCAGGCCAGCGTAGTTGATGCGACGATCGGTCTCGTCCTTCTCCCGCAGTGCGTACCAGCCCTCGATAGGCAAACGCAGCTGCGGTGCATGCGGGGTCGCCACTCCCAGAACAATCTTTGCCATGCTCAGAACCCCCTTCTTCTTTCGACCACGAACTATCCGACGCCGAATTGTCGGTCCACGCCCAACAGGGTCGTCGCCCGATCTGGCCCAAGTATCTGATGGGAGGGGCCGCCCCCTCCTCGTCCCACCGACGACCATAGCACCATGGCTCTAGCTTGATCCCTCTTCTTGGCGCCGGTCGCCGAACGGTTGACCAGCGTATGATACAGGCGTACAGTGGGCTACCGCTGCAGGGCCGACCACTGGTGGTCGAAGGGCACGGCATCCCACTGGTCCACTTCGCCAACGGGGGAAGTACGAGGCGATGAGTAGCTAGCGCGGCCCCGCCGCGCCGAATGTAGCCCCGCGCTGGCGGGAGCGTGGGGAATCATCAAGCCTCTTTTCTTGGGGAGACGCGTCAGGGACCGCCCCAAGGAGGTTCGTGGTGAAGATCGGACATGCGCTTCTCTGCATCTTGTCGGTAGGACTCGTAGCTTCGACCGCCTGCGCCCCGCAGGCACGCTCCACGGAGCCGGCTGGCGCCGGGGTCGCGCCGGATCAGCCGGGCGCCCCCAAGGTCCTCACCATCGGCGTGCAACGCGAGCACACGCCCTTCGTCCTGTCGCCAGGGGGGTCTGGGCCCGGCGGCTCGGTCGTCGGTAGGGGCATCGCCCACGGTGAGCTCGTCGTCCCGACCGACGGCGGGAACTACCAGCCGCAGCTCGCGGTAGAGCAGTTGTCGGTCGAGCGCGGGACCTGGGTCATCAATCCGGATGGATCCATGGACACCACTTGGCGCATCCATCCGAATATCAAGTGGCACGACGGTACCCCGTTTACCACTGCCGACCTCGTCTTCTCGGCGAAGGTCCAGAGCGACAAAAATATTCCCACCCGCCGGGAGCCGGGCGTCGAGCTCATGCAATCGGTCACCGCGCCAGACCCCCACACGCTGCGCATCCATTGGTCCGCGACCTTCGTGGACGCGGACCGGGCGGCCGGTATGATACCGATGGCCAAGCATCTCCTGGAAGAGTCCTACCTCAGCAATCCGGAGGACCTCCCCAATCATCCCTACTTCACCACGCAGTTCGTCGGGGTTGGCCCGTATCGGATGGTGAAGTGGGAACTGGGCTCTCACGTCGAATACACCCGATTCGACGGCTACTTCCAGGGGCGTCCGCCCCTTGACAAGGTGATCGTACGCTTCCTGGGCGACAAGAACACCATGATACCCAACATCCTGGCCGGCGAAGTGGAGCTACTGGTCTCGACCGGCGTGGACCTGGGTGCCGCGGCAGAGATCAAGCGGCGCTGGGAGGGAACCGGCAACCAGGTGCGGTCCGACTTCTCCGGCGGGATCGAGCAGTTCTCACTCCAGCATCGGCTGGACTACGCCCGTCCCGTCAACGGCGTTCCCAATCGGCTGGTCCGCCAGGCGCTCATGTATGCCCTCGACCGCCAGGCCATGACCGAGGTCATGACCGAGGGGCTGGCGCCGGTGGCAGAAGCATGGTTCCGCCCCGGGCAGGCGATCTGGCCCGAGGTGGAGACCGTATTCCCCCGATACCCATACAACACGAGCCGGGCGCAGCAGCTCTTGACCGAGGCCGGCTGGGTACGCGGGCCCGACGGGGTGCTCGTGGGATCCAATGGCGAGCGCTTCGAGCAGAGTATCTGGAGCCAGGTCAGCACGATGGGCGGGGATCGACTGATCAACATCGTCGCCGACTACTGGAAGGCCGTGGGCGTCCAGCCCTCGATCGAGATCATCCCCATCGGGCGCCAGGGCGACCGCGAGTTCGAGGGCACGCTTCCTGGTCCACGCGTGAGCGGCGCTAATGCCGAGAACCTCTACATCAACCGATTGAACACCAGGTACATCGCGGGGCCGGCCAATCGGTGGGCGGAAAAAAATGTCGGCGGCTACAGCAACCCGCGCTTCGACGTCCTCTCCGACCGGCTCCAGACGGCGATCGACCCGAAAGAGCGCACGGCGATCCACATCGAGCTGCTGAAGGAGGGCATGACCGAAGTGCCCAACATGCTCTTCTACTGGCAGGTCGTGCCCACCATCATGCTGAAGGGCCTGAAGACGCACTCCATCGCTCCCAACCTGGAAACCTGGGACTTCTTCTACTGGGACAAGGAGTGAGGTAGCCGCTTGACAGACGGAGCCTCAAGTGCGGCCGGGCCGGCCGAGCGACTGCTCGGCGCCCTGAACGAGGGTGAAGGACTCGTAGACGAGTTCATTTACCACCTGCCGTGGAACGACTACACCGCGTTCCCGGACCCGTTCCCCAGGACGGTGTTCACCACCACGGAGGTCACCGAGCGCATCTTCCGCTATCCGGACCCCGCGCAGCAGGGAGAGCTGTTCCCCTGGGACATCCATGGCAGGCTCTTGATGCCCGCCCACGAGGCCATCCCGGGCGTCGCGGTGGTGATGATCCACGGCGGCGCGGCCAACGAGTGTGAGTTCCTCTTCACCCCGGATGGGCCGGAGGAATTTCTCGCTCTCACCCAGGTCGATCCGCACGACGCCCGGGTAGCGCAGCACGTCGGCTCGCTCGGCATCCCGGCCCTCGCGGTCTCGCTGCCTGGCCATTACAGCGCAAGTCCGTGGCCGCCCATCGCGACACGTAGGCCCGAGTTCGTCCCCGGCGAAGCCCCGAGCGACGCCGAGCTGGAAAACCGCCTTGCGGTCTACACTTTCCGGATGTGTCTCGAGGCGATCAAGGCGCTGATCGAGAAGACCCTGCCCGGCTACGGCCTGCTCATCTGGGGCCACTCGACGGGCGGTGAATACTTCTACCTGATGGAGCAATACGGCCTGCAGAACCGCCTCATCGGGGGGCTGGGCTTCGGCACGGGAATGCCGGCGGGTGTGGTCGAAGAATGGGAGTCGGAGTACCTGCCTGGACATGGCGAGGGTGGGAAGGGAAACCCTCCGGCGGTCGTGGGCGTGGCGCGGCGGTCACCCAAAGGCTACGAGCAGAGCGGGTACACCGGCCCGAATCAGCCGTGGGGCAGCGCGGAGAACTGGTTCCGGCTCGAGGAGCACCGGCGGCCGATGTTCAAGCCGTTTCTCCAGAGCATCGAGCACCACAAAAACAATCTCCAGGATGCGGTCAAGAAGACGACCGGGCTACCGGATGAGGAGCTCTTCATCACCTTCGGCGCGGATCTGCACCGGCTCGAGGGGAAGAAGATGCTCTACTTCATCGGCGAGCGGGACAAGAGCCACTGGATGGAGGCCGGCGACGTCGGCGTGCACGCCCGCCGCGAGGTCTTCGCGCTCCGCACGTTCTCGGAGTACGCCGAGAAGGTGCGGCTCGTGGTCATCCCGAGGCTCACGCACTACGGCCACATCGAGGCGCACAACGAGCGCCTGGCGAACCTCATGGTAACCGGCATGAAGCACTGTTTTCCGCGCTGAGGGCGCAGGGCAATACCGACGAATTGAACAGGAGGTTACTGTGACACACGCCAATCTCTTGGCACTCTTTACCGCGCAACTGGGATGCTGTCTCTCCGCCATGAATCGCGCTGGGGGACTTCCGCCAAGCGCTCCTAGTTCGGCGTGGGGCACTGGTACTTGAGGTGGACCTCGCGGCGCTCGCGGGCAGATTCCACCATGGCCAGGGCGACTTCGAGGGTGGCCTTGCCCCAGCGGCCATCGCGATAGAGCGGCTTCTTGTTCACCACGGCGTCGTACATCTCCTCGAAGGCGTAGCCGGAGAGGTGGCGACCGATGGGCACCTCGATTTCGCGTTTGCCCTCGTCAGCGTAGAGCGTCACTCCGTCCGAGGTCGGGATCATGTCCCCGCGCTCGCAGTTCACCACCGTTATGCCCCAGTGCGCGTGACGGGTGGGCACGTCCTGCGTGCGGGCTGAGCCTTCGGCTCGGCCGGTGCCGCCGTAGCTGAGGGTGGCTGCCTTGACCGTGGACTCGTCCTGACCGGCCGTGGCAGCCCGCAGGCGGCGCCGCGCCTGGCCATACTGGTTGGGGTTCCGGGGCGTCCCGTAGGTGCCCATCCAGCCCTGGAACTCGTCGGTGTCGAAGTGGTCGTAGCCACTGTACGCAAATGAGACGACGGCCCCATCTTCGAACTCCAGGTAGCCCAGGAAAGCGCCGACGGCACGCCGCTCCGGGTCCCAGGCGCCGGTCATGGCCTTCATGCTGCGGACCAACCCGGCGCCGATCAGCCGCACCAGGTCGATCTGGTGGGGGCCCTGCCGGAAGAAAATGCCGCCGATGGGTGGTGGATCGTCCAGCTCGGCCGGGGTCCGGGGCGCATACATCGAGTTCCCGTAGTGCCAGCTATTGATCATGCCCAGGCGTCCGTATTCACCGCTGCGCACCATCTCCCGGATCTTGTGGATGGGCGGGTCGAAGCCGTGCGAGCCGCGATCCACGACGAGCAGCACGCCCGCCCGCTCGACCGCCTCGATCATGCGGTCGCAGTCTTCGAGTGACAGCGCCATCGGCTTCTCGAGCACGACGTGCTTGCCGTGCGCGACGGCAGCGAGCGTGTGTTCGACGTGCAGGTTGTGGGGCGTGGCGATGTGAACGACGTCCACATCCGCGCTGGCACAGAGCTCCTCCACGCTCCGATGGGTCTCGCCACCGTACTCTTGCGCGAACTTGTCCAGCGCGTCCTGCCGCACATCCACGGCCGCCGTAATTCGGATGTTCGGGTGCGCAGCCAGCGCTGGCAGCGCCTGAGCTGCCGCTTGGCCCAGCCCGAGCACGCCGAAACGCAGGATCGGTCTCACGTCAGTGTCGTTGATCGCCATGGCTCATCCCTCCTTGCGATGCAATATCTCTGTGCGGAATGCGCGGCCAGAGAGCTGGGCCGCGCTCCGTCTAAAGCCACTCCCAGGATGCTGCGTTCCACGTGCTCCAGCCGCCCGGCGCGTATACCGTCGGGCCCTGGAGATCCGCGACATGGGCGCCTACAAAATAGCCGAAGTCGAGCGGGAAGATGGGCTCCTCACTCAGCACCTTCATAGCCTGTGTCATCTGCTGATTGCGCTGCGTCCGGTCCAGCATGCTGACGAATGCCTCGTACAGCCGATCATACTCCGCGTTGACCCAGCCGCCCGGTTGCTGCCCTGCCAGCGGTTCGCCGCCGTGGCGATGTGACGAAACCTCCCGAATCGGATTACCGCGGCGACCGAGGTTCCCTCAAGCCAAAGAAAGCAGCCCGATCTTGACTGGTACGCTCGCTATTCGACGATGTTTCAGTCCGTCAGCCGCGTACCGTACCACTTTGTATAGAGCCAATCAGCAGTCAGCGATATCCTTCAACTTGGCGATTAGCGCCACGCGGCAGGTACTTACGAGCGATATACTTAGCCCACTCCGGGCCTAGGATCAGAGGAAATGAGAAAGGAGGATTCGCATGAGTAACCATCCTCAACAGAACCGGCGGTTGTTTTCGGGAGCGCCCCTGATCACGCTCATCTGCACGATCGGCCTGCTGCTCGCAAGCTGCGCTCCCGCCAGCCAGCCCGGGGTCGCGCCCTCGAATGGCGCGTCACCCGATCAAGGGCCGGCGGTGGCCCTAAAGACGCTCCGGATCGGCATGATCGCTGGAGGGGAGCCGAAGGCGGGCATTGCCCTCTTCGGAGAGACCGGCACCGGGCCGCCCGAGTTCACCTTCACGTACCACGCCGGTCTCACCGTATTCGACCCACAGGGGAGCTTGCTTCCGCGTATCGCCCAGAAGGTGCCGACGATCGAGGACGGCGACTGGCAGACCTTCCCGGACGGGCGAATGGAAGTCACCTGGAAGCTGCGGGCGGATGTCCGATGGCACGATGGGACCTCGCTGACGGCCGATGACTTCGTGTTCGGCCTGGAGATCCTGCAGGACGCCCAGGTGCCCGCCGAGCCCGGCCCCGGCGCCAAGCTGGTCTCGCAGGCCGTCGCACGCGATGCGCAGACGCTCGTCGTGAGTTGGAAGCAGCCCTATATCCTGGCCAACAGCAGCGGGCCCACGGACCTCCCGGCGGTCCCGCGCCACCTGTTGACCAACCTCTACCAGGCGGGGGACAAACAGGCCTTCGTCAACAGCCCTTACTGGACCCGGGAGTTTGTCGGGCTCGGCCCGTACCGTCTGGGGCCGTGGGAGTCAGGCAGCTACATGGAGGCGCTCGCCTTCGATCAGTATTTCCTCGGGCCACCGAAGATCGGCCGCATCGTCGTCCGCTTCGTGGGTGATGGGAACGCCCTGGTCGCCAGCTTGCTCTCCGGGGACGTCGATATGACGCCGATGGGCTCGCTCAAGCTGTCCAATCTCGTCACCGTCAAGAATGCCTGGGAGCCCACTGGTCTGGGCACCGCGTTGCCCGTGTTCTCGGGGACGCGAAGCGTGCGCTTCCAGTTCCGCGACCCGAGTTTGCCGTGGGCGCAAGACGTCCGAGTGCGCGCGGCGATGCTCCACGCGCTCGATCGCCAGGGCATCGCCGAGGCACTGCAATTCGGGCTGACCAGCCCGGCTGATGCGATGATCTCAGCGGAGGATCCAGTCTATCGGCTTCTCGAACAGCGCGGTCTGTCGAGGTATCCGTACGACCTCGCCCGTGCCGAGCGCCTGTTGAATGAGGCTGGGTGGACGCGTGGTCCTGACGGCACGTACCGGTCCAGCGGAGGCCAACCATTCAGCGTCGAGGTCCGAAGCACCGATAAGGTGGATAATGTCCAGGAGGGGCAGGCGGTCGCCGCCCAGTGGAAGGCGGCGGGCCTGAACGCGACATCCTACGCCTTCCCCGACAATTCAGCCGACAAGGCCGAGTTACGGTCGGTGTTCCCCGGGGTCGTCACCTACCAGCTCACGTACGTGAATGATGGCCTGGGACACCTCACGACCGCCAATATCTCCTCCGCACGAACTCGCTGGAACGGGAGCAACTACGGCGGCTATAGCGACCCGCTGTTCGATCGGCTCTCTGAGCAGTACCGGAGCACGCTCGACCTCGTCACCCGCCAGGGTCTGTTGGCCGATCTCCTCAAGATGGACGCGGACAAAGTACTGACGATCCATCTGTACTACTCAGTCGGAACGAACACGACAGCGTTCCGCAAGGGGATTCGGGGGCCGGGCTCAGTGCCTGCGGGACAGTTGGTGAACGCGTGGAACGTCGATAGCTGGGAGATGGACTGAGAATCCAGAGCGGC
>Ga0184637_10003067_pt1 | contig 10541 bp, 12 predicted proteins | sample PLM3_127_b2_FD_133143 | JGI IMG/M metagenome (GOLD analysis project Ga0184637, IMG submission 133143) | Groundwater sediment microbial communities from an aquifer in East River, Colorado, USA - PLM3_127_b2 | ecosystem: Environmental > Terrestrial > Soil > Riparian zone | place: USA: East River... | reverse complement strand
GCCTTCTATGTGAAGTGCGATGGCGAGACGACCACGCAGAACGACCGAAACCTCGGCATCGTGAACATCGAGGTCGGCTTTGCGCCACTCAAGCCCGCCGAGTTCGTCGTGATCAAGATTCAACAGATTGCCGGTGATCTTACTTAATTGAGAGGAAATCGCCATGCCTACAGGCTTCAAGAAGCCAAAACGCGTAGATCCTTACAAGAGCTTCAAATTCCTCGTGAGTTGGGACGGTAGGACCGTGCTCGGCGTCAGCAAGGTCAGTGCTCTGAAGCGCACGACGGAGGTCGTCAAGCACCGCGACGGCGGCGACAACAGCACGGACCACAAGTCGCCAGGCCGCACTACCTATGATGCGATCACCATGGAGCGTGGCCTGACGCACGACCCGGAATTTGAGAAGTGGGCCAACATGGTCCATCCCTATGCGGGCGACGCGGCGATGGATTTAGCCAACTACAAGAAAGAGCTGACGTTGGAAATGTTGGACGAGAAAGGCCACGTCGTCTTTCGGTATTTCCTGCACGACTGTTGGGCCAGCGAATTCACTTCGTTACCGGAACTCAACTCCAACGCCAACGCTCTAGCTATCGAGTCGATCAAGATCGAACTGGAAGGTTGGTCTCGCGACGAGGCTCAGGTTGAGCCGAAGCTGGATGATCCCGTTCCGCCTCCAAGTTAATGACGTGATGTTAATCATCGATGCTCGTTCGCCAACTACATGAACCTCTATCGCCATTTCCCAGCCTGCCGGAAACGGTTAAGGCGAGGCATCCCGGTTGTGACCTTACGCTGAGGCCCTTCGGATTGTATGAAAATGATCTGAATCTGGACTTCGATCACACGCCGCGCCCCGTACTAGTCACCCGGATTCTTGAGTGTTGCACTCGGCACACTCAGAAGGAGAGTGTCGAGCAAAGCTTTTTCTGGATGCTCCCAATCGGGAAACGGATTGAATGCCTGCTGACTTTGCTGGCTTCGGGAACTGGGGCGGACATCCCCATTACCTTTCGCTGTCCGAACACGAAATGCGGGCAGGAGTCGGAAGTGAAGATTTCCCTGACGGAGATCGCCGGGCTGCAAGAGCACGCGTACCAAAACGAACGAGTGGTGGTCAGCTTTGAAAGTGAGTCGTTGGTCCTGCGCAGACCAACGGGAGGCGATCAACTGGAATGGCTCAGCGGCCGGTACGCCGATCAGGAGGCGGCGTCCCGGGCAATGCTGGGCACGTTGTTGTTGGACCGCGAAGAGGTTGCGTTTCGAGACGAGTGGCTACCAGTTGCCGAGCGGGCGCTTGAGGAAAAAGACCCTCTCGTCAACTTTAGCCTGTTGGTCGATTGTTCCAATTGTGGTGAGGAGACTCTGCTTGAGCTTGACCTCGAGGAAGTTTCACTTCGCGAACTGCGACGTGCGCAACTGCGCTTGCTTGCGTCCGTTCATCGCCTCGCCGCGAGCTACCACTGGAGCGAGGAGCAGATATTTTCCGTCCCTTATTGGCGCCGTGCCTACTACCTGCGGCTGATCGAAGCAGAGAAAAACTGATGAAAGGATACTTCTCTCAGTTGGCTCGAGCCACCGGACTCAGTTTCGCGTCCGGCAAGATCTCACCGGAGCGTGGTTTGTCTCCAGCACCGGCGCTCTCAACTCTGCGCGAAAGAGTGCCAACGCCGGAGCCATTACACGTTGAAGAAGTCACTTTCACCAGTTCATCGCCCACGACAGGCGCTGCTCACAAGGAGGATATGGTAGCGGCCGGCCAGGCAACCATTACAGACTCGCTGGCTTCGTCCCTGCCGGGAAGCAGGCGTTTCAATCACGAATCGGCCGAAACCTTTTCCGATGCGGGCGGGATCGGCAGTTCAGGTGGTCCAACTCAGAGGGCGTCGCCCGCCGTTGCAGAGAGTTCTGCCGTATCAATTGACGAAGTTCAGCTTTCGAGTAGTGAACCGGCAACAACAAGACAGCACGGTAGTTCGACGCAAGGTTCAGTGTTAGGAAGCGATCGAGACCTTGTACCCCTGGCGGTAACGCCTCCCCTTGCCGTCGAACATCACCGCAATGAGTCGCCCGAGAGGGTTGAGACGATAGAGAGAGGCCAGGAGAGTTTGTCTTACCAGACAGCCGCTGGGCCGCCGCAACCGCTTGAGCGAGAAAGCGAGATCTCCGGTTCGCCCGCAGACGATCTGGCTGTGGGGAACGCAATTTTGCAAGACTACCTCCGCGAGGTCAGCGCCTGGATCGCCGCCAAGCCTGAAACCCTCGATGCAGATCTCAATAGGCAGCAAGGATTGGAAGCAAGAAACGAAGACAGCCGTCGCGACTTCAGCCTGGAGCGGTAGACGAACCCGGCAACGCCTCCTTTGCCTCCGCGCATGCGCGAGCCTGAGTTGCAGGACCTAAGTCTTTCGATTGGCACTATCAGCATCGTGATTGAAGAGCCAAACCAGCAAGCTGCGATTCCGCCGTCACCCCAGCCAGTTGCGCCGAACGTTACGCAGGAACGGGGGCGAGAACCAACAAGTTTGAGTCGATATTATCTCAGAAACTGATCAGAGAGTTCAGATATGGCACTAGCTGACACGGGCAGAGCGATAGGAGCGGTCACCGATGCGCTCTCACAACGTCTAAACGATCGCACAGGTATCACGGTCAGTGTGGGCCGGCCGGAACCTGAAACAACTGCGGCCGGCAGACGACTGAATCTCTTTCTTTACGAAGCGCACTTTGATGCGAGCCTCAAGAACATTCCCCTGGACGACGGACAGCGCCCCCCGTTGTGGCTGGTGTTGAAATACCTCCTGACAGCCTTCGACGATCTAAAAAACAGCGACTCAATTCAAGCCTATGAATACCTGGGCCAGGGTATTCGCGCGCTCCAGGAGCTAAACGTGCTACCGCTTACTCCCGGACTTCCCGCCAACGTACTCGCGCCTCTGAGTGATAATCCGGAAGACGTCCAGATCACTTTCGATGACGCCCCTGTTGATCTGCTCGCCAAAGTGATGCAGGGCGCGGATGAGAAGTACAGGCTGTCTGTCGCCTTTCAAATGCGGCCTGTCATGATCGCGCCGGGCGAATTGCCTTCCTATTCCCTCCTCGTCGGCATCAATTACAACACCACGCCGGTTACTGAAATTGGCGAAGCAGGAGTGGTGATTCCGGTCATCCCATCACTGGGTCCGACTATCGAATCAATCTCTCCAGTCAGTTTCGAACTAGGCAATATAGTCACGGTCACCGGAACTGACCTGCACCTCGCTAATCTTGTCGTGCAACTCGGCCCGGTTGTGCTGCCGATAACAATGCAACAACCCGATCGACTTCAGTTTGTCGTGAGGGATGACATAGCAACGCCCGATCTTATTTCTGCGGGCAGCTACACAATCTCGGTGGGCCAGCAATTGGCCAGCGGTCGCGTGCGCTCGAGCAATCTTTTAATTGGAAATCTTTTACCGGAAATAACTACGGCCAGCATCTTCGGCGCCATACAGCATGTCGCAACCGCTCCACCGCCGGTTGGTTGGAGCTTTGCCACGATCGATGTCGCCGGCAGGTTGTTGGGCAAAGACAACGAGGATGAGTTCTACCTGGCGCTGTTTGCAGGTGGCACGACAATCAAATTGTTCGACGGGCTGACTGATACTTCCCCGCCTGGCGCCCCACAAACGCAAAGAAGATTTGTGATGCAAAAGCCGGATGCGGTTCCACCCGGGGAATACCTGGTGCTTTTCCGCGTCAACGGGCAGCAAGCGCGGCAAGGCCCGGTCATAGATCTGACCTGATGGTAGCGATGACCAGTAAAGAAGAGTTCGTCACTTTCTCGCCTGAATTGCGAGCCGCTGACGAGTGCGCGAACTACTGGATGCGGCAGGTAACTATTCGTCTGCGACGCGAAGTCTGGTGGTGCTGGCATGAACGCGGCGCCCTCCCGGTTAACGAGGCGACGCTGCCGCCGTTCAGCGATCGAGTTTCCACCACGCTCGACATGAGCCGTTTTTGGGTTGAGAAGCAACACTTCTATGTGTCTGACCCAACTGCCCGTTACTTAACCGAGCGGCTTGCTTCAGAACCTCCGCGCACCGGCAATGTTCATCCTCCGCGCGGCTCATTTGGCTGGGTCGTGAACGAGCTGAGGTTGAACGACGTGTCTTCGTTCGTACTCGCGTTGGCCCTGACCACCGCCTTTGACGGAAGTATGGGTAGCGTGATCGCTGCTTGCCTAAACGATCAGGCGAAGGTGCAACCAAACCTGGCGCTCGCACAAAAACTATGGGACGAGCCAGAAGAAGTCGTGCGAGTAGCTGATCCGTTTCACGCCTTGTTTCGTTACTGTCTGATCCAGCACAGCAATAAGAATCAGCGCTACTTTTCTGAAACCGACTGGGATGCTCCAATAGTTGTACCTTCCGCTGTCGCCATGCAGTTGCTTTTCCCGGAGAGCCCGCTCCCGCATGGTCTAATCGCCCTGGGCCACATTGAAGTCGACGCGGAGGTACGGGAAAACGCGCGCCTTGCTTCGCTCAGGTTGAATCCTGGCAACGCAGATAAGTTACGAATTGTCCCGCTCATGGGAGCGAAGGGGTCTTCGCGACCGGAGATGGCGCAGGCGATCGCGCAATTCAATGGCAAAGAGATCTCACAGTTCCAGGATGAGATCGGACTACACGAAGATACCGACTACCTTAACTCGATAGCCACGGTCTGTTGGCTCAGAGACACCTATCTTTACTTGAGTCAGGAACCAGCCATTCAGGCGTCAGGTGATAAACATCCCTCAGAACGTTATGCGCTGCCGGCAGCCACAATCCCCGCGACTGTATTCCTCCCCGTTAGGGAGCGCAGTCAACTAGTTCATCTTCCTTCCCCTCTTCTCTTACCGACTGTTTACGTTCCGGCAGCCACCTATCAGCAACGATTGGAACACTGGAGAGCAGCGCTTGGCGCCAAAGCCGCTGGACTGGATTTGCTTCTCGCCGAATGTGCGCGCCGCTTTCGTTTTGAGAAAGGGACGATCCAGGCGGTTTGCGATCAACTTAAAGGACTGCCAGGCGAGATCACTGCTGTCGACTTGATCGCGGCGTGCCGTTCCGAATTGGATTCTGAGATCAGTGAACTGGCAAGCCGGGTTACGCCACGCTTCAGCGACGAGGAAATAATTCTCCAGAACAAACAACTCTTGCAGTTCAACGAGGTCCTCAAGGCGATGCAGTCTTTGACGGAGGTGCATTACCGGTGGGGCACAGGAAAGGTGTGGAACGAAGGCGGCATCTCGGTGCTTTTCGCGGGACCGCCGGGAACGGGAAAAACAATGGCTGCGGAGATCCTGGCGCTGAAACTGGATCTTCCGATGTACCGGATCGATCTGTCACAGGTGGTCAATAAGTACATCGGCGAGACGGAGAAGAATCTGAAGCGAGTGTTTGATGCGGCAGACGTCTCAGACATGATTCTCTTTTTTGATGAGGCAGATTCCCTGTTCGGGCGCCGCACCGAAGTAAGCGACGCCCACGATCGTTACGCAAATCTGGAAATCAGTTACCTGCTGGAACGAATGGAGCGGTTCAAAGGTCTGGGGATCCTGGCCACGAACCGAAAGAAAGATCTCGACGAAGCGTTTCTGCGCCGGCTGCGTTACATCATTGATTTTCCGCTTCCTGACGTTAACGAGCGAAAGAGAATCTGGCGTCAGGTCATTCCTGAACATGTCGATAGTTCGCAATTGGACTTCGATTTTCTCGCCGAACGATTTCCACTAGCCGGGGGAAACATTCGTTCCATCCTCTTTAATGCTTGTCTTCAATCTGCTGATGGCTCCGGATTCCAGGAGAGTGCCGGAGGGCATTTGTCGATGAAAGAAATCATCATCGCGGTGAAGCGAGAGTACGACAAACTGAACCGCACCTTGAGCCTGCAACAGTTCGGCTCTTACGCACCACTGGTGGAAGGATTGGAGCGTGAGTAAACGAAACATCAACATCGACCGTTTGCAGATTCGTTTAAGCGGCGTTTCGTCACAATCGGCTCGCTCCGCCGCGAACGGCATCGGTGCGGAACTGCTGGGCCAACTTGCAACTCCTGGAGATCTTGCGAAGGTGCGCCCACGGGCGATCGGCAAGATTGATGCAGGTAAGTTTTCAGTTTCTGCCGAGACAGCCCCGTCTGATTTGCGAGAGCTGATCGCGCGCCGGATCGCTGAATCCATCAAGGCGAAACTAGGGTAACGAAGTTAGGAAGAGGCAACGACAGCAATGCCATATCTCTTGCGAGGAGCGATGATCGAATACGGCAGCGACTTTCTGGGTCCGCTGCCGAACGTCGTCATCTTTCAATTCAATCCTGAGACGCTCACGAGAACAATTCAGGTACCGCCGCGTCCCAGTGGCGCCGCCGCACGCGAGACCACACAGGCGGGAGAGCCGGCCATTGAAAAGATCTCTTTGAAAGCGCAGTTCAGCGCCGCCGATGGGATGGGTACAGGCAATGTACTGGCGCGCACAATGGGAGTCGGTCCGCGCTTGGCAGCTCTTGAAAAGATGGTCCATCCGGCGGGAAAACTCGGCGGGCTGATAGGGGCCGCCCTGGATGCCATCGGCGACGCCCTGGGACTCGGCGGTGGTGGCGGTGATCCGCGCCAGGTCGTTCCCCGTGAAAAATATCCGCGCATTCTCTTCATCTGGGGACCGTTCCGGGTTCTCCCGGTTGTCATTGAGTCGATGAGCATCACGGAGTTGCAGTACGACTTCATCCTGAATCCAATTCAGGCGGATGTCAGCATTGGGTTGGCAGTCAACGCCATCGACAACTGCTCAGACGACACGGTCGGCAAGGGAGCCTTGGAGTACTCAAACCTCGCGAAGGAGGCGCAGGCAATGTTGAATCTCGCCAACACCATCGAGCAGGTCGCCGAACTGATTCCGTTTTAGGAGGTGAGTGGGTTGTTCCTCGAGAACTCAAGATATTTCAACGTGAAGACCGTTGCAGCTAAGACCGGCAACGGAAAAGAAGTGCTGGCTGTCACGTTGCGCCGGCTGCCTTACGTCGCCGGCACACCGACCATTGTCAAAGGCAGCGACCGTCTGGATGTGATAGCGCAGCGCAAGTACAGCGATCCGACTAAGTTCTGGCACATAGCAGACGCGAATACTGAACTGGAAGCCAACGACCTTATCAAGAAGCGTCCCGAAGACGTCTTAACGCCGGTCATCAACGTCCCGGAAACCTAAATGAGCGCAGTCGAATTCAAAATGTTCTTCGATGGCACGAGCGCCACCCAGGAACAGCTCGACAAGATCGAGGAAGTCAAAGTGGACCAGGCGGTTGATAGGGCCTGGGAAGCCAGGATCCAGATACCAGTCTGCGTCAACAACGACGGTAAATGGGAGGGTGAGCAAGAAGCCTGGATGAAGGCCTTTACCCGTTTGCGCGTGGAGGTCAATCCCGGCGATGGCAAATTTGTCGCTTTGATCGACGGGCCAATTGTGGGTTTCGACAGCGCGCGTAGTGCGCAACCTGGCAAAAGTGTAGTGACCGTGGTAGTGCATGACGACAGCGCATTATTGAACCGGACAGCGACAGTCGACGTGCGTCAGGGCCAAAAGGACAGCGACCTGGCCCGGCAGATTTTTCTCGACGCACAACTAGGCGGCTCGCCCGATATCGACGAGACGCCACCACAACCCAATCAAATAACCGACGCCTCGGTGCAGCGCGGTACGCCGATGCAGTACCTGCGAGAGTTGGCCCGTCGCAATCAGGATTGGCACGCTTACGTCTTGCCAGGGAAAGCGTCAGGACAAAGTATCGGCTGCTTTAAGCAGTTTCCGAAGGAGATCGACGGTCTGCCGGAAATGGTCCTGCTTGGTGCTGACCGCAACATCCAGGAATTTAACGTCAACAATAGATCGCAGAATCCCTGCAACATAAAAGCGTCAACGCTCAGCATCTCACATGACACGGTGCAGACAGCCACCTCCAGCTTCCGCGACGCGACGCTAATGGGCGATCAACCGCCGGACGTCGCCAACAGCAACGAGGCAACTTGCTTCCTGCCGCCAGGGCAGACCGACAGAGTTGACTTGACCAATGCGGCCAGAGGGGCGGCGACGGCTTCCGGCTTCTCGCTCGAAGCGACGGGCAGCATCGTGCCTTTTTGTTACCCGGCGGCGCTGTCGCCCTATCGTTGGGTGCTGGCAAAAATCTCCGATAGCCAATACAGCACCAAATATCTGATCACTCAGGTAACGCACACGCTGTCGCGATCAATCTACAAACAATCATTTTCGATGAAAGGCAATGGAGTGACGGTAGCTACGGGTGGCAACGCAGCCATTCCACAAGCGAGCGCGAACTTGAGCGCCAGTTTCAACGTTCAGTTGAGCATCTTCTAATGATCTCTCAAGAACACGAAAGCATGTTGGTCGATATCGCCGAGACCATGCGCTCGCGGTATTACGGCAAGTATCGAGGTGTTGTAGTCGACGTAAACGATCCACAGAAGATGGGCCGCATCACCGCCAACGTACCTGAAGTGCTGCAGGAGATAGCGTCGCCCTGGGCGCTGCCGGCCGCGCCTTTTGCTGGCCCAGATCACGGACTCGTGCTGATTCCTGAGGTTGGCGATGGCGTGTGGATTGAGTTTGAGGCGGGCGATATATCGCGACCGATCTGGACCGGCGGTTGGTGGGACGACGGCGAGATGCCCACTCCCGCCGATACACAAGTAAGAGTGCTGGCTACCAAGACGAAGCAGAAAATCGTGCTCGATGATCAAGCGAAGGAAATACACCTGCTTCAGTCTAACGGCGCGGAAATAAAAATGACGGACAACGATATCACGCTGACCATTGGTCAATCTGAAATAAAGATGACCAGCGATGATATCACTCTTAAAAACGGAACCACGGAAATCAAATTGAGCAGCACTGAACTCACTCTCAAGGGTGGGCCAGCGGCGCAGGTAAAACTCTCTGCCAGCGGCGTGGATATCAGCAACGGCGCCATAAAGGTTCTCTAGTTATGCCTGGATTCATACTGAACATCAGCAGCACGGTTCTCTGTATGCATGGCGGCTCGGCCATCCTTACGACCTCCAACACCAGAATCAACGCCGATAATCTGCCTGCCCTGCTCGAGTCTGATGTGCACGCTGTGGCTGGGTGCCCGTTTCAGATTCCCGTTGGCGTGGGAACCAAGCCCTCTCCTTGTATCAAGATTCAGTGGGCGGCAGGCTCAACCAAGGTTCAGGTGAATGGAGTCGGAGTGTTGGTCCAAAGCAGCATCGGCACGTGTTACAGCCCCGAGGGGGCCCCGCAGGGTATTGCGAATATCGTGAGTACGCAAACGAAAGTCAGCGCCCAATGAATCCCAATACCGGCAGGCATCTGTCATTTCCTTTCCGCATCGGCAAGGATGGTCGGGCGGTTCAAATTTCTACGCTTGAAGAACATGTGCGTGACGAGATTATTCAATTGCTCTTAACCAATCCTGCGGAACGAGTCTTCCTGCCGGAATTCGGCGGAGGCGTTCGCCGGCTCGTTTTCGAGCCTGCTGACCAGGCTACTACAGGAGCAATGGCCAAGGCTCTCATCACGCGCGGGATTACGCGCTGGCTGGGTCATCGCGTCACGCTGGAGACGCTGGAGGTCACGGTCGAGAACGAAACGATAGAGGTAGAGATCGTGTATCGGATCGCGGGTACTGAGGACAAGCGCGTCCTCAAGTTCCAACGAAGCGGTGGGGAGCGGTTTTGAAAAAGTGAGGACCGCAGACTGTGGGAATCATCAATCGCGAAGCGCTCGAAGAGCGCGCTAGAAAACTCTACACGGTGCCGACAAAGATCGCTGCGGCCGTCTTCAGCGCGCTCAACGTCACCTGCCGAACCGCCACGCTGCCGCCGCTTTACTCCTTCAATGCTGTTACCAATCAGCACGAGCTCATCAAGCTGCCACATCAGCTAACTGCGGTTGAGACTTTTAGCATCCTGAGCTGCCTGGATGTCCCAAACGGAATCAAGTTTGTGCAGGTGACACTGGTAGCAAACAAGGCCGAGCTTGACGTCCACTTCTTCAACAAGAACTACCTCAGCACGATCCTTACGGACGCAATCGCCAATCCCGGTTCAGTGAAGACAATCTTCCCGATCACCGGCGGCTTTCGCGTGCCTGCGGGACAGGCGGCGGGACAGGTGCAGGTTACGCAGATCAACGCTCATCCGGATCCCGCGCAGGCAGCGCTAATACTGACGGTTGAGCCGATTGGTGATTACTCGACTTACACCCTGGGTATCGACACGCTCGCCTATCCGAACATCGATCCCCTCTTCAGCGAAATCACTTTCAAGTTTCGGCCCGGTTGCTTCAATACGAACTGCGCGCCCGAATGGGAGCCCGGCAAGGAGAAGAAAGCCGGTCCAGTAATCGATTATCTAGCGAAAGACTACGACTCGTTTCGCCACACGATGATCGCGGCAATGATGGAACGAGTGCCTTCGTGGGAGGGAAGTAGCGAGGCCGATCTCGATCAAGTGCTGTTGGAACTCT
>Ga0184637_10003066_pt1 | contig 10542 bp, 8 predicted proteins | sample PLM3_127_b2_FD_133143 | JGI IMG/M metagenome (GOLD analysis project Ga0184637, IMG submission 133143) | Groundwater sediment microbial communities from an aquifer in East River, Colorado, USA - PLM3_127_b2 | ecosystem: Environmental > Terrestrial > Soil > Riparian zone | place: USA: East River... | reverse complement strand
GAACGTGCGCGCGCTCGGCACGCTGGCGCAGAATCTCGCGGCGCGCGGCAAGGTTGGCGAGGCGATCCCGCTGGCCGAACGTGCGCTGCAGCTCGATGACGGAAACGCCGAGCGCTACGAACAGCTCGCCGCGCTATTCGAGCGCGCGAACCGGGGATCAGACCGGGAGAGCGTGCTCCGCCGCCTCGCGGATCTGTACCGCAACCGGGGTGACGGGGATCGCGCGCAGGAGATCGTGCAGCAATTCGCGGTGGCGGGCGAGCTGTCCGGCGCCGAGGCCGACCAGCCCGACGAGCTCGCGAGCAACGGTCTGCTCGAGGACGACCCCGACGCGCTGTTCGGCGACCAGTTCCCCGACAGCGACGGCGCACCGGAGCTGTCGATCGACTTCGGCAGCGACATCGACATCGATCCAGGCTCCACCCGCTCGGGAGCGACGATGCAGCCCCTGCGCGACTCGCAGCACGGCGCGCAGAGCGGCACGCGCGCCGGAGCCGGGTCGTCCGACCTCTCGCTGGACGGGTCCCTCGCCGACGAGATCCCGCGGTTGGAGGTCGCTGCGGCCAAACCCGCGAGCGCTGTCGATCTCGAGCAGCTGCTGGCCGAGGCGAGCGTCTATCTGCGCTACGGGAAGCGCGACAAGGCGATCGCACATCTCCAGCAGGTGATCGATGCGGAGCCGGAGCACCGCGCGGCGCTCGAAAAGCTGGGCGAGGCGCACGCGGAGAACGGGGAGAACGAGCAGGCAGTCGCCGTCTGGATGCGCGCCGCCAAGCGCGCACACGACGCCGGCGACAGTGATGCGCTGCGCGTGCTGCGCGGACGGATCGCGGTGCTCGACGAATCCGCCGCGGCGAGCCTCGCGGTGGCGCCGCGCGAAGCGTCTCCGCCGCCCGACGCCGGAGGCGATGACGATCCGGATCTCGCTTCCGCTGACTCGCTCGATGCCGGCGACGATCTCGGCGATCTCGTCCTCGACGACGACGATGATCTGCTCGACGATCTGCCGCTGCCGGAGGCGAAGCGCGCGGCGGAGCCGGAGCGCAGATCGGCGGCTCCGTCGCCCGAGATCGCGCGCGGCGCGTCGAGACCGAAGGAGAAGGCGGCGCTCGGGAGCACGGACGACAGCAACCTCAGCGCGTCGGCGAAGCAGCAGGTGCTCGACGATCTCGAGGAAGCCGACTTCTACATCCAGCAGGGGTTGCACGACGAGGCCGAGGGGATCTATCGGCGCGTGCTGAGCGTGGCTCCGAACCACGCGCGCGCACTACTGCGGCTCGGGGAGATCGCCGCTGCACGCGGCGACGCACCCGGGCGACGGATCGCGGCGATCGACGCCGACCACACGCCGGTGCCCGACATCGATCTCGACGACGAGAACGCACGCTTCGAGCGGGACGGCGACGCGAGCGAGCCCGACGAGGTGGAGATCTCGCTCGAGTTCTCCGACGAGGGGCTCGACGATCCCGCGCCGCTCGCGCCGCCGGCCGCGATCGAGGACCTGTCGGATCTCGATCTCGGCGACGAGGACGCGGACTCCGGCGAGGCGAGCGGCGACGGGTCGGACACCCAGGAGATCCGGGCCGGGGCCGATGCCGGCAGCGGCGCGACGACGGCGCCCGTCGGAGCGACCGGTCCGGGCGAAAGCGACGGCGGCTTCGATCTGGCCGCCGCGCTCTCCGACGCATTCGACGACGATCCCGCGTCCAGCTCGGGCAGCGCGGCGGCGTCGAGCGACGACGGCTTCGCGGCGGTGTTCCAGGCGTTCAAGAAGGGCGTGCGCGAGACGCTCTCCGAGGGCGACCACCAGGCGCACTACGACCTGGCGATCGCCTACAAAGAGATGGGTCTGCTCGACGACGCGATCCACGAGCTTCGCACCACGATGGCCGACCCGGGGCGCACGGCCGAATGCCTGCACCTGATCGGACTGTGCGCGATCGACGCCGACCAGGCGCCGCTGGCGATCGAGCACCTCGAGCAGCTGCTGATGCTTCCCGGCCTCGACCCGGACGCCGCGCTGGCGGGTCGCTTCGATCTGGGCCGCGCGCTCGAGTCGGTCGGTGACCTCGACGGCGCGCGCCGCGAGTGGGAAGCGGTGGCGGCGGTGAAGCCGGCCTTCCAGGACGTCAGCAAACGGCTGGCGGGCCTCGGAGAGCCGAAGTCCGAGTCGAGCGACGACGGCGGCTTAGAGTCGTTCGACGACGTGATGGATGACGTTGCCGACGAGGAAGCCGGCGAAGTGGTGGTCGGTGGCGAGACCTTCGACGATCTGGTGGCCGAGGCGAACACCGGGGATGTGATGACGACGTGGGACGAGCCGGAGATCGAAGCGGAGCCGCTCTTCGAGGCCGAGGCGGTCATCGAGGCGGAGCCGGTTCCCGTCGAGCCCGAGCCGGCGCCGCCACGCGCCGGACCGCCGCCCGCTCCGCGACTCAAGAAGAAGAAGGTCTCCTTCCTATAAGGAATCGATAAGGAATCGGACGTGGAACACCTGCATCACTTCTCGCTCTCCGAGGATCCCTTCCGCAGCGACGCGGTCGAGAAGTTCGACGTCGATCTGCCGTCGCAGCGCTATGCGCTCGCGCGCCTCGACCGCGCCGTCCGCCAGGGCAAGGGCCTCGTCGTGCTGGTGGGGGGCGTGGGTACAGGGAAGACGCGAGTCGCGCGCAGGCTCTACGACGCGCTCGAGGAGGAGCTCTTCGAGGCGGGCATGATGGTGGTGCTGCGCCGCGAGGTCGGGGCCGAGTGGCTGCTCACGCGGATCGCGCGCCAGCTCGGCGTCGACGACGCCGGCGGTGAGCGCGAGGCGATGATCGGCCAGATCTACGAGCGGCTGACGATCATCCACGAGGACGGACGCCGCGCGGTGCTGATCGTCGACGACGCGCAGGGCCTCGCCAACGCCGACACCCTGGCGGAGGTATGCGGGCTCGTCAAGCTCGAGTACGAGGACCGGCGGCTCGTGACCGTAGTGCTAGTCGGCGCGCCGCCGCTCGACGCGGCGATCGCCTCCGATCCGCTGCTGTCCCATCACGTCGACGTCCGCGTATCGCTGGCGCCGCTCGAGCCCGAGGAGACGAGCGCCTATCTCGCGGCACGCATCGAGGCGGCGGGCGGCAGCGCGGAGATCCTGCTGCCGGGTGCTTGCGCCGCGCTGCACGAGCTCGCCGAGGGCGCACCCGGCCGCATGAACGCACTCGCCGACAACGCGCTCTACGAAGCGTGGGTCGCGCAGCACTCGCAGCTGGCGCGCTCGGATGTCGAGCAGGCCCATCGCGATCTCGGTTGGGGCGAGGTCGGGAATCCGGCGCACCCCGTCGCTTCCGCGCGGCGCGCGAAGCCCGTGCAGGCAGAGGTCACCGATCCGCTGAGCTTCGAAGCCACTGGCGGCGGCTCCGCGTCCTCCGCCGACCTCGACCCCGAGCTCGACGCCGTGTTCGAGCGACCGTCGGGCCCGCGACCCGGCGGACGGGGCGCGCCGGAGGGTCACCACACCGTCGTGATGGACTTCGACGCCGCGCCGGTGCGCTCCGCGCCACCCGCACGCCGCGGAATCGCCGAAGCGACCCGGATCCAGATCGAAGACGTGCCGCTCGAAGCCCCGCCCAAGCGCGACGGCGAGGGCGACGAGGTCGACGATTTGTTCATGGAGCTGCTGGACGATTGAGCGGGGCGAGCTCAGGCGGCCCGTTCCAGGCCGACTGCGGTGCCCTCCGCGGTCTGCGGCAGGCGGATGTCGCCCGACTGGTAACGCACCAACGGGGCTTCGCCGGAGCGCAGCCCGAGCTCGAAGACCAGACCGTCGGGCGCGTGGCCGCGGATGCGCATCAGGCCTGCGTGCAGGCAACGCTGGTGGTGGAACGCGCAGATCAGGACCCGGTTGTGAAGCGCATCGGAGCCGCCTCGCGAGCGGAAGTGGATGTGGTGATCGTGGTGGTTGCACCGCGAGGTGCAGCCGGGAACCCCGCAGCGATAGTCGTCCCGCTCGGCCACCGGGTCGGGACGGCGCGCGCGCGGGTCGCGCAGCGTCCAGCAGAGCAGCGCGCAGTCGAGGAGAGCGTCGAAGACCTCGCTATCGAGCGGGAGCCGGCCGGAGATCCTCTCGAGCCGGGCGCGGAGCGTCTCGCGCACACCCGCGAACAGGGCCGCCACGTCGCGGGGCACCCGAAAGGTGAGCTCCTGCGTCGCTTCGGGATCCACGTCGTGCGCACACATTTGCCGCTCCTCGGGCGGGATCGGATCCTGCGCCCGTTCCGGGTGGAACTTGCAGCGCCACCACGCGCGGTCGTGACCGGCGCGCAGGAGCAGCGCGCGCTCCACGTCGCGCTCGAGCCGCCGCACGGTGACGCGCTCGGCCCACGACACCCAGATGGGCCGCCACTCGCCGGGCAGATCCAGCAGCAGGAGCGGCAGCAGGCAGTGGGCCTTCACCCAGGAGAGCCGCCCGCTGCGGTAGGCCTCGCGGAGCTCCGGGCAGACGTCCCCGGCGCGCTCGAGGCGCAGCAGCGCGCGCGCCTTGCGGGCCGACATCCCGAGGCTCTCGGGCGCATAGCGCGCCAGCGGCTGGTAGTCGCCTCGCCACTCGTACTCCGCGGCGGTGACCACGCGCAGAAGCGGCGCGATCGCTGCGTCGAGCGTCTGCTCGAGGCGCACGGCTCGCCGCAGGCGGCGATCGAGCTCGAAGGCGTCGGCGTCGTCGAGCGCTTCCGCGAGCGAGGCGATTGCGCGAGGAATCTCCCGGACGGCGGCGCGCGGGCCCGGCTGAGGGTCAGCCTGCTGCAGCAGGGCCTCTGCGGTGGAAGACCAGGTGTGCGTCGCCTCGGGCGTCTCGACGGTCTCGACGATGGCGGGATCGATCGCGATCGTCGAGAAGACCTCGGCTGCGACGAGCTCGAGCGCGTCGGCGGCGCGCAGCCGCTGCCCCGCCACGCGCTCCGCCAGCTCGCGCGTGAGGAGCCACTTCTCGAGAACGGCGGGCGAGCAGCGCACCGTGAGCCGTTTCGTGGGCTCGAGCTCGCCCTCGGGATCCTGCGGGTCGGGACCCGTGGCGTGCTCCCGAACCGCCAGCTCCAGGCGTTGCGTGGAGAGCGCACGGCTCAGCGCGATCCAGACCTCCTCGTCATCCACCGTGACCACGCTGGCGAGCAGGCGAACCTTGCTCCAGGGAAGCTCGTTCGCGAGCAGCGCGCGCTCGAGGTGGGGCAGACCCTCGAGGGCCCTGCCCACCCGCGCGAGCTCCTGGAGCTGGCGCGCCGAGAGCCCCGGACGCTCCCGCGCGTAGTCGCCGAGCCGCGCATAGCAGAGCCGCTCGTAGGCCCGGGTATCCACCAACCGCGCGGCCAGCGCGGCGAGCACCCGCCGCAGCGGCCCCACGGCCGCCGCGAGCTGGGCGAGCTGCTCTTCCGCCGGCGCCTCGGAAGCGGAGAGCTCGGGCTCCATCGGCGATTTCCTCCTCGCGGAACCAGGGCTATCGTAGGCGAAAATAAAACGAAAGTCAACCTCACCTAACATCGGAAGCGGGCTTGCGCTCTCGCGGCTCGCGCGCGGTGAGCGAACACATCCCGCAGGGACTAGGATGAAGCGCCGGCCCCAACGGAGGAGTGCCCATGAAGATCGTCCGCATCGTCGCCATCGCGCTCGGGATCTACATCGCGCTGGGCCTTGTCTTGGACGCGGCCATCGGCCGCTTCCAGCCCCAGATGGAGACGACCGCGGTGCTGCGCACCTTCGACGCGTCGGGGAAGCCGCAAGAGACCGTGCTGGGCCTGCTCGACGACGACGGCCAGCTCTGGGTGGAGTCGGGCCATTGGTTCCGCGGCTGGTATCACCGCGCCGTCGCCAACCCGGACGTCGAGCTCGTCCGCGACGGTACGACCCGCGCCTATCGCGCGGTTCCGGTCGACAGCGACGAAGCGATCGAGACCGTCACCCGGCTGATGGGCAAGGGGCAGGGCGCCGGCTACTGGATGGGTCGGGTGATGCTCTTGTGGGCGCCGATCAAGCTCGTCCGGCTCGACCCGCGAACGCCGAGCCCGTCCTGATCGACCGGCGTCGCCCGGAGCGCCGTTTAGCTGCCCGAGCCAGCGAGGAAACCGCCATGAAGATCGAGGGCCGCTGCCATTGCGGGAGCATCACGTACGAAGCGGTGGTCGATCCCGAGACGGTCGGCATTTGCCATTGCACCGACTGCCAGACGCTCACGGGCTCGGCCTATCGCGCGATCATCCCGGCGGCGGCGGAGACGTTCGTTCTGCGCGGCGGACCCCCGAAGATCTATATCAAGACCGCCGACAGCGGCACCCGGCGGGCGCACGCCTTCTGCTCCGATTGCGGCACGCCGATCTATGCCGCCGCCATCAACAACCCGTCGACCTATTCGCTGCGCATCGGCTCCATCGAGCAGCGTGCCGAACTGCGCCCCAGGCGGCAGATCTGGTGCCAATCCGCGCTGCCCTGGTCGATGGACCTGACCGGAATCGAGACATCGAGCCGGCAGTAGCGCGCATTCCCCTGCTTGCGGACCGCATCCCCGCGCTGCCGTCGGGCGATGCCGTTGTGCCGCGAGATTCGGGGGAATCGGCTCCTGAAACGTCTTCGAAAAGACTATCGTCGTAGCTCCCGAGAGGACGCGATGGCGGGCACCATTGACAGCCCGGCTCGAGAAGCTGAGGCAGCCGCATCGGCAGAGGACTCTCGCGAGGTCGTCTCGGTTTCGGTCAGCACCCCTGAAGCGGAGGGCTCCATGAAGATCACGCGATTCAACCACGCGGCGGTGAACATCCATGGCGTGGTGGACCAGGCACGCGAGTTCTACACCGGCTTGCTCGGCCTGCCCGAGGTGCCGATCCAGCTGCCCGGGCAGCCGCCGATCCCGAGGGGCGTGGTTCAGGCATTCTGGCTCGAGCTCGGCGGCTGCCAGGTGCACGCGATCGGCGCGCCGCTCAAGGGCGAGCTGCGCGAGCCGACCGGCCCGCACGTCTCCTGGTACGTGGCGGACCTCGACGAGGCCGTGGCCGAGCTCGCCGCGCGTGGGATCGAGATGCGGACGCTCGGTGAGGGGCGCCAGCGCATCGTCTGGGTGGCCGATCCGGCCGGCAACACCGTCGAGTTCCAGCAAGACCCGGAGCGCTGAAGAGACCCGCTATTGCGCGTTGATCCACGCACGCGCGCGGCGCTCTCGGCTCCAGTCGAGCGTGTTTCACGCCTCTGGCAGCGAGGTCGGCACCGTTGCACGGGATCTGGACCAAGAACGCCCACCGCGCTCCCGAGAAGCACCCTCGACCCCAGAGATCGAGGGTGCTTCGCAATCCTTGAGCGCGAGGGCGCTAGTGTCGCGGCCGCACGCGCGCGAGCGCGAGCAGTCCGAGACCCAGCAGCGCGAACGTTCCCGGCTCCGGCACTACGACGAAGTTCAGCGAGTACCCGAACGACTGCGCGGTGGTCTGCTGGATCCAGAACGTGAAGTCGTTGCCCGAGAGCGGAGGCAGGAAGCCGATCGCGCCGACGCCGAGGCCCATGTCGTCGAGCATGTCGTTGCCGACCGTCGCGCCGCCCGCGGTCGGTCCACTGCCGAAATGCGTGTACCCGAGCAGGGCGCCCGGCGTAGCGGTCGCTGGAGTCACGGTGAACGTCGTACCCGACTGGACCGCGATGAACGCGACGTCGTCCGCAGACGAGACCGAGTTGAGCACCAGCGACCCGAGCTGGAAGCCGCTCGGCAGCGTGATCCGCAGGTATTCGAGGTCGCCCGCGATCGTGGATCCGCTGAGCGTATTCGAGCCGGCTGCCGCAACGAGCGCGGTCGGAGCGAGACGATCTCCCGACAGGTCTCCGTCGATGCCCTCGCTGTAGGAGAACGCGCCGGCAGCGGACGGCAGCGCGGTGAGCAAACACGCGAGCCAGAGTCTTCGCATACCATCCCCCTCCGAGTGGTGCGGTCGGGCTTTCTCGAGCAAATCGCGTGCCAAGCCCGGAACGGACGGAGACGCCCCGTACACGATCTGGCGGCACGACCGTGCCCAATTTTGGGGAACTTGTTTCTCTCGCGCTCGGCGGCCCTCCCGGCCGACCGGGATCAAGCGCGAGGGGGTAGATCGTCTGCGACCACGGCCTTAAAACAGGACCGCCGCTCGCGCCGAAGCTCCGCCATCAGCTCGAGGCGGAGATCCGCGGACTGAAAGAAGAGCGCGACGCGCGTCTGGCGCGCGCGAGAAAGATCGAAGCCGAGCGCGACCAAGTGCCCACGAGAGTCCCCACAAGCGAAACGGCCGAGGAGGCTGATTCACCTAACCCTCGGCCGTATCGGAGATTTCTGGAGCGCGAGACGGGGTTCGAACCCGCGACCCTCAGCTTGGGAAGCTGATGCTCTACCAACTGAGCTACTCGCGCGTGGAGCCCATCCTAGCAGAGCGAAGACAGCAGAAACAATTCTCTCGGGGAAGCTGCCCGAACGTGCGCCTTATGCGCTCACGACCGGTGTCGACTGCCTCGTCTGATGGGCAACGGGCGAACGCGCAGCCGCGATTCCTCGAATACGATCACGCTTCCTTCCACCAGCGCCTTCTCGACGTCCGGAAGGTTTGCGAGTAGCAGCGCGAGCTGTCTGTCGGGACGCCGCTGCGAGATGCGTCGAAAGAGAATCACCGATGGCTCGCGCTCCTCACGAAGAGCGAGGAGCGTGCCGAAGTCGGTGTCTGCTGAGATGACGATACACTGTTCCTGCTTCGCGCGATCGAAGATTGCCGCGTCGTCGGCGGTCTGAAGACCGTAGTCGCGTACATGAGAGGCGTCGTGCCCGGCCTTCCGCAGGCCCTCGGCAACGAGCGGCGAGAGGGAGTTATCGACGAGGAACCTCAAGAAGCCGGGCGCAGCGGCAGTTCACGCTCGAGGACCGCTTCAGCGGCATAGCGCAGAGCTTCGTCGATGTCCTCGAGCTGCAGGTCTGGGTACGCGTGCAGGATCTCCTCGTGAGTCATCCGGTCCGCGACCATGCCGACGACGATGGAAACCGGGATGCGCAAGCGCCGGATGCAGGGAACGCCGCCCATCTGGCGAGGATCCACGGTGATGCGAGTGAACTCCACGAGGGTGGCTCCTTCGGAATCGTTTAGCATAGATTGACGAGGAATCAGAACGGCGGCACGCGCGGAGGGGGGGTGTGGGCGCCGCGGTCGGCGAAGAGATCGGCGGTCTCGGCGGGGCCACCCTCGTGCTTCGACGCGGCGCGGCGCAGGATCGCCGCGTAGCTGTGGGCGACGCAGCCGGGGGCGATCACGCCGAGGTCGGCGAGGCGCCGGTGCATCGCGCGCAGGTTGTAGTGGGGCACTGTGATCAGCAGGTGGTGCTCCATGTGGTAGTTCACGCAGTTGGGCGCGATCAGCAGGCGCTCCCACCAGCGGGGAACCGTGGTGCGGGTGAGGCCGTGCGGCTCTGCGGCGTCGGGGGTGAGCGCGTGCTCGGCTATCGAGCGGATCCGCGTCACCAGCGTGTTGGTCGTCAGCCAGGCACCCACCCAGAGCAGATACAGCGCGGGGTGACCGGCCAGCGTCAACACTGCGAGCAGCACCGTGTTGGTGATCGCGACGCCCAGCGCCGCGCGGCGCGCAACCGGATCCTCGCGCCAGCGCCCGAACGTGCGCCGGAACGCGGCCACCGCGAACTTCGCGCCGGTCTGGCCGGAGAGGTCGCGCCACACCTTGCGTCGCAGACTCGCGCGCGTGATCGGGAACGGCGCGACGAGGCCCAGGTCGGGGTCCTTCGCCGATCCAGTGTGGGCGTGGTGCTGGAGGTGGTAGGGGCGATAGGGGGTGAGGTCGCTCCACACCGGGTAGCCGCACAGCCAGTTGCCGACCCAATCGTTCACCTTCTTGTTCGAGAACAGCGACCGGTGCGACGCCTCGTGCATCAGCACCGCGAGGCCGAGCTGGCGCGCGCCGATCAGGAACAGTGCGGCGAGGATGCTGAGCGGGTTCGTCCACACCGCCACCAGCGCCATCGCGGCGAACGTGATCGCCCAGTCCAGCGCGACCGAGGCGGCGCTCTTCCAATCGTTCATCGCGAGCCAGCTGTCGATCTCGTTGCGCGTCACGAGATCGCGCCAGGTCGGCTGCGGTTGCGGCTGTGCTGCGCTCATGCGGGGTCCTCCTGAAAACGTCAGGCGCTCATCGCCCAGCGGGTGTCCGCCGGCGCGGTGCGGTGCGGGACGCCGAAGCGCCCCAGGAAGGCGGCCCAGGCCTGGCGGCCGAGCCGGTCGTAGGCGCGCATGCTCTCGAGCAGCGCGCGCCGCTCGTCCTCATCGATCAGCGGGGCGGGGAGCAGCGGGTCGAGCACGAGCTGCTGTACGACGCGCCCACCCTGCAGGAACGACTCGGTCATCGCCTCGGCCTCGGAGACCGCGGGCAGGCGCGCGCTGCTGCGCTCGATCTCGCGGCGTGCCGCGCGGTAGCGTCGCACCAGCGCATCGGTGTCCCACAGCCGTCGCGCTCGGGCCTCGACGGCGGGGTCGAGCTCGCCCAGCTCGAACACCAGCGCGTGTTCGGG
>Ga0184637_10003065_pt1 | contig 10543 bp, 8 predicted proteins | sample PLM3_127_b2_FD_133143 | JGI IMG/M metagenome (GOLD analysis project Ga0184637, IMG submission 133143) | Groundwater sediment microbial communities from an aquifer in East River, Colorado, USA - PLM3_127_b2 | ecosystem: Environmental > Terrestrial > Soil > Riparian zone | place: USA: East River... | reverse complement strand
GATCCTGAACCTCAAGGTCAACGGCAAGCCGCTCGCATATCTCGACAGCGCGGCGAGCAGCCAGATGCCGAAGCAGGTCATCGACCGGCTGGTGCGCTATCAGACCAGCGAGCACGCAAACATTCACCGCGCGGTTCACGCTCTGTCGGAGAAGGCAACCGCGGAATACGAAGGTGCGCGCCGCAAGATCCAGCGTTTCATCAACGCCAAGGAAGAACGCGAAGTCATCTACACCCGCGGCACCACGGACTCGGTGAACCTGGTGATGCAGGGTTACGGGCGGGCGTTCCTTGGCGCCGGCGACGAGATCATCGTGTCCCAGCTCGAGCACCATTCCAATATCGTCCCGTGGCAGATGCTGTGCGAGGAGAAGGGTGCAAGGCTGCGCGTGATCCCGTGCAACGACGCCGGCGAACTGCTGCTCGATGACTACGCGAAGCTGTTCAACGCCAATACCAAGTTCGTCGCCATCACCCATGTCTCCAACGCGCTGGGGACCATCAACTCGGTCAAGGACATGATCGCCACCGCGCACCGCCACGGCGTGCCGGTGCTGGTGGATGGTGCACAGGCCGTGCCGCACATGAAAGTGGATGTGCAGGACCTGGACTGCGATTTCTACGCCTTTTCAGGCCACAAGATGTGCGGACCGACTGGCATCGGCATACTCTACGGCAAGGCACAGCTCCTGGAGAGAATGAAGCCATTCGAAGGCGGCGGCGACATGATCCTGTCGGTGACGTTCGAGAAAACGACGTACAACGCGATCCCCCACAAGTTCGAGGCCGGAACACCGCCGATCGCCGCCGCGATCGGACTGGGTGCTACGGTGGATTACCTGGAAAGCGTCGGGATGGACAGGATTGCCGCGCATGAACACGATCTGCTGACGTATGCGACCGAGGCGTTTACGCAACTCAAGGGCGTGCGCATCGTGGGAACCGCGAGGAACAAGGCCGCCGTCCTGTCGTTCACCCTGCAGGGCGTACATCCCCACGACGTCGGCACCATTCTGAACGAAGACGGCGTGGCCGTGCGTACCGGCCATCACTGCGCCCAACCGGTGATGCAGCGCTTCGGCATCCCGGCGACCGCGCGCGCCTCGTTTTATCTTTACAACACCTTTGCCGAGGTGGATGCGCTGGTCGCGGGCATTCGCAGAGTGCAGAAGATTTTCGGCTAGGCCGGGTTAAATGGATTCCAAGCAGCTGTATCAGGAAGTGATCCTGGACCACAACAAGAAGCCACGCAACTGGGGCAAGCTCGCCGATGCGAGCCACCAGGCGGAGGGCCTGAATCCCCTGTGCGGCGATCACATCTGGCTGTCGATGAAGCTTGACGACGAGCGCGTCGAGAACATCGCTTTCGAGGGCGAAGGCTGTGCGATCTGCAAGGCCTCATCGTCGATGATGACCACCAAGGTAAAGGGCAAGACCGTCGCGGAGGCCGAGCAACTGGTGCGGGAGTTCCGCGACATGGCTACCGGCAAACTCGACATCGCCGGCGAGCCCAACCACCTCGGCAGGCTCACGGTTTTTGCCGGTGTGCGCAATCTGCCGTCGCGGGTGAAATGCGCGATCCTGCCGTGGCACACACTGCAAGCGGCGCTGAATTCCGAGTCCGTTGTTTCCACCGAGGGCGACCAGGACCCGATTGCCGTCGCAAGCTGAGCCAATGCCAAAAATCGCAGACCTCGAATACACGCCGAACCCTAACGCACGCAAGTTCGTTCTGAGGGAGCCGCTGACAAATGGTTTGGCGCGTTCTTTCGAGAACTCGGAACAGGCGCAGCGCGACGAGCTTGCCTCCAAACTATTCGCGATCCCTCACGTCACCAACGTTTTTTACGTCGACAACTGGATCACCGTGACTCAAGACGGCGAGGCCGACTGGCAGGAGCTGATGCGCCAGGTCGCCGGGCCGATCCGCGAGGCGCCGGCTGCAGAGAAAGCGTCCGAGGAGTATGCCCAGGCCGCCGCCTGGCTGGCGAAGGGCGAGGGCGCGGCAGAACTATCGGAAACCGAGAAGCTCAAGCTCAATCAGATCAACGAACTGCTGGACGAGGAAGTGCGACCTTATCTGCAGGGCGACGGCGGAGACCTTTACGTCGTCGGTCTGGAAGGCAGCACGCTGAAAGTACACTATCAGGGCGCGTGCGGCAGTTGCCCCAGCTCCATTTCCGGCACACTCGCCGGAATAGAGAGCCTGGTAAAGCGCGTCGACCCGGAAATGGAAGTGGTCGCGGTCTGAAAGGCCGTGACTATCGTGAATGACGTGAATATCGTGAATTTCGTAAAACCATTATGTTGCTCGATGCAGCGAATGGGGCACTAAGAGGAAGTTACGACATTCACGGCATTTACGATATTCACGACCTTCACGGTTCCTCATGTCCGATTGGGTTTTTGTTGCCGAAGCGGCCAGCATCAAGCCCGGCCACTACGAAACTGTCGATCTCGATGGCACGCTGGCGGCGGTGTTCAACGTCAATCGCGAGTTTTACGCCATCGAGGACGTGTGCACCCACGACGGCACGGTGCTCACCAGCGGCAACCCGATCGAGGGCGACGAAATCGTCTGCCCACGGCACGGCGCGCGCTTCTGCGTCAGGACCGGTGAGGCGCTCTCGCCGCCCGCGTACGAACCTACTGCCACGTTTCCCGTGAAGGTCGAAGACGGAAAAGTCTACGTCCGCGACGATCGCTGGGACTAAGAAGCCGAGTCGCTGCGAACGTCAGCCAAGCTCTTTCAGGACAGCGCGTGCCTGCGTGACGCGGGCAGCAACGTCCGGCATTGCGGCGTCCACTCGAAGCCGATCCTGCCCGCTCAACTTGAAGTTCTTGCGGCTCTGTACCAGTCCTATGATTTTGGCGGGGTCTAGCGGGGGATTGGGTACGAACTGCAGAAGAAGGCTCTCCGGGCCGGCATCGATACGGGAGATGCCAAGCTGCTTGGCGGCGATGCGCAGCCGGTGACTATCCAGCAGGACTTTGGCAGGGTCGGGCAGTAAGCCGAAGCGGTCCACCAGTTCCTCGTGCAGGGCTTCCAGTTCTTCCGCCGTCTCGCAGTTGGCGAGCCGCTTGTACAGCACCAGTCGCTCGTGGATGTCGGCGCAGTAGTCCTCGGGAAGCAGCGCCGGGGCGTGCAGGTTGATCTCGGTGCCGAGGTTCAAGCCGCCAGCAAGTCCCGGCTCCTTGCCGGCCTTGAGCGACTTCACGGCCGCGTTGAGCATCTCGGCATAGAGCGCGAACCCCACTTCCTGCATTTCCCCGCTCTGCGATTCACCCAGTACTTCGCCGGCTCCGCGGATTTCGAGGTCTTGCATGGCGAGATAGAAGCCCGAGCCCAGTTCTTCCATCATCTGGATCGCCTCCAGGCGTTTTCTCGCCTGGCTGCCGACAGCATCCTCGTCCGGCGTCAGCAGATAGGCGTAGGCCTGGTGGTGCGAGCGGCCGACGCGGCCGCGCAACTGGTGCAGCTGCGCAAGGCCGAACTTGTCGGCGCGATTGATGATGATGGTGTTGGCGGTCGGCACGTCGATGCCGGTCTCGATGATGGTCGTGCAAAGCAGCAGGTTGAAGCGGACCTGGTAGAAGTCGCGCATGACCAGTTCCAATTCACGCTCAGGCATCTGCCCGTGGGCGGTGCGGATGCGCGCTTCCGGCAGCAACTTCGCCAGCCGCGCCTCCATGTTGCGGATGCTCTCGATCTCGTTGTGCAGGAAGTAAACCTGCCCGCCGCGCTTCAGTTCACGCAGCACGGCTTCGCGGATCAGGCCCTCGCTCAGAGGTGATACGAAGGTCTTGATCGCCAGGCGCCGCTGCGGAGCGGTGGCGATGACCGAGAAATCGCGCAGTCCTTCGAGCGCCATTGCCAGCGTGCGCGGAATCGGCGTGGCGGTAAGCGTTAACACGTCCACCTGGGCGCGCAACGCCTTCAGTTTTTCCTTCTGACGCACGCCGAAGCGGTGCTCCTCGTCTATGATCACCAGACCAAGGTCCTTGAATTGCACGCCGCGGGAAAGCAGCTTGTGGGTGCCGATGGCGATGTCCTTGCGGCCTTGCTCCAGCCCTTCGAGTGCGGCGCCGGTTTCCTTTGCCGAACGAAAACGCGACAGCTCGGCAATCTTTACCGGCCAATCGGCAAAGCGGTCGGAGAAGGTCTGGAAGTGTTGTTCGGCGAGCAGCGTGGTGGGCACCAGAACGGCCACCTGTTTGCCGTCCGCGACGGCGACGAAAGCGGCACGAAGCGCGACTTCGGTTTTGCCGAAGCCCACATCGCCGCACACCAGGCGGTCCATCGGCTTGCCGTCCTGCATGTCGCCGATCACGGCCTGGATGGCCGCCGCCTGATCAGGTGTTTCCTCGAACGGAAAGCCTGCCCGGAACGCCTCGTAGTCGTGGGTGTTGATCTGGAAGGCGTAGCCCTGGCGCGCGGCGCGCTGGGCGTAGAGGTTCAGCAGTTCCGCCGCGGTATCGCGCACCTGCGCGGCGGCGCGCCGCCGGGCTTTTTCCCACTGGCCGCTGCCGAGCTTGTGCAGCGGTACGGCTTCGGGCGCCGCGCCGCTGTAACGGCTGATCACCGCAAGCTGCGATACCGGCACGTAGAGCTTGTCGCCGCCGTCGTACTCGAGCGTCAGGAACTCGGTCTCGCCGTCGCCCAGGTCCATGTTGGCGAGCCCGAGATAGCGGCCGATGCCGTGTTGGGCGTGTACCACGGCATCGCCGACCTTGACTTCCGACAGGTCACGCAGCATGCCCTCGGTGGCGACGCGGCGCTCCCGCGAAACCCGCGTGCGAACCTGTGACGGGTAGAGTTCGTTCTCGGTAATCAGCGCGACGGCGTCACCGGCATCGATGAAGCCGGCATGCAGCGGGCCTACGGTCAGCATCAACCGCTCCGCCGCATCCTTGAAGGCCTTCCAGCCGTGGCAGACTTTCGGCCGCAACTGGTACTCGTTGAGAAGCCCGAGCAGCGTCTCCCGCCGTCCCATGCTTTCGGCGATCAGCAGGACACGGCCGCCGTAGTTGCTGTGAAACGCGGACAAGTCGGCGAGCGGATTGTCGGCGCGGCGATCGACCGCCACCGGCGGCGGCGGCTCGGTCGGGAACGAGGCCCTGACACTCCCGTCATTCCCGGCCGCATCGATCTCGATCCGCGCAAACGGCTTGAGGCTGCCGAAAAGCTCGTCCTCGCGCAGAAACAACTCGGCTGGCGGCAGCAGCGGGCGATCGGGGTCGCCGCGCAGCAGGTTGTACCGCGACTGTGTGTCCTGCCAGAACTGGCGTATCGCCTTTGCCACGTTCTGATGCAAGGACACCAGCGTTCCGGCGGGAAGGTAATCAGCGAGCGTCGCAGTGGACTCGAAGAACAACGGCAGGTAGTACTCCATTCCAGCGGGGATGAAGCCCTGGCTCAAGTCCTTGTACAGGCGGCTCTTGGAAGGATCGCCTTCGAATTTTTCCCGGAAACGCTGGCGAAAAGTGGTGCGGGCGTTGTCGTCGGTGGGAAACTCGCGCGCCGGCAGCAGTCGCACCTCCTTGACCTTGTAGATGCTGCGCTGGGTATCCACGTCGAAGGAGCGGATGCTCTCGATCTCGTCGTCGAACAGGTCGATGCGATAGGGCAGCGCGCTGCCCATCGGGAACAGATCGATGACGCCGCCGCGAAAGCTGAACTCTCCGGGAGAGACCACTTGGGTGACGTGCGAGTAGCCGGCCAGTGTCAACTGCCTGCGCAGCGAGTTCGCATCGAATTTTTCGCCCTGCTTGAGGAAAAACGTGTAGGCCGCGAGAAAGGATGCCGGTGGCAGGCGGTACAGGGCGGTGGTGATCGGCACCACGGCGACGTCGAAGGCATCGTGGGTAATCTGGTAGAGCGTGGCCAGGCGCTCGGAAATCAGGTCCTGGTGCGGCGAGAAGCTGTCGTAGGGGAGCGTTTCCCAATCCGGGAGCAGGAATACACGCAGCGTCGGGTCAAAAAAGGCGATCTCCTCGCGCAGCCGCTCTGCATCCCGCGGGGTCTCGGTAATGATTGCCAGCGGACGCGCGCTGCGTGCCAGTTCAGCGAGCGCCAGCGCGTCTGCGGATCCGTGCAGCGGGGGAAAGGTAGCACGCGACCCCGGGGTCGGGGTCAGCGGAGGCAGAAGCATCGTTGCGGCCTGAAGAGTAGCCGCGATTATAGTGGATCGCGGCAAGCCCCTCGGGCCGCCGCTGTTTGCCTCGCCTTTACGTTTCCTTATTCTCTCTATCCAGACCTTCACCGAAAAGACGCACTAAACCTTCACCGCAAAGACGCAAAGGCGCAAAGGAAACGCAAAGAAGAACTTGACTGGGCAAAAAAATCTGGTCGGCGCAGAAAGGGACATCGAAGCGTACGGACCATTCAACAATGAAAAGTCCAGACATTGTGTTTTTCCCCCAATTCATGTTTTTCTTGATTTCCTTTGCGCCTTTGCGCCTTTGCGGTGAGGCTCTGCGGTGAGGCTTCAGTAGCGGCAAGCCCTAGAAGAACTCGTACTCGAGTCGCAGTATTGCGCGGTTATCGCTTGAAACCGAAGTCTCGCCGAACAGGAAGGCCGCGCTGTAAACGAGCTTGTGGGTCCCGCCCAGTCCAGCCGCGCCGTAAACCGCCGGTCCGACCCAGTGTTCCTGCTCGTTGAACGAACCGAAGTGATTGAACTGACCTGGTTCGCCGAATGCCTCGAACGCCGGCTCGAATTGCGGGTGCAGCAGGTACTTCAACCGGGCCGCATAGGCAAACGTGGTATCCGAAGACCTGCCGCTGCCAACCTCGCGTTCAAAAAAAAGATTGACGGTTCCGACCCAGCGGTCGACGGTTTTCTCGATGATCGGTGCGATGACGAGTTCGTCCGGGTTGCCGTGCGGGGTGGCTTCGTATTCGACCAGCAGGCCGAAATCAGCCCAGTACTTTCCCTGCTCGGTCAACTGGAAACGGTTCTCCCATTCGATCCCTTCATGCTCGTAGGAGCCACCCGGTGCCTTCTCGTATGCGCTGTAGATTTCGCTGAACCAGAAATCGGTGAAGCCGCGTCCCACGCCGAACTTGTGCTTCTCCGCGCCGTCGCGCGAGGAATCGTCGTCGAAATCGCGGAAGCCGCGATACTCGATCTCATTTTCGCCCTTGACCACCGCGGGCGAATAGACCTTGAAGGGCGCCGCGTCGGCGGGTGCGGGTGCCGCCGCGGCGAAGAGCACGGTGACAGCGGCAAGGGCGACGGCGGAAAGTACGGGCGTTCTGGAAACGGGCAGGGGACGGCCAACCGTGAACATCAAAACTCCTATGACAAGAATTGTTAGGGTGTAAACGAGGACCTGCATGCCGGCGGGCTGGGCCACATAGCCCACCAAGGCGTGCAGAAACTGTCCGGCAATGGAACCCTCGTCGATCAGCCAGGAGGTATCCCAAAGTTGCTCGCCGAGCGAAGGCAGCAGGCCCGCCTGCAGTAGAAACCCGGCCGACTGGGCGGCGAGCCCCGCGGCCAGTAACAGGATCATGATGCCGGTGACAGTGAAAAAATGTCGCAGCGGAATTCCCAGGATACCGAAGTACAGCAGCGTGCCCACGAGGACGCCGGCACCGAGCCCTGATAGTCCACCAGTGACCATGCTGGCGGCATCGCCGCCGCCGGCCGCGATGCCGTAGAGAAACAGCACCACCTCCGCGCCTTCGCGCAGTACGGCCAGCCCGATGACGCTGCCCAGGACCCAGACGGGGAGGGCGCCGGCGGCGATTCCACCGCCGACCGCTTTCATGCGCGCCGACAATTCGCGCCCGTGGCGGCTCATCCACACGTTGTGCCAGCCGAGCATGAGCACCGCCGCGCCGAGAATCGTCGCGTTCAGGATTTCCTGACCGATGCCGGCGGCGGCTTCGGCAATTTGTTGCGCCAGCGCGGCGATGACGATTGCGCCGACTATCCCGGCAGCAATGCCGGATGTGGCGATGAAGGCGCGGCGCCGCACCCCGCGGCTGGCGGCAAGAACGATGCCGATGATCAGGGCCGCTTCGAGCGCCTCGCGGAATACGACCAGTGCGGTGGCAAACATGTTCTTCTCGCCCTACTTCGCGACGATGCGGCCTTGCGCCGTATCCTGGTGGAACTCGCCGAAAATCTCGTAGCTGCCCGGTTTCAGCGGTCCGATGAATATCGTCGCCTTCGAATTACCGGGTATGACTTTTTCGCGGTTCAGGGAATGACTCTCGAACTCTTCGGGCGTCGGATCCTGGTTGTCGACGATGAGTTTGATTTTCTGACCCGAAGGGACCTGAAGAACGTCAGGGACGATTCGGTGGTCCTTGAAAATGATCGTGTAGGTTTCCTGGGCGGATGCGGGAGCGGCACCCAATACGCAGGCAGCGACCAGAGGCAATACAAGGCGAAATTGAATGTTCATGTTTTAGTCCTCGTCATGATTGAATAGCTTAATACGAATGATATCGAGTTGCATTTACAAGTCAAGCCCCCAGAAGTCGAATATGCAACTCCATACTCAACAACTTGAATGGACGTGAGTTTTCTTGCCCGACCGCAGATACCGGTTGATAATGCAGGCCTTTCGCCAATGTCCCGATACCTCGCCCTCATTCCGGCGGCCGGCGCCGGCAGCCGCATGGGCCAGACCCCGCCCAAGCAATACCTGCCGATACTGAATCGACCGCTTCTTCACCACTCGATCGCGCGCCTATGCGCGCATGCGCTGGTGGAGCGCGTGTATGTCGTACTTGCGGTCGCTGATCGATGGTTCAATGAATACGACTGGAATCCGTTCGGTGCGAAGCTGGTGCCGCTTTACGCGGGCGGCGAATCGCGTGCCGAGACGGTACGCAACGGCCTGCAACGGATCGAAAGGGAGGTCTCCGGTGACGACTGGATCCTGGTGCACGACGCCGCGCGTCCGTGCGTCACGTCGGCATTGCTTGACCGCTTGATCGGCGAAATCGGTGCGGATCAAACTGGCGGCCTGCTCGCTGTGCCGCTTGCCGATACACTGAAGCGCGCAAATTCAAGTGCGCGCGTGGTGGCCACCGAGCCGCGCGTCGGGCTTTGGCAGGCGCAGACTCCCCAGATGTTCCGTTACGGCCTGTTGACGCGCGCTCTTCAGTGCGTGGATCTTGCGTACGTCACCGATGAGGCTTCGGCGATCGAGAGGCTGGGAATGCAACCGCGGCTGGTCGCTTCGGACATCACCAACCTCAAGGTGACCTATCCAGAGGATCTCGCGCTTGCCGAGTTGATTCTGAAGAACACATGAGTCGCGGAATGCTTAACCGCAAAGGCGCAAAGGCGCAAAGGAAACGCAAAGGAAAGCAAAACAACTTGAGGTTAAAAAGCAAAGAGGTGGATAGTCGCGCCACCGCGATATATCGGCTCGGTAGGGCGAATCGGCATCCTTCCGCTTTTTGACACGCTTCGTTCGGTTTTCTCGGCGTTTCCTCTGCGTCTTTGCGCCTTTGCGGTGAAGGTTTAGTGCGTCTTTGCGGTTAGAAAGGTATACATGAGAATAGGGCAGGGATTCGATGTGCACGCGCTGGTGGAGGGACGACCGTTGATCATCGGCGGAGTTTCCATCCCCTACGAGAAGGGATTGGCGGGACACTCGGACGCGGACGTGTTGTTGCATGCGCTCTGCGACGCGCTCCTGGGCGCAGCGGCGCTCGGTGACATCGGTCGTCATTTTCCCGATACCGATCCTGCATATCGCGGTGCGGACAGCCGTTGGCTTTTGCGCGAGGTCGCCGCCCTGCTGGAGAAGAATCACTTCCATGTGATCAATGTGGACGCCACCATCATCGCCCAGGCACCGAAAGTGGCCCCGCATATACCAGCGATGGTCGCCAACATTGCGGCCGATCTGGCCATCGCCAGGGAGCGTGTAAACGTGAAGGCAAAGACCACCGAGAGGCTTGGCTTTGCCGGCCGCGGTGAGGGCGTTGCGGCGGAGGCAATCGCCCTGATCGAGTCGCGGCCGCCGGTGGAATTCGGCCGCCGTTGAATCCGCAAAGATTGCGCGTTTTTTACGCGCTGTGGCCGGATCGGAGCGTCAACAGTGCTCTTGCCGAAACGGCGCGACGCTTGCATCGCGTGGTCGGCGGCAGACGCGCCCGCGATGACAGCATTCACCTCACGCTCGCTTTTGTCGGTGACGTTGACAGCGTTCGGCTCCCAGAATTGCTGGCGCCGCCGGCTGTGTTGACCGTTGCCCGGTTCACGCTGACGCTCGACAGCTGGGGTTGTTGGCCGCGCAACGGTATCGCGTGGGTTGGGCCGTCGCGCGTCCCCGATCCGCTGCGCGAACTGGCTGCGGGACTGGAAGCCTGGTTGCGCGACGCGGGATTCGAGATGGATGTTGGGCCCTTCAATCCGCACGTAACGCTGGTCAGGAAGGCGCAGTGTGCGCCCTTGCCCCACTCGACGCCGTGCATAGAGTGGCAGATAGAGGACTTTGTTCTGGTGCGATCGGCGCTCGCGCCCGACGGCTCACGCTATGAAACCATCGGCCGCTGGCCTTTGTTGAACGCG
>Ga0184637_10003064_pt1 | contig 10544 bp, 10 predicted proteins | sample PLM3_127_b2_FD_133143 | JGI IMG/M metagenome (GOLD analysis project Ga0184637, IMG submission 133143) | Groundwater sediment microbial communities from an aquifer in East River, Colorado, USA - PLM3_127_b2 | ecosystem: Environmental > Terrestrial > Soil > Riparian zone | place: USA: East River... | reverse complement strand
TGCTGGTGGGACTGATCGCGTGCACCTTGACCTTCCGTTCCGCGCAGCCCCGGACCAGGTCGGCCGCCCTCATCGTCGCCCCGGGGCCGTCCACGCGGACGATGACGATGTTCGTCTGCACCGTCGCCAGATCGATGGCGAGACCGGGCAGGCGCGCGAGACCCTCGGCCAGGGCTCGGGCGTTGGCGTGGTCGTCGGCGAGGCGGTCGATCATGCGTTCCAGCGCCACGACTCCCGCGGCGGCGATCACCCCGGCCTGCCGCATGCCGCCCCCCAGCAGCTTGCGCCAGCGCCGGGCCCGCGCCGCGAAATCCGCGCTCCCACACACCACCGATCCCACGGGGGCGCCGAGGCCCTTGGAGAGACAGAACGTCACGGAATCCACCGAGCGCGTGAACTCCCGGACCTCCCGGCGCAGGGCCACCGCGGCGTTGAACAGGCGGGCACCGTCGAGGTGAACCCTGAGTCCGCGCTCGTGCGCCGCCCCCGCGACGCCGTCGATCTCTTCGGGCGTGCAACAGGTGCCGCCGTGGCGATTGTGGGTGTTCTCCAGGCAGACCAGGGCGCTCACCGGCAGGTGGATGTTCTCGGGGCGCACCGACTCCGCGACCTGCGCCGGGGTGAGGAAGCCCCGCTCGGTCTTGACCGGCCGCATCTGGACGCCGCCGATGAGAGCCGCGCCGCCGACCTCGTAGTTATAGATGTGCGAGTCGAGGTCGAGAATGACCTCCTGACCGGGCTCGCTCTGGGCCAACACAGAGATGAGATTTCCCTGTGTGCCCGACGTCACGTAGAGGCTGGCCTCCTTGCCCATGCGCTCGGCGGCCAGGGCTTCCAGGCGCTGGACGGTCGGATCTTCGCCCCACACGTCGTCGCCGACCTGGGCGCGCGCCATGGCCTCGCGCATCTCGGGGGTGGGGGTGGTGAGCGTGTCGGAGCGGAGGTCGGCGACGTCGTGCACGGCTTCTCCTCGGTCTATTTCTGCGCGCGCAGGCGCTGGGCGGCGCGCCGCCCGTAGTCGGTGTAGGCGAAATCGGCGGACAGGCGCTGGAGCAGGGCGGTCGCCTCCCGCGTCTTGCCCTCGCGCAGGTTGACCTCGGCGAGGAGCCAGAGCGTTTCGGGAATGACCAAGGTCCGCGGGTACTCCTTGAGGAGAAGCTCCAGTCGCTGGCGAGCGCCCCCGGGGTTCCCCTGCGTGAAGTACCAGTTGGCCACCCACAGCTCTTTCTGGGCGAGCCGGCCGCGGCAGATGTCGATCTTGGCCAGGGCGTCGGTGGCGTAGCGGCTTTCCGGGTACTCCTTGACGAGCTTCTTGAACTGCTCGAGGGCCTTGGTGGTGATGGACTGGTCCTGCTCGATCGGCTTCATCTGGTCGTAGTACGCCATGGCCAGCCGGTACTGGACCAGGTCGGCGATCTGGTGGCGGGGATAGAACGACATGAAGACTTCGAATTCCTTGATGGCTTTGCCGAACTCCGCCTCGCGGTAGTACGCCTCGCCGGAGAGGAAGCGCGCGCGCGGAGCGAACGGCGAGTCCGGGTAGCGCTCCACGATCTTCTTGAAGTTCTGCCGCGCGTCCTCGTAGAGGCGCTTGTCGAGGTTCTCTTCACCGAGCTTGTACAGCTCGTCGGCGGGCAGGATCGGCGTGGGCGTGGGCTTGAACCAGGCGCAGCCCGCCACGAGCAGGAGGCCGACTCCGAGGACGATGCCCGAGATGAACGCTGGGCGTCGCATAGGGGATTCGGCGTTTCTTATACCACACATTCCCCGGTGGAAAGTCCTTTGGCGCTTCTTGACTTCTCTCCGGGGCCCCGGTATTACGGAGGCGTCTCGCAGACGCGTCGCCGCACGCAGTGCGATCGGATCGCGGTTGGCGAGCCCAGGGAGGATCAGCGACGATGCTCCGCATCCGCGGAGGGTGGATCGTGAGGTGGCTGCGCCCGGCGGTCGGCACGGTCCTCGATGGGGTGGTGAAGCCGGTCCGTTGCCTCCTCGGAGCACTTCCGCGCTCCACGAAGTCCTGACGGCGATGTGGCCCGCCGGGGCGCTCCCACTCGATTTGGCCTGACATGCGCCGCCTGCTGCTCGTGCTCGGGAGCATCGTGCTGGCGGGAGGCTTGGCCTACGCGGGCTACCACTGGTATCACGCCCGTTCCTGGGTCACGACCGACGATGCATACGTCGACGGAACGATCACCGCGATCAGCGCCAAGGTGCCCGGTCACGTCGTCGAGTTGCTCGTCCAGGACAACCAGCCGGTGAAGAAGGGCGATCTCCTGCTGCGGATCGATCGGCGGGATTACCAAGTCCGGCGCGATCAGTCATCCTCGGCGGTGGCTATGGCGGAGGCGAGCCTCCGGGCGGCCCGTTCCGAAGTGCCCCTCGCGCGAGACGACACCGCCGCCCAGATCGATCAGGCCCGTGCGGCGCTGGAGGGCGCGAGCGTGGCCGTGCAATCGGCCGAGGCCGCGGTCGAGGAGTCCCGGGCGCGCCTGGAGGCCCGGCGGGCCGCCACGGACGCCATGCGGGCCGACGTCGTGGGTGCGGAGAGCGCGGTGCGGCAGGCCGCGCGGGAGCGCGAGCGGATGGACCGCCTCGTGAAGGGCGGCTTCGTCGCCCAGCGCGACTTCGACACGGCGGACTCCGCCCTGGAAACCGCGGCCGCGTCCCTCGACGCCACGCGCCGCCGGCAGCTCCAGTCCGAGCGCGAGATCCAGCAGGCCGAGGCGGAGCTGCGATCGAGGCGCCTGGCCATCGACCAGGCGCAGCAGCGCGTGGCCGAGGCTCGCGCGGCCCTGGCTCGCTCGGAGAGCGGGCGCCACCAGATCGCCATCAAGGATGCGGAGTCGAGCCGGGCCGAGGCACGCCTCAAGGAGGCCCAGGCCGACCTTGCCCACGCCGATCTGCAGCTCCAGTACACGGACGTGCGCGCCCCGGGTGACGGCATCGTGTCCAAGCGCACCGTCGAGCTGGGCCAGATCGTGCAGACGGGTCAGCCATTGCTGGCCATCGTGCCCCTGCACGAGGTGTGGGTGGTCGCGAATTTCAAGGAGACGCAGCTCGGGCGCGTGCACCCAGGCCAACGGGCGGAGATCAGCGTGGACGGTCTCCCGGGCAAGAAATTCGCGGGGAAGGTCCACTCCATCAGCTCCGGGACCGGCGCGCGCTTCTCGCTGCTGCCTCCCGAAAACGCCACCGGCAACTGGGTGAAGGTCGTTCAGCGCATTCCCGTCAAGATCCTCCTCGATGAGAAAGAGATCGGAAACCCGCAGCCCTTGCGCGCGGGCATGTCCGTCGCCGCCTCCATCCACGTGGATTGACCAAGGACGACATCGGGGGAGCGAGTGTTCCTGCCGCCGCTCGAAAGGAGACCGTGCTCATGGCCGCTGACTCACGCCCGCTCGTCGTCGTGGGAGGCCCCATCCACCAGGATGGCTACGCCTTGCTCGAGAGCGAAGCGCGCGTGGTCGTGTGCGACGATCTCACCGAGGACGGAATGATCGGGGCGGCGGCCCACGCCGAGGGCATCCTCTTCCTCCTCAAGCCGACCTGCAGCGAGCGGCTCATGGGCGCGTGCCAGAAGCTGAAGGTGGTCGGCCGTCACGGCGCCGGGCTCGACACCATCGAGATGCCCGCGGCCTCGCGCCTGGGCATCGCCGTCGTGCACGCGCCCGGCTCGAACTCGCAATCGGTGGCCGAGCACGCCATGCTGCTGATCCTGAGCTGCGCCAAGCAGGCGCGCCGCGTCGACCGCCTCACGCGCGCGGGGAACTGGGGCGCCGTCGAGGCCCAGGAACTGTTCGAGCTGAAAGGCAAGACGCTCGGCATCGTCGGCGTGGGGAACATCGGCCGCATCACCGCCCGGCTCGCCGCAGCCTTCGGCATGCGCGTCCTCGGCTACGATCCCTACCTCCCCGACGACGAGCTGCGCCGGCGCGGCGCGGAGCCGGTCAAGAGCCTTGACGCGCTGCTGCCGCAGATCGACGTCCTGACCTGCCACGCGCCGCTCACACCCGAGACGCGCGGCATGATCAACGCGCGCACCCTGGGTCTGATGAAGAAGGGGGCCGTCTACGTGAACACCTCGCGCGGACCCGTGCAGGACGAGCGGGCGCTCTTCGAGGCGCTCACCCGCGGACATCTGGGCGCGGCGGGCATCGATGTCTTCGAGGAGGAGCCGAGCTCCGTCGACAACCCCCTGTTCAATCTCGACAACGTCACCGTCAGCTCGCACGTCGCCGGCGTGACGGCCGAAGCCAACCGCACCATGGCCATGCAGGTGGCGGGGGAAATGCTCCGCGTCCTGCGCGGCGAGATGCCGCACGTCCTCGCCAACCGCGACCTGTTGCCGCGGCTCGGTCATCTCCGGCCCACCACCCGGTGAGCGGCGCGCTGCGGAACTTGCAGGCTGCCCAAGAAGATCTCGGAGCCCGTCGGAGAATCGAGGGGCGCTCCGGCTTTGCCGGGGCGCCCCGAGCGCGGGGGGTATGGGGGGCCATTTCGGGGCCCCCCATGTCACCAGACGCGCGGCGGCGCCCGACGGCCGCACGCCAGGCGTATTCCCAGTACGTCGAGCGTGCGGTCGAGGGCTGCCGCGAAGCAGATGGGCCTCTTTCGGCAGCCTGCTAGACTCGGAGGCCATCATGCCGATCGACACCCGACACCCCCGCGAGATCCGCCAGGACATCCGGAACGGCAAGCTCACCGGCGTCACTGCCGGCCTGGGCCAGGGCTACGTGCAGGCCAACCTCGCCGTGCTCCCGCGAGACCACGCCTACGACTTCCTGCTCTTCTGTCAGCGCAATCCCCGGCCGTGTCCGCTCATCGAGGTCACCGAGGTGGGCTCCCCCGAGCCGGTCGGAGTGGCGCCGGGAGCGGACCTGCGCACGGACATCCCACGCTATCGCATCTACAAGGACGGCGTGCTCGCCGACGAGGTCGCCGACGTCACGCCCTACTGGCGCGACGACCTGGTGGCCTTCCTGCTCGGGTGCTCGTTCACCTTCGAGTGGGCGCTGCTCGACGCGGGGATTCGTCTCCGGCACGTGGAGAACGGGACGAACGTGGCCATGTGGCGGACCTCCATCGCCTGCCGCCCGGCCGGAGTGTTTCACGGTCCCATGGTCGTCTCGATGCGGCCGATCCCGGCCGCCCAGCTCGCCAAGGCGGTGACGGCGAGCGCGCGTTTTCCGGGCGCCCACGGGGCGCCGATCCACGTCGGAAATCCGGAAGCGATCGGCATCAAGGACATCGCGCGGCCGGACTGGGGTGATCCGCAGCATTTCGACTCCGGCGACGTGCCCGTTTTCTGGGCGTGCGGAGTGACACCGCAGGCGGTGGCCCTGGCCTCGAAGCCGCCGTTCATGATCACCCACAGCCCGGGGCACATGTTCGTCACCGATCTCCCCAACGCCGCGCTCGCCGCGTTGTGAGCGAGCCGGCGCCGGCGCTGCGTCCCTCGATCTTTCCCGCTGGCGATCGGGCCGTCTGCGTCGAGCTGGGTGACGCCATCACCGTGGAGATCAACACACGGGTCCGCGCCCTCGAGCTGCTGATTCAGGACAAGGGCGTGGCCGGCGTGGTGGAGACGGTGCCGACCTTCCGCTCGCTCCTCGTGTACTACGATCCGCTCGCGACGGGGTACGGCACTCTCGTGGAGACCCTCGAGGAGCTGACGCTGCAGGCCGGGAAGACGGGGTTGCCCCCGTCGCGGCAGGTGGAGCTGCCGTGCTGTTACGATCCCGAGCTGGGGCTGGATCTCGAGGCGGCGGCCCGGCGCCTGGAGCTGTCGCCCGACGAGGTGGTGCGCCTGCATGCGGAGCCCACGTATCACCTGTATTTCATCGGGTTCACGCCGGGCCTGCCGTACATGACGGGTATGCCGGAGCGCCTGCAGCTGCCGCGGCTGGAGACGCCGCGCACGAAGCTCCCCCCGGGCAGCGTGGGGATCGGCGGCATCCAGTGCTGCATCTACTCTGTCGAGAGTCCCGGCGGTTACTGGATCCTCGGACGAACCCCTTTGCGGCTCTACGATCCAGAAGGGCCGGAGCCGATTCTCCTGCGCGCCGGGGACCGCGTGCGCTTTCGCCCGATCGACCGCGCCGAGTTCGATGCGATTGCCGCCGCCGTGGCCGCCCGGACGTATCAGCCGCAGATCTCGTGAGCGCGGTCACGCCCGCCCTCACGGTACTGGATCCGGGACCGCAGACGACGGTCCAGGATCTCGGTCGAGCCGGCCACCTTCGCTCCGGGATCCCGCCCTCCGGCCCCATGGACCGCGTGTCGTTCATCGTCGCCAACCGCCTGGTGGGCAATGCCGACAGCGCGGCCGGCCTCGAGTGCACGGTGATGGGGCCGCGCTTCGAAGTGGCCGCCCCCGCCGCCATCGCGGTGACCGGCGCGGAGATGCCGGTGACGGTGAACGGGAGCGAGGCCCCGGCCTGGACGACGATTGCCGTGCGGCCCGGCGACGTTGTCCGCGTCGGTCCGGCCCGCGGGGGGGTGCGCGGCTACATCGCGTTCGCGGGCGGCATCGACGTTCCCCCCGTGCTCGGATCGCGCTCGACGTACCTGCGCGGCCGCCTCGGCGGCCTCGAGGGACGCGCGCTGCGCAAGAGTGATGCGCTGCGGCTGTTCCCCGCCACCGCGCCGGCCATGCGGACGCTGACGTCGCGGCCGGTCGACTTCGAGGGCGAGCCGACCTTGCGAGTGGTGCTGGGGCCGCAGGCGCATCGTTTCACCGACGACGGCATCGCCACCTTGCTCGGCCATGCCTACGCGATGCTCCCGCAGTCGGACCGCATGGGCGCGCGACTCGCGGGGCCCCGCATCGCCCATCGGAACGGCCACGACATCATCTCCGACGGGATCGCCCTGGGCAGCATCCAGGTTCCCGGGGATGGACAGCCGATCGCCCTGCTCGTGGACCGCCAGTCGACGGGCGGATACACCAAAGTCGCCACCATCTGTTCGTTCGACATCGACCGGCTGGGGCAGGTCAAGCCTGGCCAGCGGGTGCGCTTTGCCGCCGTCAGTGTCGGCGACGCCCACGTCATCCTGCGCGAGGCCGAGGCAACGCTCGCGCGCATTCTGGTCTAGGCTACCAGGAGGATCCCCATGAGCATGGACCGGGAAGTCACCGAGTACGCGACGAAGACCGGGCGCTCGCGCGCGCTCTTCGAGGAAGCCCTCCTGGCCATGCCGGGCGGCAACAGCCGCACCACCACGTTCTTCGATCCTTACCCGTTCTATCTCCAGCGCGGGCAGGGGGCCCACGTCTGGGACGCCGACGGCAACGACCGGGTGGACTTCAACGGCAACTACACGAGTCTTATCCTCGGTCACGCCCCCCCCGCGGTGGTCCAGGCCGTCCAGCGCGCGGCTGAGTCAGGGTTGTCCTTCCCCGGGCCGACGGAGCACGAGATCCGGCTGGCCGAGGTGCTGTGCCGCCGCCTCCCGGCGCTCGAGCGCGTGCGTTTCACCAACTCGGGCACGGAAGCCACGATGAACGCCGTGCGCCTGGCTCGCGCCTTCACCGGCCGTCCGAAGATCGCCAAGTTCGAGGGCGCCTTCCACGGGACGCACGACTGGGTCATGGTGAGCGTGACCCCTGACCCGAAGACGGCCGGAGGCCGCCGCCGTCCGAAACCGGTCGCCTGGTCCGCGGGTCTTCCGCCCGCGATCATGAAGAACGTCGTCGTGCTGCCCTGGAACGACGGCGACTCCTGCGAAGCGATCCTCGAGAAGGAAGGCGCCAGCGTGGCCGCGGTCATCGTCGATCCCCTCCTTGCCAACGGCGGGATGGTCCCACCCGCCGACGGCTTCCTGCCCCGGCTGCGCGCGGTGACCGAGCGGCTCGGCATCCTCCTGATCTTCGACGAGGTCATCAGCTTCCGGATCGCTCCCGGAGGGGCGCAGGAACACTTCGGCGTGCGACCCGACCTCACCACCTTGGGGAAGATCATCGGCGGGGGGCTTCCCGTGGGGGCCTTCGGCGGTCGCGCCGACGTGATGAGCTACTACGACCCGCGCGGCGGCCAGCCGCGCATCAGTCAGGGCGGGACGTTCAACGCCAATCCGCTCACCATGGCCGCCGGTCTCGCCACCCTGGAGGCCCTCACCCCGGAGGCCTACGCGCGGCTCGACGGCCTCGGCGAGCGGCTGCGCAGCGGCGTGGCGCGACTCCTCACCGCCACGCGGCGCAAGGGACAGGTGACGGGAGCGGGATCGCTCTTCTGGTTACACTGGACGGCGACCCCGCTGACGGACTATCGCTCGACTCGACCAAAAGACATGACCCTGGGAGCGCAGATCTTCATGGGCTTGCTCAACGAGGGCATCCTGCTCACCCCGCGCGGGCTGGGCGCCTGCTCACTGGCCATGACCGACGACGACGTCGACCGCTTCATCAACGCGCTGGCCCGGGTCCTGGCCCGGCTCTGAGGAGTGACGACCATGGCAGGAACCACGCACATCGACCTCAACTGCGACATGGGCGAGAGCTATGGCCGCTGGACCCTCGGCGCGGACGAGGAGATCATGCCGTACATCACCTCGGCCAACGTCGCCTGCGGATACCACGGGGGTGATCCTCACGTGATGCGCAAGACGGTGGCGCTGGCCCTGCAACACAGCGTGGCCATCGGCTCGCATCCCGGTCTGCCCGATCTCATGGGTTTTGGCCGCAGAGTCATGGACGTGACAGCGCAAGAGGTGAAGGACTACCTCTGCTACCAGACCGGCGCGCTGCGAGAGTTCGTGCGCGCCGCGGGCAGCGACCTCCAGCACATGAAGCCGCACGGCATCCTCTACAACATGATGGAGCGCGACGAGGCCCTCGCCGCGGCGGCCGGGGAAGCGACCCTGGACTCGGGGGGCAAGGACTTCATCCTCATGGCCATGGCCACCGGGGTGTACGACCGGACCTGCCGCAAGATGGGAGTCCGGGTCTGCTCGGAGGGCTTTGCCGACCGCGCCTACGACGTGGAGTGCCGCCTGGTCTCCCGCAAGATCCCGGGCTCGCTCATCACGGATCCCCAGAAGGCCGCCGAGCAGGCCGTTCGCATGGCGGTGGAGCGCAAGGTGCGGACGATCGACGGCGTCGACATTGACATCGCCGTGCAGTCGATCTGCTGCCACGGCGACACCCCGGGCGCGCCGAGGATCGTGCGGGCCGTGCGCGAGGCCCTCGAGAAAGCCGGCTGCCCGGTGAAGCCGCTCCGCCACTGGCTGCCCGCCGCGTGAGGAAGCCCGCCCCGTGAGGAGATAGCGGAGTGATGCCGCGGATGCCGACGACCGCGATGGGGTGGAGCCCTCGGTGACGGACGCCGCGCTGAAGCGAACACCCCTCCACGCCGCGCACGTCAAGGCCGGCGCGCGCATGGTGCCCTTCGGTGGCTGGGAGATGCCCGTCCAGTACACCGGGATCATCGAGGAGCACCGGGCCACCCGGGCGGCGGTGGGGATCTTCGACGTCAGCCACATGGGCGAGTTCGAGGTCGAAGGGCCGCAGGCGTTGGCCGCGATCCAGTCGCTGACGACCAACGACGCCTCAGCCCTCTCCGTGGGTCAGGTCCAGTACGCCGTGCTCTGCTATCCCGACGGCGGCATCGTCGACGACCTCACCGTGTATCGCCTGGGCCCGGACCGCTACATGATCACGGTCAATGCGAGCAACATCGACAAGGACTGGGCGTGGGTGACGGAGCACGGGCGCGGCGCCCGCTGGAGGAACGTCTCGGAGGAGACGGCGCTCATCGCGGTGCAGGGGCCTCGCGCCGAGGGGCTCGTGGGTCGCCTCGCTGACGTCGACGTCACCTCCGTCGGGTACTACCGGTTCGCCCGTGGCCGCGTGGCCGGAGCGCCGGCCCTGATCTCGCGCACGGGCTACACGGGCGAGGACGGTTTCGAGCTGTACGTGGGTGGCGCCGACGCCGAGCGGCTCTGGACCGCGCTCCTGTCCGAGGGCTCGCGTGACGGTGTCGTCCCCGTGGGGCTCGGGGCGCGCGACACGCTCCGTCTCGAGATGAAATACGCGCTCTACGGCAACGACATCGACGAGACGACGAATCCGCTGGAGGCGGGCCTCGGCTGGGTAGTGAAGCTCGACAAGGGCGAGTTCATCGGACGCCCCGCGCTGGCCCGGGTGCGGTCGGAGGGCCCCCCGCGCAAGCTGGTCGGTCTCGAGATGACCGAGCGCGCGGTGGCGCGCCACGGCTACCCGGTGGTCAAGGACGGCGCCGCCATCGGCGTCGTCACCTCGGGCTCCTACGGTCCGTCCGTCGACGCGTACATCGCGATGGCGTACGTCGCCACCCCTTACGCCTCGATCGGCACCGAGCTGGGCGTGGAGATCCGCGGTCAAATCAAAGCCGCCCGCGTCGCCCGCACGCCGTTCCATCCCCCTCGCGTGAAGAAATAGAGGAGCCGCATGGGAAGCGTTCCCTCGGATCTCATGTACACGAAGGAGCACGAGTGGGCGAAGACCGAGGGGGACCGCGTGCGCGTGGGCATCACGGCCTACGCGCAGGAGCAGCTCGGCGACG
>Ga0184637_10003063_pt1 | contig 10546 bp, 12 predicted proteins | sample PLM3_127_b2_FD_133143 | JGI IMG/M metagenome (GOLD analysis project Ga0184637, IMG submission 133143) | Groundwater sediment microbial communities from an aquifer in East River, Colorado, USA - PLM3_127_b2 | ecosystem: Environmental > Terrestrial > Soil > Riparian zone | place: USA: East River... | reverse complement strand
GTGGCGTGCCACGGTTCGCCTTCGCGGCCCATCGACTCCGAGAGGTTCTGCGCATGTTCGGCCGACTCGGTGGCGATCGCCATCGCGGCGTCCTGCGTCGACTTCTGACGCGAGCGCCGCGCCAGACGCAGATACGACCCCACCTCGCGGGTTTCCTGCCGGACGATAATCGGGAGGACGGCGGAGGAGCCGAAGATCCGCGCCGCCCCGGCGAGCGCGCGCGTCTGCAGCGACGGCGAGTGGGAAGGGACGTCGCCGCCCTGCGCCTGGAAGAGGCCGCGCCACCGCTCGACGTGCGCATCCTCAACCGTCACGAGCCGCTCGAAGATCGTGCGCCGCGCGGGGTCGCGTTCGTAGCTCGCGAGCGCGCGGTACAGCCACGCGGCATCCATCTCGTCGCGGTAGTACTCGGTCCAGACCGGATCGACAGCCACTCTTCAACTTCAATCTTCAAAGTGTGAACTTTGAAGTTGTCTTTTGCCGTTTGCCGTTTGCCGTTTGCCGTTTGCCTTTTGACATTTGACTTTTAACTTAGAAAAACTGCAGTCCGTGCAGCACGGATACGACAATGGAGATGATGGAGGCGGCGAGGCACGCCAGCGCGATGGCGATGTGATCGATCCGTTCCGGCTTGAGCGGATCGAGGACCCGTGCCGCCAGGTAGCCCCCGCCGAAGCCGCCCGCGTGCGCGTAGTTGTCCACGCCCGGCATGATGAAGCCGAAGATGCCGAGCATCAGCGCGTAGGACAGCGCCTCGCTGCCGACCATCCGGCTTCCGCCGCGGCGACCGTAGTAGACGAGGGCGCCGAGCAGGCCGAAGATCGACGCGGACGCGCCCACCGTGAACTGGCCGCCTCGAAGAAACAGCAGATTCGGCAGGTAAGCCCCGGCGAACGAGCTCAGGGCGAACCCGGCCACGCCGGCGGCCGTATAGATAATGACCATGCGGCCGGGGCCGTACATGTCTGCCGTGGCGGGCGCGAGCTGCCGGACCCACATCATGTTGAAGAGGATGTGCAGCGCGCTGCCGTGCAGCCAGCCCGCGCTCAGCACCGTCCACCAGCGATCGAACCGGAAGACCGGAACCGCCCCGCTCATCCCGAAGAAAAACAGGGCCGTCTGACTTGGAGCGAAGAACGAGAACAGCCCGCCCATGCCGATGTTCCCGCGGGACGCAAGGAGCGTCAGCACGTAGAGGGTGGCGCACGTGCCGATGACAAACGGGACGAACCCCATGTCGCCGCCGAGCGACCGCAGCGCCGGCGCGAAGCCCCAGAGGCCCGGATTGCGCCGGCCGCAGTTGTAGCACCGGTCGTCATTGACCCCCACGAGCACGCCGCATGAGGTGCAGAGGACCGATCCGCTGGTTTGACGCCGAAACACCGGCTCGATGGTAGCATTCGAATCAGGCCCAAAGCCCAGAGCCCAAAGCCTAAGGCCAAAGTCCATGCGCATCATCGTCGGCATCACCGGCGCGACCGGCGTGATTTACGGCGTGCGGCTGCTCGAGCGCCTGCGCGACGCGGACGTCGAGACGCACCTCGTGATCAGCAAATGGGGCGCCCGTACGCTGTTGCACGAGACGCCGTACTCGCGCGAGCAGGTCGAGGCGCTGGCGCACACGGCGTACGCGCCGGGCGACATGGGGGCGGCAATCTCGAGCGGGTCGTTCCAAGACGCGGGCATGATCATCGTGCCGTGCAGCGCGAAGACGCTTGGCGCGATCGCGCACGGCTACGGCGACGGCCTCATTCATCGTGCCGCGGACGTCGTGTTGAAGGAGCGCCGCAAGCTGCTGCTCGCGGTGCGCGAGGCGCCGCTCAGCGACATTCACCTGGAGAACATGCTGAAGCTGTCGCGCATGGGCGCCGTCATCCTGCCACCCATGCCGGCCTTCTACAACAACCCCCGCTCCCTCGCTGACATCGTGGAGCACACGGTGGCGCGGATGCTCGATCAGTTCGGGATCGAGGTGCCGGGCGCGTCGCGATGGTCCGGCGAAATGGGCGTCGGAACAAGTAAAAACTTTGAAGTCGAAAGTGAGAAGTAAGTACGCAGCAACTTTAGAAGTTACTTTCCAGTTTCGACTTCAAACTTTTTACTTGCTCCTCCGCGTCGGCTACGGTCTGGGCGGCCTCTTCGGCCGCCGACGCGACGCGGCGTGCGTCCTGCCGGGCGCGATCCGCGTCGGCAGCGAGTGTCTCGAGGCCCTTCTCCAGCGCAGCCTTCCGTTTTTCGGCGACCTTGGCGCGGGCAGCCGCTTTTCTGAGCGCGGCTTCGGCGTGGGCGGCAGCCTTGCGCGCGTCGCGTAACGTGCGTTCGGCGTCGCGGAGCGCCGCGGCTGCCGCTGCGCGCTGCGCCTTATGCTGCTGCTCGAGTTGCCGCTTCTTCCCGGCAGCATCCCGCTTCTTCGCGGGGCGTGGCTCGGGTGGTTGTCGGAATGGGATGACGCGGCTTGGCTCGGTGCCCCGCGCCCGGCCTCCCTTGCGTGGCACCAGCGCCGCCAGGGCGTCAAAGCCGGGCGGGTCCACGTCACGGGTCAGGCGGCCGGCGGCAGGCGCGGACGACTGGCTGCCATAGGCGGCAAGCGCCTCCAGCGTGGTCGTGATGCGGCGCATCAGGTCGGGCGTGGCGGTCTGGCCCGCATCGCGGAGCAGGGTTGCGGCGCGCGTGCTCAGCTCCGCCACCGTTGCCCGGTGCGCCTCGAGCAGCCCGCGCAACTCGCCGCCTTTGCCGGCGAGCTGCGACGCCTGCGCCTTTCGGAGGCGGTCACCCGCGACACGGAGCTGGTCGAACGCCTTGCGGTGGCGCCAGTACAGCTGGTTGACCGTCCAGGCGGACAGCGGCGGCTTGGGCAGGGCCTTGACGGCCGCCGCCTGCCCGGCCTGGCCCGCCCCTGTGAGCTGGGCGGCCAGGGCATTCCTGGCCGCCGTGAATTCGGTAAGGGGAAGCTGGAAGAGATTGTCGATATCCGAAGGCGCCGACATCAGTGACCTAGTCTGTCATAGGCCCTTCCTACACTCAGTCAGGCCCAAAGCCCAAAGCCGAAAGCCTAAAGCCCAAGGAGGGGACATGTCACAGCTCGCGCTCGATGAACGATGGACCCACCGCCCGCGCCCGCAAGTGCGCCGGGCCCCACAGAAGCGAGTGTTGTGCGCCGGGTGTCAGGCCCGCGAGGCGCGTTACGGGTTCCGGCCCGACAAGGACGATCCGCTGGTGGAACGGCCGCGGACCCTCTGCTTCGAATGCTTCCGTGCAGAAATCGGCCGGCGCCAGGAGGCAGCACGGGCGATCCAGGCGCCCCTCCCGCTGGAGCAGACGCTCGAGTCGCTGAGCCTTCGGCGACGTCGCGCGCAGATTGCGGCCCGACACGCACTGGAGCTTCGCTGAAACGCGCTTCGCTGCAAGTGCAAACTCAAAACTTCAAACTGGAAAGTAAGTGCCAACTCGCTCCGGCTGACTTGTGACTTACTTTCCAGCTTCCACTTTCAAGCTTCTACTTGTTCTATTTGCCCCTGAACGTCTCGGCGCTTCCCGGCGCCACGAACTTCAGCATGCGGCTGCCGGCGCGGCCCGTCACCGCGTAGGTGCCGCGAAGCTGCAGGAAGTCGAGGCCGCTCGTCAGCGGACCGGTACCGGCCCCTCGTGTCGTCACCGCGGATTCGACATCGAACCTCACGTCGACATTGAGATCGGTGCCGCGGGCGCGCACCAGGATGGTGCGCGGCTGCCCGCGCTCGTCGTTGGTTTCGGTAATGGTGACGTTGGTGGCATATCCGAGTGGGCCATCCGGGCCCAGCACACCGACGAAGCCCGGAATGCGCTCGGGATCGGCGGCCTCGGGCGGCGGAAACACGCGCCCGTACAGCACTGACAGGTCGCCCTGCTGGACCTGGCCCCACTGCCACGACACGCCCTGCCAGAAGCCCCAGTTGTGGTCGTGGTACCCGGCGCCGCCGGTGAACGAGACGCGCTCGCCGGCGGCATCGAGGACGCCGTCGAGGCGTCCGGACATCACCGGCACGACGTATCCCGATCGCCAGCCGCGCGCTCCCGTGATCTCGAGCGGCGGCACCAGCCGGCCGGCGGACGCCTCGATCGTGAGGTCGCCGCGTACCCGGCGGCCGCTCTCCCCAGGCAGGTCCAGGTGCACGCGATAGCGCATCCCCTCGAGGCGGACAAAACTGGCGCCGATCGTGAGATCCGGCGCCTGCTGCGCCTCGGCGTCCGTCATCGGCTGGCGCTCGGTGAACGTCTCAACCCGCCCACCGCGGTCGAGCTGCAGCCGCACGCCGGCGGTGCGGCGGCCATCGGCGGCGACCGGGCCCACGAGGAACGTCAGGTAGAACCGCGCATCGGCTGCGCGGCCGTTGAAGTACAGCCATTCCGCCCACGATCCGGACCACTCCGGCACATCAGGGACGGGATGAAAACGGTCGACGTGGCGCAGGACCTTTTCGGGCGTGTCCTGCGTCCAGGCGACATCCTCAGTCGAATCCTGCCATCTTGCCGCCGCGGCGGTCTCTTCGTCGCCGAGCGCCCGCTCGAGGCTGGGGATCCCGCCGCGCGCAGCGACGCGCGTTGTGCGTCCGTCATGGAGAAGAAACAGCGTGGAGGTGTGTGACGGCGCGGCCGTCCGGATGCGCGAGCGCAGCGCGTCGCCCTGGAGCGTGCCCGACAGCACCAGCCGTCCGGGGACCTGCGGCGCCAGGAGAATCAGCACATCGCCGCCGCCGACGAGCGTCGGCGCGCGCGACTGTTCGAGCACGATTTGCGCGACACCGAGAAGGATGGCCATGACGGCCACGCCGACGCCGAATCCCGCGGCGAGCACGGCGCTGCGCACCGGATGCGCCGTGAGCGACCGCAGCGCCAGGCGCCCGATCATCGCGTCACCTCCCGCTCAATCCGGCCGTCCCTCATCGTCAGCACGCGCCGGGCACGGCCCGCGAGATCGGGGTCGTGGGTGACGATGACCAGGGCCGTCCCGTCGGCGTTGACGCGGTCGAGCAGCGACGCCACCTGTTCGCCGGTCGCCTGATCGAGCTCGCCTGTCGGCTCGTCCGCGAGCAGCAGGCGCGGGCGGTTGGCGAGCGCGCGCGCGATGGCGACGCGCTGCATCTCCCCGCCGGAGAGCTGCGACGGTCGATGATCGGCGCGCTGGGCCAAACCCACGTACTCCAGCAGCTCGAGGCTGCGGCGGCGCCGCACGTCCCTGGCGACGCCGGCCTCGGACTGCGGCAGCTCCACGTTCTCGGCGGCCGTGAGCATCGGCAGCAGAAAGAAGCGCTGAAAGACGAACCCGATCTGCCGCAGGCGGAGCAGACTTCGCGCCCGGTCGTTCAGCGTCGCCACGTTCCTGCGGTCGAAGGTCAGCGTGCCGGACGAGGCGGTGTCCACGCAGCCCAGGATGTGCAGCAGGGTGGACTTGCCGCAGCCCGACGGTCCGCTGATCGCGGTGTGCTCGCCCTGCGTCACCGACAGCGTGACGTCCCGCACGGCGACGACGGCGCCCGCCGGCATCGCGAAGGCACGGCTCACGTTGGTGGCCTGGACAATCACATTGTTCACGCCTTCAAGCATCACGTCGTTCACGCTTCGTGGCTTCTCGCTTCTCTGTTCGTGTTCACGTTCGATGTTCTTCGTTCAGGCGGACCTAAAGGTCCGCCTCTACGGATGTCTGTCGCTCCACGGATGTCTGTGGCGCCTCCCTCGCGCTCGTAGAGGCGGGCCTTCGCGGGGCCCCCACCGCGCACGCCTGCGCGATGGGGTGCGAGATCCGCCTGTGAACGACATCGTTCACGTGGTTCACCCGATGACCTCATCGCGCAGCGTGGCGGCGATGGGGAGGCGCGCGACGATGCGCATGGGGTAGATCGCCGCCATGAAGGCCGTCGCCGCGAGCAGCGCGGCGTGGATCCAGAGTGCCTGCGGTTCGAAGACGAAAAAGTGAAGACTCGCGGGAATGCCGGGCATGCCCTTGAGGATCCTGTCGAGCCAGACGGCCAGCAGCGCTCCCAGTGGCAAGGACAGGGCGCCTCCGATGCCGACGATCAGCGCGGACTCGCACAGCACGTCGAGCACCACGCGGCCCTGCGAGAAGCCGAGGGCGCGAAGGGCGGCCACTTCACCGAGCCGCTGGTTCACCGACACGGTGAGCAGCACCGTGATCAGCAGCAAGGCAAATGACACCGTGATGATCGTCAGCACGCTGGAAATCTGCTGGAAGTACGTGAAGCCGCGCTGCTGGAGCTGTCCGATGGCCTGCTCGTTGGTGAATGCGCGCAGCTCGGGGTGCAGCCTCGCGATATCGGCCGCTGCGCCGGCTGGATCGCCGTTCGACGTCACCATGAGGAAGTCTGCCGCGCTGGCATCCGGGGCGCCGCACACCTCCGCGACACTGGTTGCCGTCGCGCCCGCGGCAGACCTGTCGGGGACATCGAATGGAAACTCCGCGATGCCGGCGACGCGAAAGACCAGGGGCGGCGGCGCCCCGGCGCCTTGCGAGCAGTAGGCCCGGACGGTCACCGATGCCCCCGGTTCAGCGCCCAGCACCTGCGCGGCGTACTCGTTGATGACGAGCTCGTGCTCGCCCGCGACGTCCGCGCCTCGCACGACGGTCCACGGGCGCCCGGGTCCACCGCCGATGCCGAGGAATGAGGCGCGGGTCGGCGGACCGCCCCCGCGGAGAAGGTCGGCGTCCTCCGTCCGAATCGTGAGGACCGAGCGGACTGAGGGGAGCGTGGCAATGCTCGCCGCGGCCGCGGCGGCGTCCGCGATATCGGGTCCGCGGTCCTGCACCTGCTCGGTCGATGTGACCCTGATGTCGGAACCCATGCGGTCGAGCAGGTCGCGCATCGAGGTCACGAGGCCGTGTGACAGCAGCAGCATGTCGAACAGCAGCGCCCCGACGGCGGCTACTCCGAGGATGCCGAGCGCAGCCCGTGCCGGTTGCCGCACCAGGCTGCGCCAGGCCAGAGCGAGCGCCCTTCGACTTGCGCTCAGGGCGCCCCGTCCTACGACAGGCTCAGGACGCCCTGAGTTCATCGAAGGGCGAGCAGCGTCGAGGGGCGGGCTCATCGGCGGGCGAGCCTCAGCCCGCTGCGGCGCAGCAGCGCCCAGGAGGCGGCGACCGTTGCCACCGCGCCAAGCGGCACGGCAATCGCGAGGCAGGTCGCCGCGACGGTGGGCGTCACGCGGACGAAGATCAGCGCGGTGTCGTAGCGCCACTGGAAGAAGGCGTTGATGAGACCTTCGGACGCAAGTGCCAGCAGCAGGCCGAACAACGCGCCCGCGCCGGCGATCAGCAGCCCTTCGATCAGGACCTGCACCAGGATGCGCCGCGCCGGCAGGCCGATCAGTCGCAGCACGCCGACGGTGGCGCGCCGCTCGTCCACGAGCATGATCGTGAGCGCGAGCAGGAAGACGGTGGCCGCGACGATGGTGACCGCCGCGATCGCCAGGTGGAAGCGCTCGAGGACGACGAACGTGCTGGCCGACCCGGCCGCACCCGTTGTCCGGCGCGCAAACACGCCCGGTATGCGGGCGTTGACGTCGTTGGCAAATGCCCGCGCGCCGTCGGGGTCGAGGAGCGCGACGTTGATGCCTTCGACGTGCTCGGTCCCGGCAGGCGTGGCAGGGTCGCGGGTGAGCGCGAGGAGGTCCGTGAGGTGCATGCGCACGGCCCGCGGGGCGACGCCGAGTCGCATCGGATCCGGCGTCGGCTCATAGATGCCCGCGACCCGGAACATACGCGCGTTGCCGCCCCGTTCATCGGTGGCGAGCTGGACGTCGTCGCCTGTCGCGAGTCCTTCGAGCTCCGCGAGGTGGCGGGAGATCAGGATTGATGGGGGCTGCGGTCCCTGAGCGGGCAACGCCGCCACGCTCAGCCCTCCGGCAAGGGCAAGGCCGAACGAGAACGATCCGAACGACCGGAACCGCCCGAACGATCCGAACGTCACGAACGATCCGAACGACCCGAACGATCTTCCAAACGTCACGAACGATCCGAACGGCTCATAGCTTCGATCCGTTTCCATTCGGCGTCAGTGACGGGCATGACCGAGAGCCGCGACATCCGGACGAGCGGGAACGACGCCAACGCGCGCTCGGCTTTGATGGCCGCGAGCGTGACAGGGTGCGCGAGCGCCTTCACAGGAGCAAGGTCAACGACGTGCAGCTTGCCGGAGGCGTCCGACGGATCGGGGTAAGCGTCGCTCGTCGCCTTGGCGATGGCGACCACGGCCTTTTCCTTGCCCGTGTGGTAGTAGAAGATGGAATCGCCCTTGCGGATCGAGCGGAGGTGCTTCTGGGCGAGCGGGTTCCGCACGCCGGCCCACACGGTCTTGCGGTCGCGCTCGAGCTGGTCGTAGCCATAATGATCCGGTTCTTCCTTTACCAGCCACTGCGCCATGTCTCGGATTATATCGACACTTACGCAGGGTCCCCGCCGCGCACGCTCGAGCGGCGTGGTGCGTCTTCCACCGCTTCGTGACCGGATCCGGCCCGGCGTGCGCGTCCTGTTTGTCGGCATCAATCCCGGCATCCGGTCCTCGCTCACCGGTCACCACTTTGCCGGATTCTCCAATCGCTTCTGGAAGCTGCTGTACGAATCGAAGCTGGTCCCCGAGCCGATCGCGTTCACCGACGACGACCGGTTGCCTGACTTCGGGTACGGCATCACGAACATCGTGTCGCGCCCGACGCCGGGGATCGACACGCTGCGCCCGGAAGAGTACGTGGCGGGGCGGACGCGCCTGCGCGCCAAAGTGCGCCGCTACCGCCCGGCCGTCGTCGCGCTCGTCGGCGTCACCGTCTTTCGCGCGATGTGCCCCGAACGCAAGGGCAGCGTACCTCTGGGCCTGCAGGAGGAGCGGCTGGAGGAGAGCGCGGTGTTCGTGCTGCCCAATCCCAGCGGCCGCAACGCGAACTATTCCTACGCGGAAATGCTGGCGGCGTTCCGGGCGCTTCGCCGGTACGTGGCGCGCGCCGGTGTGCGTTCATGCAATGAGACGTGCTGAAACGGCGCCCCCGGCACCATCGAGCGGATGTGCGATTTCTTGAGAAACGGCTGGCAATAGGGACGCGGGGCCAATTCGCTTGCGGGCGCCTTGGACGATCCGTATCATTCTTGCGGGCTAGGCCCGGGAGGCTTTACGTGAGAAAAGTTCTTATCGTCCTCATCGCGCTGGTCGGATTCACCCTGTCGCTGTTGGCACAGGCGCAGGGGCGCGGCGGCGGCGCGGGGCGCGGCGGTGGCGCGGCAGCGGAGGGGCGCGGCGGCGGCGCGGCGCAGGAGGAGCCAGCCGGTCAGCGCGTAGGCAGACTCACAGGAGAGTACACGCCGACTGCGCCTCCGGAGATCGCCAACCAGCCGACCCCGAGGCTCCCCGATGGGACGCCCGATATTTCCGGCCCCTGGGTCGGTGGCGGCTCGAACAACGATCTCGAATCGCAGGGAGGCCTGAAGCCGGGCGAGCTGCCGTTGCTGCCCTGGGCGAAGGCGCTCAGAGACTCACGCAGGGAGGAAGATGAACCCTATCTGTACTGCACCCCGATGGGGATTCCGCGCGTCAATCCGTATCCATGGCGGTTCGTGCAGGGCCTGACCGCGAAAGGCATCACCCATATCTTCATCATCCACGAGAACGGCGACGCCGGCGCGCATCGTCAGATCTTCATGGATGGCCGCAAGCACCCGGTGGATCCCCTCCCGACCTGGTGGGGCCACTCGATCGGGCGATGGGAAGGGGACACGCTCGTCATCGATACGACCGGCATCAACGACAAGTTCTGGTTCGACAGCCGCGGCACCCCGCACACCGATCAGCTGCACACCATCGAGCGGTGGACCCGTCTCAATTTCGGGACAATGACGAATGAATTGACGCTGGACGACCCCGGGACGTTCTCCCGGCCGGTCCACCTGAAGTTCACGGCGCGGGTGCTCCCCCCGGGGAACGAACTGATGGAGTTCGTCTGCACCGAGAACAATCAGTATGGCATCGCCGCCGGCATCCCCAATATCTACCGTGAGAAAGGGTACGGGCTGGAAGTGCAGCCCCCGGGAAGTAATGAGAGACGCTGAGACCTGATCAGTTTTTGGGAGGCACTGTACACATGAGAACGAAATTCGGGATCCTGGTGGCCGGTCTCGGCCTGTTCTGCCTGGCGGCGCCGCTGGTCGCCCACCACGCATTCGATGTCGAGTACGACCCGAAAAAGAAGGTCGACCTGGCAGGCGTGGTGTCGAAGGTTGAATGGACGAATCCGCACATGCGGATTTACGTGGATGTCACGGATGCGAAGGGGACGGTCACCACGTGGAACCTGGAGCTGGGCAGTCCCAACAGCGTGTTGCGCCGCGGGTGGGGGAAGGCGGACATCAAGGCGGGTGAGAAAGTGAAGTTCACTGCGTTCGCGGGCAAAGTCGTGGAGAGCCGGGCCGCGGCCGATTCAATCACCCTGAGCGACGGGCGTTCCTTTACCGGCGCGTCGGGCGCACCTGACGCACCGAGTACTCCCTGAGCCAGTTGGTAGTTGGTAG
>Ga0184637_10003062_pt1 | contig 10550 bp, 13 predicted proteins | sample PLM3_127_b2_FD_133143 | JGI IMG/M metagenome (GOLD analysis project Ga0184637, IMG submission 133143) | Groundwater sediment microbial communities from an aquifer in East River, Colorado, USA - PLM3_127_b2 | ecosystem: Environmental > Terrestrial > Soil > Riparian zone | place: USA: East River... | reverse complement strand
GGAAAACTCTCCAAAAGACGGAAGGAATTCTAGGATGGAGAGCCGTATGCATGGAAACATGCAAGTACGGTTCGGAGGGGGGGACACGCCACACCTAACAAGGTCAACGGTCCCTACCCTACGCCCAAGGTGTGGATAACGTGGTATGCATGCTTGCTATTCCTCGCAAGCCGATACGGGATAGACCCCTGCGACGTCGACGGCAACTCGGGGGGCTCACATACGATGATCGCGAGGCTGCCTGATAGTTTTGACCCTACGAGTCAACTTACGCTTATTCAACGGACCAAGGCATTATGAGCAAGACAATTGAACTCCCCGACGAGGTCTATGCGCAACTCGAACAGCAGGCAAGCAAGCGTGGCTTAACACTTCCACAAATCATCGCCGCATTGGTACATGAGGATGAGAAAGCCCGCATTGCCACGGCAATAGCACGTCTGCGGACACAGGGATTGCTCCTCCCTCCCTCCCGCGCCATGCCGCCTGCCCCGACTGATTTTACACCCATTCAGGTGCAGGGAAAACCTCTCTCAGAGGTGATCATTGAGGAACGACGCTGATGGGAGTCTACTATTGTGATAGCAGTGCGCTCGTCAAGCGGTATGCCAATGAAACAGGGAGTCTCTGGGTCAGGAGCTTGACCGATCCCCAGGCAGGACACGACATTTTCACCGCACACATTACCGGGATAGAGGTGGTTGCCGCGATTGCGCGCAAGACCCGTATGGGCGACATTTCCGCGCACGACGCCGCGACGGCTATCCGTACGTTCAAAAGCCATTTCACGACGCAGTATCAGATTGTCCTGATGACAACGGTGCTCGTCGATCGCGCCATGGAGCTGGCAGAAAAGCACAGGCTCAGAGGGTATGATGCCACGTAACTGGCGAGTGCCTTAGTGGTCCATGCTGAGCTGGCTGCCAGTGGGGGCAGTGAGCTCGTCTTCATCTCTGCTGACACAGATTTGAACGACGTGGCTCAAGCAGAAAAACTGTCGGTGCAGAACCCCAATGATCATTCGTGACGCAAGAGGAGAAGCTGTGGGCTCTGCTGGAGAAGCTCGCAATTGCGAGCCTCTGATGCTGAGGCGTAAACTATGTCATAACGCCAGTTTCGAGTATTTTGACCGTACGGGATACGCACGAGACGCAGCCCACAGCCAAGCGCCAGCGGACCCGTAAGGCCGCTTCTGTGGCCTAGGAGGATGCCCGATGGCAGACGACTCTGCCGAGCACTTACGGCAGCATGACGAGATTCTGCGCAGTCTCGCGGCCATGCTGGCGATGCAGCACGAGAAGAACCAGTCGTACGATACCATCATCCAGGAACAGCGAGAGCTGAACCAGCGTCTGACGCTCGCCATTGAGCGCATTGACCGGACCCTGGCACATGTCGAAATCACCCAGGCCCGCGTTGAGACGCTCCTGGCGCGCATGATCCGGCACGGGGAGAACGGCAGGGACGCCTGACCAGGAGAGGGGAGAACCATGCCTATCGCTGCCCCACGCGCGCCGGCCCGTGCTCATGGCGAGCTGACGACCATGCCCGCCAGAGTGCGACGCCGCTACACCTATTTCGTCTGGCCGTATGGGTCCCCGACCGCGCACGCGGCTTGTGAGCCCCTGTCCACAGCCATGTATGAGGCCGCACGCGCCCGGATGCACGGCACGGCTGCGGTGTGGATTGTGCACATTCCACCGAATTTAGTGGTAGAGGGTGTTACCGCTCATCGAAAGCCGCCTGAGGTGAGGATTTGGAGATTGAGGAACCAGTCTCGTGTCGGAACTTTCCCGCCTTCGACTTCCACGCCACAGTGGCCGGCGTGTTTGGCACGGCGCTGATACGGCATCAGATTGTATAAATGCGCCAGCCCTGTGAGAAACGCCTGTTGGCTCTCTTTAGGATGATGGAAGCCCTTCATCGCGAAGAGTTTCCGCTCGATGGCGTTATGCGCCTGATCCAGCAGGGTGCTCGTCACCGGCATCTGCGGGTCTGCGAGCACCGCATACCAGCCCGTCTTTTTGTCCTGAAACCAGCGTCGCACGCGCTCCCCGTTGGCTGTCCCAGCCGTGTGGGCGACGTGGGCGGCAAAGTGGCGGAGCCGTTGACCCAGCGCAAACACCCGCAAGCCCTTGCGCTGGCGTGCCCGGTATAACAAGGTGTGAAACTGCGAGCGCAAGGCCTTGCGGACCGGAGACGCGATCGCCGCCAGTTTCTTCGGGAGCTTGGTGAGCGCGTGGCGCAGGCAGTTGCCGAGGCGCGCCCCAGGGAACAGCGTGCGCATACTCTTGCTGGTGCTGTCAAAGCCATCGGTCAGGATGCCCCGGACCCGATATGACGGCTCTTGCTGGGATGCGGCGCGTTCGAACTCCCGATAGGACTGGGTAAAGGCTACCGCACTGGCGTCCTCAGTGTAGCCCAGATGCCAGATCACGCGGCCACGGACAATCGTGGGCAGATACACTTTGTTGGTGAGACAGTGACTGTGCTTTTCATCGGCTAGGAAATAGACGGGCAGCGCCAGCCCACACCGCGTCAGCACCGTCACCAGCCCCTGGTGGCCCAAGGCACACACCAAGCGATAGAGGGCCATCGGCGAGATATGACAGAGGACCGCGCACAGCTCCAAACTGAGGCCACCGTATGTGGCCAACAGCGCACCACGGGCGACTTCTGGTCGCATCTGGTGGTAACGCAAGACGAAGTGCGGGAGGATAGTGAACACCGCTTTGCACGTGGTGCACTGGACACGCCAGATGGTGAGACCGCCCAGCCGGACACGAACATAATGGGAGTGGCGTGTCAGACACCCGCCTCCACTACAGGCCGCCTTATGTGTGAGCTGAAAGCCAAGGGAGAGAAGAAAGGCAAGGACACACTCGACAAACGCCTTGCCATCGGCAAGCAGACCAAAGTAGGTGGCTTCGTCCTGAAAATCAATGGTGATGGTGCGGTTTTGCCGTGTCCGTTTGCCCGCTTGTCCCATGTGTCCCCCATATTGTAAGGTCCTGGTCACTTAGGAGACACCATGGGAGTAACGTCTTGAAATATCAAGACAATCGTGCAGGACTTAGAGCGTTACCACTAAATCCGATGGAATGTGGTTTCTGCTGGCTGCGCAGGCGTCCTTCGATCTCTTGGACGAGGGTGTCGGGGAGCGCGAACGCCTGGAGGGCTTGTTGGAGAGCCTCGGCAGCCCGTGGGGCCTGGGCTTGGTCACGCTGAAGGCGCTCATGGGCTTTTCGGCGGCGGTGCTGGGTAGCTTTGGCTTGGCGCTTCTGATACGCTTTGGTCCGGGTCATGGTGCGTTCCTCGTGATAGAGGTGGTAGAACGAGATGGGAGAGCGCACCATGCCCTATAACGCCTATTATTTCAAGTGCTTTCATACCCCATCAAGCGCAAACACGCATGGGTGCCAATCTGAAGATACGTACGGAAAAGTCAGATACCTCCAATCGATGCTACGTGCCGTATTTGGCTTGTTCGGAGCTTGCTTTAGCTTTAAACTCTCAATCAGCTCACATGAGCTTGGGACATGGCCTGGCTTCCCCGCCCTGCGGGAAATCCCTCCGCGCCCCCTTTGCGAAAGGGGGAAGGGGGATTTGGCAACGCCTGTTCCTCGTGAGGTGTACCGATGTTGTGTGGTCCAATTTAGATCCGTGGAGAGGTGAGTATCTGCGACCGGAAAGAGGAAGTCCGAATCTCTTCCTCGATGCACAAGAGCCAAACGTATGGCAACACTATGGCAGCCTGGCGATGCGTTACCATTTGAAGGGTACGAACGCTGGGAAATTCATCAGGCAATCCAGGGCGGCATGGGCGTGGTGTATATCGTCTATGACCGGCCGCGCCGGGAAACTTTTGCGGCGAAGACTTTTCGTGACGAGTTGTTCGAACGCATTCCAGACATTGCTGCGCGCTTGGTCCGGGAGGCTGATACATGGATCAATCTGGACCGACATGAAAACGTCACACGCGCTTGCTTCGTTCAGCAGATCGAGGACAAGCCGTTTCTCTTCCTCGAATATGTTTCGGGCGGCAATCTGGCCCAATGGATTAACACGCTGCGATTAACTGGAGATGTCCCACAACTGTTGCGCTTCGCGATCAACCTCTGCGATGGCATGACCCATGTCCTTGCTAGAGGCGTGAAGGCTCACTGCGATCTCAAGCCCAGCAACTGTCTCATCACCGCGGACCGGGTCTTGAAGATTACTGATTTCGGACTGGCCAAAGTTTTGGATATCGAAGACGGCACCGGGGGAGAAACTCTGCTTCGGAGACGCGCGGGTGAAGATCTTCCGGACTCCCCTGGGCTGCTCGGCACCCCGCCGTATATGGCCCCGGAGCAGTTCGATGACCCACGGCACCTCGACCTGTGCGCTGACATCTACTCCTTTGGCGTGGTTCTTTTTGAGATGCTCACTGGACGGCTGCCGTTTGAGGCTGAAAACTGGCGAGACCTCCAGCGCCTCCACCAAACACAGTCGGCGCCGGACCCGGTCGAAGTGTCGCCGGACCTCCGCGCCGTGTTGCAGGTCTGCTTGGCCAAGGATCCGGCGAAACGGTTCACCAGTTTCGACGCAATACGTGGCTGCCTGGCGAAAGCTTATCATGCCCTGACAGGAATGCAGCCGGCAGCGCCCAGGCCTGCCGTCGCGTTGCATGCGCAGGAATGGTATGAGAAAGGTCTCAGTCTGGCCGCCCTCGGCAAGTACGAAGAGGAATTGAAGTGCTTAGCCCGAGTGTTTGCAATCGAGCCAGACCATCCACATGCTTGGAATAACAAAGGAGCCGCCCTGATGCAGCTCGGTCGCGGAGAAGAGGCGCTGCCGTGCGTGGTCCGCTCCCTTGAACTGGATCCGGGCAACTATGTGGCTTGGCGGAACAAAGGGCTCTTGCTCTCCGAGCAGGACCGTCACGCCGAAGCTGCCGATTGCTTCGACAAGGCTCTACTGCTTAATCCAAACGATGACGCTACATGGCTCGCCAAAGGCATTACCCTGAAAAGTAACGCCTCCATTCAGGAGTCGCTTACCTGCTATGAACACGCCATCAGCCTGAATCAGCGCAGTGCCGATACTTGGCTCCTCAAGGGTGACGCCCTGATCGGCCTTGGCCGCTTCCGTGAAGCCCTGAACTGCTTGCAAGAGGCACAGCGCTTGGGTTCCGCCGCCGCCGGGCGCCTCATTGCCTACTGCCTCAACGTGCTCGACGCGATGTTGGATCCCGCCCAAGCCGGCAACGAAGAGATGGCCATCGTCGGCTTCATACAAGAGGGCCCTTTCGACCAAGCAAGCGCGGCCTCTGACCGTGCCGTGGCAGCAAGTCCCAACAGCGCCACGGCTTGGTTCTTGAAAGCCACCGCGCTGGCGCGAGCGGGCCGCAACGAAGAGGCCATCGAGTGCCTGGACCGAGGTCTCCAACTGGATCCCGGCCATGTCGAGGGTTGGACCGATAAAGGCAACGCATTGGACCATCTCGGTCGCACGGAAGAAGCAATCGCTTGTTACGAGCAAGCGCTGGCCCTGGATCCGGAGAATACGAAGGCTTGGTTGGACAAGGGTGTGGCGCTAGGTCGGGCTGGACAGTACGACCTAGCCCTCGCCTGCCTCGACTCATCCCTTCGCCTCAATCCTCAGTATGCTCTCGCCTGGCTGAACAAAGGGGCCGTCTTGGGCGAGATGGGTCGGATACAGGAAGCCATCCTGTGCTTTGGTGAGGCGGAAAAACTGGGGCATCCTTCGGCCAAGCTGGCGCTGGCGACGGCGCGCGACATCTGGGCGAGTTCTTCGGAAGCGTCACCCGTGCCCAGCCCGGCTCAAAGCTCGAATGCCAGTCCCAGCGTGGGCCCGGGTCTCATCCCTCCATCGCCCACCGTGCCCGTGGCGGCTGCCGAAGTGGACGATCCGGCAGCATCGAGTCCGACTCCATCATTGCGCGAGACAATTTCCGAAGTTCTGCCCAGTGGGCCGCTTGACACGGCCGACTGGCTGAATACCGGTGTCAGGCTGAGGGCCGAAGGTCAACATGAGGTGGCCTTGTTCTGCTACAACAAAGCACTCGAACTCGATCCCGAGTACCAGACTGCATGGCTCAATAAGGCAAATGTTCTGTCCGTTTTGGGAGAATTCGACGAGGCTATCGCTTGCTACGACCTGGCGCTGGCACTCAACTCGGCCGATGACTTCGCTTGGTATGGCAAAGGAACGGCGCTGTCAGGGCAGGGGCGCTATGACGAAGCCGTCTCCTGCTACGAGTCAGCTCTCGAACAGAATCCGCAGTTGGAACAAGCCTGGTGCAACAAGGCGTGGGCCCTGGCGTGCCTGTCCCGTCATGAGGAAGCGATCGATTGCTACCGCCGCGCGCTGGAGCTTGTTCCGGACGATGTCTTGGCCTGGCGCGGCACAGGAAGCGCCCTGAGCCATCTCAAACGATATGCCCAAGCCGTGGATTGCTTTGACTGTGCGCTCCGCATCAGCCCTGCTGATGAGCAGAGCTGGCAGGGCAAGGAACTCGCGCTCAAACTTTGGTCCCACAGCGCGGAGTGCCTGGCCGAGTCGGACGCGGCCAGGCAACTCGAGCCTCAGGACGCACTCAAGTGGTACAACAAGGCCGTCCTGCTGGGACATCTGGGCCGCATGCACGAAGCCCTGAGCTCCTTCGACTGGGTCTTGAAACTCGACCCACAATTGGCTCGAGCCTGGTTCTATAGAGGGCTAGCCTTAGCTGACCTAGGACAACTGCGCGAAGCGCTGCGCCATTTTGAGGAAGCCAAACGACTCGGACATCCTGCTGCCGCCGAGATGATTGAGCGTTGCTTGGACAGTCTTAAGGCTCCTCGGACACCCAGTGATACACCCAAGAGCGGTTTAGAACGTGATCCAGATCCGCCCAGGGCTGCCGAACAAAGATTCGAGCCCATTGCTGCAGGCCCGCCGCCCGAAGGTGGAGACGCGGAAGATTGGTACCAGAGAGGCGTGTTCTTTTCTAATCGCGACCGCTGGACCGAAGCGCTCTCGTGTTTTGAAGAAGCTGTCCGACTCAATCCCCGCCACACTTTGGCCTGGTTCCGCAGAGCTTTCGTCTTGGGCAAGTTGGGCCGAGATAAGGAGTGTGACATTGCCACCGCGCTGGCAAGTTCAATAACAGCCACGGAGAACTCATCCACGCCGCTAAGAGCGTAACTGCTTCAGGAAGCCGCGGGGCATGGGTTGGAAGCAAGAGAGTCTGGGGGTACTGGCCAATGGAACGAAACAGTGGACTGGGCAAAGAAGGCACGCCGGCTCTTTCCACAGTTCAGTAATGCCCTTAGGAGTGGTCAAAAAATCATTCGTACGATTCTGCGCTGGAAACGAGTTATATACAGGCTCATCAGACATCGTATCAGATGAGTCGGGGAAGCCAGACAGTGCTACTAGCGGGCGTGCAGTGCGGCTAGAGCCTGAAGACTTACCCGAACGCACTTATGGAATCACAATCTTCCCATCCCGCTCCGCGGGAAGCCACCGGTCCCGGACGAGGGACAACCGCTGCGCGCGTTTTCCTCAGCTATGCGCGCGAGGATGCGGGCCCCGTGCGCGCACTCTACCAAAAACTTTCCGCCTCCGGTTTGCAGCCATGGATGGACACGTACAATCTGCTTCCGGGTGAGCAGTGGGAACTGGCGATCCGCAATGCGCTGCGACAGGCAGAATTTGTGGTGGTCTGTCTGTCCCGACATGCCGCCTACAAGCGGGGTTTCCTCCAGAAGGAAATCAAAACCGCGCTCGACCTCCTCCGCGAAAAGCTCGATAGCGACATCTACGTCATCCCCGTCCGCCTTGAAAAATGCCAAGTGCCTGATAGCCTGCAAACCCTCCAATGGGTGGATTTATTTGAAGCGGACGGCTGGCCACGCTTGCTCCACGCCATCAAGACCGGCGTGGAGAGGCGTCAGGAGCCCCCACCTGAAGGCGTCATCTCCACTGGCGTCGAGTTGCTGACTCCGACAACGCCGCCGGACCCAGCGCCGCTTCTCGAAACACAGAAAAGGTTCGCGTTCTTGTGTGAAGTCCTCTCCGCCTGCGCCGCAGCCTCGAGCCTGCAGAATGCCATCGAAAGCTTCCTCGACCTCGTCATTCGGCAGGGCGGGCTCGCTGCCGCGGAACGCGGCGCTGTACTGCTCGGCGCCAATCTCGTCCTGATGGCGCAGCTTCCCGCCGACGCGCGTCCGAGCACAACCTTGGCGCGGCAATGCCTGAGCCAAAACGCTGCCTTCATTTGGACCACGTCGAAGCCAGCCCCCTTGCCGCCACCTGAGAGCGTGCTGAACCAAAACGTGAAGGCTGCGATGTACGCCCCGTTGCTATGGGGTGGCAAAGCACTGGGTGTAGCTTGCGTCGATAATCAAAGCGTCAGCAAGGCTTTTACCGCCGAGGATCTCCGTGTGTTCATCGCCTTGGCCCATTGTCTCGCCGCCAAAGCCGCAGAGCGGAGGAGTCAGGACCTGGCTGACGGTGCGTCGGCCAGCGCGTGAGATTTCCTCCCTGCATCTCACGTTCCGCACCTTTTTTGGAGAGCAAGGGTAGCGGGCAAATTGGGGTTTTTACCTTTAGGCAAAAAACCCGACTACAAACGCAAGGAACAATGGTCATGGCGCTGCTGTTGAAATCGATAACGTTGAGTGTCTCCATTACGTGTCCGCCCAGCACGGTGTATGGATTCATCGCCAACCCTGCGCATCTTCCCCAATGGCGTAAGGTTGAAAAATCGAAGGTGTTCCAAAGGTGTTGATCTGCTATCCTTGTGATGAAGAGCATGAGAGGCAGAGAAACCCCAACGCGAGATAGTGCCGTCATGGTGATCCAAGTCCTGCACTGCCCCTACTGTCAAAGCACGGATATTGTGCGACATGGCACGACGCGACAAGGCAAACAACGCTACCGGTGCCGGGCGTGCCCGGAGCGCGGGCGTACGTTTCTCCTGGCGTATGCCTACGCTGGGCAATCGCCTGATGTGAAGCAACAGATCGTTGATAGGGCCATGAATGCCAGCGGCATTCGCGATACCGCGCGGGTGTTGCACGTCAGCCCGACCACAGTGATTAAAGAACTCAAAAAAAGGCACCTGACCTCCACCAGGTGAATCAGGCGGCGTTGAAGCACCTGCCCCCAGAGCACGTGGCGGTTGAGATCTGTCGCGCCGAGGAGTTGGCCCAGCGCCGAGGACTCACGTCAGAGCTCGATGAGATGTGGAGTTACGTGGGCAAGAAAGCGGAACCGCGGTGGTTGTGGCATGCCATCGATCACCAGAGTGGCACCGTGTTGGCATACGTCTTTGGGCGCCGGGAGGATGCGGTTTTTCTGCAACTTCAAGCCTTGTTGGAGCCGTTTGGTATCACGCGATTTTACACCGATGGATGGGGGGCGTACGAGCGGTATATCGACCCAGCACAACATCACATTGGCAAGGAAAACACGCAGAAAATCGAGAGTAAACACATCAATCTGCGGACCCGAATCAAGCGTCTCGTGCGTCGGACGATTTGCTTTTCCAAAACGACGATGATGCACGATCTGGTGATCGGCCTCTTCATCAATCGTTACGAGTTTGGAGTCGCAACCTAACACGGGATCAACACCTGTGAAACACCTTCCTGTTGGCATGTGCGCAGTCTCGTCAAGATGACTAATGACACTGATACACCACCCCTGAAGGAGCCGATCCCTTCATGACCTCCGCCATGCTTGTGGCTGTATGCCTTCTCGTCTGCGCCTCCCTGGTGCCCGCCGCGGCCATGGCCGCGGCGGATCGCTGCGACCGTGCCACGCGCTACGAGACCTTGCCTGCGCAGGACCAGCAGACGCTCCAACGCGGGGCACCGGTCCTCAAGGTGCATACGCACACGGGGTCCGCGTATCACATGGGGTATGTGTATCAACTGGTCCGCTACCCGCCGGAGTTGGTCATGGCCGTGTTCACCGCCTACGAAGACCACCGAGGCCATCTGACCAATATCCTGGAAGCAAGAGTCGAAGTCCAACGAGGCAACTATGCCCGGGTACGCTTTGTGTATGATCTGCCCTGGCCTTTCCCCAATAGCGAGTATGTGGTCAACGAGACCGTAGTGCAAGAGGGGGAGACGTATCTCCTGTATTGGGACCTCCATCCCTCGTCGCCTAGGGGGGTGAGCGCACCGCAGTACGCGGAGGGCTATTTCCGGACGCAGCCCGTCGGGCCCCGCACGCTCATAATTTATTGCAATTACATCGTCCCAGGGACGGGACTGTGGCCGGACAAGGTCAACAGTGATGGCCTGCAGGCGATGCAGACGACCGTGCACGATACAGTGCGCTGGGTGGACGCAATCGCTACGTCGTCTGAGATGTCCAGCAGACGTATTGCGCGGCTCCGCGCGATGCTGGCCCACTAAGTGGTTTTGCCACATTCCATCGATTTTAGTGGTAACGCTCTGAACCCTTCATGATTATCTTGAGATTGCAATGTGTTACCCCCATCGTGTCGCATCAGCTGACGACACCTGACGACAGAGGGGTGACACAGT
>Ga0184637_10003061_pt1 | contig 10551 bp, 22 predicted proteins | sample PLM3_127_b2_FD_133143 | JGI IMG/M metagenome (GOLD analysis project Ga0184637, IMG submission 133143) | Groundwater sediment microbial communities from an aquifer in East River, Colorado, USA - PLM3_127_b2 | ecosystem: Environmental > Terrestrial > Soil > Riparian zone | place: USA: East River... | reverse complement strand
GGTCGGGGGCGCGGTCGCGGTCGCGGGCGGGGTCGCGGTCGCGGTCGTGGTCGGGGTCGCGGTCGTGGTCACGGTCGGGGTCGTGGTCGCGGTTGCGGTTGTGGTCGCGGTCGTGGTCGTGGTCACTCTAATCGTTCCGTTTCAACACTCACAGGAAGGCTCCACAATAGAAACCAAACCCGGCCTCATGGACAAGCTACTCGACACATCAGTCATCATCCGCACCGTCACCCACTACTACACCGGCCGGCTCATCGCATATGATGGCGAGCTGCTTCAGCTCGCTGACGCCGCGTGGGTGCCCGACACGGGCTGCTGGTCGGCTGCGCTCGCGCAGGGTACCCTCATCGAGGTCGAGCCTTACCCGGACGGCCAGACGGCGTACGTCGCAGCGTCGGCGGTAGTCGACATTACGCAGTGGCGCCACGACCTGCCCCGCACGGTTAAGTAGTTTGCTCCGTAGCTCAGTCCCCGGAGCCAGTAGCTCCGGGGACTGGGAGGGGTAGGGTAAGAGGATGAAGATTTACGGCACCCTGGTGTGCTGCGCCCTGGACCAGCTCTGGGTCCAGAGCGAGGAGGACGGCTGCTGCCCGCGATGCTGCGCCTCGTGCTCCGCGTTGTACGGCCTACGGGAGAGCAAGCTACTCAATGCGTTGGTCCAGCAGGCACCCGAGCACCTGTGGCTGGGCTCCGCCTGGTGGGTGAACCTGATGGTGGACCCTGAGTGGCTCACTGCGGCCTGGCGGATGACCTCGTGCCATGAACCAATGGGCGGACCTACTCCTAAGGAGTTGATGGTATTCCTGAGCCAGGAGAAGGTAGCGGCTATCGATACATTTCTTGATGATCCATCCGTAGGAAATGTCCGAGTCATCCCTCTCAGGTGGAGGCGGGAATGAAGATAACTAATGCCTGGGTGCAGACCATGTGGGCTGAGCTGGAGCAGATGCCACCAGGGCAGCGCATCGTCGCCTGTGGCGAGTGGATCTCCATGATAACCCGGGTCCTGCTACCCAGGCTCGGGCTACGTCGCCGGACCGAGATCCTGGACATGCTGGCTCAACCAGACTGGGATGCCCGGCGGCTGGCAGAGACCATCGGTACCAGGACCACCACCATCAACCGCCTAGCCGACGAGGGACGTTCGGCCTTGAAGAACAGCATCATTGGAGCCGAGGAGGAATGATCCCCTTCCTTAGGGCTTGCTAATCCATCTATTTGCTTCATATTCCTTGAACGGAGCTACCATGGCCACCCGTAAGGTTGCTACTCCCACGCCAGTTGACTGGCACGGGAAAACTGATGGTCTCAAGGCCATCGCTGACCCCTATCGACTTCAGATCATTGCCCTGCTCTATGCTGATAGCGAGCTGACCTGCACTGAAATCATGTTCGGTCTCCAGCGACTTACCCAGCCGACCGTATCTCATCATCTGGCGTACCTCGTTGAGGCCGGCGTCATCATTCGGGAGAAGCGGGGAGTGTTCTCCTTCTTCACCTTGAATGAGCCCAGGCTGGAGGAGATCGTTAACGGGATCAAGGAGATACAACATGCCTAGATTTATCAGCATCATTGCGCTTGGCGCTGCTGCGCTTCTCGCTATCGGCTGCGCTACCAGTGGCCCGCCCGCGGACCCGGGAGCCCCTTCAGCTCCACAGCCAGTGATCGGGGACGTTACCTTGATCTACCCGCCCGATACTCGTACCCCGGTTGCCCAGATCCCCTGGTGCGATGATGAGCACGGACATAGCCCCGTCTATCCCTGTAAATGGGACACGAGGGAGCGCCCGGCCCCGAGCTGGGACAAAGACGCCGGGGTGGTGGCGCTGTTCGTGACCCGGGCTCAGGGATGTGAGATCGTAGTGGGTAAGGTACGGATCTCCGAGGCAGGAAATGTGTCCTATGGCTGTTACTACGCTCCCGGAAGCTGACCAGTTCCGTTGCGACAACTATTCCGTTTGCGGGGAAGTTTTGCCCAGGCTGTCCAGTCAAGAGGAAACCTACACCCGAGCTAGGGCCAAGGGATGGCATATCTTCGATGGGTTCACTATCGGTTGGGTAGAGGTGCACTGGGTGCTTGGCCCGGCCTGCGTGGGGGCTCACCGTCGGGGGCCTCGGGAACCTGCCCCCTTGCAAATACCCGGACAGGAACCTCTGTTCTGAGATGACTCGGATTCGATATTGCGCAGTAAAAGCTACCCGGTGCAGGAAGATTACAGGAGAAGCTGATGTCTAAGGCCGCTGACCTACGAGCGTACGGGCGGATAATAGATGAGTTGCGAGCTGAGATTGAGGGCAAAGATAGCAAGATCGATCACCTGGTGATCGATATTGCTCAGCTCACCACAGAAACTACTATTGCCCAGATACGCGCAGCTCGCGCAGAGGGGGAGTTGGTCGCGCTTAGGGCAACATTGGCTATGCTCGAATCGGAGCGTCGATGGGCTGAGCTGGAGCAAACTAAGATGAGGCTGGAGGTCAAGGTCTCGGACCTGGAGCGGGAGCTACGTCAACAGTGGACTCAGGCTCTTGCCGTTCAAATGTCTCCCTCACCGGAGAGGAAGAAGTCGTGAGTCTGGTTCCGTTCCATCGGAATGACCTCTATGCGGCAGAACCCACCGCCGAGGTGGACCCGGCCATCTACCTTAAATGGAAGACGGCTAAAGAGGCGGCTGATGCTTGGGGCAAGGAGGCAGCTCGTCTGCGTGCCGAGCTGGAGCAGCAGATCGGTGAGGCTCATGCGGGCATGGTCGATGGAGTCAAGGTGGTGACCTTCCGGCCGGTCTCCAAGTGGGCTGAGTCCAGGCTCGTCAGAGATTACCCTGAGCTGGCTGAGCAGTACCGGCGTACTGAGGAGCGGGTGTTCTTTGATCTGGACAGGTTCCGGCAGGTGCATCCCGACATTGCTGAGAAGTACCAGTCCCGTAGCTTCTGCCTAGTAGCGGAATGAGGAGTAATGACTAAGAAGCCCAAGTGCGGAACCTGCAATGACACCAAACAGATCACCATTACCTGTTTCGACCGTTCTGCTAGAGAGGAAACCTGCGTCAATGTCTACTGATAGGGTACTGAACTATAAATACCCGCAGTGCCCACAAGGAGATCATTCCTGGCAACGAAGCAACTTCGGGCTACGCTACCTGTGGCGCTGGCTTCGCAATGGTTATGTCTATGACCGATGCTTCATCTGTGATGACTTCGACCACATCGAGCGCGGAGCCCTTGGAGATGAGGGATGAACACACGAGACAAGCTCACCTTATGGCCGTCGTTGTGGGCAAGGCGCTGATGTATGAGGCCACCTGGAGTGGGTACTTCTACGCCCACGCGAACTCTTCCATGGTAGAGCTGTGAGCATGCCAGTTAGTCGGCACCGTAAACAGCGTGGCATGCAGACCCAGGTGACCGTGGCAGGGTACCTGGCTGAGAATGGTTGGCCCTTCGCCACCGACGCCGGCCCTGGACGACCAGGTTCAGACATTCTGGGAGTTCCAGGATTGGCGATCGAGGTCAAGGCGAGGCGGGAGCTTGATCTTCTCGCGTGGCTCCGGCAGGCGGCTAAGGGGGCCGGAGCAAACGGGCTACCCATCGTCATCCACCGCCCCGACGGCATGGGGCCGGCCACGGTGGCGGACTGGCCGGCCAGCCTGCGGCTGGCTGACCTGGTCAAGCTGCTGAGGCTGGCGGGATACGGGGACCCGCTGGTACCCTCTATGGAGGAGGACCCCTCTAAGGAAAGGAATCCTGATGACAACTCCGGAATGTCCATAATGTCAGGGTGAGTTAGAACTGTTGTACGAAAGCAAGAGGTCACCTTTACTGGCGGTTACTTCGTGGCTGGCCTCCTCCCAAAGGAGACATAGGGGACGAATATGAGAAGTAGCAACTTTACTGCTGCGAAGTGGTGCCTATATCATGGGAAGCATCTATACACTTCCCGGCAGCGGGCCAGAGGGGCCGCGCGGCAGTATTCGATACATAGGAATGCTTACCGTTGTTCCATCGATCCTCGTTACTGGCATGTTGGTCGCCTCCCGGAAGCGGTGAAGCGGGGAGTGATGACGCGGGGGAGCTTCTACCAGGTTGCGAGCTGATGAGGAGGATATCTACCTGATCATCTAATGATCTATAGCCATTAGATGATCTCCTTCGAGCATGGGAGTCTCATGTTTGGGACCGAGCACGTTATCCGTAGCCATAGGCTACCGCGAGGTGGCTATAGTCCGAGCCACAGAGCACCACAGGTGTCATGGTCAGGGTACAGGCGTATCGGCGCCTCGATCACAACTGCGATTCTGCTACTCTCCACGGGAGTAGTGACTGCTCGGTCCACCCGAGCCTGGGCAGACTATGTCACCCCGCCGCCTGCTATGTTCCTTTATGATGACTCGTTCCGGCACTCGAACGATCACTACACCCCTGTCCTGTCGCCATATGATGACACCAACCCGGTACAGGTCGAGCAACAGCTGGCCGGGGTCAAGCACTCACTCGGTGACGGGTCCGCCACCATTATGACATGGTGGGGACAAGGCAAGCACGGTGAGCAGGTAACGCTGCCCGTGCTGTACACCGAGGCAGGCAAAAAGGGCCTAGGGGTGATTCCCTACTACGAGAAGGGCGCGGCGCCGTCTGTTGCGGAGATCAGGGCTGACCTCAGCTACCTGAAGCTCTACGTAGATAAGTACCCTGATGCAGCGGTTCGTATCGGTGGGAAACCGGTGGTGTTTGTGTTCAACACTACCGGCACCTGTACTGACTCAGTGAAGTGGTCGGAGGCGACGCTCGGGTTTACGGAATGGTATGTAAACCTGAAGGTTTTCTCCGGTTTCAAAACTTGCCCGGCCCAGCCCTCTTCCTGGCACCAGTATGGCCCAGCGCAAGCTGAGTCGGTACATTTACCATACTCGTTCAACATCAGTCCCGGGCTCTGGAAGTACACCGAGACTGCTCCGCGGTTGCCGCGTGATCTGGCCCGATGGACGTTGAACGTCGGCCACCTGAACGCCTCAACCGCTCAGTGGAAGCTTGTCACTTCGTGGGGTGAGCTGGGCGAAGGCACCTCGGTGGAGCCGCTGGTGCAGTTCCCGCCCACGGGCGAGGCTCCGTACGGTCCTTTTGCTGAGGTGCTTCACGATACGTTTGGTGCACCAGTACCGGTACCAACCGGCTCACCTACGCCGTCGCCTACTCCTACCGCAACGCCGACCGGCTCGCCTCCCCCCTGTGAGACCGAGGATGAGGATGAGCCCGGCGACATTGACGAGATCGATGATGAGGATGGTGAGTGCCCCACCCCGGGGCCATCTTCTACCCCCAGCCCGACGACCAGCCCATCACAGACTTCGTCTCCCACAGGTGCACCTTCGCCCATCCCGACCCTCACCACTTCCTCCACGAGCCCCCCGACTCCAAGCCCCCCTGGTCCGAGCGTTGACGTGATGTTCGGCGCGGATGTTGTCCGGGACGGCGGCAACGGCTACACCTCCGGTCGGGACGGCTTCACCGCCGAGCTGATCACTAAATACGGCCCGATCGCTGTGCTCGGCGGGGGCGATCTCCAGTACGAGGAAGGCACGTTCGCCCAGTACCAGGCCGGCTGGGGGCGCATAAGCTGCTACACCGCAACGCACTGTGACGCGTGGGGCAAGCACATGGCGGTCATGTACCCCGCGCCGGGTAACCACGAGTGGCTCGACGGCAGGCGCGGCTATGACGCCTATTTTGGTGACCGTCTGAGCCAGACTGGCTCAGACACCCCGAGCACCAACCTGAGTTGGTACAGTTTCGATCTTGGGGCCTGGCATCTGATCTCGCTGGACTCGGACTGCTCGAAGGTGGGTGGTTGTGGACCTAGCAGCCCACAGGGCCAGTGGCTTGCTGCTGACCTGGCCGCAAACGATGGCCGGCCAACGGTGCTGTTCTTTCACCACCCACGCTGGTCTAGCGGCAACCACGGCAACATCACCGGCTCCGACGCCTTCTGGCGAGTGGCCGTCGGCGATCTCGACGTGCAGCTCATCCTGAACGGCCACGACCACTGGCTTGAGGGCTTCGAGCCGCTGGGGACTGACGGACTGCCGTCAGTCAACGGGGTGCGTGAGTTCGTCGTGGGCACCGGCGGGAAGGGCTTCACCTGCGGGTCTGAGTTGGCTATCCGGCCCGGCTCGCAGGCGCACCAGTGCTCATCTATGGGTGTGCTGTTGCTCACGCTCAATGCGTCGAGCTACTCGTGGTCGTTCAAGCCGATCAGTGAAGTAGGTGGTCCGGGTCCATCCTTCGACTACTCGGGCACCTCGGGTCTGCGACTGCCGACCGGTCTCGCTGAGATAATGACTCAGGTAAGTGTCGCGATGACCAGTCTGGGCGGCAGTATCGTAACCGTGCTAGGCACGGTAAAGGTACAGAGAAAGAATGTACCTAGATGAGTGGGCTGGTGGTTCTTGCCGGGTCCGGGGTGGCCCTGCTATGGACCGGGCTTGTTGTGAGCGTAATCATGGCTCGGAGGAGCGGTGACAGGTCATGAGCACCACCGGAACATCTACCACGTGCGCCAACTGCAAAGAGGAGGTCAAGCCTCGGTCTCCATCGGGGCAGTATATCGGACCATCAGGCGGTCCGTACTGCCCACCTGGCGATCAGGGGAAACGTCAAGTACATAGACCTAAGTAACGAAAGTAGTTACCAGGGAGAATGTTCGATGCGTATCATCCGATTTCTTCTAGTCCCGATACTGGCCCTGGGGTTCGTGTTCGCATCCTCAGGTACGGCCTCGGCGAGCATGGCAAGGTCACTGGTCGCTTACATGGTGGTCGATGGGGACTGGTTGTCCAAGATTGCTGGACAGCAATGCGGCTCAATCTCACGTTGGCCGGACATCTATGCCTTGAACCGAGTGGTGGTTGGCAGCAACCCCAACCTGATCTATGCCGGCCAACGTCTGTCTCTGCCGTCGGGCTGTTCGGGGGCTGCCGCACCGGCATCGAGGGCTGCTGCTCTGAGCAGTGGCGCGTGGCGCTCACCACTGGCAAGCTACACGCTCACCTCGTGCTTCGGCTGGCGGAAGTCTACTCAGACCTTCCATCAGGGCCTGGACCTGGCTGCTCCTAGGGGCACTCTGATCAGGGCTGCCGCGGGGGGCATTGTCACCCGGACAGGATGGATCTGGCGTGGCTACGGCATCTCTACCGTCATCCGTCACGCTAATGGTACGTGGACCCACTACGCGCACCAGTCCTCGGCTTCGGTACAGGTCGGTCAGCAGGTTTCTGCCGGGCAGTCGATCGGCCGGGTCGGCAACACCGGCTTTGTTATTGCTAGCCGTGGTGGAGATGGTAGTCACCTACACTTCGAGATCGCCACCATGAGCAGGGTCCTGCACGCGCAGATCAACCCGGCCCCGTTCCTGCGTCAGCACGGTGTGCCGGTTCGAGGATGTTATGGGTGACCTGCATGGCACCCAGGTACAGCTTCTACGGAGCCAGCATGAGCAGGGCTGCAGGCTCAGGGAGCTGGACCGACAGGATGCGCTGAGGAGGGTCGACATCTGCTGGCAGCGGGACGGCTGGACCCAGGGGGAGTATGAGGAGGTTGTCGGTGCTCTGGGTCTGCGGTTACGGGACAATGTCACTGCCCTGGGGCATGACGACCCTAGGCGGAGACGACGGGGCAAGAAACGATGGTTCTAAGCTACTGACAGGGAGGTGAGCTCTATGGGTGAAAACAATGTTCATGTTACGGACCCGAACTCTTGTCCGTGCGTGGGGGGTCGAGGCGCACCATGCCCGACCTGTGACAAGAGGCAGTCCGATGGCACCGTACCAGAGAAGAAGAAGTAACGAGTAGAAACCTTTTATGCTGCGTCTGAGGCCGTTGCCGAGGGAACTCGGTGGCGGCCTCTGTTTGCGTGCGGTGGCAATGTCTCCCAGAGAGGCTCAGGAACCCCCAGATCGAGCTGGAGGCAGCAGCGGTCAGCCAGGGTCATGGCTCGTCGGTGACAGAACCATTGGTCCCGGGCGCTCACCGTGAAGGAGAAGGCCCGGTCGCTCACTATGGGTTGAGTGAACCACCATCGCTGCAGGCACCAGTAGGCGAGCATTTGCTCTACCCGATATCTGCCATCTTCTGGCCAGGTTCGGTCATGGAGGAAGAAGTAGCGCCGTGACGTGGTCACTCAGAAGTCTCGTCCCCATTTCGGACCGAAGCAGGGACACGAAGAGCCAGCTCCTTTACTGATCGATGCAAGTCCCCTACCATGGTGAGAAGCCGACTTGTACTCCCATTGGATAGCTCCTTCACCTGGTCCATCTTCTGGTACAGGGTCACTCCGAAGGCTCCGAGCACGGGGACTGCCACCATGCCGACGAGAGAAAAGATCGCAGCGATATCCTTATCATGCATGGCGAGGATGGTGACCCCCGTGGTTAGTGCGACAATCACTACAACCGAGGCCCAGATAGCGTGTGGGTTTTTCATAGTCATCTGGCTATCTTAGACACTCAGACGGGTACGGTCTAGCTCTTCCCGGATGATCTCCCGGATCCGAGCCTCTGAGACCCCGCTCTCGTCATCGGGCTGGCTAGCCAGTAGCGCCAGGACCTGGTCCAGTTTGGACGCGAGGGCAGGTAGCTGTGACTGCATCACACCAGTGCGTTGCAATGCGACCCATAATGCGCCACCGGCACTGTAGCTATTGGTAGCGCTAGGGTCAATATCATGGCTCCATACCTCGGGTGCACTCATGTCTCCTCCTGTCAAAATTACGTAAAGATCGTCGTGGTTTCTGTCTACCCGGTCTCGGTCGAGGCTGAGATGAAGATGCCATAGGTGCGAGTCATCAGAGATGGCAACCACGTTACGGATGTTGTCGTAACCGTCAACCCGGGTATCACCATCGTCGTTACCATACCACTCAGTGATCTTCTCGAGACGCCCCGCGCGTACCGCGGTATCGAGGCGAGCGCAGGCTGAGATGAGCTGGGCACGGGGGATGGTCATATCGATGGCGCAGAGCCAGTTCTCGTCGCCAGGGGTCCGGTTGCCGGGAGTCTCGGTGACCGAGTAGGTACGGTTTGTGCAGAACCGGCTGGTGTGTATCCATCGGGCTGAGCGATGGTAGCCACGCAGGTGGCGCTCGTCGCCCTTGGAGCCGATGTAGAGCGGACCTACCCCGTAGAAGCTACGGAGCCGTTGGCATAGTCGAGCCAGCTCAGGTGGCTGGAACTCCGCATGCCAGGCTGCTTCCGTCCTAAGCTCTGCAAGGGTGACCATATGGACAGACTAGACCGCATCTCCCTTGGTGGGCAGCCCCGAGGTGTTCCCCACCTGGCCGGGGGCCATCTGATGATGGGACCAATACCAGGTACGCCGGACCAGGTGGGAGATCTTCGCCCCGTGACGTAGGCACTCCAGCGTGAACCGCCGATCCTCGCCGGAGTTACCGCCTGGGTTGGTGCCACCAGGAGTCTCAGCGGGGAAGAAACCAACCTTTTGTGCCAGTTCGGTGCGTACCAGGGTAGTGATCGTCGTCTCGATCGGGTTGTCGGGATCGAAGGGGTTGAGGTAGTGCCCTGGTGGGAAGACTCCGTCACCCCGTTCCGGGGTCCAGGGGACCTCGGTGGCGCGACCATTGGCACGGAGCTGAACAAGCCTGAACCAGGAGTAAACGAAGTCAGCTCCGGTCTCCTGGGCGTACCCCAGGAGCGCCTTCAGATGGAAGGGCTCGAACCAGTCGTCTGAGTCCAGGAAGGCCACCCAGTCGGTTTGGGCCTGCATGAGACCACGGTGGCGGGTAGCTGCGGCACCTTCAGCTTGAGTATCGATGGTGGTGATAATTACGTCAGGCGCCAGCGTCTGGGCATAGATGCTGCTCATGGCTCGGGCCATCATCCCGTTATGGAGCCGAGCCGGGTGGGTGGGGACGATCACTGAGATGGTAGGGGTCCTCATAAGGTCTAGGATAGACTGGGCGACATGAGCAACCTTGGCCGTTGGGCTGCCTGGTACGCCAAGATCCCTGCCGACGCCGAGCCGGAGCCCTACGGCGCCACCCCTACCTATGAGCTGGGGGCTGAGTTTCTGAAGGGTTGCGCCCTGGTCGAGGACTGGGGCTGCGGGAAGGGGTGGATGCGCACGTTGATCCCGCCGGAACGTTACCGCGGCATCGACGGCACCGCTTCCCCGTTCGCCGATGAAGTGGTAGACCTGGCTACCTACCGTAGTCAGGTCCCAGGCATCTACATGCGTGGAGTGAGCGAGCACTGCTACGACTGGGAGAAGGTGCTCGCCAACGCGGTCGCCTCATTCACCCAGCGTATGGCGCTGGTCATCTTCACTCCCCTGACGGAGGCAACCAGGGAGATCGCGTTCGTAGAGGAGCTGGGCGTACCCGATATCTCCTTCCGACTGGAGGACCTGGAGGAGGCGTTCGAGCGACCGGGCAACATCTACTGGGATTTTGCCTTCGAGTCGGCGGATACCGGTTATGGCAAGGAGTGGATCTTTTACCTGGAGCGTGAGTAATGCTCGAACGGATCACGGATGCCACCCCC
>Ga0184637_10003060_pt1 | contig 10553 bp, 10 predicted proteins | sample PLM3_127_b2_FD_133143 | JGI IMG/M metagenome (GOLD analysis project Ga0184637, IMG submission 133143) | Groundwater sediment microbial communities from an aquifer in East River, Colorado, USA - PLM3_127_b2 | ecosystem: Environmental > Terrestrial > Soil > Riparian zone | place: USA: East River... | reverse complement strand
CCAGGGTTGCTGTGGGAACACCTGCGCCCTGAGCAGCTGGCGACTATCCCGGTGCTACGGAGCATGCGCGCCGAAGAACCCTGCCCAACGCATATTCGATTGACAAAGAAGCGGTGATATTCTAGATGTGGAAATATGGTGCGCGTGATGCATACCCGGCCCTCTGGTGACGGAGGGCAGAGCCCCACGTCAAGCCGTCATTGCCATATCCAAAACACAACCCTTGTTTGCGCTGGAGGTCCACGTTATGACGAAAGTCCTGATCGTCCATGGTGCCGGGATGAACATGCGCGGGAAAGTCCAGACCGAGGTCTTTGGCCCCATGACTCTCAAAGAATACGATGAGCATATCCACAAATATGCGGCCGAGTTGGGCATCGAGGTCGAGATTTTCCACTCGAATATCGCAGGGGAGGTCATCAACAAATTCTACGAGGCACATGACCGCGGCATGGACGCCGCCCTGATCAATCCGGCGGGTTACAGCACAGGGCAACCCGCGCTGGTTGCCGCGATCGCCCAGGTGGGGTTCCCAACCATCGAAGTCCACATCTCGAATCCAGCCAGGCGAGGTGGAGTCTCAGAGATTGCCCGCGTCAGTCAGAGCACAGTGACTGGCTTTGGCATCTTCGGGTACTCTCTCGCCTTGCGTGGCGTCCGAGCTATGCTGGATGCCAAGCAGGGGTCACCAAGGTAAGAAGGCCCCAAGTGGCTGTCCTGGTTGACTGAGCAAACTCCGAGCCTTCCCCTTGACAAGGCGGCTCCGCTCAGACCGGCTGCAGCGGCTGGTGCGGCTCCGGCGGCAACTCCACGCGGATGGGATCGGCCGGTCGCACCTCGCCGCCAGCCAGCACGACGCCCATCACGCCCGCCTTGCGGACCACATGGCCCTGCGCGTCGTGGTCCAGCACCGCCGCCAGCAGGCCAGTCTGGAGACGGTCGAGCTGGGCACACGGGTTGCGCAAGCCGGTAATCTCGACGACCGCCGCCACGCCAAGGTGCAGCCGCGTGCCCACTGGCAGGCACAGCAGGTCAACGCCCCGCGTCGTGATATTCTCGCCCATCTCCCCGGCATGCACAGGGAAGCCGCCGGCGCGGAGTTCGTCATGCAGTTCGGCATGGATCAGGTGCACTTGACGCAGATTGGGCTGGCTCGGATCGCGGGCCACGCGCGAGCGATGCTGCACCGTCACCCCCATATGCGCGTCGTCCTCCACGCCCAACCCCGCCAGCAGTCGGATACTCAGCTGCCCCGGCTTTGTCAGAGTATGGGACGCACTCCTGTGCACCGCCTCGACCATCCCGCCCATCGCGTGCTCCTTCTCCCTCATCCCAGAGCACCCCACCCACCCCATGTGCCGTGGAGTGTTCCTCGCTGTTGTCCAGAGTGTATGATGGTTGGAAGCCCAACGCAAGATAGCTGGGAGGGGCGAGAGAGCCTCCGCCTCATGATTGAGAGCGTGCTTCTGGTAAGATAGTATAAGGTGTATCTCTAGCACTCTCGTTGTCAAAAATACAGAGGCCATGAACCCTGGTAGGGCATTATACGACGATTCCCCCGCTGTCTCGACAGTGACGTGCAGGAGCGAGGGCATGCGGCCATTTTAGCCTGGGATGATGTGAGAAGTATATGAGTGAGACGGTCGGCCTGTTTACCGTGTCCCGACCCACCCAACGGCGCTTGCAGTGGGGGGATGTGGTGGTATTGCTGGGAGTGGTGGTATTCCTCTACCTGGGTGTGGCGCTGGCCGTGCATACTCCGCAGACCCTGCGTGGCCCCGATATCTCCCTCGATCCGCATGTCTTACCGTATTATGCTGGCCTCTCCATCGTGCGCATGGCAGCCGCCTACCTCCTGTCGTTGCTCTTTGCGCTCTGGTATGGTCGTGCCGCAGCCCACAACCATCGCGTCGAGCGCGTCCTCCTACCCCTGCTGGATGTGTTGCAGAGCGTGCCCATTCTTTCCTTCCTGCCCGTGGTGCTGTTGAGCCTGAGCGCTGTGCTGCCCCAGAAAGTCGCTGCGGAGTTGGCCGCCATCGTCTTAATTTTTACCAGTCAGGCATGGAATCTTGTGTTCGCCTGGTATCAGGCGCTCAAGACCATCCCGCACGAGCTCCACGAGGCGTCGAGCATTTTTCGTTTCAATGGTTGGTTGCGCTTCAAGACGCTGGAATTGCCCTTCGCTGCCATCAGTCTCATCTGGAACAGCATGATGAGCTGGGCCGGCGGGTGGTTCTTCTTGATGGCCGCTGAAATGTTCACCGTGGGACAGCGGGACTTCCGTCTGCCGGGGCTGGGCGCCTACCTGCGTGAGGCGGCTGATCACGGTGATCTCCACGCCATTGTCTGGGGTGTGGGGGCCTTGATCGGCGTCATCGTGGCGCTCGACCAGCTGCTATGGCAACCCCTGCTTACCTGGTCAATGCGTTTCAAACTCGACATGGTTACGAGTGAGGTTCCGCCCACGTCCTGGTGCTACGATGTGTTGCGGAGTTCACGGGTGATGTCCTGGTTGGGTGGGGGCGTACGTATGCTGGAAGCCCGCCTGGACCGCCTCTGCATGGCCTGGTCACCCATACCAGACATGTCTGGGCCGGCACGTCACCGTCCGTGGGGGACGTATCTGGGTGGCGTCCTCGGTGGCCTGGTTCTGCTCTACGGCACCTCCCGCGCCTCGGGTATGCTCCTGCTGGTGCCTGCGACCCAGTGGATCGCCATTGTCTGGGGCGTTGGGGCCACCTTGCTACGCGTCGTCGTGGCGCTGCTGCTCACCATGGCCTGGACCATCCCGGTGGGGGTCGCGACGGGTACCAGGCCGCGCCTGGCCGCCTGGCTGCAGCCCCTGGCGCAAATTGCGGCCTCGGTACCAGCCACGGCGCTCTTTCCGGTCTTTGTCCTCGTCGTGCTCAACCTGCCGGGGGGCATGCAACTGGCCGCGGTGCTGTTGATGCTCATGGGGACGCAGTGGTATGTGCTCTTTAATGTCATTGCTGGCGCCACTGCCATACCACAAGACTTACAATATACCGCCCGGCTGCTGCAACTCAGCCGCTGGGAGCGCTGGCGTACTCTGATCTTGCCCGCCTTGTTCCCCTACCTCATTACGGGTGCGGTGACTGCGAGCGGTGGGGCCTGGAATGCCAGTATTGTGGCTGAATATTTTGATTTTGGTGGGGCGCCGCGGTCGGTCACAGGTGTCGGCGCGCTTATCGCCCAGGCTACTGCGGCTGGCGACTATCCCTTGCTCCTGGCCGCCACCCTGGCTATGATTCTGACCGTCTCGACGATTAATCGCCTGGTATGGCGACGCCTGTACCGCCTGGCAGAAGAACGTTACCGTCTGGAGTAACCTGTGAATCCTTCTCCCTGTCTGGTCGAACTGCGGCACGTGAGCCAGATGTATGGTACTGGGGCGCACCGCTTCATCGCCCTGCAGGACGTCAACCTGCGTCTGCACGAGGGTGAATTCGTGGCGCTCCTTGGGCCATCGGGTTGTGGCAAAAGTACGCTCCTGCGTATCATCACCGGTCTGCAGCAGCCGACCGAGGGTCAGGATTTATATCGTGGCCAATCGGTGCAGGGCGTGAATCCCCACACCACGATTGTGTTTCAGACGTTTGCGCTGTTTCCCTGGCTGACGGTGCAGCAAAATGTCGAGGTGGCGCTGAAGGCGCATGGCGTCGCGCCCGAGCAGCGTGCACACCGCGCTATCGATTTGCTTGACAAAGTAGGTCTGGACGGCTTTGAGACGGCCTTCCCCCGCGAGTTATCCGGGGGTATGCGTCAGAAAGTGGGCTTTGCTCGCGCCCTGGCTGTTGAACCAGAACTCCTCTGTCTGGACGAGCCTTTTTCCGCCCTGGACGTCCTCAGTGCCGAGTCGCTGCGCGGTGAATTACTCGAGCTATGGACCAGTGGGGCCCTCCCCACCAAGGCCATTCTGATAGTCACCCACAACATCGAAGAAGCCACCTTGCTCGCCGATCGCATTGTGGTAATGGACAAGGGCCCAGGACGGGTGGTCACCGAGGTGAAAGTGGATCTGCCCCACCCCCGTCAGCGCAAGGCGCCGTCTTTCCTGGAAGTGATGGATCAGGTCTACGCTCTGCTGGCTGGGCAGACACAACCGGAGCACGTCGAGATGGGTACGGCCCCTGGTGAGGCTGGTCACACCCGGGCTCTCCCGCATATCGCCATTAATGACCTGGCTGGCCTGCTGGAACATCTGGACGAAGCCCCAAACAACCACGCCGACATCTATAAGTTAGCAACAGAGTTGAAGGTGCATCTCGACGCCTTACTCCGTTTAACGGAAACCGCCGAGCTGCTGGGATTTGCGACGGTCGCCCAGGGCGACATCACCCTCACGCCGTTGGGGGAAACGTTTGCTGAGGCCAGCATTTTAGCGCGCAAGGAGATCTTTGCCACGCGTATCCGCCGCCTGCCCATGTTCAAATGGCTCCTGGCGATGTTGCGGGTTGCCGACAAGCATGAGCTCGAGAAAGACGTCATCAGCACAGCCCTGGAACTCGATTTCACCCCAGACGAAGCCACCCACCAGGTGGAAGTCGCCATCAATTGGGGACGCTATGCTGAGCTGTTAGCCTACGATGACACCAGCGAGACACTCTATCTTGAAGCTGGGAGCGCTCCGTCTGGCATGGCCGGTTGACCTGATGTGAGGCGCCAGAGGCGCGGAGGACAACACCACCCCACAGCTACGGCTGAGAGCTCCCTTTCAGCGTTGGCTGGGCTGCTTCACCTTCTGCAATGCGGCCAGCAAGTCGGGGAAATCGAACCCCAGGCCCTGCGCCCGGCGCAGGGCCTGCCGGGCTTGCTCGTAGCGCTGTGTATCATAATAAGCCTGGATGAGTAACCGATGCACCTCGGCCACATTCATGGTCGCCTCAGCCGCTTTCTCTAAATACCCCACGGCCGTATTCGGTTGCCGTAACGCGACGAGATAGACCTTGCCCATGCCAAACTGCACCGACGGGGCATAGCGCTCGTCGAGTTGCAACACCCGCTGGTACGCTTGTAAGGCTTTCTCAGCCTGAGCCGCATTCTTGCTCTCAGCCGCGGCATGCGTGTAGGCACTCGCCACCAGGAGCACCACCTGCGCCTCTTGGGGAGCGTACTGCTGCGCTTTTTCCAGCGTCCGAATCGCGTCGTCATACTTTTTGGCACTCTGCAGCAGCAGACCCAGCTTGCTATACGCCTGCATGTTGTCTTCTTCGAGCCGCAGCACGGCCTGCACCTCTTGTATGGCCTGGGGCAGCTTATTCTCGCGCTCGGCACGAGCAGTGGCCTCGAAGTGGCGCGCGATCTTGGGCGAGATCATTTTTATGATGACGAACTGGCCGCCTAGCTCCAGCACATCGCTGATTTGGCCCTCTTTTAACTTGAGCAACACGGCGCGCATGGCTGGCTGCACCTCGTTCAGGCGGACAATCCCACTATAGCCCCACAGGCTATTCTCTGACCCTATCGACTTGGCACGCGCCAGGGCGCTAAATGAGGCGCCTTGCCGCAATTGCTGGAGGATCTCCTGGGCCGTCTGGCGGTCCGCCACTACGATCCGCCGGAACGCCCTTTCGTCTTGGGCCGCCGCGATTCTCGCCACGCCCATGCAGAGGACGACGAGGGACATAAGACCCAGCACACGACAGACCGTGTTCACCCTGAAGTTCTCAGGCGTACAGCCAGCACGAACGTCCCACAGAGGTGTCATGGTTCCTATCCATAGCCCTGGCGCGTGCGGAACTTCGCCGGAATCTGGTCAGCGCGTAGGGTCTTGAAGTAGGCAATCATGCGACGCAGATCCCCTCCCTGCGCCGCCAGGGCTTGTTCGAAAAACGTGGTGTCACGATGATACACGCTGAAAGCGAGTAGCACGGCATTGTTCAAAGGCTGCCGCTCAAAAAAGTTCCGGTAACGGGTGGTTTGCAGGCGTGGGAACACCTCAGGGTATGCTGCCACCGCCTCGGTAAAGAGCTGGGCCTTCCGGAGTAGCTTGTCAGCGCGACTGATCGGCTCGTGATACAGGGCCTCGAGGCGCTCGATGAGGGCGTGCATATACTCCTCGAACACCAGGGCATCGGCACGTAGAGCACGGTAGCGTTGATATTCCGGTGTGTCTGTCCCATACTTCTGTGCCAGATAGGCGAGGGTGCCATGCTCGCCGACGAAACTCGCCAAACTCTCATTAAAACTGACGCTGCCTTTAATCCAGACGGTTTGATGCAGCATTTCATGGATGATCGTATTGATCAGCAACACATCGTCGTAGGCGAGCATACTCGACAGAATGGGGTCGTCAAAATATCCCAACATACTATAGGCTCGCACGCCCCGCAAATAGGTGTCATACCCCTGCTCTTCCAAGACGCGTTGCTCACGCAGGGCATACTCTTTGTCAAAGAACCCCTTGTAAGGCATGCTGCCCAGGATGGGAAAGCGCCACACGTACGGCGTCAAGGCATCTGGCGGCGCGGCGGAAAGGTTGTAGCTCACGTACGGTCTATCGAGCTGCACAAACGTCGTGTAACTCTTGCTGTCGGACAAGTCCAGCTGGGTGATGGCAAAGGCCCGCACTTCAAGGATGAGGCGCAGTTTTTGCTGCTCCTGGGTCGGGAGGTGTGCGTCGTGGAGCACTTCGTCTACTGGTCGCTGGTGTACCAGGATAGCCACCTGGCCTACCGTCACATGCCAGAGGTATCCGATACCACAGCCACTCAGGCCTACCGTACAGAGGAGTAAGGCGCTCAGACATATGAGACGCAACGGCCACACGGGGGTATCCATGCTCCCTACGCCATCCTTGTACGTGCGCTAGTCCAGCAACGTAATGGGACGGCGTCCAGCAAAGCCGGTTTCGTAGCGGTGAAAATGCTCGATGTCGTCCTCACCCAATTGCCAGCAGTAGTAATAGCCGTCCCCAGAATCAAAGTCAGCCAGCCATAATCCTTTGACATCGACACCCAGTTCTTGCACCGCGGCAGCCCACTTCTGCAGTACTTCGTTCACCTGAGCCTCGAGACGCCGCACTTCCCGTGGGTGCTCCGTAGCCTCCAGCTGCTCCTGGAGTTCCTCGACGATCGCGTAGGAGTGCTGCGTAATCTCCTTCACTCGCGGTAGTAAGGACCGCGCTTCTTCCAAGGTAAAGATGGCCATAGGCCCCCCTCCCTGACATACTACCCCCATGACGTGCACTTCTTCACCAACCACTCAAGCCACCTGGGGAGATCCGGTGGACGTGCTTCCCACGGCAATAAGGCATCCGCGATCTCGTGCCAGTTGCTCTCGGAACGGTTGCCCGTCAAACGCCAGCCGCGATCGTCAATATAGACCACCGCCATCGGCTTATCGTGCATCCAGATCTCGTCGTAGGGTATCTCATGGTGTTGCAGAAAGGCGCTTACCGCCTCAGGACTATTCACCTCGGGCGCGTATGCCTCCGCAGCCTGCCAGGCTGACGAGGTGCGCACGGTGTGGATGACGATCCAGAACCCCGCGGCCTTGAGACGCAGCAGGGCTTCTTTGGCGCCGGCAATAGGTTCACCAAAGGCAGGATAGCGATGCTCACAGATCGTCCCGTCCAGGTCGACAACGATGACTCCCCGGTATGGTGGGTTGTGCATCACCATAGATAGCGCCATGCATCCGATCTGCCGGGCCGGGACAGGGGCACCGCTGCCTTCCTTGCTCCCTTGCACACTGGTTGGCTGGGCATCCGTGTTCCCTTCGGCTCTTTCTCCCTCTCCCTCTGGGCGAGAGCAGGGGTGAGGGTCCTTTCCCAAGGTGGTGGGCCCCTAACAACGCGCGCGGTGGCAACGTGTCACCAGTTCAGTAGCCCGGGCTTCTGCTTCCTCCACCCGTCGTCTGAAGGGAAGATGGTGGTCATGGCGAAGCGCTGGGGATCGCCATCGAACCAGTCCTGGACGGTCTCACGCCACTTCTGGTAGTGTGGGGCGTTCCTATGGGCGTTCAGATGGGCGTCCTGATTTTCGTAGACCTCGTACAGGTGGAAGGTATGGGGATCAGTGGTACTCTGGTGCATGTCAAACCGTAAGCAGCCCGGTTCATCCCGTACCGACCCCTGCGCATCCCCGCGACTAGCCTCTTTAAACTGCTCGGCGAACCCAGGTTTGATTTTGATGGTGACAAAAATGGCGTACATGCGGTCTCCTTAGAGCGAGGCTAGGCATTTTACCTCTCCGTTGGAGCAAGGATAGGCATTTCACGCGCGCTTTTCAAGTGCACTCTTCCTGGGCTGCTGCGCCCGCCGCGTCACGCGCTAAGGCCCGCTCACAGGCTTGCGCCAGGATCGTCTGACACGCCCGCTCCGTGGTGTACACACGATACTGCACGAGCGTGGCGGGAATGTATTCCAGCATGTCCTCGACGATCTCGGTGTCCACCTTCCCAGTGGACGGATCATAAATGTAGATGGGGCTTATCCCCATACTGAGGGGGTTCATATTGCGTGGATCCTGCGTGGCCACGTCCAGGTGAAACGGCAAGCCGCGATGGGTTGGCGGCAGCGCCTGGCGGATACGCTGCGCGAGCTGCTCCGGCTCCAGCCGTGCGGCCGTCTGACGTTCGAACCCACGCACGGGGAAGGTGGCGTCGTAGGCCATCTTCCACTTCACTTCTCGATCTAAAATCTGCCCCCAGGCGTGCCCCAGGGCCTGTTTGGCGGGCAGCGGATCGTCGGCCCAATCGCGTACGGTCTCTAAGAGTGACCAGTCGGTGAGGCGTCGATAGCGCCCGAGCATGTCGAGCGGGTTGCCTGGGAAAATGTAGCCCATGGTCTCCGCAAAAATCTCGCGCAGGTGCAGATCGAGGGCGCGTGATGTGCGGTGGAAGTAGACGTGGGTGTAGAGATACAGGCGCGCCTGGAGAAACATGGTCAGGGCGCCGATGCCAGCCTTGTGCAAAGTCAGGCCATGCTCTGTGAGCAGACTATAGTGCAGCAGGCGTTCGAGATCGACTGGCCCGACGGCGACACCGCACATATATGCATCACGCAGCACGTAATCGAGGTTATCCGCGGTATACATGCCGCTCAGCACCGGCTTCAGATAGCGCAGCCAGCGCGGCATCTGTCCGTTGTCCGGCGCCTTTTTCTGCATGACGTAGGCCACGTACGCTGGCTCGAGCACTTCCTGCGGTGCAAATGGGCCACTCGGGCTGCGGCGCAGACCACGCAACGCCTCTCCCAGGACGTGGATGATGATGTGCTCGCCTACGGCTTCGTGCCCGATGCCGTATTGCGCCAGATGGTTCTCGTCAAAGAAATGCCCAAACGGCCCATGCCCCACGTCATGTAACAGTGCCGCCATCCGTAAGACTTCTTCCACATAGGCCAGAGACGGGCACGACGGCTCGAGCGCGCCCAGGGAGAGGTAGAGCTGCCTGGCAAAGCGCCCGGCCACATGCATGGCCCCCAGGGAGTGCTGAAAGCGGCTGTGCTCCGCCCCTGGAAAGACCCAGCGCGCGCTCTGCAACTGGTTGATATAGCGTAGACGTTGCACCCAGGGCGAGTCAATCAGGTCTTTTTCGGTGATCTCGCGTGTACCATGCGCGTTCTCGACCGGGACAGTAAACGGAATATACTCGTGAATGGGATCAGCAAAGAGCGCCAACCCGTCATAGTGTTGCTGGGTCGCTGGTGCAACGGCGCGTGGCATTGGCTCAGCCCTCACTGAGGACCCAACGTAAAGTCTGCAGGTCGATGTTGCCACCGCTCAGGACCATCACCACTTTCTGTCCTGCCAGGGACTCGCGCAGTTTCCAGGCCGCGGCCATAGTGGCAGCACCAGCACCTTCGGCGAGGTTGTGGGTGGTGCGCAACAGGCGCACAATCGCCTGTCGGATGTCGTCCTCACTCACGAGCACCATGGCATCGAGCCCCTCCTGCATGATGCGAAAAGGCATCTCAAAGGCGACGCGGGTGGCCAGGCCATCTGCAAAGGTATTGGCGCTATCGGTCTCACACATCTGCCCGCTGGTCCAGGAGTTGTAGACGGCCGGGGCATTTTCGGACTGCACGCCCACGATGCGCGCCGCCGGCCGCAAGGCCTTGAGCACCGTGATAGCGGCACACACCCCACTGCCGCCACCGACAGGCACGAAGGCGACGTCAAGATCGGGGAGATCCTGGTAGACTTCCAACCAGTATGTCCCCACGCCGTTCACCAGCATGGGCTCGTTGGCTGGATGCACGTAACGCAGGCCACGCTCATGCTGTAATGCTTCAACGAGCGTGCGCGCCTCGTCAAAATCTCTGCCGTGTTCGATAAGTTTGGCTCCCTGGGCTCGCATGAGGGCATTCTTCTCGGGGTTATTGCCCACCGGCACCACGATGGTGGCGGGGATCTGGTAAAAATGCGCTGCGAGTGCTACGGACTGGCCGTGGTTGCCGCGTGTCGCCGTAATCACCCCAGGCACACCCTGGCGTGCCAGATGCGCCATGAGATTGAGCCCACCGCGAATTTTGAAGGCGCCAATGGGAGTGTGATTTTCGTGTTTAACGTAGGCCTGAAACCCCATTT
>Ga0184637_10003059_pt1 | contig 10553 bp, 13 predicted proteins | sample PLM3_127_b2_FD_133143 | JGI IMG/M metagenome (GOLD analysis project Ga0184637, IMG submission 133143) | Groundwater sediment microbial communities from an aquifer in East River, Colorado, USA - PLM3_127_b2 | ecosystem: Environmental > Terrestrial > Soil > Riparian zone | place: USA: East River... | reverse complement strand
CTGTACAAGTTGTGCCGCGCGCCACCGGTGAACACGCAGCCGTAGGCGCTTCCCCCGGCGAGGATGCCGAGGCGGCCCGCCGCTTGCTCCTGTTCGACGAGGGCGGCGTGGCCGGGCCGGGGGAAGTGGACGTCGGAGCCCCGTCGCTTGTCGTGATAGTGGAAGCTGGGAATGTCCGGCCGCACGCCGAACATCGCCGCCATCTGGAAGGCCGCGGTCGACGTGGGCATGCCCACCGACATCGGGTGGAGCGCGAAGCCGCGGCGGCGCACCAGCCACTCGAGAAACGGCATGGCGCCTTCGGCCATGGCCCGCGCCAGCATCGCGTGGGACAGACCGTCGATCTGCACCACGAGCAGGCGGGATCGGGTGCGCAGCGGGGCAGGACCGAGCCGCATGCGGCGGATCAGGCGATCGAGGCCGCGCTGCAGCGCGAGGGGGAGGTCGTCCAGAGCCATCGCCGACCCTATTGTATTATCGGAACGCGATGACCACCGTCGCGTCCCCGCCGCGCATCGTCGCCACTGTCCGCGAATTCGTGGAGCAGGACGTCCGCCCGACCGCCTCCGCGCTCGAGCACGCCGACGAGTACCCGCATGCCCTGGTGGCGCGCATGCGCGAGCTGGGTCTCTTCGGCGCCCTCGTGCCCGCTGCGTACGGCGGCCTGGGCCTCGAGGTGACCACGTACGCCATGGTCATCGAGGAGCTGTGTCGCGGCTGGATGTCCCTCGCCGGGGTCATCAACAGCCACACCATGGCCGCCCTCATCGTGCTCCACCATGGCACGGACGAGCAACGCGCGCGCCTGCTCCCCCGCTTCGCCCGCGGCGAGGCGCGCGGCGGCCTCTGCCTCACCGAACCCCACGCGGGCTCGGACGTTCAGGCGATCCGTACCGTGGCGTACCGGCGCGGGGATGAATACCTCATCACCGGCACCAAGATGTTCGTGACCAATGGGCGCGAGGGCAACACGTTCGCGTTGCTGGCCCTCACCGACCCCGCGGCGCAGCCGCGCCACCGCGGCATGTCGTGCTTCATCGTCGAGAAGGGCGCCCCCGGGCTCACCGTGGTCAAGTCGATCGCCAAGCTCGGCTACAAGGGCGTCGATACCGCCGAACTGCTCTTCGAGGACTTCCCCGTCCCCGTCGCCGACCTGGTAGGCGGCCTCGAGGGGCGCGGCTTCAAGCACGTCATGAGCGGACTGGAGACGGGGCGCATCAACATCGCCGCGCGCGCGGTGGGCGTGGCGCAGGCCGCGTGGGAAAACGCGCTGGCCCACGCCCGCCAGCCGGACGTCGACGCGTCGCCGACTCTCGCGGACATGGCCGCCCGCGTGCGGGCAGCGCGACTCCTCACCTACTGGGCGGCGGGGATGAAGGACCGGGCCGAGCGCTGCGATCTCGAGGCCGGCATGGCCAAGCTCTTCGCCTCCGAGGCGGCGCACGCGGTGGCCGGCGCATCGCTGCGGCTCTCCGGCGAGGCCGGCCAGCTCCAGGCCTTCACCGGCGAGCGGCACTATCGCGACACGCCGCTCATGATCATCGGCGAGGGAACCAACGAGATCCAGCGGACCATCATCGCCCGCCAGCTCCTCGAGCGATACGGCGAGCGGATGGGAGCCCTCACCTCCCGCGACGGCGAATCCGAGGAGCGCCGGCAGATCGTGCTCGCCGTGCGCCACTTCGTCGAGAAGACGGTGGCCCCGCTCGCGCGCGAGACGGACGCCTACCCGGCCGAGCTGATGACGCAGCTCGCGAACCTCGGTCTGCTCGGGGCCACCGCCGCGCCTGACGACGGCGGGCTCGGCCTCGACCTCGAGGCGTGCGCGATGATCCTGGAGGAACTGGCGCGGGGCTCGGCGGCCCTCGCCGGGATCGTGACCGCGCATCTGGCCGCGGTGCACGCGCTGGGGCGCCAGGGCACGCCTCGTCAGCGCGCCCGCATCCTCGCGCCGCTGACACGAGGCGAGGCCATCGGCACCCTGGTCTTCGGCGCCGGGCGGGTCATCGCCGCCCGCGAGGGCGAGGCGTGGCATCTCAGCGGGCGCGTGCCCCTCGTGGAGAACGCGAGCCACGCCACCCTGTTCGTCGTCGCCGCCACCGCCGACGGCGTGGACTCGTGCTTCCTCGTCGGCCGCGACACCCTGGGGCTCACCGTCGGCCTGGCCCGGCCGGTGCTCGGCGCGCGCGGCCTCGACGTCGGCGACGTATGCTTCGACCAGGCGCGGATCGACGCGGAGGCACGTCTCGAGTCGGGCGACGGTGGCGTGACGGCGCGGGACGCCGCCGGGGCGGTCGCGCGTCTCGGCGTGGCGGCCACCGCGGTCGGCGTCGCCCAGGCGGCGTTCGAGGCGGCCCTGCGCTACTCCCAGCAACGCTCCACCTTCGGCAAACCCATCTGCCAGCACCAGGCGGTGCAGCTCAAGCTCGCCGACATGGCCACTGCGATCACCGCGGCGCGGCTGCTCACCTATGAAGGGGCAGGGCAACTGGCGCGCGAGGGAGACGACACCGGCGTCCGGTTGGCGAAGCTCTTCGCCTCCGAGGTGGCCGCGGACGTCACCCTGGACGCCATGCGCATTCACGGCGGCTACGGATACACCACGGAGTTCCCGGTCGAGCGCTACTACCGCGATGCCGCGCGCCTCGTCGTCAGCCTGGGCGGCAACGACGGTGAGCGGCGCGTCCTCGCGGGCCGTCTCCGCGACGCGGCATGAGCCGGGCTCCGCTGGGCGGCCTGAGAGTGCTGTCCTACTTCGCCGCTCGGTGCGCGAGGCCCTGGCCGACGAGCAGGTCCAGGCTCGCGACATGATCATCGAGGTGAAGCACCCCGTGTACGGGATCATCAGGGAGGTGGCGGCGCCCATCAAGACCGACGGCGCCATCACCGCCCCGGCCCCCGCGCCTCGTCTCGGCGAGCACCCCGACGAGATCCTCCGCGATCTCCTGCACTATGGGGATGAGCACATCGACGGCTGCGCGCGTCAGGCGCGCTCGGCGCTCCCTGCGCCGGCGAGCCCTGAGACGATCGGGCCAGCGATCACCCGCATGGCGATCGAGAAGGTTGCTCCCGAGACGGACGTCGAGGACGTCACCGAGGGCGCGGTCACGCCGCCCTGGATGACCATTCTCCACAACTGCGAGTGCCACACCTTCGAGCAGGTCGTGCGCCAGCTCCAGAAGGCCATCGCGTGCAGCGAGGCCGAGGGCTGGGAAATCGCCTGGCAGGTCCACAACACCGGCAAGGCGGTGGTGAAGGTCGGGGCGGAGACCGAGTGCGTCCGCGTGGGCAATATCCTGGCCTCCATCGGACTCGTGGTCACCGTCGTCCAGTCGTAAGCCGCGCGGAGCGATCGGTGGCTCGTCGCGAACGGTCGCCGCCGGCGGTCTACGGGCTGTGGGTGTGCCGGGCGGTGCGCGCGCCCGCGATGAGCAGGCCCGCGAGATACCCGACGAGGGCGAGGTTGAAGATCAGGACGCCGAGCTTGGTCCACGAGAACGCCCGCGCCAGCTCGTACAGCTCGAGGGGCAGGAAGCCGCCCGTCCCCAGCAGGGCGAGGTACTCCGCCCAGCGGCGCTCCAGGTAGAGCCCGACGCCCTCGGTCATCTGGATGCCGGAGTAGACGAACGACGCCGCACTCATGCCCAGCAGCTCGCCGCGCGACACCTGGCCCAGCTGGTCGAGCATGACCTGCACGTAGCGCAGGCGGCCGGCATGAAACCACTCGACCCAGTGCGCGACCACGAACTGCACGTCGCTGTGCAGCAGCCGGATGGCCTCCACGCCGACCAGGAAGAGCAGCGCTCCGCTGCCGAACTTGTAGTAGGCGAGCCACCGGCGGCCCCCGCCAGACATCGCATGCCGGGCCACTCCGAGGTGGCCGGGGCGCGCCGCTACATCACCGGGCCGATGATCCAGGGCGCAAACTCCTCCTCCCCCACCCCGCTCAGCTCGCTCTTCGTGCGCTTGCCGGAGGCCACCGCGACGATCTCCTCGAAGATCTGACGCCCGACCACCGGAAGGGGCGTCCCCCCGAGGATCACCCCGCAGTTGACGTCCATGTCCTCCGACAGGTGGCGATACATCAGGGAGTTGGTGGCGAGCTTGACGGAGGGCACCGGCTTGCAGCCGAAGACGCTGCCGCGCCCCGTGGTGAAGCAGATGATGTTGCAGCCTCCGGCCACGAGGCCGGTGATGGAGACCGGATCGTGGCCCGGCGTGTCCATGAACACGAAGCCGCGCGTGGTGATGGGCTCGCCGTACTGAAAGACGTCCATCAGGGGCGTGGTGCCGCCCTTGGTGACGCCGCCCAGCGACTTCTCGAACACCGTGGTGATGCCGCCGGCCTTGTTGCCGGGGGCAGGGTTATTGTCCATGGCCTCGATGCCCCGGCAGTACCATTCCCACCACTTGTAGCGATCGATCAGCTTCTTGGCCACGCCCTCGTTGATGGCCCGGCGAATCAAGAGATGCTCCGCCCCGTAGATCTCCGGCGTCTCGGCGAGGACGCTGGTGCCGCCATAGCGCACCAGCTCGTCCACCGCCCAGCCCAGCGCGGGATTGGCGGTGATCCCGGAGTTGCCGTCCGACCCGCCGCAGTTGGTGGCGAGGACCAGCTCGGACACCGGCTGCTTGGTCCGCTTGGCGTCGTTGGCGAGGGGGAGCAGCTTGGCCACTTCCGCCGCCGCGCGCTCGACCGTCTTTCTGATGCCGCCCGCCTCCTGGATGTTGACGACGAAGGGTTTGCGTTCGGGATGCCCGGGGACGGCCATGCGCTGGCGCTCCACCATGACGGCGGCCTGATTCACCTCGCAGCCGAGCCCCACGAGGATGTAGGCGGCGACGTTGGGGTGCTTGGCGTAGCCGGCCAGCACGCGCTGCAGGGCCATGTGGTCGTCGCCGAAGAGCTTGGTCCCGCAGCCGGACTTGTGGGTGATGGCGATGACGCCATCGAGGTTCGGGTAGTCGAGCGAGACGTCGCGGAAGCGATCCTTGACGAACTGGCTCACGCTGGCCGAGCAGTTCACGCCCGAGATGATGGCGACGTAGTTGCGCGTCCCCACCCGCCCGTCGTCGCGCTTGAAGCCGTCGAAGAAACGCATCCGCTCCGGCGGGTAGGCGTCGACGGGCTGGACGTCCACGCCGACCTCGTAGCGGTCGGCCGACAGCGCGCCGATGTCGAGATTCTGGGTGTGCACGTGGTCGCCCACCTCGATGTCGCGCGTGGCGAAGCCGATGACCTGGCCGTAACGGCGCACGGGCTGGCCGGTCGTCACGCGGTGGCGCGCGATTTTGTGCCCGGGCCGGACGTCCTGGCGCGCCGTGATGCGGGTCGTGTCCTCCTCCAGGACGTCGCCGGCCCGGATCTCGGCCTTGGCGACGGCCACGTCGTCTTCCGGCTTGAGCACGATGGCCTTCTCGGTGAGCACGAACGTCGCCATCCCTGTCCCCTTTCATTGAGTTGGAGGGGGCCTGGACCCCCTCCAAACCTCCTCACGGGCGCGCGGTGCGACACACGCCCCAAGCGCCGATTCCCGACGCGCCGCTAGCGGCTAGTGGCGCCGGTGCTCCCCGTGGCGCGCGACCTGATCTGCAGCGGCGCCTGCGGCTCGCGCTCGAGCTGGATGGTCGTGTGATCGACACCGAAGCGCGCGTGAAGCACCCGGTGGAGCTCGTCCAGCAGCCGATTGCTCTCTCCCGTATCGTCCACCACCACGTGCGCGCTCATGGCCTCGCGGCCCGAGGTGAGCGTCCACACGTGCAGGTCGTGTACCCGGCGCACGCCCGCGACCGCCCGCATGGCGATCTCGATCTCGGTGACGTCGAGGTGCGGGGGGGTCCCCTCCAGGAGGACGTTCACGACCTGGCTGAGCAAGCGCCAGGTGCGCGCCACGATGAGCAGGCCGATGGCCACGCTCACCAGGGAGTCGATGGGCGTCCAGCCGGTGGTCATGAGGACCACGGCGGCCACGAGCACGCCCAGAGACCCCAGGGCATCCCCGAGAACTTCCAGGTACGCCGCCCGCACGTTGAGGCTGGCGTGCGCGTCGCGCCGCAGCATCCACATGCTCGCGAGGTTGGCGCCGAGGCCCAGCACGCCGATGACGAGCAGCGGACCGCCCGGTACGGCGCGCGGCTCGGACAGCCGGTGGTAGGCCTCGTAGAGAATGACGGCGGCCAGCGCCATCATCACGAGCGAGTTCAGGAGGGCGGCCAGGATCTCCGCTCGCTGATAGCCATACGTCTTGGCCGGCGTGGGAGGACGCGCGGCGATCCAGGACGCGAAGAGGGCCAGCCCGAGCCCTCCCACGTCGGCGAACATGTGTCCCGCGTCGGCGGCGAGGGCGAGGCTGCCCGTCCACAGCGACCCGATGATCTCCACCACGAGCACGGTGCTGCTGAGGGCGAGCGCCCCGACCAGCGCCCGGCGTGAGCGCGAGGCTCCGGCGTGATGGTCATGCCCCATGGCGGCGATCCTAACAAATTCGCCGCGCCGCCCCGCGAATTAGGGCCTCGGAGCCATGTCGGGGCCGCCCACCTCGCGCAGTATCGAGGAGCGTCCCGGGTCCCCCGGGGCGCTCCGAACGTCGGGGGGTGTGGGGGGCCATGTCGGGGCCCCCCACGTCTACCGTCCGCGGAGGGCGCGCGCGGCCTCCGCGCGCATCTGCTGCATGGCGCGCGTCTCCTGGTCGGCGTAGCGCTCGTCCTTCCAGGGGTCGCCGTGCATGTGGTAGCCGTTCTGCTCCCAGAACCCGGGCGGGTTGACGTCGAGGAACTCGAAGGCGCGGAGCCACTTGGCGCTCTTCCAGAAGTAGAGCTTGGGCACCACCAGCCGCAGGGGGCCGCCGTGGTCGGGCTCGAGGTCGCGCCCGTTGTGCTTGAGGGCGAGGAGCACGTCGTCGTCGACCAGCTCTTCGAGAGTGATGTTGGTCGTGTAGTCCGGGTCCGCGTGCTGCATGACGAACTTCACCGCGGGAAGGGGCGTGACGTGCTTCATGATCTCGCGGATGGGCACCCCCTCCCACTCGTTGTCGAGCTTGGACCAGCGGGTCACACAGTGGATGTCCGAGGTCAGGCGCACGCGGGGGAGGGCGAGAAATTCCGGCCAGGTCCACACCACCTCCCGCGCGACCTGACCGAAGCACCGGAAGGTCCACGTCTTCGGATCGAAGCGCGGGGTCCGGCCGTAGGTGAGCACCGGCCACTTGGCGGTGAGCACCTGGCCGGGGGGAATGCGGTCGGCGAGCGCGGGGTCCGCCTGCTTCATCCGTCGTGACCTCCAAAGGTCGTACAGCAATCGCGCCATGGATTCGTCACACTATATACACGGGCCCCGGGGCCCCGCCATATAATGGGCCACGGCATGAACGGCGAGCGGAAGCTGGCGCTCTTCATCGACTTCGAGAACATCGCCCGCGGCGTCAAGGAAGCCCAGTACAAGCAGTTCGAGGTCAAGCTCGTCCTCGAGCGCCTGCTGGAAAAAGGTAAGATCATCGTGCGCCGCGCCTACGCCGACTGGAATCGCTTCACCGAGTACAAGCGGCCCTTCCACGAGTGGGCCATCGAGCTGATCGACGTCCCTCAGTCGCGCTACAGCGGCAAGAACTCCGCGGACATCCGCATGGTGGTGGACGCCCTCGACCTCGCCTACGGCAAGACCCACATCGACACCTTCGCCCTCGTCTCCGGGGACTCCGACTTCTCGCCGCTCGTCTCCAAGCTGCGGGAGAACGACCGCTACGTCATCGGGCTGGGGGTGAAGTCGTCGTCCTCCGACCTTCTCGTCTCCAACTGTGACGAGTTCATCTTCTACGAGGACCTGATCCGCGACACCAAGAAGACCACCCTGCTCCGCGGATTGCCCGAAAAGAAGGCAGAGGCCATGGCCCAGCTCATCGACGCCATCCAGGCCCTCCAGCGCGAGAACAAGGAGACCCTGTGGGGCTCGATGGTCAAGCAGACGATGATCCGCAAGAACCCCGCCTTCAGCGAGTCCTACTACGGCTACTCGACCTTCTCGAAGCTCCTGGAGGAGGCGGCCAAGCACCGCATCGTCACCCTGGAGCGCGACGAGAAGAGCGGCACCTACGTGATCACCTCGCTGTCCGAGGAAGGCGGGCGCGCGGCCTGATCGCCCTCGTCAGTCGACGAGGCGGGTCAGGAGCCAGCTCACGATGGAGATGATCAGGGCGCCCAGGAAGGCCGAGCCGAAGCTCCGCACCTCGACCCCCGGCACGATCACCGTCACCAGCCACAGGCAGACCGCGTTGAGCACGAGGAGGAACACCCCGAGGGTGAGAATGGTGAGGGGTAGGGTGAGGATGACCATGACGGGCTTCACCGCGGCGTTGATGACGGCCAGCACCAGGGCGGCGAGCAGGAGCGCGCCGGTGCTCGAGACGCGAATCCCCGAGACCAGCGCGGTGGCCACGTAGATGGCCGCCGCGTTGATGAGCACGCGGATCAAGAACCCCATGAGTGCGCACCTCCCCGCGGCACCATTGCGCCGAGCACGAGCGCATCGTATTCTCACTCGGGTGAAGCGTGCACTGAGCGTGATGCGCGGCCGCTCGCGAGTCTACTATAGTCTCCCCGTGATGCTCCTCCTCCTCCTCGGTGGGCGTGCGGATGGTCAGGTCGGTCTCACCGTCAATCCCGCGATGACGAAGGGCCCCGCGGCCGCCCCCGTGATCATCGTGGAATTCTCCGACTATCAATGACCGCACTGCCGGCGTGTCCAGCGGTCGCTGGCCCAGGTCGTCCGTGACTACGACGGCAAGGTTCGCCTCGTGGTGAAAGATTTTCCCCTTCCCTCCCATCCGCTCGCGCGTCCCGCCCATGAGGCCGCTCGCTGCGCCGCCGAGGCCGGACGCTTCTGGCCGTATCACGATCGCCTCTTCGACGAGCAACCCCGGTTCGACCGCGACGACCTGATCCGCTACGCCGCCGCGGTCGGCCTTGAGACCGGAGCGTTCACCCGCTGCCTCGAGTCCCGCGCCTTCGCCGCCGCGGTGGAAGCCGACGTCTCCCAGGGCCGCGCGCTCGGCGTGCGCGGTACGCCCACGTTCTTCGTCAACGGCGAAATCCTCGTCGGGGCCCAGTCCGTCGACGCGTTCCGGCGCGCCATCGACGGCGCCCTCGCGCGGAGCCGCTAGTGCCGTTCCGGCGCGTGGCGGCCCTCACGGACGTCCCGGTGGGCCAGGGCATCTTGGTGGAGGCCAACGGCATCGGCGTGGCCGTGTTCAACGCCGGCGGGGGCCGCGTCTATGCCTGCGGCGCGGCCTGTCCCCACGAAGACGGGCCCTTGGCCGACGGATGGCTGGAGGGAAACGCCGTGGTCTGCCCCTGGCACGGCTTCGATTTCGAGCTGGACACCGGCCGTTGTCGGGTCGACCCCGAGCTGAGCGTGCCGGTGTTCCAGGCGCGTGTGCATGACGAGGCCATCGAGGTGGACCTGCCGTGACGACGTCCGTCACCCTCTACGTCGATGCCGCGGATCGGCCGTGGACCGAGCCGCGGCCCGGCGTGCATTGGAAGATCCTGTGGGAAGAGGGGGACCGGCGGACCGTGCTGGTCCGGTATGAGCCCGGAGCCGTCATTCCGCGTCACCGGCATCTCGGCGACGAGCAGATCTTCGTCCTGGAAGGCAGCGTGTCGGACGACACCGGCACGTGCACGGCCGGCAACTATGCGCGTCGTCCTCCCGGCTGCGTCCACACCGTCAGCAGCCGCGACGGCGCCCTGGTGTTGGCCGTGATTGCGGGCGGGGGGACCGAGCCGCTCGCTTAACCTGACTAGGGTGGCGGACCGCTGCGTGTGCTCTGGAACCAGCAGCGTGGTCCGACCGCCAGAGGAGATACGCCGTGACAGAACGAGCCGTCAAGCACGTGAGGAAGTTCCTGGGAGAGCGGCTGCGGGCCCTGCGCAAGGAGCGTGGACTGAGCCAGGAGCGGCTGGGCCAGCGCTCGAAGCTGAGCGGGAAGTTCATCGGTGAGGTCGAGCGCGGCGAGAAGTCGATTTCCATCGACAGCCTTTATCATGTGTCGGTGGCCCTGGAAATCCCCCTGCGCGAGTTGACCGACGTCAGGTCGTCCGAGCGGCAGAAGCAGGTCCCAAGCGCGGAGGCGCAGAAGGTCTTCGCGCTCATCGCCGGCCGCCGGCGCCCGGGCGACGTCCGACGCGCCTACGGGGTGCTGCGCGCGATGTTCGCGGAGAGACCCTAGCGGCAAGGATGGCGCGATGACGGTCGACCAGGTGTGGCTGAGTGTCGGACTGCTCGGACAGGCGTTCTTCTCGGCACGCTTCCTCGTGCAATGGATCGCCTCCGAGCGCGCGAAGCAAAGCGTGATTCCCGTCCAGTTCTGGTACTGGTCGATCGGAGGGGGGGTCACCCTGCTCGCCTACGCGATCTACCGTCTGGATCCCGTCTTCATCTTGGGCCAGGGAGCGGGACTCTTCGTGTATGCGCGGAATCTGCAGTTCATTCACCGCGCGTCGAGCCCCCAGGCCAGCGCGGCGAGCTGACCGCCCGATGACGCGCTGACCGCCCGATG
>Ga0184637_10003058_pt1 | contig 10561 bp, 7 predicted proteins | sample PLM3_127_b2_FD_133143 | JGI IMG/M metagenome (GOLD analysis project Ga0184637, IMG submission 133143) | Groundwater sediment microbial communities from an aquifer in East River, Colorado, USA - PLM3_127_b2 | ecosystem: Environmental > Terrestrial > Soil > Riparian zone | place: USA: East River... | reverse complement strand
GACGAGATCCGCGTGGTCTACGTCTCACCGCTGAAGGCGCTGAGCGCCGACATCCACAAGAATCTCGCCGAACCGCGCCGGGGCATTCGCCAGCTCGCGGAATCGCAGGGCGTCGACGCGCCACGGATCACGGCAGCCGTGCGCACCGGCGATACCACCCAGGCCGAACGCGCGGCCATGCTGCGAAGGCCGCCGCACATCCTGGTCACGACGCCGGAATCGCTGTACCTGCTGTTGACCGCCGAACGCAGCCGGAACCTGCTCCGCGGCGTGCGTACGGTCATCGTCGACGAGATTCACGCGGTCATCGGGACCCGGCGCGGGGCGCACCTGGCGTTGTCGCTGGAACGACTGGAAGCATTGCGGCACGACGGGCCGGCTAAAGCCGGCCCCTACGTGCAGGACGGGGCATTGCGGCCCTTGCAGCGCATCGGTCTGTCGGCCACGCAGCGCCCCATTGAGGAAGTCGCGCGATTTCTCGTGGGAGCCGATGCGAGCCGGGGCCACTGTGCGATTGTCGATGAGGGACATCGCCGTGAGCTCGACCTGGCCATGGAGATTCCCCGCTCCCCGCTCGGCGCGGTCATGGCGCACGAGGTCTGGGACGAGTACTACGACCGTCTGACCGAGCTGATCGCCTCGCACAAGACCACCCTGATCTTTGTGAACACGCGACGGATGGCCGAGCGGGCGGCCCGGCACCTGAGCGAACGGCTGGGCGAGCACGAGGTTACCGCGCATCACGGCAGCCTCTCGAAGGAGACGCGCCTCGATGCCGAGCATCGGCTGAAGACCGGCGCGCTCAAGGCGCTCGTCGCCACGGCGTCGCTCGAGCTCGGGATCGATATCGGCCACGTCGACCTGGTCTGCCAGATCGGGTCGCCGCACCGCATTGCCACGTTCCTGCAGCGCGTCGGCCGGTCCGGCCACACGGTGTCGGGCACGCCAAAGGGACGCCTGATGCCCGCCTCACGCGATGACCTGGTCGAGTGCGCCGCGCTCCTGCGATCGGTCCGCCGCGGCGAGCTCGACCGCATCGTCTCGCACGACGCGCCGCTCGACGTGCTCGCGCAGCAGATCACCGCGGAGCTGGCCTGCCGCGAGTACAGCGAGGACGAGCTGTTCGCGGTGGCGCGGCGCGCGTGGCCGTATCGGAGCCTGGCCAGGGGCGAGTTCGACGCCGTCGTGGCGATGCTGGCCGACGGCTTCGCCACCCGGCGGGGGCGGCGTGCCGCGTTGGTGCACCGCGACGAGGTGCATCGCATCCTGCGGGCGCGGCGTGGGTCGCGGATGCTCGCGCTGACGTCAGGCGGCGCCATTCCCGAAGTTGCCGATTACCGTGTGGTCCTCGAGCCGGAGGAGACCCTCGTCGGCACGCTGAACGAGGACTTCGCGATCGAGAGCTCGGCGGGCGACATCTTTCAGCTCGGCAACGCATCGTGGCAGATCACCCGTGTCACCGCCGGCACAGTACGGGTGACGGACGCGCATGGGGCGCCGCCGACAATCCCGTTCTGGCTCGGCGAAGCACCCACCCGCAGCGACGAGCTGTCGCGCGCCGTCAGCGACCTTCGTGCCGATGTCGAGCAAAGGCTGTCCGCCGACCCACAGGCCACAGAGACACAGAGACACGGAGAAAATTCAGCACTCCGTGCCTCTGTGACTCCCTGGCCTGGTTCGATAACGGCCTGGTTGATCTCCGAAACCGGCGTGTCGCAGGGCGCGGCCGAACAGGTCCTCGACTATCTCTCGGCGGGACGAGTCGCGCTGGGCGTGCTCCCGACGCAGCAGACCCTCGTCCTCGAGCGCTTCTTCGACGAGTCGGGCGGCATGCAACTCGTGCTGCACGCGCCGTACGGCAGCCGCATCAACCGCGCCTGGGCGCTGGCGCTGCGCAAGAAGTTCTGCCGCCAGTTCAATTTCGAGCTGCAGGCGGCCGCGACCGAGGACGCGCTCTTGCTGTCCCTCGGGCCGCAGCACTCGTTTCCGCTTGCCGACGTCTTCCGGTATGTGCACCCGGCGACGCTTCGTGACACGCTCATCCAGGCCGTGCTCGACGCGCCGCTGTTCGCCACACGCTGGCGTTGGAACGCCACGATCTCGCTCGCGGTGGCGCGCAATCGGCACGGATCGAAGGTGCCCCCGCCCCTGCAGCGCATGCAGGCCGACGACTTGCTGGCCGCTGCCTTCCCTGATGCCGCGGCATGCCTCGATAACATTCCTGGCGACCGCGAGGTGCCGGATCATCCGCTCGTCAACCAGTCGCTCCGCGATTGCCTCGAGGAAGCGATGGATGTCACCGGTCTGGCTACCGTGCTGGCACAGATCCATCAGGAAGGGTTGCGGCTGGTTTCACGCGACACGCCGGAACCTTCCCCGTTTGCCGACGAGGTCCTGAACGCGCGTCCGTACGCGTTCGTGGACGATGCGCCGCTGGAGGAGCGGCGGGCGCACGCGGTGCAGGCGCGCCGGCCGGCTGACCCCGGCGCGGCGCACGGATCGCTCGACGCCGCGGCCATCGCGCGCGTCATCGACGAGGCCCGTCCCGACCCGCGCGATGCGGAGGAGCTGCACGACGCCCTGCTGACCGCGGGGTTCCTGCGAGCGGATGAAGCCGACACGTCGCTGTTCGAGGCGCTCGCGGCCAGGTCGCGCGCCACGCGCGTCGACATCGCCTCTGCACCCACTTGCGTCGTTGCAGCCCCTTCGATTGTAGGGGCGGACCTTCCCGCCTCCGCCAAGGTCGGGTCGCTGCGCGACCCGACCAGCCAGTGCTGGCTGGGCGGTCCGCTTTCGCGGACCGCACCAGCGGGCGGGCAGGTCCGCCCGATCTGGGTCGCCGCCGAGCGCCTGCCCGAGCTCCTCACCGTGCATCCGTCGGCGACCCTTGACCCGGTCATCACGCCTCCGCCTGCGCGCGCCGCGCGCGCCTGGACCAGGGAGGAGGCAATTGCGTCACTGATGCAGGGCCGGCTCGCCTTCATCGGGCCGGTGACGGCCGCGACGCTGGCGGGTTCACTCGGCGTTGAGGACTCCGACGCGGAGACCGCCCTCCTGACTCTCGAATCAGAGGGCGTGGTGCTGCGCGGTGTCTTTACACCCGGCGCGCGCGCCGTCGAATGGTGCGACCGCGTCCTGCTGGCCCGCATTCACCGTTATACATTGAACCGCCTGCGGGCGGAGATCTCGCCGGTCACGCCCGCCGAATTCATGCGCTTCCTGTTCACCTGGCAGCATGTCGACCCGTCGAGCGCGCTCACGGGCCCCGACGGCCTGCGCGCCGTGATCGCGCAGCTCGACGGCGTGGAGCTACCCGCGCGGGCGTGGGAACGCGACGTGCTGGCGTCGCGCGTCGACCGCTACGATCCGGCGCTCCTCGACAGGCTCTGCCTGACCGGCGAGGTCGCCTGGGCCCGGCTGTCCACCGGTCCCACGCAGGTCGTCGGCGCCACACCGATAGCGCTGTTTCTGCGCGAGCACGCCGACACGTGGCTGGCGCTGCGATCGGGGCGCGCTGAGACTGAAACAGAGAACGCGGAGATTGAAACGGAGAACGCAGGGGCCGGCTTGCGTGCCGCGCCGAAGCCGCGAAGCGGCGAAGGCGGGCCTGCCACGCCGAAGCCGCAGAGCGGCGAAGGCGGGAGCCGGCCCGGCAGCCACCGCCTTCTCGATCGCCTGCGCTCGCACGGCGCTTCCTTTGCGCACGACCTTGCCTCGGCCTGCGGCCTCACGTCCGAGGACGTCCGCGCCGCACTGGCGGAGCTCGTGGCGACCGGGTACGTCAGCTCGGACGGACCTGCCGGCCTGCGACGAATCATTGGCGGATCGCAGCGGGGCGCAGGCGCGAGCCGCGGCGGATCCGAGGGCCGGTGGTTTGCGTTGAAGGAAACGGAAGGCGACGTATCAAGGAACGCGGCCGTCGAAACACTGGCGTGGACGCTGCTGCGCCGGTACGGCGTCGTGTTCCGCCGCGTCCTGGCGCGGGAGGCCGCCGGCGTGCCGTGGCGCGAGCTGGCCAGGGTCTATCGCCGGCTCGAAGCGCGAGGGGAAATCCGTGGCGGCCGGTTCGTCGGCGGCATGTCGGGCGAGCAGTTCGCGCTGCCTGATGCGGTGGAGCGCCTGCGCGAGACGCGGCGTTCCGGCGCCGACGAGCGCCTGATTACGATCAGCGCCGCGGATCCACTGAACCTGACCGGCCTCATCACGCCCGGCGACCGCATTCGCCTCGCCGCCGGCAACCGCATCGTCTACCGCAACGGCGTTCCCGTGGCGGCCATGGAAGGCGACATGTTGAAGACGCTTGCCGAGCTGGATGCCGCCACGGCGGCGAACGCGGCCGCAGCTGCGGCCGGCCGCCGCGTGCCCGTCATCAGCGGCTACGTCGGACGTCTCGGCGAGCGTTAACGCCCGGCCGGCCGCATGGCGCGGTTGCGCTCGACCCAGGCCGCCCAGAGTGGAAACAGCCACATCGCCAGAGCGACGCCAGCGAGTGCCCGTGACGCTTGGCGGCGGAGGTGACCATGGCCCGCCTGATCCAGATCAGCGCCGTGAATCCGATGAGCGCCCACACCCCCCACGTGCCTGCCGCCGTACGCGGTTTCGTCGCGCGAAGGTACTGGGCAATGGCACCAGCGAACAGCGCGCCAAGGGGCGCGCGCGGCGCGGCGCGCTTGGCGGCAAGGTCGGGTCGCTCCGCGACCCGACTAGCCAGCACTGGCCGAGCGGTCCGCAATAGCGGACCGCTCCGGCAAGGTGACCGACGAACATCAGTGGAGTATTCTCAGTATTCTCTCCCACAGAGGCGGTGATGCTCGACCCTTCGGAATATGAGCTCGAGAAAACGCCAGCCCCGGCGCCTACCTTCCGGGACCGGCACTCTGCAACACCATGGCTTCTGGCCGCGGTGGTGATTCTTGCCGCAGGAGCAGCGATCTGGTTCTTGGTCACGGGGCGCCAGGCGCAGCAGACACCTGAGCAAAAACCTGCGCCAACCCAAGCCGCCGCTCCGCCGCCGACGGCAGCCCAGGGCCCGCTCTGCGGGATGAGCAACGCGACGGCGCTTCCTCCGCTGGACGACAGCGATGCCGTTGTCGGCAAGCTCGTTCGCGAGCTGTCGGCGCACCCCCGCGTGACCGCGTGGCTTGCCACCGACAACCTCATCCGGAACTTCACCGTCGTGGTCGAGAACGTGGCCAACGGGACGAGTCCTGCGGCCCGCCTCCGCCCACTTCGGCCTTCCGGAGCATTCCGTGTGAACGAAACACGAGGAGCGCTGCTCGTGGATCCTCGGAACTACGAGCGGTATAGGCCGATCGCCGACGCGGTGGATTCGGTGGACGCACAGGCCGCCGCGCGGCTCTGCGCCACGCTGAAACCGCGCCTCGACGAGGCGTATGGCGAGCTGGGGCGGGGATCGTTTGACGACACATTGGAGCGGGCCATCGTGGTGCTGCTTCGCACCCCTGCTCTTGACGGGAACGTGCGCCTCGTGCCACGAGCACGAGGCGTCGGGTACGGCTTTGAAGACAAGGCGCTCGAGAGCCTGACGCCGGCCCAGAAACACCTGGCGCGCATGGGGGCCCGCAACGTGCGCGTGATTCAGGACAAATTACGGCAAGTCGCGCTGGCGATCGGGATTCCGGGAGAGCGGCTGCCTCAGTAGCCGGCGGAGTCAGCGCCGGCCGTCGTACCACGAGTAGCACTCCTTCGCGCTCCTCAACGTGCGGCCGCGTTGGACAACCGTTCTCCAGAGGAATCGCAGCGCCTCGCGCGACGTGTAGAGCCGCGCTTTCCGCGCGCTCGTGCGCAGGGGATGGCGGTGCAGGATCACAATCCTCCTGCCGCTTCGACGAGCGACGCGCTTCAAGCGGCGAAACAGGTCGATCTCCTCGGCGGCGTACAGCTCCTGGCTGAAACCGCCGAGCTCGCGGAGCACCGCAGCCTCACAGAAGATGAACGACCCGGCACCCCACCGCAAGATTCGACTGGTGATATTCCACATCCACCCGGCGAACGCGACGCCACGATCCGGGTTATCGAAGCAGACCGTGCTGCCGCCCGCAACGCACCGGCCGTCCTGTATGGCGTGCACGACGTCAAGAAACAGCTCGCGGCTGGGATGCGAGTCCGCGTCCACGAAGATCAGCCAGTCGCCGGTCGCCCGCGCCGCGCCGGTATTCCGCGCGCGCGAAATCTGATTGATCGGTTCGAATACCACCTGCGCGCCGGCTTCCCGCGCGAGTTCCGCAGTGCGGTCCGTGGAGTTGTTGTCACAGACGATCACTTCGGATGTCCAGCCGAACGCATCGAACGCCGTGATGGCGTCGCGGATGCTCCGAAGCGACGCCGCGATGCCGAGTTCCTCGTTGAAAGCGGGGACGACGACCGAAGCCCTCATCGGGTCGAGTGCCTTTTCGAACGAGGCGTCCGCTTTTCCGTTTCCGCCTGGACCTTCGGGTTGAGATACGCGCGGAGCGCGTCGACCGCCATGCGGATCTTCGAGGGTTGACGTGTCCGCGACGGCATCAATGCCGCCACCGCCACCGGCGGCAGCGTCCAGTCGGGCAGCACGCGTACGAGCCGTCCGGCTGCAAGATCCTCGGCGATCTCAGGCACCACGTGAAACGACAGGCCGAGGCCCATCAGGGTGAGGTCCCTGATGGCCACCTGGTTGTTGCTCAACACGCGCGGCGCGACGTCGACCCGGTACTGCTGGCCCTTCGGACCGGTCATCACGTCGGTGCCGTGGTGCCACCGAGGGAGCGCAAGAAAGGCGTGCTGCGCAAGCTCCTGCGGCGATGCGGGCACTCCTCTCTGGGCCAGATACCGCGGCGAGGCGCAGAGCACCAACGGCCAGTCAGCGAGATGGCGCCGGACGAGCGTGGAGCTCGTAATCGGCGTGCCGATGGTGATCGCCAGATCGATCCGATCGCTGATGATCTCGACCCCGTCGTCTGTGACCACGAGCCGCAGGGACAGCGCGGGATGGACGGCGAGGAGCGGCGCGATGGCCTTGAGCAGGTGCGTGGCGGCGAATCCGGCCGGAGCGCTGATGCTCAGCTCGCCCACCGGCGACTCCTGGAGCGCGGTCAGGCTGTCGTACGCGGACCTGGCCGCGGCGACCATCGCGGCGCACCCCTCGTAAAACGCTTCACCCGCCTCGGTCATTGAAAGGCGCCGCGTCGACCGGCGCAGCAGCGTCACGCCGGTCTCCTCCTCCAGCCGCCGGATCTGCTGGCTCACGGCGGAGGGCGTCAGCCGCAGCTCCCGGGCCGCACGCCGGATCGACCCCTGCTCCACGACGGTCGCCAGGATGGCCATGCGCCTGTACCGGTCCATTGTGTAGCTCACCTTAACAGTGAATGTAACCGACAGGGACTTCCGGCCGGAAGCGCCACCCGGTACCGTGACAAGTGAGGCGCATGAGAGGCGCGCATGAGAGGCGGACCAATGAACAGCAAGAAGATGACGAGGCGCGAGGCGGTCGGCATGCTCGGGGCCGCGGGCGCAGCGCTGGCCGTGGGGTGCGGCAACGGGACGCCGACCAGCCCGACCACCACGACGAGCGGGGCGACGACGTCGACGGGGGGCACGACCGCGGCGGCCTGCGCGGTCGCGCCGAATGAGACCATCGGACCGTATCCCTCGCTGGTGGACCTGATTCGCAGTGACATCCGCGAAGGCCGCGGTGGCACCGCGGTGGCGCTGACGCTCACGGTCGTGAACGTCAGCAGCGGCTGTACCCCGGTGGCGGACGCCGTGGTCGACATCTGGCAATGCGATGCCGACGGCCATTACTCGCAATACAACCAGCCCGGCTACAACGGGACGGCGCAAACGTTCCTGCGCGGCATCCAGGCCACCGACAGCCGCGGGCAGGCGACGTTCACGACGATCTATCCCGGGTGGTATGCGGGCAGGGCGACCCACATTCACGTGGAAGTCAGCGTGAACGGCCGGTCGGTGAAGGTGACGCAGATCGCGTTTCCAGACGCCGTGAACGCCGAGGTGTACCGCAGCGGCGTGTACGCCGCACGGGGCCAGAACCCCACGTCAAACGCCGGGGACATGGTGTTCGCCGACAGCCTGTCGTCTGAGCTTGCGACCGTCAGCGGCAGTCCCACCGGTGGATATTCCGCCGCGTTCACGGTGGGTATCGCGGTCTAGGAGAGACGGCCAGCCACAAGGAGCACAAAGACGTCTTAGCCACAAAGAGCACACAGACCACTGGGCTTTTTGCCTTGTGACCTTCGGGCCCTTCGTGGCTGATCGTCTTCGTGTCCTTCCTGGCTGATCGTCTTCGTGTTCTCGGTGGCTACCCTGGTCTTGCGCCCGACGTCAGGCTCGCTTGGGATCGGAGGCTCGCTCCAGCGAGCGCCGATCCCACTTGCCCAAGTCCGCTGCCGCTTCATACGTGCTCTGCAGAAACGCGCGCAGCGTCTCGTCGGGGGACGCCGACTGCCGGACGACGTCGTACGGCAGGAGGAACTCGCGCAGGTCGGTGCTGTAGAACGCTTCGCGCGGCTGGACCGTGGCCTGGGCAAACCCGGCCGGTTCCGGGTAAGCATAGGCATAAAACGCGGCGTGGGGGATCGGGCCGCCGCCGGGCCAGAAGCCGCAGCTGCTGACTTCGTGCGAATAGGCCTCGCGCGTGACCCAGTCCGGCAGGTTCGGGATGCCACCGGGATGCACTGGCGCCGGCCGCCCCGAAAACCGCGTCACCGCGAGGTCCGGACCGCCCCAGAAGAGGTGCACGGGGCTGCACTTGCCGAGGAAGACCGCTCGAAACTCGTTGAGGACGCGATCGGCCTGCACCAGGACCCGCCAGAACCGGTTGGCGTATTCCGCATCGTACGCCCGGTGTGTCTCGTCGCGATCGAACGGGATGACGTCGGCAATCTCGCTGGGCCGGCCGTGGATCTTCACGCGAAGATCGAGCTCGGCCATCGCGTCCATGAGCCTCCGGTAAAACGCGGCGACCGACAGCGGCCCGAGCGCCATTGCGCGGCGGCCGCCGTCGCTCGATTCGACGGTCAGGCGGTGGTCGAGAAAATTGAACCCGATCTCAAATGTCCGTGTGCCATAGGGGATCGAGGAGGTGGTCAGGCCCGTGGCGGTTACATAGAACGTGGCGTGCCAGGAGTGATTGACCCATGGACTCTGAGTCAGGCGGACTTTGCCGACGATCTGCAACCAGAGGTGCAGCGTCGCGTACGTGTCGCGCCACGCGTCGAGGGGAAGACTTGGCCAGACATCCATCGGGTCGATCCTCCTATCGGTCGTCGTGTGCGCGCCGGGCGCCCGCGCCCGACGTTACAAACAGCGACAGCATGAAGCTGATCACGCTGACGACGAGCGCCCCCAAGAACGCCGCACCGAAGCCCTCGACATGAAAACCCAACCCGAGCGCATCGGAGATCGCGCTTGTCAGCCACAGCATCAACGCATTCAGCACGAACGTGAACAGCCCGAGCGTGACGATGAGGAACGGCAGCGTCAACAGCATCAGGACCGGCCGGACCGACACGTTGAGCACGCCGAAGACCAGCGCCACCACAAAGAGCAGGCGCCAGTCGCCGTCAAACGAAATGCCGGGCACGAGGCGTGTCGCCGCCCAGAGCGCAGCGGCGTTGATCAGCAGGCGCCAGACAATCAGCACGCGACCTCCTCACTCTTCATTGCACCTCGAATGGCGCGAGACAGTCGGCGTCGGGGTTCACGCGCAGCGGCATCCAGCGGCTGAAGTTCTCGTCCAGCGCCGCGATGAGGAGCACGGGCGACAGCGCCGCCGGATCGAAAAGAGACGCGTCGCCGCCCGCGCGGCGGAGCTCCTCCGATACCTGCTGCCGGAACTGGCCGAAGGCCGGCGCATCGAACACCATGAAATAGACGCCCCGGGTCGCCCCGGGCTCACTGATGCGTCGATACCCCATGCACCGCGGCTCGAACGCCGCCGACTCGAGGCCGGCCGCGCGCGCGATATTCATGACGGCGTCCGGCATCAGCGTTCCAGCCAACGCGCGATCGAACTCCGTTTGCAGGACGACCGGCATCGCGGAAGGATTCGGGTAATTGACGGACTGTCCTCCGCGCGTGAAAACTTGACGGCCAAGGGGCGGCGCCAGGTCCGCCGGCGGTCTGAGCGCGAGCCAGGAGCCAAGCGTGTCGGGCTCGCGCACGAGGGTCCACGGGGTCAAATGTCCGCGCTCCACGGTAAATGGCGCCTCGCGGGCCGATTGCGCCGAGCGCAGGAACAGCACGGCGAGCAGTCCAGCGGCCGTCAGCCCGACCACGGCCTTGATCAATGCGGATCGACGTGTCATGCCACTCTCGACAGAAACGCGCAGGTTAAAAGTCAAACGTTACAAGAGACTGTTTTAGCGATGGTAACCCGATAGTATTAACCACCACGCGCTCTGCCCCGATATCCCACAGAGCCCGTGGCTGGTTGCCAGTCTCTCGTTGCGCGCCCCGCGCGCCTAGTGTTTCGTCTCAGAAGTCCTGTTAGCACCGAGGGCGGCGATGCGCCCGGCTGGCAAGGCGAGACGACCGAGAATACTGG